>Ga0247834_1000363_pt1 | contig 87279 bp, 75 predicted proteins | sample LaCruzMarch2015__8_FD_187118 | JGI IMG/M metagenome (GOLD analysis project Ga0247834, IMG submission 187118) | Freshwater microbial communities from meromictic Lake La Cruz, Castile-La Mancha, Spain - LaCruzMarch2015_12m | ecosystem: Environmental > Aquatic > Freshwater > Lake | place: Spain...
CTGGCTTGCCATGCTTCAATATGCCCAATCCACTTCATTGATAATGCCATCGGTATTCCCCATCCAAAAGGGCAAGGATGACAGGTCGTATCAGGTTTGCGTAGGTGGGCGGGTTAGACGTTTACTGAGGATAGGGTCGTGTTGCTGGATGTTGCCTGCGAGCAACGAACAGAAAAGTATTCGATGGTTATGTTAGGCCTGAATAACTAATAGTTAGCGTTATTAATATTCAAATTCGCAACATAAAGTTACATGTAACCTGCAATTGCATTGATTTTGCAAAAATGTCAAGCGTGTTGTTTTAAGGGTACGACTGCCCGTCTTCTATGGACGCGCAGTGGTTTTAGCGGATGACTTGACAAATGTCATATCATTCTAAGTGCAGGACTACCAAATTAAGAAAATAACTAAAGCTCAACGCGCATGGTCTTGATAGTGCCTTTATTAAGTGAAGGCAAGGCGGCGATGGCTTCGCGCAGTTTGGTTTCCCAATTCCGCCGCAGTTGCAACATATAATCATCGCCATCATCAAAACAATAATAATCGTTAAAACCAAAGCTATTTTTACTGTAAACCAACATTTCTACGGGGGCGCCAACGCTGGCGTTACTTCGGATGGTCGAATCCATGGAAACCAAGCAGCAACGGGCGGCTTCGTCGATGGGGGTGTCAAGCTTGAGGAAACGGTCAAGTATGGGTTTGCCGTATTTACTTTCGCCAATTTGTAAAAACGGCGTATTGGTGGAGGTAGTAATGCTGTTGCCTTCGGCGTAAACCATATACGCGCCATGCGGTTCATCACCGATTTGTCCCGCTAAAATAAAAGTCGCAGAAGGATTAAATGCCGATTGGCCTTGGGAGTTGAGATGTTGTTTTTGTTTTTCGACGCTAATATGGCCTAAATAATCAGCCGCTTCAGACAAACATTCAACGGTGTTGATATTGATTTTGGCATTTTTTACCTTATCGCGGTGCATTTGCTCCAAAACTGCTTGGGTGGTGGCAAGATTGCCAGCACAAAGCATAACGATGATTCTGTCAGGGTGGCTATTGAATGCGTGCATTTTGCCGTGAGTACTGACGTTATCAATGCCGGCGTTCGTCCGAGAATCGGAAACCAGTATAAGTCCTTCGTTGATTGAAGCTGCAATACAATAAGTCATAGTTATTTTTCTACGGAACATTCAAAATTACCCATATTTTAAACTTTTTCAGCTGGAATTGCGCCATCAATTCATAGTATTACCGAGATATTCAACGCGCACTACCATGCTGGTCAATATCGCCCCGGAGCCAAACTGATGAAAAACCGAGACATCGGCAGCGTCGCGGCCAAAGGCGATAATCACGCGACCACCAAATAACGTGTTCTGCGTCGAATCGAAAGCGTACCAATGGCCTCCGACATAAGCCTCAAACCAAGCATGCAAATCCATCGGTTGCAAATTATGTAAATAACCGACGACGATACGCGCGGGTATGCTGATGCTACGGCATAAGGCAATTCCCAAATGCGCGAGGTCGCGGCAAACACCAAAGCCACGCTGATGGATTTCGGTGGCGGATAACGGAAAATCGCTGGAACCGGGCAAGTATTGCACGGTTTGCCGCACCCATTCGGCAATACAATGGACTTGATCATAGCCGGGTTGGACATGGGCGGTCAATTCCCTTGCCAGTTCACCAAAGCGGTCAGATTCACAATAACGGCTAGGTAACAGAAACGGCAACACGTAATTGGGTAAGTATTGGATTTCGACAAAAACCGCTCCTGGTGAGGTGTCCAGATGGTCAGCAACAATCACTTCGGCTGACGTGTAAATAAGAAATTCACCTTGGGGGGCGACCAGCCGCTGGCGGGAATTCCCATAGCTATCGGTGCTTTCGGTAACGGAAATCCCTGGCTTAATGGTGTACGTCTCGCGGATGATCCATTGCTGGATGCCCCGAAACGGGCGCAGCATTAAAATCAATGCTGCCGCATATTCGATTTGGAAGCACAAGTTACAATTGACTAATAGCTTCATTACCGGTTTGCCCATTAGCCTACCTGACCATTTAGCAAGGGTTGCTTGATGAAAATCAAAGGCTGGTTCAAACGCCCAGCACGTCAAGTTGGTTATAAACATGGTTCAACCACATTTTTACCCGTTGCCTATCTAACAATCCTAGGACATTAACATTGTCATAATCACGGTGACGGGCGGCCCAAAAACTGGAGTTATTACCGTCAATTTTGGTCATGATCGGCGTGTGCAGGCGTTTTACTGTCATGACTTTAGCCCCCATGTCCAAGGCACGGTCTTTAACGCCTGAAAATTCCAATAACTTAAAAGTTTCATCCCGTAATTGGTTTTGCACCAGCACATAATTAAGTTTTACACCATAATGGTCGAGAAGTTTGCTAAGCAATTCTACGCTATCTTTACCTGAATCCATGACATTCCAGTAAACCATATTGATACCTTCTTCTTGCGCCAACTCCAAAACCCCGGATTCGTCTATCCAAGTCGAAAGCAAATGATGGGTTTGCGCCGCCAAATCAACAAGGATGCGTTGTTCTGGCTTGGCCACTGCGGTTTCAACGATGACGTCAAGGCTTTGGTAATCATCAATTATGGTCGGCGAAGCATAATCTGTATAAAACCGTAGCAAGGCGCCATGGGAACGGTCAGTATCAAAACCAATGAACGGGATATTGCTGTCTATCATGTATTGCGCCATGATTCTGGCCACCACCGATTTGCCCACGCCGCCTTTTTCGCCACCGATAAAATGTATTGTCGTCATAAATCCTCTGTTTTAGTTGTTGAAAAAAAATCGTTTAATTTTTGGTATTGTCCACGAAAAACACGAAAAAATTAAAAGAATATGAAATTTCCAAGGTGGGTTTCATTTATTGTGTTTGTTGTGTTTGTTGTGTTTTCACTTTGTAGCCTACGGGTCGTTGACAAAAACCATTTAAAATCAGCAAGCCATTAACCCTAGCCATCCAAACGCAACACATCCACCGAGACCGACAAGGTATGATGTCCGCCACCAAAAGCGATGCCTTTAAGTGGCGTGACATCAGCATAATCACGTCCCCAAGCCAGGGTGATGTGTTGGTCATGCGGCATTTTATTGTTAGTCGGGTCAAAATCCACCCAGCCAAGTTCAGGAACGTAAACGGCAAACCAGGCGTGGGAGGCATCTGCGCCAACTAAACGCGACTTTCCGGGTAACGGTAACGTTTCCATGTAGCCGCTGATATAGCGGGCGGGAATTCCGAAGCTACGCAAACAAGCTATCGCCAAATGGGAAAAATCTTGGCAAACTCCTCGTCGATGTTTCAAGACGTCAGATAAAGGGGTGGCAATAGTGGTGAATGACGGGTCATAAGTGAAATCGTGGTATATGCGTTGGGTTAAATCCGCGACCACATCCACTAAAGGGCGATCAGGCTGGAATGAAGGCCTGGCATAATCGGCCAATTCGGCTGTTGCGGTAATCATCGGTGAATCCAGCACATACTGTTTGGCATCCAACAATAACTGCATTTGTTGCTTGGTCAAATCTTGGCTGTAGATGCTTTGAACCAATTCACGCGCTTCTTGCCAGCTGATTTGAGGTAAAGAGCTATTGCCCAGTTGCCCGGGAAATAAGCTGACTTCACTGACGGCAGTAACAACCAATTGCCGATGGGGTTGCTGGATGGCGAAATACACAAGGCGGTTGCCAAAATAATCGACCAGCTCACGCAAATCCATAGGTGTCGGCGTAATCTCAAAATGGCTGGTTTCGCAATATTGCCGCCAATAATCGCGGGGCTGAAGCCGCGCTTCATTCTGGCATAAACCTACGGCTTGGCTGTAATTGTAAGTTGTTGTGTGGGTTATCCGGTATTTCACAGCTCATCCCCGGACACGGTGTTAGCAGTCATTAACTGTGAAGTCTGCGAATGGCTAAAGTAAGCCCTAGCAATGGTGTCGGCGATTCGCCATAACAATTCAGTAGTCGTCGCCAGCAAAGCATCGAGTGCACCATAAATACCTTCATCATCGTCAACTTTCAGCAAATCGACGACATTGCTTAGGCGGACATCAGTGTATGCCTTCAGGATCAAGCGCTCTTCTTCACTTAACTGATGTTTACCGCACTCCCGAGGTAAGACGCTGATATGTTCAGACAACATTCGTAATTGATAGGCGACTGAGCGTGGATGGGTTTCGTCCAGCAACAGCAATTCCAACATGGCAGACAATTCGATAAAAGAACGGTAGCGGCGTTGATAAATCGTTAGGCTATCCGTTGAGAACAACACGGCTTCCAAGACCTGAATTTGCACGGACGGCTCATGCCGTTGCACTACGGTGGCACGTAATAACGAAATCAGTGCCAATGCCCGCTCTAAACGCCGCCCACTTCCTAACATCAGCCAGCCCGCTTCACGAGTCATACTTTCGCCGGTCAGTCCAGTAAATGCAACTACACCCGTAATCAGTTCATCCAAATGGCTTTGTAATTGCTCAATGGCAATATCGCCATTAACCACCCGTAGCAACCAGCGATATTGAATATTGTCAACACTACGCCAAGTGTCCTGAGACCACAAATCACGGATGTTATAAGCCGATTGAACTAGGGAATGGATATTGGTGGCCAATGAACCGGGACGATGGTTATCTTTGGCGAGGGACAACAATTCTTTTTGCGGCTGCTCCAGATAACTAGGATGGCTGTTCACAAATCCGGGATAGGTCATCGTCACATGAGTCACGCTATGCAGCAAGACAGTCAAGGCCGCGTTATCAATTTCATCTTTAAATTCCAGCGTGTCCTGATGTTTCAACAACACGGTCCGCAACAAACGCGCCACCGCTTCGGTGCGTTCCGAGTAGCGTCCTACCCAAAACAAATGATCAGCGGCACGGCTAGTCAACGGCTCGGTCACTGCATACGGCACAGACTCACGGTTAGCACGTGTCAATGCTGTTAGCGCTTGGTTAGACTCAGAACCCAGCACCCAAGTATCCTTGCTGATCCCACCCGCCTGATTGGAAACGGCAAAATCATCCTTATCCTGAGCGACACGGGTCAACCCACCGGGCATGACCAGATAATCCTCGCCGTTGGCAACGACAAAATTTCGTAAAACCGCCGTTCGTGGTTCGATGCGATGGTTGATGAAAGCGGGCACTGTGGCCAAACTCACTTGCTCTTGACCAACATATAAATGCGGTTTGGCTAATATCGCCTCGCGTAAGGTAGCTTTTTGCTCGCTGCTTAAGGTGCTGCCGGCCAAATAATTGTCATCTTTACGGCGGTTAATATGTTTGATGACCAAGTGTTCAAGGTTTTGCAGGACAAACTCACGTTCACGCTGCTGCCCGCACCACCATGTTGCCACTGAAGGCAAAATCAAGTCTTCATCTAAAAAGTACCTTGCCAATTTGGGTAGAAATGCCAACAAAGCGGGATTTTCCAACACGCTGCTTCCCAATGGGTTGGCGATGGCGACATTGCCTCGCCGCACCGCCTCCAACAATCCGGTCACGCCTAGACGGGAATCAATACGCAACTCCAAAGGATCGCAAAACGAATCGTCGACCCGGCGCAAAATGACATCAACATGTTGCAAACCTTCCAAAGATTTCAGCCAGACATGACCGTCACGCACCGTTAAATCATCGCCTTGCACTAAGGTATAACCCAAATAGGATGCCAGATAGGCGTGTTCAAAGTAAGTTTCGTTAAACGGTCCTGGTGTCAGCACCACTACACGGGGATTGTCTTTGTTATGCAGGGCGATATTTTCCAGCCCTTTACCAAAGCTTTTAAAAAATCCGGACAACCGGTGCACTTGGGTATCCCGCAAAATATCCGGCAATACCCGCGTCATCACGGTACGGTTTTCTAAAGCATAACCGGAGCCGGACGGGGCTTGCGTGCGGTCATCCAATACCCAAAAACGGCCTTTAGAGCCACGAACCAAATTTGCCGAGTAAATGGTCAGTTGTTTGGCGTGGTTTTGTAAAGTACCGTGACAAGGTTGTAAAAAGCCCTGATGGGCAAAAATCAGCTCAATTGGCAACAAACCATTTTTCAGTAGGGTTTGCTCTCCGTAAATATCCTTAAATATCAAGTCCAGCAATTCGGCCCGTTGTTTTAAACCGGCTTCTATTACCGTCCATTCTTCATTGCTGATCAAGAGCGGAATCGGGTCTAGCCGCCACGGACGGGTCAGTTTTTGGGTGTCGCCGTAAACATTGTAGGTGACGCCGTTTTCCCGTAACAGGCGCTGGGCTTCACGGCGGCGGCGTTCGATTTGCTCACTGCCCATCGTCTCCAAAGCTTTGATGAAATGTTGCCAATACGGCAATACCTTGTGTTCTGTCGCCACCATTTCATCATAGACACCCAAACGGGTTTCGTAATATTGAACGCCTATGTCATTGGCAATTTCAGTTGTGCTACGCACCCGCTAGACCTTTGTAGTTCATTGTAAAAAAACCTGAAACGTATTACCGCCCACGCTGGCGTAAATCCAAAGTAAATGGATACTCCAGATTGGGTTCTTCCGGCGGTGGAGCCATCGGTCTGGGGGGCGCGTCATTGACACTAAAGCGGTTCATGAAAGGTTTTTCTGACGGCTCTGTATAAGAACCCGACAACGGTGGACGAATAACCACCCCTGGCGTGTGCCCGTAATCCCAAAACCGTGTGATGCGCCGTGCTTCGGCTTCAAAGCTGTTGACCGGAAAGGCATCGTAGCTGCGGCCGCCAGGATGGGCGACATGATAAGTGCAGCCACCAATGGCATGGCCATTCCACGTGTCGATGACATCAAACACCAACGGCACATGCGGGCTGATGGTCGGATGCAAGGCCGATGGCGGTTGCCAAGCACGATAACGGACACCCGCCGTGTATTCGCCTTTGCGTCCGGTGTTACGTAGTGGCAAACGCCGCCCGTTACAGGCCAGGACATACCGGCCTTCGGTAAACCCCGTCACTTTAACTTGTACACGTTCCACCGAGGAATCGACATATCTTGCCGTGCCGGTACTGCTGACTTCTTCGCCCAATACATGCCAAGGTTCAATGGCAAAGCGTAATTCCAACTCCATATCATCAATCAGGGTTGTGCCGTAACGTGGGAAACGGAATTCAAAAAATGGCTCCAGCCATTCCAATTCAAACGCATAACCTGCCCGTTGCAAGTCTTTGACGATATGCTTCATATCTTCTCGGACATAATGCGGCAACATAAAACGGTCATGCAATTCCGTTCCCCAGCGCACCAACTCATGTTTGTATGGCTCGCGCCAAAACCAGGCGATCAAAGAGCGCAGAAGCAACATTTGCACCAAGGACATCCGTGCATGGGGCGGCATTTCAAAAGCGCGTAACTCCAAGATACCTAAACGACCGGTCGAACTATCGGGCGAATAAAGTTTGTCGATACAAAACTCAGAGCGATGCGTGTTGCCAGTAATATCGGTCAACAAATGTCTAAGCAAACGGTCAACCAACCACGGCGCCGGCACTTCACCTTCAGGCATTTGCTGGAAAGCGATTTCCAGCTCATACAATTTCTCGTCGCGGCCTTCATCGACTCGCGGGGCTTGGCTAGTAGGGCCGATGAACATACCGGAGAACAGGTAAGATAGTCCGGGATGGTGCTGCCAATAGGTCACCAAACTGCGTAACAGATCGGGGCGGCGCAACAGCGGGCTATCGGTAGGCGTTGCCGCACCCATCGTAATGTGGTTGCCGCCGCCCGTACCGGTATGGCGGCCATCGAGCATAAATTTTTCGGTGCCCAAGCGTACTTGAAAAGCTTGTTCATACAAGATGTTGGTTTTATTGACCAGTTCTTCCCAACTTTTTGACGGATGGATGTTGACTTCGATGACACCCGGATCGGGGGTGACCATTAAGCGTTCAATACGGTAATCGCGTGGTGGCTCATAACCTTCAATCACGACCGGCATCGCCAGTTTTTCAGCGGTCGCTTCAATCGCGGCGATCATATCCAGATAATGTTCCAACAAAGATAATGGCGGCATAAATATATGCAAACGTCCATCACGGGCTTCGATACACACAGCGGTGTGTGGCACTTCAACATGCACGCTCGGCACATCAGCAGGTTCTTGCCCGATAATTTCAGGATGGTCGTTACATTTTTTCTCAAAATGGCTGTAACGCCTGGCCACTTCACCATAATAATCACCCAGCTCTGGCAAATCGCCGAACAAGCTTTGTGGTTCTTGGGTATCACGTTTGTCTGGGGCGACCCACGGTAGGCTATTGAGCGGCATCCGCATACCCATAGGCGAATTTCCCGGAATCAGGAACATATTGCCACGCCGGAAATCCCAAGGGCCGCTCTGCCAACTTTGTCCGTGCCAATTCCATTTCAATGGCAGGGCAAAACCCACGGGTATGCCCAAATCGGCATCCAAGACTTTAGTGATGTTCTTACGCTCAATCGAGTCTTTGAGATTGTATTTGAGGGGATTGACATTCGTCGGTAAATTACCCTCTTGCCACAGATAGTAAAAATTGTCTTCAAATGCGGCGGTGATATAGCGGTAAGGCACCCCTAAATGCTGGCTGAGATGGCGGACAAAACGCTCAGCGTGAAGGGCAGTATGCTGATAGTCTTTATTGATGTCAGCGAGCAACTCTGGATTGCGCCACAATGGCACATTATCCTTGCGCCAGAAGATACCGTATTGCCACCGCGGGATAGGTTCACCCGGATACCATTTACCTTGGCCATAATGCAGCAACGCGCCTTTGGCAAAGACATCACGCAGGCGCTTGGTCAATTCTTGTGCGCGTTCACGCTTGTGCGCACCATCAGCGAGCGTGTTCCATTCATCACCTTCCATGTCATCGACGGACACAAACGTCGGCTCACCACCCATTGTCAATCTGACATCGTCTTCCAGTAATTGTTGATCAACCTGCTGACCAAGGGCATCGATATAAAACCATTGTTCATCGGTATAAGGTTTGGTGACACGGGGATCTTCGTGCAGACGCTCAACCGTGTTGCTGAACTCAAACTCCACCTCGCATTTATCGGTCCCGCCCGTAACGGGTGCAGCACTCGCCGGATTTGGCGTACACGCCAACGGGATGTGCCCCTCACCCGCCAATAAACCTGATGTGGGATCCAAACCTATCCAACCAGCCCCGGGAATATAGACTTCCGTCCAAGCGTGTAAATCGGTGAAATCTTGCTCAGGGCCGGATGGCCCGTCCAAGGATTTGATATCGGCAGTCAATTGCACCAAATAACCAGACACGAACCGTGCCGCCAATCCCAAATGCCGTAAGATTTGCACCAGCAGCCACGCCGAATCGCGGCATGAACCGCTACGGATGGCCAACGTGTCTTCACAGCTTTGGATTCCCACCTCCATGCGGATGTTATAGTTTATATCGGTAAAAACCTTACGGTTCACATCAACCAGAAAATCGTTGATATTGCGTTTGGTCAAATCAAAATCCGTGACCCATTGCGTCAATAAAGGGCCGTTTTCCGTCATTTCCAAATACGGTTGCAATTCTTGAAGCAACTGTTCTTCATACGTAAACGGAAATTTTTCCGCGTATTCCTCAACAAAAAAATCGAAGGGATTAATGACCGTCATATCGGCAATCACTTCCACTTCAACACTGAGATGGCGGGTCTTATTTGGGAAAACCACCCGCGCCAAAATATTGCCGAAAGGGTCTTGTTGCCAATTGATGAAGTGGTCTTTAGGTTCGATATTCAGGCTATAGCCTTTAATCGGTGTCCGGCTATGTACCGCCGGACGCAAGCGAAACACATGCGGCGACAAAGATACCGCACGGTCAAAGCAGTATTTGGTTTTGTGACTGATGGCCACTCGAATTGTCATGGTGTCTATTCCTATTGCCTATGGGTTGGTCATCTAAAGTGCTTCGGCGATATTGCCAAGCTATAAAATATACTGCTTGCGGGCATAAAAAACCACCCACACGGCTTTGTCACTTTATACGTCAAATCATTAGCAAAGGCTATACCAAGATTTTTTAATCAAAATACCTAGGAACATGCACGAATTGACTTGCCTGTTGCATCCTTAATAAATCTCCTCTGACAATGTATCCTCATGAGCATAAAGGAAAGGGAGTCAATCCGTAATGTAACCCTAAGTTTTCATTATCATTATTGCTAGTGTAGATACGCCAGTCTAAATGGTAATGATGTTAGGTATAAAAATTTAAAAGTGTCGCGCCTTAGCAACTGTCGCCTCAATCTATCATTAGCAATAACGTACCCAATGATATTGTTAAGCATATTTGCCCCTATGCTGACATTTCACCCTAAAATTCTGTCCTATCCGCACGGTAACGACCAAATAAACCATTCAAAAAGCTCAGCCAAGGTTTCGACCTAAATCAGCCAAGTGATGACAAACAAACGCTCGTCCATAGCGCACCAAAAAAGCGCAAATCATACTGTCATCGTTAATTGTATCCATAATGGCGCATATTTTGCCCATTTTTGGTTTATTGTTTAGATTTTATTAGTTTTTAATGGCGTTTTTGCCAAATGTTAATTTATCAAACTTGTTTTATAAAATTATTTAACCTTTAAATATCAATATTTTAATATTTTTAATTTGATGTTATGTTAATATTGGCATATTTACTGCTAAAAACTAAGTACGCATTCATCGGCGTGTTGTAACTCCTCGTGATAATACCTGCTTTATTGGGCACTGCGCATTATTCCTGTCGTCGGTTTAATGCGCTTTTTTTTGCCTCGAATTTAGAAAACACTGGTTTCTAAAATATATCCTAACCGGTTATTTTAAAATGCGGCTATTTTGCCCCGACGCGGTCGAGACTGTGAAAGAATTGTTTTATGTCCACGACCCGAAGAGCGCGAAGCGAAAATCACGAAAGTGTAAAATTAGTTCAACTATAAGTTATTGAAAGTTAAAATTTAATTTTTTCGTGATTTTCGTGTCTTTCGTGGACAATTATTAATTTTTAGAGCATTTCGCAATACTTTCACAGTCTCGGTCTCTTGGCGACAATCCCATTGAAAAACTATTGGAAAATACCAAACTTTACGCAACGCACTTGAATTATTTTAAATTGCTAACGCATTGATTAAATCCAGTTCGGTTTCCGTGGCTTCATTTTTCGTTTCTAGGCATTCGGCTAATGGCACCATGACCAACTCACTTTTTTTAATTGCAGTGACATGTGCATTCAGACCCTGATGAAGGGCGTGTGCCGCTGCGTAACCCATCCTGGATGCAATCAGGCGGTCCAAAGCGGTTGGACTGCCGCCACGCTGGATGTGCCCTAACACACAAGCATGGACAGAAATATCATATTGGCTCATCAGTACTTCTTTGATTTGGTAAGACAGGCCGGATTTTGCCCCTTCAGCGACGATGATAATGGATGACGTTTTGCCCCGTTCTGCACCTTTCTTTATGTCATAGGCAATTTTTTCATAATCAATGACTTGATTGGATAAAACAACATGTTCGGCACCAGTGCAGACGCCCACTTGCAAGGCAATGCTCGATGATCTGTGCCCCATGACTTCAATCAGGAAAGTCCGTGCATGGGCAGATGCTGTGTCCCTGATTTTATCCACCGCATCAACCGCAGTTTGCACGGCGGTGTTAAAGCCGATGGTGTATTCTGTGCCAGAAATATCGTTGTCTATCGTCCCTGGAATTCCAATTACGGGAATGCCATGTTCGCGGTGCAGCTCCATTGCCCCCGCAAAAGAGCCGTTACCACCAATAATAACTAAGCCGTTAATATGCTTTCTGGACAAGATATGCGCCGCTTCCAGCCTGATTTCAGGAGTGTGGAATTCAAGGCAGCGCGAGGTATCAAGTACGGTTCCACCGCGCTGGATAATATTGCTGACCGATGCTAAACCTAGCCTTTGGATATTGCCCTCCAATAAACCGGAATAGCCTCTGTAAATGCCGAAAACATCCATACCCAAGCCTATGGCCGTTCTGACTACGGAACGGACTGCGGCATTCATGCCCGGACTGTCGCCTCCGCTACAAAGCACACCTAATGATTTTATAGTCTTTACTGTGGTATCCATAGTTGATTATCCCATTGGTTTTGTTGAGTTCATTGTAGCCGATTTTAAAATATCCTTCTCGAAGCATATTAAAAAATTCCGAATGAATGGTTTTAATCGGCGGTGTAAACCGGCTACTGAACCCAGTGCTAATGATATTTTTACTTAGCATTTAAAACTGTCAATGCGACAATTGCCTAATTAAAATTTAGTGGAAAAAAATAATGACGACGCAAACCAATGCACATGAACCCTCCGGCGGCCTGCTGGCATTAATGCTAGGTGCTATCGGTGTGGTTTATGGCGATGTGGGGACTAGCCCGCTGTACACGATGAAAGAAATTTTTAACGGCCCCCATGCTGTTGCGGCAACACCGGACAATGTGCTGGGCATACTGTCGCTGATTTTTTGGTCGTTGATTTTGGTGATTTCGATCAAATATATGCTGTTTGTGATGCGTGCCAACAACCGTGGTGAAGGTGGCATCATGGCCTTGATGGCCTTGGCATTGCGCCATCGCAACCAAGAACGGCAACGCAATATCATTATCGCTTTAGGCTTGTTCGGCACGGCCTTGTTTTATGGTGATGGCATCATTACCCCAGCGATTTCGGTATTGAGTGCGGTGGAAGGTTTGCAAGTTGCCGCACCGGCGTTGCAAGCGTTTGTCTTGCCTGTGACGATAGTTGTGTTGATTATTCTATTTTTGTTCCAAAGCAACGGGACGGCTAAAGTCGGTTTGCTGTTCGGGCCGATTATGATGGCTTGGTTTGGGGTGTTGGCCGTGCTAGGCTGGACAAGTGTCAGCCAAAACCCCGCTGTGCTGGAAGCCTTGAACCCGCTTTACGGGCTGCATTTTTTTCTGGAACACGGCTGGCATGCTTTTGTTGCCTTAGGTGCGGTGGTGTTGGCTTTGACTGGTGCTGAAGCTTTGTATGCCGACATGGGGCATTTCGGTAGACGCCCAATTGAATTCGCCTGGTTTTCGATGATTTTACCGGCACTGGCTTTGAATTATTTTGGCCAGGGAGCGTTGATCCTGCGCGATCCGACGGCGATACTCAATCCGTTTTATTTGCTGGTCCCTGACTGGGCCATGTACCCGATGATAGGCTTGGCGACTTGCGCGACGGTGATTGCTTCACAAGCCGTGATTTCCGGCGCATTTTCCATCACTAGCCAAGCCATGCAAATGGACTATATTCCACGAATGCAACGTGTGCATACGTCAACAGAAGCTATTGGGCAAATTTATGTGCCGACTATGAACCGGATGTTGCTGTTTTTAGTGATTTGCACCGTGTTTGGCTTTGGATCTTCCAGCAATCTCGCCGCCGCTTATGGCTTGGCAGTAACTGGCACGATGGTGATCACGACGCTGTTGACGCTGATTGTCGCCTTGGATAGCTGGCAATGGCGTCCCCGATGGGCGTATTTGCTGGTGTCAATATTTCTGGTCATTGACGGCTCGTTCTTGGGGGCCAATTTGTTAAAAATCCCCCAAGGCGGATGGTTTCCGTTGATAATGGGCGGCCTGTTGTTTTTGATGATGTCAACGTGGCGGCGCGGACGTGAAGTCATCACTTATCATTTACAAAAATCTGCCATGTCCCTGACTGGTTTTATTGCCAAACTCTATTCCCAGCCGCCTTTGGCGAGGGTGCCCGGCACAGCGGTTTATATGCACGCACGCAATCTTAGTATGCCCAATGCCTTGCAGGTCAATTATGCCCATAACCGAGTATTGCATGAACGGATTGTGCTGTTGACCATCGCCACCGAAGACGTACCGGTCATAGCGGATAATGGGCGCATCAATATCGATGCCTTGGAGCAAGGCTTTTATCGCGTCACCGCCCGTTATGGTTTTATGGAAACGCCGAACGTCCCGCAGATAATAAATTTATGCAAGAACCAAGGCTTAGAAATTGATTCCGGTAGCGCGTCATTTTTTATCGGCAGGGAAACTCTGATTCCATCCGACAAACCAGATTTGAACCCATTGCAAGAGAAAGTTTTCCTGATGATGTTCCGCAACGCTTCTTCACCTATCCAGTTTTTTAAGATTCCAACGGAACGCGTGGTTGAATTGGGTGTGCAATTTGAAGTTTGAGCTGGAATAATGGCTTACTGTAGACCAACATTTAAGGGCTTATGAAAATACTGATTTTGGGGGCGGGCAGGACAGGTGCATCAGTTGCCGAAGCCTTGGTTAATGAAGCCAATGAAATTGCCGTCATTGATGTCAATGCCGTATTGCTTGACACGTTAAAAGAGCGGCTGAACATTATCACCATTTCTGGCAATGCCGCGCATCCGAATATTTTGGAACTGGCTGACCTTGCTAACACCGATTTGGTGATTGCCGTCACTGACCGTGATGAAACTAATATGCTGGCCTGTACCATCATTAACAAACTTTACAGCCGCCCAAAAACCATAGCCCGCATCCGTGCCATTGATTATTTGAAAAACCCAAAATTGTTCGGTCCGGAAGGCATCCCTATCGACATCGTCATCAGCCCGGAACAAAGCGTGATGGAATCCATCCGTAATCTCATCGATCTGCCTGGTGTGCTGCATGTTTCTGATTTTGCTGGTGGTTTGGTGCGTTTATTTTCGGTGAAAGTGATGGCGGACGGTTTTTTAATAGGCAAACAAATTAAAACCCTCAAAGACCGATTGACCGAAGGCAAAATCCGCGTCGCGGCTATATTCCGCAATGGTGTCGCACTGACAATTAACGGTGAGGCGATGATGGCGGCCAATGATGAGGTCTTTTTTTTCGCACCCCGATTGGAAGTGCGGCGTTTGATGAAGGACTTAGGATGCTTGGAAAAACCGCTTAAACGTATCATCATTGCCGGTGGCGGGCATATCGGCAAACGTCTGGCGCAGGCGCTGGAAAAAGACCATTACGTCAAAATCATCGAACGTGATGGCAAACGCGCCAAAAAAATCGCCAATGATTTGAACCGTACGATTGTAATACACGGGGATTGTGGCGATGAAACCTTGCTTATTGAAGAGTCGATAGATAAAACGGATTTGTTTTGTGCCATTACCGAAAATGACGGCGAAAACATCATTGCCGCTTCTTTGGCAAAAGCCCACGGTGCCCGCAAAGCCATCTGCATACTCAATCATTTATGCTATAACAAATTATTGCCCGGTACAGGTATTGACCTTGCGGTTTTACCTAATGTGGAAACCCTAGGCAGCATCCTTAAGCATGTGCGGCTTTGCGATGTCGCGCAAATCAGCTTGCTCCGCAATGGCACCGCCGAAGCCATTGAGGCCGTTGCCCATCAAGGCAATGGCGAAAACTCAGTAGTGGGGCGTAAAGTGGATACCGTCAAACTACCGGAGGGAGTGGTCTTAGGTGCGTTAATCCGTAATAACGAAGTCATTTCGATACACCATGACAGGATTTTTGAAGAAGGTGACCATGTTGTGATGTTCACTTTGGATAAAAAACTGGTCCCTTCTATTGAGGAAAAATTTCGGTCACTATCCTGCCTTCATGACCGGAATCGCATTTGACGGGCCCTCACTATTCTTAAATCGGTCTCCATAAGGCCCTAAGTCCTAGAAAATGGCGCGGGTGTCGAGCTGCATTGTTTCTTAAGCATACGGATCAGAACATGTTGATCATTAAAACATTGTTGGCAATGAAGCTAATGCAATTTTGGATCGGCTGGATGTAAAAACAAACAAGCTTTGGAAAGCTATTGGCCGAAGAGAAATACCCAAAAGCCATAATTGGAAAGTCCTATGGCCACTAACCAAACTTAAGCCTTTACCAAAAACCGCGCTAGCCAAACGCATAATAAATGCAATTTTAGCTAAGTTGTGATCAAGATACTGGTTTCGTTAACTCGTCCGGGATTGGATTTAATTAATCATGGCTTATTTGTTTTTCAGGCATCCGCGAATAAACACCCGAAAGCCCATGACGAAATGCCCATTGTCGATTAAAATGAGGCTTATATCATCAGTACGCCACCTGTTTATTCCATGACCAAGTATATTTTCATCACTGGCGGCGTTGTTTCATCGCTAGGCAAAGGCATTGCCGCTTCTTCGCTTGCCGCCATTCTGGAGGCGCGTGGCCTTAAAGTCACGATGACCAAACTCGACCCTTACATCAATGTCGATCCTGGCACGATGAGCCCGTTCCAGCACGGCGAGGTGTTCGTCACCGAAGATGGCGCGGAAACCGATCTGGATTTGGGGCATTATGAGCGGTTTCTTAAAAGCACCATGACCAAAAAGAACAATTTCACCACTGGTCAGGTTTATGACGCGGTGCTGCGCCGTGAGCGTAAAGGTGAATATTTGGGCGCGACGGTGCAGGTGATTCCACATATCACCGATGAGATAAAAACCCGTATTTACCAAAGTGCCGAAGGTACCGATGTTGCGTTAATTGAAGTGGGTGGTACGGTAGGCGATATTGAATCGCTGCCGTTTTTGGAAGCCATCCGGCAAATGCGCTTTGAGTTGGGTGCGGACAGATCACTGTTTATCCATTTGACGCTAGTCCCGTATATCCGCTCTGCCGGGGAAATCAAAACCAAGCCCACCCAGCATTCGGTCAAGGAGTTGCGTAGCATCGGTATCCAGCCGGATATTTTAATTTGCCGTTCTGAACAGCCTGTGCCAGTCAGTGAACGGCGTAAAATCGCGTTGTTTACCAATGTCGAAGAAAAAGCCGTTATATGTGCGGTCGATGCCGATTCGATTTACCGTATCCCGATTTTGCTCCATGACCAAGGTCTGGACGATATAGTCGTCAACAAACTGCGTTTGGATGTGCCGCCTGCGGATTTGACGGAATGGAAAAAGGTGATGGAGGCGTTGGCAAATCCGGTTGACACTGTCACTATCGCGATTGTCGGCAAATATGTTGATCATTCCGATGCTTACAAATCATTGAACGAAGCTTTGATCCATGCGGGCATCCGTACCCGTAACAAAGTCAACATCGTTTACATTGATTCCGAAGTCATTGAAGACGAAGGTGTCGCTAGGCTCAAAGAAGTCGATGCAATTTTAGTCCCTGGTGGTTTTGGTGAACGTGGCGTGGAAGGCAAAATTGCAACCGTCCGTTACGCGCGGGAGAACAATGTGCCCTATTTGGGCATTTGTTTGGGTATGCAAGCGGCGGTGATTGAATTTGCGCGAGATGTGGCGGGATTGGAAGGCGCGCATAGTTCCGAGTTTTTGCCAACTTCACCCCATCCAGTCATTGGTCTAATCACCGAATGGATGGAAGACGGGCAACTGGTCAAACGCGATGAAAATTCCGATTTAGGTGGTTCCATGCGTTTAGGCGGTCAACAATGCCGCTTGCAACATCAATCGCTGGCGTTTAGCCTCTATCAAAAAGATGTCATTACCGAACGCCACCGCCACCGTTATGAGTTTAATAACCACTATTTTGAAAAACTGGAAAAAGCCGGAATGCGTTTTTCCGGTAAGTCGATAGATGGGCGATTGGTGGAAGTGATTGAAATACCGGATCACCCGTGGTTTTTGGCTTGCCAGTTCCATCCCGAATTTACCTCGACACCGCGCAAAGGCCATCCGCTGTTTTCGGGGTTCGTCGCGGCGGCGGTTAAGCATAAATCAGAACAATAACAGATTGGTGATTCTGTCAATTCTCAATAGATTGGTAGGATTAATTTGGTGATGAAAACACTAAATTATTAGCTATTCAAAACTACGTTATGGCACTAAATATGTTGAGAATTCTTGTCTTGGCAAGCGCCTTAATCGCCGGCAACTGCTTGGGTTATTCAGAAACCATCGGGCGCTTCCATGTCGAGCAAGGGGTCGCCACTGATTCCGCGACGGGCTTAATGTGGATGCGTTGCCCATTGGGTATGAAATGGGGCGATAACCTTTGCTCAGGCAAGCCGACGCGCTACAAATGGGATGAGGCCATGCAAACAGCCAATCGTTTAAGCTATGCCGGACACAAGAACTGGCGTGTGCCAACGATAGATGAATTGAAAACATTGATTGATAATGTGGTTGGTAATAGTGACATCGGTATCCCATACATCAATAATTTGGTGTTTCCCCGTACTCTTTACCGTGAAATAAATGGCGAAAAATCCGCCACGTACTGGTCTTCCTCGCCGGTTGCTGGCTATAGTTATTATGCTTGGGTCGTGTTTTTCCTCAGTGGCATTGACTTTTGGTACTATAAGTATGGTTATAGCTTCGTTCGGTTAGTTCGTAACGGAGAGTAATTTGGTATTTGCTTGGCAGGCTTCAGTAATGTCAATATTTTGAATATTTTTGAGGGTAAATTAATGAATTGGCAAGAAGTTTGCGAACATCCTAGCTTACAAGATTTGCCTTTTAAGATTGAATTGGACGAAAACGGTAACGTTATCATGAGTCCTGCCAAGGTCTATCACTCTTTCTTCCAAAGTGAAATTGCGTTTTTGCTGCATTCTTTGTTAAAAGACGGAAAAACGCTAACCGAATGCGCGATAAAGACCAGCAACGGCACAAAAGTCGCTGATGCCGCTTGGGTGTCTTCTAAGAGATGGGGGAGCATTAAACACGAAGCGGATGCTTCAATCGCCCCTGAAATTTGTGTTGAGGTGATTTCTTCCAGCAATACCCAAAAAGAAATGGCGGATAAGCGGCAATTGTATTTTGCAGCGGGCGCGAAAGAAGTGTGGATGTGCGATGAACAAGGCGATATGAGCTTTTTTAATGTCCATCATCAATTGATCCATTCCGAATTAGTACCTGGCTTTCCGCTCAAAGTGGACGCGTAATCCATTGACAGGAAAGCTAAACAATATGCTTGTCATCACCGAATTGTCGCAACTGGACTTAAATCAAACCTACAGCTATGCCGATTATTTGACTTGGCAGTTAAAAGACACGGTTGAACTGATTAAAGGCAAAATCATGTTGATGTCGCCAGCACCGAATGTCGGGCATCAGCGGATTTCAGCCGATATTAACGGCATGTTATACAACTATTTTAAGCATAAGCCTTGCCAGTTTTTTGCCGCGCCATTCGATGTGCGTTTATATGACCGCAAAAAATCCATTTTAAAAAATCAAGAAATTGTCTCAGTCGTCCAGCCGGATTTATGTGTGATTTGTAATCCTGAGTTGCTGGATAAACAAGGTTGTAACGGTGCACCAGACTGGATTATTGAAATCTTGTCGAAGGGCAACTCCAAACGCGAGCTGCAGATCAAATACCAGCTTTATCAAGAAAGCGGAGTACAGGAATATTGGCTAGTTTATCCAGAGGCCGAAGCTGTCCACCAATTTGTCTTGGACGACATCGGACAATACCAATTAAAAAACATGTACGCCGAAGACGACAAAGCCGTGCCAAGCCTTTTTCCTGATTTGGCGATTGATTTGGCAGAACTCTTTGCAGGCTGCGTGGATGACTGACATCCTCAAAAATTTTTATATTAAACAAGAGAATATTCATGCAATTATGTGGTTTTGAAGTCGGTTTAAACCAACCCTTATTTTTAATCGCCGGCCCTTGCGTCATCGAAAGCGAACAATTGGCTTTGGATACCGCAGGCTTTCTAAAAGAACTCACCACTGAATTGGGTATCCCGTTCATTTACAAATCCTCATTTGACAAAGCTAACCGCTCTTCGCATGAAAGTTTCCGTGGTTTGGGCGTGGAAAAAGGTTTGGAAATTCTGGCGAAAGTGAAAGCACAAATCGGCGTACCCGTGTTGACCGATGTCCACGAAGACACCCCCTTGGCAGAAGTCGCCAGCGTCGTTGATGTCATGCAAACGCCTGCATTTTTGTGCCGCCAAACCAATTTTATCCAAGCCGTTGCTGCACAAGGTATTCCGGTCAACATCAAAAAAGGCCAATTTTTGGCACCGTGGGATATGGCGAATGTCGCCAACAAAGCCAAGGCGACTGGCAACGACAAGATTATGGTTTGCGAACGCGGTGTGTCGTTTGGCTATAACAACTTAGTTTCTGACATGCGCTCACTTGCGGTGATGCGCGACACCAATTGCCCCGTGGTGTTTGATGCCACCCATTCCGTGCAATTGCCCGGCGGACAAGGGAATTGCTCAGGCGGTCAGCGCGAACATGTACCTGTGTTAGTGCGGGCGGCAGTGGCGGTTGGTATTGCCGGGATTTTCATGGAAACTCATCCAAATCCTGCGGAAGCCAAAAGTGACGGCCCTAATTCTTGGCCATTACATCGCATGAAAGAATTGTTGGAAACATTGTTGATTTTGGACAGGGCCGTCAAAGCGCAGCCGTTTATTGAAACCACCTTGTAAGCCGTCCGATGTATCGCCATGCCAGCCATCACCGACATTAGCCAGCTTGATCTTAACGGCAACTACAGCTATGCCGATTATTTGACGTGGCAGTTCGAAGAAAGGCTGGAATTGTTTAAAGGTAAGATTTCCTTGATGTGTCCCGGGCCGAATGTCCGGCATCAACGCTTTTCCGTTTATTTGAGCAGTCATTTGTTTTTTTATTTCCAAAACAAACCCTGCCAAGTTTTTTCTGCCCCGTTTGATGTGCGTTTATATGACCGCCGCAAATCATTGCTAGCCAGCAAAGATATTACGACAGTCGTCCAACCCGACATCTGCGTAATCTGCGACCCGGAAAAACTCGATGAACAAGGCTGCAACGGCGCACCGGATTGGGTTATTGAAATCTTATCCAAAGGTAACTCCAAGAAGGAAGTCAAAACCAAACACGAGTTATACGCCGAAAGTGGCGTTAAAGAATATTGGCTAGTGTTCCCTTACGAAGAAGTCATCAACCAATTTGTCTTAAACGATGAAACAGGCCTATACCAACTGACTAACTGTTATGCAGGAGATGATTTCGCCATGCCTTTTTTGTTTCCGGATTTGGCGATTGATTTGGCTGGTTTGTTTAAAGAAAGGTGATTCACGCAGTTAACCAATTTGTTACTTACCAATTCAGCAAAAATAACGTACATGGGCAAAGCCAGCCGCAAAAAACATCAGCAACGCTTACAACGGGCTACACTACAAAAATATGGGAATGTCAAATTATCAGAAGCCATTTTGCATTTATGTGAACCCTTTGATACGGACTCTTTAGACTTTGATGCTCATCATAGATTGATAACATTGGCTGTGACCGTTTGGAATATTGCCTTGTCGACTAATCTTGATGAGCGCCACACAAAGTTATTGTCAATATTGGACGCTTTACCAGCTTTCAATCAGCGGTTTGAACATGATATGGCGACATATTCCAATGCGCCAACTTTGTATCAAGAACCGCCCGATTCAATCATTATGTTGAATATTTTGACTGGACTCATAAAGCGCAAAGACGAACTATATCCAAATGATGAACGACATATTGTCGATTTTACATTTAAGCCAACGCCTAAAGGGGTTCATTTACAGACCCAATCCTTAATCCCGAAACGTTCGGACGATTAAGCCCAGTACGCTAAAAGTTTTTTAACCACCCGTATGTGGCAAAGCCGCATCCGTTTACCAACCTAGGAGCTATTAAAATATGAGCAAAATCGTAGAAATCAAAGCCAGAGAAATTTTAGATTCCCGTGGCAACCCAACCTTAGAAGCCGATGTCATTTTGGAGTCGGGTATTACTGGCAGCGCGATGGTGCCATCTGGCGCGTCCACTGGCGAGCGTGAAGCGATTGAATTGCGCGATGGCGACAAAACCCGTTTCTTGGGCAAAGGCGTACTTAATGCAGTCAACAACGTCAGAACTGAAATCCGTGACGCGATTATCGGCATGGATGTGACTGACCAAGCGGGCATCGACAACAAAATGATCGCCCTCGACGGTACTGAAACCAAAGCCCGTTTGGGTGCCAACGCTATGTTGGCGGTGTCTTTGGGAGCTGCCCATGCCGCTGCCAAAGAAGCAGGAGTGCCGTTGTATCGCCACCTGAACTCCAATTTAAAAACACCAGGCAAATTTATCTTGCCAGTGCCAATGATGAACATTATCAACGGCGGTTCTCATGCCGACAACAACGTCGATTTGCAAGAATTCATGATCTTGCCGGTCGGTGCGCCATCGTTCCGTGAAGCGATCCGTTACGGCGCGGAAGTGTTCCATAATTTGGCAAAGGTCCTAAAATCTAAAGGCTTGGCAACCACTGTCGGTGATGAAGGCGGTTTCGCACCGAATTTGTCTTCAAACGAAGAGGCCATCAGCGTTATCTTGCAAGCCATTGAACAAGCTGGTTACAAACCCGGTGTTGACATTTTCTTAGGTTTGGATGCCGCCGCGTCTGAATATTACACCGATAACATTTACGATTTGGCGTCAGAAAGCAAAACCTACACTTCTGAGCAAATGGCAGACTTCTTCGTGGATTGGGTTGAGAGATACCCGATCATCAGCATTGAAGACGGCTTCGACGAAAACGATTGGGACGGCTGGAAATTGATCACCGAAAAATTGGGCGATAAAATCCAATTGGTCGGCGACGATTTGTTTGTAACCAACCCTAAAATTTTGAAACAAGGTATCGACAAAGGCATCGCCAACTCTATCTTGATCAAAGTTAACCAAATCGGTACCTTGACTGAAACTTTAGCCGCTATCGAAATGGCACACGCTGCGGGTTACACGGCTGTGGTTTCGCACCGTTCCGGCGAAACTGAAGACACCACCATTGCTGATTTAGCGGTCGCCACTGGCACAGGCCAAATCAAAACCGGTTCCTTGAGCCGTTCTGACCGTGTCGCCAAGTACAACCGTTTGATGAAAATCGAAGAAGAGTTGGGCGAATTGGCAGTTTACGCAGGCCGTAGCGCGTTTAAAATGTTGTAATTGATAATAATCGGGGCAGGGCTAGGAGCTTTTGCCCCGAACTTTTCATTAAAAGATTTCCTAATTTATCCCATGAAAATTCTGCCTTTAATCATTTTGTTGTTGATTGCACATTTTCAATACCGTTTATGGGAAACAGAACATGGCACTCTTGCCGAACTTAAAAGCCGAGAGCTGCAATTGGCTGATTTAATAAAACAGGTTGAAGAAAAAAAACAGCGTAATGAGGCGCTTTATGCTGAAGTTGAAGATTTACGCAAAGGTCAGGAAGCCTTGGAAGAACGCGCAAGGGATGAACTGGGCATGATCAGACCTGACCAGACTTTTTTCCAAGTGCTGGAATAACAGGAAATTTATGTAACCCGCAATGTTTTCTGGTGCGGCTTATGCGGCTTATTTAGCTGCTATCCATTTGAGGCTATAGCTATGAATCAAACAGTGTTTAATGTGCTTTTTCTTTGTACGGGCAATTCTGCCCGTAGCATTATGGCGGAAGCCTTGCTTAACCATTTGGGAAAACGACGTTTTCGTGCCTTCAGTGCGGGCAGTTGTCCAACTGGTGTAGTAAATCCTTTAGCAATTGAACGCTTGAGTATCGAAGGTATTTCGTCAGAAGGCGCTAGCAGCAAGAGCTGGAATGAGTTTGCCAAAGCTGATGCCGAAAAAATGGATTTTATCATTACGGTTTGTGACAATGCCCAAGGTGAAGTGTGTCCAGTGTGGCCTGGTCAACCGATTACCGCGCATTGGGGCGTAGCGGATCCGGCAGCGGCCGAAGACAGCCAGAAATTCATCGAATTTGCCAAGGCCTTTGCGGTACTGGAACGGCGTATCAACTTATTTGTCAATCTCAATCCAATGGGATTGGAGCGTATGTTGCTTGAGCAGCAAGTCCGGGCTATAGGGCAATAACCCAAGTTTCGTGTTTCAGAATAAATCTGGTTTTTTTGTCACATACACGCTTAACCTATTTGGGATTTTACTGATTTTGTGGTTTACCACCAGTTTTTATTTCGCTGCCGATGGTTTACAAGACCGCTTAGGCTATGCCGATGCCGCTTTAGTCTTGGGCAACACTGTCAATCCCGATGGCAAACCCTCACCTAGACTTAAAGCCAGATTGGATAAAACCCTAGCGTTATATCAAATGGGCTATTTCCACACTATCATCACCAGTGGTGCAATTGGTAAAGAAGGCTATGATGAAGCCGTAGTGATGAAAAACTATCTGATGGCTCGTGGCGTTACCGCCACCGATATTATTGCCGACAGCCGTGGCAACAACACGTTTGCAAGCAGCCAAAATACCTTGCAAATCCTCAAGCAGCGAAACCTCACCAGCGTATTGGTCGTTTCCCAGTATTTTCATCTGCCACGTTCAAGGTGGATGCTCACCCAATGCCACATTCCAAATGTCTATTCGGCACACGCAAATTATTTTGAATGGCGTGATGTTTATTCGTCACTACGCGAATCGGCTGCATTTTTAAGCTATTTTTTCCGGCAGGGTCAGTGTGGTTAATGCAAAAGAGATAGTAAAATCCCTTGAAAATCCCTTGGTTGTTGCCCGATACCTAACAAACAAGGTTTTCCTACCCTTTGTGGCACAAGAAACCGGAAGGTTTAACGAGCCAGTGCGGAGATTATTTAATACCCGTTTCTTAGCAAAGCGTTACTCAATCCAAACATTCGTATATGTCGAGTTAGCGATACCGAAAACCCAACAAGCAATGACCCATCTAAATTTACGTGGCTTTCGTGCTTTTCGGGAATTTTGTGGAAAAACCCAACCGTCTACACCAAACCAAATCAACCATAATTCGCACAGGAAAATAATATGTTCAAGCGTATGCTCATTATGCTCATCGTTGTCGGCGTGGTGCTGGGCGGTGTGTTTGGTTTTATCGAGTTCAAAGGGCGCATGATGAAGCAATTCATGACGGCACAAGGCGAACCGCCTCAAACCGTGTCGACGATCATCGCCAGTTACCAAAATTGGTTGCCCAAACTGGAAGCGATTGGTACGGTTCGCGCATCACAGGGTGTGGAACTGAGTTCTGAAGTTGCCGGATTGGTCAGTGCCATCTATTTCAAACAAGGCGACAAGGTAGCCGCCAGTTCAACGCTGGTGCAATTGCGTGTGGATGATGAAACCGCTAATCTCAAATCACTGATCGCAACCGCCGAATTGGCACGTATTACCTTCCGGCGATCCGAAGCGCAATTCAATGCCAAGGCGATTAGCCAACAAACCCTGGACATGGACAGGGCCAATTTGAATATCGCCTTGGCAAATGTCGCAGCGCAACAGGCTTTGATCGACAAAAAAACCATACGTGCCCCGTTTGCCGGACAATTGGGGATTCGCACCGTCGATGCCGGACAATTTCTAGCGGCCGGGACGGCCATCGCTACCTTGCAAGCCTTGGATACGGTGTATGCCGATTTTTATTTACCCCAGCAACATCTTGCCGAATTAAAAACCGGCCTAACCGTTCTGCTAACATCTGATGCTTATCCGCAACAGGAATTTACCGGAATCATTAGCGTGATTAACCCCAAAGTTGAAACCGACACCCGCAATGTCTTAGTACGGGCAACGTTCGACAATCCTGAACATAAGTTGTTGCCTGGTATGTATGTAAAAGTTCATGTGGTAACTGGCGATGCCCAGCCGATTATTACCATCCCGCGTACTGCGATCAGCTTCAATTCGTTTGGTGCCACTGTGTTTGTTGTAGACAACAAGGCCAAAGATGCTAATGGCGAAGCCAAGCTTGTTGCCAGGCAGGCGTTTGTCACAACGGGAGCCAGTCGTGGCGACCAAATCAGCCTAGTGAAAGGTATTAACGATGGCGACCAAATCGTCACATCAGGCCAAATCAAACTGCATAATGGCACGGCTGTATTGGTGGACAACACGCAACAGCCCAGCAATGAACCCAACCCACAACCCATCGACCGATAAGCCGCCATGAATATGACCGATATTTTTATCCGCCGGCCCGTGCTGGCGATGGTTATCAGCATTATGCTGTTGGTGCTGGGGCTGCGCTCGCTGACCAGTTTGCCCGTATTGCAATATCCACGCACGGAAAACGCTGTAGTAACCGTTACTACGGCGTATTACGGCGCCGATCCTGAAGTCATCTCAGGCTTCATCACCACGCCTTTGGAAAATATCATTGCCGAAGCCAATGGTATTGATTACATCAATTCCATCAGCCAAAGCAGCGTCAGTACAATCACTGCCAATTTGCGCCTGAATTTTGACCCGAACAAGGCCTTAACGGAAATTAACGCCAAGGTCAATTCGGTGCTCAACCAGTTGCCGCCGGAATCACAACGCCCGGTCATGAACGTTAAAATTGGCGAAACGATTGATGCGATGTACATCGGCTTTTCCAGCGGCACGTTGCCCGCCAACAATATCACCGATTATTTGATACGCACTGTTCAGCCCCGTTTACAAGGCGTGGAGGGTATACAAACTGCCGAATTGTTGGGCAGTAAGCATTTTGCCTTACGTGCGTGGCTGGATCCTGACAAACTGATGGCTTATGGCCTTACCGCCAGTGATGTCAGTACGGCTTTGGTGCGGAACGACTTTATTGCTGGTCTAGGCCGTACTAAAGGCCAGATGGTGCAAGTGGATTTGACGGCATCAACTGGCTTGCATTCAGTTGAAGAGTTTAAAGAACTAATTATTAAGCAAGGCAAAGGTGCGATCATCCGCCTTAAAGATGTTGCCAATGTCACTTTGGGTGCCGATGATTACGAAACCAGCGTTGCGTTTGATGGCGACAAAGCGGTTTATATCGGCCTGCAAATCGCCCCTAGCGCCAATTTGCTGGAAGTGATCGGACGGGTACGGGATGTGTTTCCTACTATTCAAGCGCAATTACCGCAAGGCATGACTGGAAAAATTGTTTATGATTCGACCAAATTCGTCGATAGCTCCATCCATGAAGTGGTGCACACGCTAGTGGAGGCCCTGATTATTGTCACTCTCGTGGTTTTTGCCTTCTTAGGCTCGCCGCGTTCGGTGCTGATTCCGGTGATTGCGATTCCTTTGTCCCTGATCGGTACGTTCACGATGATGTTGATGTTTGGATTTTCGATCAACTTGTTGACCTTATTGGCTTTAGTGCTGGCGATTGGCTTGGTGGTTGATGATGCGATCATCGTCGTAGAAAACGTCAACCGCCATTTGGAAGAAGGTCTGCCGCCAATTCCTGCCGCGTTGCTGGCGGCGCGGGAATTGACCGGGCCGATCATTGCGATGACCATTGTTTTGATAGCCGTGTACGTGCCGGTCGGATTTCAAGGCGGCTTGACAGGGGCGTTGTTCTCCGAATTTGCATTCACGGTGGTCGGGGCTGTGACCGTGTCGGCGATAGTCGCGCTGACCCTGTCGCCGATGATGAGTTCACGCTTGCTGAAACCCCATACGCATGATCGTAGTGGCTGGGAAGAGCGGGTCGTGGATTGGATAGACCGATATTTCAACCGCCTTAGCCAAACTTATTCGCGTTTGTTGCATAATTCATTGGATTATTTGCCTGTTACTGCTGTGTTTGCGATGATCATTTTGGGCAGCATTTATTTTTTGTACAACAGTGCCAACAGTGAGTTGGCCCCGCAGGAAGACCAAGGCGTTATCATCAGTTTTGCCAATACCGCACCGGATGCGACCCTAGACCAACGCTTGCAATATTCGCGGCAAATTTTCGAAGCCTTTGCAAAATATCCTGAAAATGACCATGTTTTCCAATTGGATTTGCCGGGGTCGTCAATTTCTGGGATGGTCTTAAAACCGTGGGATGAACGCAAACAAACCGCAACCGAGCTTATGCCACAAGTGCAAAATGATTTGGGTAAAATCGCCGGTGTTCTTGCTCCTGCTTTCCAGCCCCCACCATTACCTGGCAGCAGCGGTCTGCCTGTGCAATTTGTCATCGGCACCACCGAATCCTTTGGGCAACTGAACACAGTTTTGCAGCAATTCATGGCGGAAGCCCGTAAAAGCGGTATGTTTATGTTTATAGACAATGACTTGCGTTACGACCAACCGCAATTCCGTTTGGACATAGACCGCGATAAAGCGGCCATGTTAGGTTTGACCATGCAGGATGTTGGAGGGTCTTTGTCATCAATGTTGGGGGGAGGGTATGTGAATTATTTCAGCATGGATCAACGATCTTATAAAGTCATCCCGCAAGTGCAACAAAAATTTCGTCTCAATCCTGAGCAAATATTGGAATACCCTGTTCGCACCGCCGATGGTCGTAGTGTGCCACTGGCAACAGTTGCGTCCTTGAGCAACCAAACCGTGCCACGTTTGTTGAACCATTTTCAGCAAATCAACGCTGCCACTGTGTCTGGCGTGCCGTTTCCAGGAGTCACGGTCGGCGAAGCGTTGAAATCTTTGCAAGAATTGGGCAAACGGGTGTTGCCGCCAAGTTATTCAATTGATTATGCAGGGCAATCTCGCCAGCTGATTAAAGAATCCAGTAGTTTTGTGTACACTTTTTTGTTCGCGCTGATCATCATTTTTTTGGCTTTGGCTGCTCAATTTGAAAGTTTCCGCGATCCGTTGATAATTTTGGTTTCCGTGCCTATGTCGATAGCCGGAGCGTTGATTTTTATCGCACTCGGCATCGGCAATGCCACGCTGAACATTTATACCGAAGTGGGGCTGGTTACGTTGATGGGCTTAATCAGCAAGCATGGTATCCTGATTGTCGAGTTTGCCAACATCAAACAGAAGGAAGGCATGAGCAAGCGCAAAGCGGTGGAAGCCGCCGCGCATATCCGTTTGCGGCCAATTTTAATGACTACCGCCGCGATGGTGCTAGGGGTATTGCCGCTGATCATGGCAACGGGGGCAGGGGCGATGTCACGCTTCAATATGGGGTTGGTCATTGCTACTGGCATTGCCATCGGTACTTTTTTTACGTTGTTTGTCGTACCTGCCGTGTATTTGATGTTGGGTGAAAATCATCATAAACTTAATGAGGATGCGTCATACACATGAGCAATGCACAAAAATTCTGGGCGGTCGTGCCAGCTGCAGGCGTCGGCAAACGCATGAACGCGAACCGCCCTAAACAATATCTCGAATTGGGCGGCAAAACCGTCCTCGAACAAACGCTGGCGCGTTTGCTGCTAGCCGATGTGTTCACTGGCATTGCCGTCGCGGTTTCCGAAGACGACGGTTATTGGCCTGATCTGCCCATCGCCAGCCATCCGCAAATCATCCGCGCCAACGGTGGCATCGAGCGCGCGGATTCCGTGTTGTCGGCCCTAACCGCTTTGCAAAACTTGGCAGCACAGGATGATTGGGTGTTGGTGCATGATGCGGCGAGACCGTGCATCACCACCAGCGACATCCACCAACTCATCAATAGTTTGCGTGATGACGCTGTCGGCGGTATTTTGGCGTTGGTTACGCATGACACCTTAAAAAATGTTGATGCTGGCACTATTTTGGGTACCTTAGACAGAAGCCACATCTGGCGGGCATTGACCCCGCAAATGTTCCGTTACCAAGCCCTAAAATCCGCCTTAGAAATCCACCAAGGCAATCCAGCGATCACCGACGAAGCCAGTGCTTTGGAACTGCAAGGCCTACAACCCAAAATCGTCGAAGGCCGCCCCGACAATATCAAAATCACCCGCCCCGAAGATCTGGCACTCGCCCAGTTTTATATGGAGCAGTTAGCAATGAGTAAAAAACCATGATACGTATAGGACAAGGCTACGATGTCCACCGTTTTAACGAAGGTGACCACATTATTTTAGGTGGTGTGACCATTCCCTACGGACAAGGCTTGGAGGCGCATTCTGATGGCGATGTCTTGCTTCATGCCTTGTGTGACGCATTGCTAGGCGCGGTTGCCTTAGGTGACATCGGTAAACATTTCCCCGATACCGACCCCGAATTTAAAGGCGCGGATAGCCGTGTCCTGCTCCGTCATGTTTACCATATCGTCCAAGAAAAAGGCTACCAACTGGTCAACGCCGACATGACCATCATCGCCCAAGCCCCCAAAATGGCCCCACACATTGCCGCCATGTGCCAGAACATTGCCGGAGATTTGCACGTTGCCGTCGATTGCATCAATGTCAAAGCCACGACGACGGAAAAATTGGGGTTTGAAGGGCGTAAGGAAGGGATAGCGGTGCAGGCGGTAGTATTGGTGGCTTTGGTTGATGATGTAAACAAAACCTTTAGAAGCACGTGAATCTTGATCGCCATAACAGCTAAAAGCAAAAAATTTCCTGATTTGCAGGCTGCTCCAGCCAATCCCTAAAACCGACATTCCCGCAAGTTTTGTTGAAAGCAGCGGGGTCATTTCTTGTTTATTCTTGGCTAAACCATTAGAGAAATTTATCCCAATGCAGCCTGGCCCGATAGCGGATACTTACAAATGGCTTTTGTAGAGTTTATTTAGGTTGTCTATCCAATCTTTTGTTTGCTTATCAGGCCACACTTCTCACTAAGGAATGCGCATTGAATAAGTTCGTGGATTAAGACCTGTCAGGTTTTAAAAACCTGAAAGGTCTGGTGGGTTTTTGTCTACATTATTTCATGCACATTCCTAAGTTGTTGAGTGTGGCAACCAGCATCAGGCAATTCTTGCTTGTACCATTAGCGGTGAAGGCAAAGGTAAGTATCGTGGGTGGCATGGATACTGCCATGCCGGAACTTTAAAATGCAGTTGCAAATTTATTCAGTAGCCGCTATGAGTTCCGTCCCAGTTGTTCCCATTACTAATTCCCGCCATTCTGCTTTTTGGGGCATCAACGGCGGCATGGCGGCGAATTCTGGTTCTGGCGTGGGTCTGGCGACCAACTGCTCGTAGTCGCGGGTGACGACTCCCCCTTTGCGGAAAAAGGCGTTGTAGATAGCCCAGTTCGCCCGATTGCGCGAACCGTCCCAAGGGAAACGGCTTACCATCGATGGCAGCGTATAAAATCCGTCATAGGTGTCCAAATAGCCGCGATAGAGTTGGTCTGCCGATAACCCTGTCGGTTTGAAAACGATGTGGGATTGATCGTATTTGTCCCAATCGAAAGAGACAATTTGCTTGCGCCGCATCATCTCAAACCAGTTGATGGTGCCAGGATAAGGGGTTAATAAGGAATAGCCGCACATATCGAATTTAGCGTCGATATTGAATTTTAAAGTTTCTTCGAACACTGACGGTTCATCGCCTTCAAAACCAAAAATAAACAAGCCCAGCGCCATAATGCCGTATCGGTGCAATTTCTCTATTAGTTCGTGATAAGAGTCGGGATTGTTCTGGCATTTATGGACTTTACGCAGGGTTTGTTTGGAGATGGACTCGAAGCCGATGGACAGAATAAAGCAGCCGCTTTCCGCCGCCAGTTCCAACAAGCGTTCGTCATTGGCATCACGGCTATTAACCGCCGCCTGCCATTGCAGCCCCCGCCCTTTAAATGCCTTCATCACTTCCATGGCCCGTTTCGGTGTACCAAAAAAATCCGAGTCGTTAATCAAAATCACCCGTTCATCCATCTGCTCAATCTCGGCGATGAGATCAGCGACGGGGCGATAGCGAAAACGAAGACCATACATGGTAGGCTCGGCGCAAAAGGTGCAGCCATGATGACAACCACGGGAAGTCTGCACAAAGCCCTTGTTGATATAGCGGTTGCTCTTGAGCAATCCTTGCCGAGGCATGGGCATGTTGCACATAGAATGCAGGGTTTCGGCCTTATAGATGCCATTCATTTGGCCTTGGTGCAGGTCGTCTAGGACTTTGTCCATAACCAACTCAGCTTCCCCAACTACCACAGCATCAGCGTGTTTTAGTGCTTCCTGGGGCAAGTAACTGACATGGACGCCACCCATGATGACTGGTATACCACGAGCCCGGAAAGTGTCGGCAATTTCGTAACCCCGGTTCACATAGGAAGTCATAGCTGAGATGCCGACCATATCGACTTTCAAGTCAAAATCGATGGGTTCGATGTTCTCGTCGGTCAAAATGATTTCATAGTCATTTTCCGGAATCAGTGCGGCCACAGCCAGTAACCCCGCGACTGGGGAGTACAGGGCTTTACCGAAGAATAATGGCCGGGTAGCAAAAGTATCAGCTTTCGGATTGATTAAATGGATACGTCGCGTTTTAGCCATGGGGAGACCTTATTAGTTTACGGAATATCCAATATCCGATAGCATTTCACTATCGCTGGATTTTTGTTACCGCGTCAAAGCCTAATCCCGATAGTAGTCATCGTCTGTGCGCTACCGTACATAAAATTACTGTCTGTATTCCTGTTATGCTTTACAAGTTGCATGTGATGTTCATTTTGCTTATTCCCAAGCCCGAAAGACCGTGAAAAATCATGTTATGCCTACTACCCGAATACCCTCAAGGGCTTAAGGATCGAAAAGCAAAAATCATGAAAATGTAAATTAGCTCAAATATGAATTATTGAAATTTATTATTTAATTGTTTCTTGATTTTCGTGGACAATCATTAATTATTCAGGCATTTTCAATACTTTCATAGTCTCACCAGCTTCGAAACAAAAAAATTAAGTTTAAGCCTATTTATCTTAGTATTTTTAAAAAGTGGGAAACCAAAAAGTTGACAGTTTCGAGTATATGTAAACCAACCGGAACATGGCGATAATCTAGCGCGAGGGATTTTGCAGGGCAAGCGGGGTTGATTGAAGTGATGTGGGCTTGGTAAGCTGTTCAAAAACTGGGAGCGGGAATGCATTTCCAAGCCGAAGCATGGAATCGAACATACATCAATCCCCAAATCCAAACGATGTGACTAATTTATAGCCCTTATTCAGACATGCAGAAAGATCCGACCGCCAAATTCCATAATAGCCAACAAGCTGTCCTTGACATATTGGTCAAGCACAAACTGATTGCAAAACTGGTGCATAACCAAGAAATGCCCCACCATGACTTGGTGGAAACGCTAGTCCGCAAAGAAAACATGGCGCAGTTGCAACAAATTCTGAACCATTTGCCGCCTGAGGAAATTGCCCGCATTTTAGAAGAACTACCGCCGGAAGATCAACTGTTGGTCTGGGAGCAATTGGATGACGCACATAAGCAACCGATTCTGCTAGAAGCACCTATTTCCGTGCTGCAATTATTGGGCAAGCAAGACTATAAAATTGAACGGTCAAGGGTCAAAGCGTTTAATCTGTTCGAAGGCCGCTTGCACCAAATTACCATTGATGTTCCTAAAGATTTGCTGGAGTCCAAACCTATTTGGATAGATTTGGTGGCGCCGACGTTTGAAGACCGGATTTGGGTAGGCGATATTTTTGGCATAGAGTTTCCCGATCCTTATAAATTGAGCGATTTGGAATCGAGCGCGCGTTTTTACGTTGAAGAAAACGGCGAAATCCACTTGCATTCGGATTTCTTGCTCGACAAAGGGGACGTATCCCGCAACATCGTCGTCGCATTTATCCTTTATAAAGATATTTTGTTTTCCATCCGTAAAGAAGAACTGCCGGTCTTCCGGCTACAGCGTTTACGTGCCTTGAGCCAAGCCAATTATGTTGCCAACTCTAGGGATATGTTGCTCGATCTTTATGCCGCCAATGCCGAGTATTCGGCTGATGCGCTTGAAGATGTTTATCTGGCCTTGGAAGTGGTTGGCAACCAAGTCCTCAGTAAACAAATGAGTGACGAGGAAGCAGCTAAGATATTGATTGATATTGCTAATGAAGAGGATCTGAATGGACGTATCCGCCGTAATGTGATGGATACCCGCCGCGCGGTTTCATTTTTGATGCGGAGTAAATTTTTGGCCAAAGACCAATTGGAATATTCCCAACAAATCTTGCGCGATATTGAATCCTTGGATGGACACACGGCCTTTCTTTTCGATAAGATCAATTTCTTAATGGATGCTGCGGTAGGTTTTATCAATATCAACCAAAACAAAGTGGTCAAGCGCTTGACTGTCGTCAGCGTGGTGTTTATGCCGCTCAATGTCTTGGCGGGCATTGGCGGCATGTCTGAATTTTCGATGATGACGCAAGGGACACCTTGGACAATCTCATACGGTATTTTTACTATCGGTTTGATCATAGTCGGTTGGCTGACGTTTGTGATTTTACAAATTCTTGAAAAACGTGAATACCATAAAACCACTAAGCATTAGGATTTGGCTAAAAAATTTCCCATCCTGTAATTGCCAAACCATATAGTCCTAGCAGGCTTTTTATGTTCGAGTGGGTATTGAAACTGCCAGGTCTTATGTTGGAAAGGGTTCAAACCTCATCCTGCTTGAGTTATTAGTTCCTTGAAATACCATCGTCACCGATAATATTCCTTTAGGAGATATTGTCAGTGTAAATACATTCCAATATTCGAAATCGTAACCATGAACTTTTATACAAAAAATAGGGAGATATTTTGAACCTAACGCCTGACACCAGTATGATAATGAAATGTGTTGCTTACAAGCACGGCATCAGTCTTGGGGATGTTACCATTGAAGACATCAGTGAAGTGGTAAAACAGCCAGAAACGTTTATCTGGCTTGGTTTGCTCGAACCGGATACCGAATTGTTGCTGAAAATTCAAGAAGAATTTGGCTTGCATGAATTATCCATTGAAGATGCCTGCACGGCACATCAGCGGCCTAAAATTGAAGAATATGGTGATTCGCTGTTTATGGTGCTGCACACCGCCAGTTTGACCCAAGACAGTGTTGATTTTGGCGAAACCCATATTTTTGTCGGTACTCATTTTGTTGTGACGGTCAGGCACGGTTCCTTGCTCGATCACCATAAAATCAGGACAAAATGTGAAGCGACGCCGCATCAATTAGCCAAAGGCCCCGGTTTTGTGTTGTATGCGATCATGGATTTCATCGTAGACAATTATGTCCCAGTCATTGAAGGTTTACAGGAACGTTTTGAATCGTTGGAGTTGGCGATTTTTGAGAACCGTCCCAGTCGTAAGACAATGGAAGATTTATATGAATTGAAACGCGAGTTGCTGCTGTTAAAAGGCGCGATCATGCCGGTGATTGATATTTGCAATGAATTGATGCGTTTCCACAGCGGCATCATCCCCAAAGACGTGCGGGTGTATTTCCGCGATGTTGCCGACCATATCAAACGCATAGACCAAGCCATAGACAGCACTCGCGAAATGCTGATTTCGGCAATGCAGGTGCATTTGACGTTTGAAACCGTCAGGCAAAACGAAGTGGTCAAACGCTTGGCGGGTTGGGGGGCAATCCTCGCCATCCCAACAATGGTGTTCAGTTGGTATGGCATGAATTTCAAGCATATGCCGGAACTGGACTGGAAATATAGTTATCCGATGGTCGTTGGTGGCGTTATCGTCGGTAGCGTACTTTTATTCCTGCGGTTGAGACGGGCAAGGTGGTTGTGATTGCTTGATTTAAGCTATTTCAGGTTTTAGCGTTACATTTGAATCAGGCTATATCCGAATAAAACCGGACTTTCCCCGTTTCTATATCGTACATGCCGCCGACGATACCGATTTCCCCGCTGTGCAGCATAGCATTGAGCAACGGGCTACGGGTTTTAATTTGCTCGACGGTCAATAATACATTCTTATCAGCCACTAGCTGCACCAATCCATAATCATCCGCCGTGATTTCACAACCCGTTTCTGCTTGCACCGCCGCCACGGCAGGTTGGATTTTATCCAGTAAGCCCGTAAGATGGTCAAGCTGGACATGCTTGCAAGCCCCTTTGATCGCACCGCAGTGCGAATGCCCTAACACGACTATCAGCTTAGAACCGGAGATTTTGCAGGCAAACTCCATGCTGCCGAGGATGTCGTCGTTAATGATATTGCCCGCCACCCGGGCGCTGAATATATCACCTAAGCCTTGGTCGAAAATCAATTCGACCGAAGTGCGCGAATCCATACAGCTTAAGATGATCGCGATGGGAAATTGGCCTTGGCGGGTGTCGTTTACTTGCTCCAATAAGTTACGGTTAGATTCCAAGTTGTTGACGAAATGTTCGTTGCCTTCTTTGAGTATTTCCAGCACTTTCGCAGGGGTCAACGATTTCTGTGAATCCAGCGTCTGTGGCCTGGCGTTAGTCACAGGCGGCAACGGCCCGAAACCGCGCAGGTTTTGCAGGGTCAATTCGATATGTCGAAGTGGTGCTTCCTGACGGAAGTTTTCGATCATTTCATAAACGTCATAATCTATGTATTTTGAGCGGGTGGCATCAATGACGACTTGTGAATGTGCAGGCAAGTCTTGAAAAGTTTGCTGAATATTGGCTTTGTTAAGGAAAGAGACGTGTTCGGACAAACGCAAGATGATTTTGTTGCCGATGTGCAATTCTTGAAAATACAACGAGCTTTTGTAGTTTTCCAGCAGTATTGAAATAAGGGAAGTGCTTAAGCCGATGGACAACCCAATTAAAATATCCGTCAAAACCATACCTAAAATCGTCGCCCAAAAGGGGATGTAATGGTAAACACCAGCGCGGTACATCGTTCTGAAAATTTTCGGACTTGCCATTTTGTAAGCAACGACGATTAAAATGGCAGCAAGGCAGGCCAGCGGGATTTTATGTAGCAGTTCAGGAATCAGGATCACGGTCAGCAACAATAATAGGCCATGTAAAAATCCCGAAGTTTGGGTTTTGGCACCGGATTGGACATTGAAAGAACTGCGGACTATCACCAGAGTCATTGGTAAACCGCCCATCAAACCTGCACTGATGTTGCCTATGCCTTGCACGATCAATTCACGGTTGGCGTGTGTGGTGCGTTTAAAACTATCAAGTTTGTCTACGGCTTCAGCGGTAATCAAGGTTTCTAAACTGGCGACTAATGCTAGCGTAAGCGCAACCAAGTAAACTTTGGGTTGGTTAATTGCACTAAAATCGGGGGCGTTGAGTTGCTGGATAAAATCCTGCATGTTGCCCATGATGGGTAAAGTCACCAAATGACCGCCGCTTAACGCCAGTTCCGGCAAATGTTCAAGTAAAGCTTGATTAATAGTGACAGCGGTAATGACCGTGGCTAAAACTCCCGGAAAAAACTGGAAAAATCGGTATCGTTTAAGCAACGGCAGTTCCCAGCAAACCAAGATTAGTAGCGAAATCAGGGCAATCAACATGGCTGTGGGCGATGTGAATTCGAGCATGTGCAACAATTCGCTGAACGACGAATAATTATCCGGCTGCACGAATCTAAAATCACCTTCAAAATCACGGTCATAACCCAGGGCATGGGGAATTTGTTTTAGGAACAGGATAATGCCGATGCCGGATAACATGCCGTTAATTACCGAAGACGGGAAATAATAGGAAATGACCCCGGCCCTAATCACGCCCATCAAAATTTGCAGGCAGCCCGCGAGGATGACCGCCAGCAAAAACGCATGGAAACCTAACTCTTGTATCGATGATAAAACTATGACTGCAAGCCCAGCGGCGGCTCCGCTAATGCCTAACGCAGAACCGCTCAATGGTGTGACGACCATGCCGCCAATGATACCCGTGATCAAACCGGAAAACAGCGGTGCGCCAGAAGCCAAGGCGATGCCTAGGGATAACGGCACGGCGACCAGAAAAACGGCGATTCCGGCGGGGATGTCGTTTTTCAGGCTGGCAAAGACATTGCCATTAGGCGATTCCAGATGGTTGTCAAACATGGTGCAGGATCCTTTGTCTACGTGTCGGGTCAACTTTTGATGATAATGGATTGATGTTCACGTATTTTTTCTTTGCCATATAAATCAATTAGTTCTACGCGGATATTGTCATCAGTTGCCGCGACCATGAATTCCTCCAAAGTTTCCATAATATCGTGGTCGATAAACCGAGACCTACTGGCGTCAATGGTGACATGGCTATTGGCGGGAATGAGTAAAATCAGTTTTCTGAGCAAGGCCTTATTGATGAATGACACGTCTTTGTTCAGCCGCAAAGTGAATTGATCCCCCTCTTTTATTAGGGTAATGGCAGTGTGGTAATCGGACTTGATAACAAAGAACAAACCGATCACCAAGCCGATAGCCATGCCTATTAACAAATCGGTGATTAATATCGCCACCACAGTCATGGTAAACGGTAAAAATTGGTTCATGCCTTTTTGGTAAAAATGTTTAAAAATTTTCGGATTGGCGAGCTTGTAACCGGTATGCAGCAAAATCGCCGACAAACAAGCTAGCGGGATAAAGTTAAGGTAGTAGGCCAGATAAACGATGCTTAACAATAAAAACAAGCCGTGGCTGAAACTGGCGATGCGGGTTTTGCCGCCGGCATTGATATTGGCGGCACTTCGGACAATGACCGCAGTGATTGGCAAACCACCCAGCAAACCGCTAAGGATATTACCGACACCTTGCGCTTTTAACTCACGGTTGGTCGGAGCCAGCCGTTTCATCGGATCAAGTTTATCGGTCGCCTCCAAGCTTAATAAAGTTTCCAGACTGGCGATGATGGCGATGGTGGCCGCCGTTATATAAACTTGTGGATTGCTCAAATGCACTAAATAACTGCTGTCGGGCAAGGATAAATAGGAAAAAAAATCACTGGGTTTTGCGGATATGGGCAAATTGACTAAGTGCGTGTCAGTGACCGCCCATTCCGGTGCAAACTGGGTACTCAGTAAATGGTAGCCAACGCCCCAGACGACGGCGATCAACGCGCCAGGTATGTCTTTCAATACCGGCAACTGTTTTACCATCGGTGTCGACCATAAGATCAAAAGCAACAACGCAACGGAACTGATGACAACCGCACCTGGCGTTACCCCGTCAAATGCGGCAAATAATTCTTGCAGGCTAGAACTAGCGGTTTCGTTCATATAACTTTCATCGCCTTCGAAGCTATTGTCGAAACCCGTGGCGTGAGGTAACTGTTTGATAATCAAAATCAAGCCTATCGCCGCCAACATGCCTTCAATCACGGCGACAGGGAAAAAAGCCCCGATGATACCCGCTCTCAAATACCCCAAAGCGAGTTGGGCCATGCCCGCCAACACCCCGGCTACTAGCAAAGCTTGGAAACTGCCTAATGTTTCGATGGCGGTAAAGACAATGACAGTAAGGCCCGCTGCTGGCCCTGACACGCACAGTTGTGAACCACTCAGCCACGACACCACCAAGCCACCCACCATACCGGCAATCAGGCCGGAAAATAAGGGCGCACCGGAAGCCAGGGCGATACCTAAACACAGCGGCAAGGCAACCAAAAACACGACAATGCCAGCCGGGATGTCGTCTTTTAAATGTTGTAAATAATACTGGGCTTGTTTGTGTATCATGTCACTGCTCCTAAAATGTATGGGTGATTATGTCCGATTCCTTAACTATATCATTTTAAGGTTAGAAGCTTTCAAGTACCTTTCAACTGATTAACATGTTATCGTGATAATAGCTCTTAAAGAACTTGACAGGTAAAAGTTGGCTTTGGGCAGTGAATTTTGTGAATTTAAGAGCCTCGATAATAACCACTAGGCGAACCTTTACGGTTTTTTACCTGTTTGACAGAGGTGGGTTTCACTGCCGTTTTGGTTTTGGTGAGTTTTACTGCTGAAGCTTTAGTGATGGTTGATTTTGCTGGTTTAGCGGTAACGGATTTTGTCAAAAGCGTCTTAGCTTTTGCTGGTTTGATAGCAGAAGCTTGCTTTTTTGCCATTTTTGTGGGCTTCGCAAGCTTGGCTACCGACGGCTTAGGTGCGGAAATCGGTTTGGCAGGAGCGGGCTTTACTGTTGGCAATTTAACCGGAAGTGGTGCGGCAACGGTATCTAGGGTAGGCAACACTTCTTCCAATGGCGGCAAGCGTTCATACAAAGCTACCGGATCGCCATCCAGCTTTTTTAGGGCTTCGTTCAGGATGGTTTGGTCAAACTCTGGTATTTCATTGTTGTTGGCTTTTTGGATCAAATCTAAAGCCATCGCGTAGCGTTGGTCTTTTGTCAACTCTTCGCCCTCAAGATCAGGATGGGCTTCAATATACAAAACATTGTCCAGCCAGCCAACTTTAATCGGTTGTTTGACCAGATAAACAGAGGTACCTACCGAAACGGTTTTGTACAATTCCTCAATATCTTCGGGGTACATCCGCACACAACCGTGGGTGATCTGCATGCCAATGCCAAAGATTTTGTCGATGTCCGTACCATGAATACGGTATTCACCTGGCAGGTTTAGATGCAGCGCGTAAGCTCCTAGCGGATTGTGAGGGCCGGGCGGGACGATTTCAGGCAACGGGTCGCCATTGGCGGCGTGTTCTCGGCGGATGGATTCAGGTGGATGCCAAGCGGGATCTTTCACTTTGCGGGCGACGCTGGTTTTACCCAATGGAGTTTTCCAATCTTGCCGACCGACACCGTGGGCAAATGACATCACCACACCCGGTTGGTTCGCCGGATAGTAATACATACGGTATTCGGAAATGTTCAGCGTAATGCCTTCATGCGGAGTGTCAGGCAAAATGCGTTTATTTGATAAACGGACGATTTCACCTTTTTTGACATGCCAGCGATCCAGGTCCTGATTAAGCCGGACAATTTCGGTTTGGCCTAACAAAAAACGTCTGGCGAAATCCAGCAGGGTTTCGTCTTGGTCAGCACGAGCCAAAGGCACATCGTCATGATATTGTGTAATAACGGAGTCACCCGGATTGGGTGGCAACGTGTAAGTGGTTGCATAAGTATTGCCGATAGCGACGCAATAAAATAGCGCAGTGGCAAAAAGTTTGCATATTTTCATCAAGATAATGTCTCAAGTGGTAGGTAAAGATAACATCAAGCTTGTTGCCTGAGTTGTTGGAAAATGTTGAAAAAGCGTTAGCTAATTGAAAGGCTTGCATTTTATCATGGGTTTGGGTATTAAACCATTTCCGATAGTTTCGGTGGGGATTTCGGGCATGTTTGTCAACGACAACATTCATTTTCAGATACATTATTACAAACCCCTAAGTTCTTGCACTACATCCTACATGATCTAAAGCAAGAGCTTATGGGATTGTTATATCCATTCAATAAGTTATGAATCGTTTCATAAGTGCTTGCCTAAAAAGATTAGTTAATAAATGTTAAGCCTAATGCAGTCACTTATGAAACAATTAATATAATCGCTTAAATTCAATTCATAGGGATTTACCATGTCTTTGCAAACATTTCGCGCCTTACAGATTTTCCGCACCAAGCACATTTCATACGAACAGCCTGAACACGGGCTGAAGCGTTGCCTTTCCGCTTGGGATTTGACCTTTCTTGGCATAGGCGCAATTATCGGTACAGGGATTTTTGTGTTGACCGGAATTGCCGCTGCGACACAATCTGGCCCTGCGATAGTATTGTCATTCGTCATTGCCGGATTTGCCTGTGCTTTTGCCGCTTTGTCTTATGCAGAACTCGCAGCAGCCGTTGGCGGTTGCGGCAGTGCTTATGGATACAGCTATGCGGCGTTTGGCGAATTGGCGGCGTTTATCATCGGTTGGGATTTATTGCTGGAATATGCCATTTCGGTAGCCGCCGTTGCCAATGGCTGGTCGGGTTATCTAAACAACGCCTTGACCAATATGGGCTTGGGTTTGCCAGATGTTTTGACCAAGTCTCCAGAGTTAGGCGGCATTATCAACCTGCCCGCCGCGGGGATTATTTTATTATTGATGTGCGTGTTGATTATGGGGGTAAAACAGAGTGCCAAAGCGAACAATGCGATGGTTGCCGTCAAGCTGATCACTATCCTTATTTTCATCTGCGTCGCCGCGTTTAACGTCAATCCCGACTTGTGGCATCCGTTCATGCCGTTTGGTTGGTTTCAAACCTTACCGGATGGCAAAACCACGGGTGTTTTGGCGGGGGCATCACTGGTCTTTTTCGCTTATGTCGGCTTTGATGCCGTGTCAACCGCTACTGAAGAAGCGCGGAATCCACAACGGGATTTGCCATTTGGCCTGATCGGTTCACTGGCTTTTTGCACCTTCATTTATATTGTCGTATCGGCGTTGTTGACGGGGGTTGTGCCTTATACTGAATTGAACGTTTCTTCCCCTGTTGCCCACGCCTTGACTTTGCTCGGTTTTACTTGGGCTTCGGCATTAATTTCCACAGGTGTGATCGCCGGGTTGACCACGGTGATGCTAGTTTTGTATTACGGGTTGACGCGGATCATTTACGCAATGTCGCGTGACGGTTTGTTGTCACCGTTTTTTAGCCAAGTCCATGCAAAAACCCAAACGCCAGTGCGGGTGATTGTTTTGTGTGGTTTGGTCATTTCCTTGATTGCGGGTTTAATCCCCTTGGGGGAATTGGCTGAATTGGTCAATATCGGCACTTTGGCGGCATTCGTCCTGGTTTGCTTTGGCGCGATTGTCTTGCGTATCACCCAACCGGATTTGCCGCGCCCGTTCCGTACCCCGTTCAGTCCTTTATTGCCCGTGTTGGGTATGTTGTCTTGTGGTGCATTGATGGCTTTTTTGCCGGCGATAACGTGGTTGCGATTTGTGGTTTGGCTGGTGATAGGTTTGATCGTGTATTTCGTATATTCCATCCATAACAGCAAATTGGCGAAAGTGTCTTGAGCCAAGGTAAGCTCGGTTTGCAATCAACCCCAGCTTTTTTACGGATATAGGAACACTTATGCAAAACCACTTTGACCGTAAACAGTTGCAAGCTGACCTGAGATTGCCGTGGCTGATCGTGGCAATTACGGCGATAATGCTGTTGGCGTCCGTGATAATCTGCCAAGTCTTTGGCGAAAGTTTGCAACAAGACTTGCCAGAATCCCAGCGTGAATGGGTTAGGACAGTGCTGTACGGTGTCGCCATCGTCACCTTTCCTTTCACTAATCTGCTCCGGCATATTCAATTGCGTTTAAACCAAACCATACCGATAGGGCAGGTGGCTTACGCTAAGGCCGCCAAAAACCGTTATTTAGTAACAGTTATGGTTTCCATGTCGTTAATCCAAAGCCCCGCCATTTATGGTTTTGTCATGTTTTTGCTAGGTGACAAATTTAACACCTTAACTATTTTCACCCTGATGTCCGCCCTAGGTTTGTATTTGTACCGCCCAAAATTAGACGAATATGAAGGGATCATGGTCGCGCTCGCCCATCAACACGATGAATGATTTATCTAACGGCTAGATGTCCCTTCATACCCGCAAATTTAATATTGGGACTAAACAATTAAGACGTTAAACGGGCTTTGCCTTAAGTTAGTGCATAGAGTTTCCGTTCCATTAGCAAGGCAATCAAGGGCAAAAGCGGGCAAGGGAGGGGGTTCGAAAAAACCTTGATACATAGACTTTTAGCACTTACCGGACAATAGGTTATCAAATGCAATGTCGTATTGGTTGTGGCGCTTGCTGCATCGCACCTTCTATTTCTTCAGTAATTCCTTTACATCCTTTGGGAAAACCTGCCAATGTGAGATGCTTGCATTTGGATAGTGAAAATAAATGCATGATATTCTTAGATTTTAGTCGTCCCCAAGTGTGTCATAACTTTCAAGCAACCGAAGATGCTTGCGGCAGCACCAATGAAGAAGCTATGGCGATTTTGTCGGAATGGGAAATTTTAACGGCTAAACAATAACTTAAAATTACCCATAGACAGAGCAAATTTGACCGTTTCAAAATTCCACAAAACAAAATTTTTGTTGAAGTTAGAAAGTTAAGTGGCCTAAAAATTTTATAGTTCCCGCGCCATAGATGGATAACGGTTAGATTTTAGTATGCTAAGAAAATTAAAAATTTTGGCCGTTATTAAGTGATATTCAACCATAGGTTCTAATAAACCTTGCCAATACATCAATAGAGAATATCTTGGCTTGCACCTCTGCCATATATCAAAATGCAAATTTTAAGGGCATTTTTATGGGATAATCAGGCCAATTTTTTTGATTGTGAACTGCCATGATTTATCCCACTATTGAATCTTTTGTCGGCAATACGCCATTGGTCAGGCTGCAACGTTTGCCAGGCGAAACCAGCAACATTATCCTCGCCAAACTGGAAGGCAATAATCCGGCGGGTTCGGTCAAAGACCGCCCAGCCCTGAGTATGATCAAACACGCCGAAGCCAGAGGCGACATCAAACCGGGTGACCGGCTTATTGAAGCGACCAGCGGCAACACTGGCATTGCCTTGGCGATGGCGGCAGCGATTAAAGGCTATAAAATGACTTTGATAATGCCGGACAATATGAGCGAAGAACGCCGTGCGTCAATGAAAGCTTACGGCGCAGAGATCATCCTGACACCTGCTACCGGTAGCATGGAAGCGGCGATTGATTTGGCGAGGAGCATGGAAGCCAACGGCGAAGGAAAAATACTTGACCAGTTTGCCAATCCCGACAATCCCCTTGCCCATTATGAAGGCACCGGCCCTGAAATCTGGCGGGACACACGTGGGAAAATCAGCCATTTTGTCAGTTCAATGGGCACCACTGGAACCATTATGGGGACGTCCCGCTATTTAAAAGAGCAAAATCCAGACATCCAAATTGTCGGCGTACAACCGGAAGGCAAATCAAAAATCCCTGGTATCCGCCGTTGGCCCCAAGAATATCTCCCTAAAATTTACCAAGCCGATAGGGTTGACCGCATTATTGATGTCGACCAAGATTCTGCCGAACAAACCACCCGCGCCCTTGCGGCAAGGGAAGGTATTTTTGGCGGCATTTCTTCTGGCGGTGCCGTATCAGCGGCTTTGCGTTTATCAGCGGAAGTTGAAAATGCCGTGATCGTTGTCATTATTTGTGACCGTGGTGACCGTTATTTATCGACGGGGGTTTTTCCTGGTTAATCCCTAACGTCATTCCCATAAAAAAACCTTATTTTTCGCATTGATTTGGCTTATCCCCCATTCCTTAAAATACACACAGCATGGCCCGAACCCGCACGAGATCCCGTAAACTACCAGAAAACTCTGTCACCGTCACTATCGAATCCCTGGCTCACGATGGCCGTGGTGTTGCCCATGTCGATGGCAAAGTGGTTTTTATTGACGAAGCCTTGCCAGGTGAAGCAGTGGAATTTATTTATACCGAAAGCCGCAAAGATTACGCCGAAGGCAAAGTCAGCAAACTCTTGAGCCGTGCCGATGACCGAGTGGATGCGCCATGCCCGCATTATGGCGTGTGCGGCGGCTGCAGTTTCCAGCATGTCGAATCATCAGCGCAAATCCGTATTAAGCAAGGTTTGTTGGTCGAACAATTCAAACGCATAGGCAAAGTCGAAATCCCGGAGCTTTGGGAATCTTTGCAAGGCCCGCATTGGGGCTATCGCCGCAAGGCGCGGATGGGCGTCAAATATGTCGAAAAAAAGAACAGGGTGCTGGTGGGGTTTCGGGAAAAACGCCATCAATATCTGGCGGAAATTGACAATTGCATCGTCATGCACCCACTGGTGGGCACTAAGTTGGTGGCGCTCGGTGAAATGATTGAAGGCCTGACTATCCGCGAGAAAATTCCGCAAATCGAGGTGGCTATTGGCGATGAAGATTGTGTTTTAGCCATCCGTGTCCTGGAGCCGCCTTCACTAGAGGACATCGAAAAAATGCGGTCGTTTGCCCATGCAAACGCAATCAGCTTATGCCTGCAAAGCAAAGGCCCTGATACGATTGTTCCGCTACCCGGCGAACCCGAAATCATACCGACTTATCGTCTACCTGATCAAGGCATCGAATTTAAATTTCGCCCGGCAATGTTTACCCAAGTCAATTACGAAATTAATCGGCAAATGATCAACCGTGTGCTGGATGCGCTGGAGTTGAACGCCGATGATAAGGTGCTGGATTTATTTTGTGGACTTGGCAACTTTACTCTGCCTATGGCAAGCAAAGCCGGGCATGTCGTGGGCATTGAAGGCGACCAGCCGTTGGTTAATCATGCCAAAGCCAATGCTTTGCACAACCACATCGAAAATGTCGAATTTTACGTCGCTGACTTGAGCAAAGAGCTTGGCGATCAAGCTTGGGCGCGACAAAAATATAACAAAATACTGCTTGACCCTTCCAGGGCTGGGGCATCCGAAGTCTTGCCGCATTTAAAAAACTGGCAACCGGAACGGCTTGTTTATGTCTCTTGTAATCCCTCTACTCTAGCCCGTGATGCTGGAATCTTGGTCAATGAACTAGGTTACCAGTTGGTGAAAGCAGGCGTGATGGATATGTTCCCCCAAACGGGACATGTTGAATCCATTGCCCTGTTTCGTAAAACGTTAAAATGATGGGATGTTTATTATGCTGTTGTTGTCAATTTTTTGTAATAAGATGCAAGTAGTATTGCTGATTCGAGGAATTTATAAAAAAAAGTGAATATTTCACATAAATAATGTAAATTTAAATTTAGAAGTTTGCTAGGCATCTTCACTATAAGCACGTAATAAAGCCCGTTAGAATTTCTAAAGAATCCGGTCATCACTTAGTTCTCTATACACCTGCTATCATTTTCCCAAATAATTTTATGGCTGCAAATTACCAAAACTATATCCTTCAAACTGGCACCCCTTTGCATGAAACTGATGAAACTTTTGCCTTTGCTTTAGCAGATTGGGATGGGGATAACCGCCCCGATTTATTCATTATCAAAAAAAGCAATACTGGCACGGGCAGCACAGAAGTCAGTATTTTGTCTGGTGCATCCAATTTTCAAAACTACTTGCTCCAAACAGGTACTGCACTGCACCAAACCGATCATAGCTTTAATTTTGGCGTGGCGGATTGGAATAACGATGGCTGGCAAGATTTGTTCATCATCAAAAAGAGCAACACTGGGACTGGTAGCACCGAAGTGAGCATATTATCCGGTGCAACCAATTTTCGGGATTATCTGTTACAAACTGGCACACCTTTGCATCAGACTGATGAAACATTTGCTTTTGCGCTGGCAGATTGGACGGGCGATGGCAAGCCTGATTTGTTCATCATAAAAAAAAGCAATACCGGTACGGGCAGCACGGAAATTAGCATTTTATCTGGTGCATCCAATTTTCAAGAATATCTGCTACAAACTGGCACAATTTTGCATCAAACTGACCATACCTTTAATTTTGCGGTCGCGGATTGGAATAATGACGGTTGGCCTGATTTGGTTATCGTCAAAAAAAGTAATACCGGTACCAAAAGTACTGAAGTCAGTGTTTTGTCCGGGGCAATGAACTTCCAAGAATACTTGCTACAAACGGGCACCCCCCAGCATGAAACCGACCATCATTTTGATTTTGCGATAACCGATTGGGATAAGCAAAATGGCTGTGATTTAGTGATTGTCAAAAAAGGTAAAACCGGTACCGGTAGCACGGAAATCAGTATCTTGCGTTAGAACCGCTAATCGTAACTACGATGTTAGTTGCTTAAACAGCCCCGACAAAATCCTCAAAGCAAAAATAATTACGGCAGGGGAGAGGCCTCATCCATACTCTTTAAGCAACTTTTCTTTTGTACCCAACTATTTGATTTCATGAGTGCTATTGAACCTAGAAACCGCAGCTAGACCAAGAAAGCAACAAAAAAATCAGAACATTGTGTTGATCTGGCTATTCATCGTTTAGGTGACAGTCTAAAGTTTGATATCTTTTTAGAAAATTTGTGCTTTTCACTTTGCACCCTATGAACCTTGCTTTTCGTCGATGAAACAATCTTCAAGGTTAAGTATCGAAAGCCCGTTAAATCGTAATTACTTTCCTATATCAGGCGCAATGCCTTACGATAATACCCATTATTTTTATCTCGCAGACATGACCGGTTCCCAGCCCATCCCACCCGCTTCATTTATTGATATTTCTGTTCCTAACCAAGAACTTGCGGTTGTTGAAGGCGCGTCTATCCAGCAAATTTATCCTGTCTCCACCGCCAAGAATGGCGCGGGGGAGCAAAAAGGCAGTTATTGTACCCCAAGAGGTTGGCATCAAATCCGCGCCAAAATTGGTGGAAACCAGCCGTTGAACACAGTGTTTGTTGGCAGACGTGCAACGGGAGAAATTTACGATAATCGCCTCAAACAACAATACCCAGAACGCGATTGGATACTCACTCGCATACTGTGGCTGGGCGGTTTAGAGCCGGGCCGAAACCGTTATGGCAATGTTGATAGTACTTGGCGTTACATTTATATACACGGGACGCCCGATGAAATGATGCGTGGATATCCCGATTCCCACGGTTGTATCCGCATGAAAAACGCTGACATTACACAGTTGTTTGACGATGTCGCGGTGGGCATGAAAGTGTTTATTCATGAATAGCGTGATTAAATTTCCTGGGTTTATTCTAGCCGTCAATTCATTTATCCCATATCGATGCGCATTGTTCTTGGCATAGAATACAACGGCAGCGCTTATTGCGGTTGGCAGGCGCAAGCACACGCCCCCAGTGTGCAGCAGGTTTTGGAATTGGCGTTAAGCAAAATCGCCAACCAACCAGTGACGGTCTGGTGCGCCGGACGCACGGATTCTGGGGTACACGCCCTAGAGCAAGTGGTGCATTTTGATACTGATGCTGAACGTCCTTGGGCGGCGTGGCTATTGGGTGGCAACAGCCAGTTGCCGGATGATGTCAGGATACTTTGGGTAAAACCTGCAATAGGTGATTTTCATGCCCGATTCAGCGCGATAGCCCGTTTTTACCGGTACATCATCTGCAACCGCCCGGTCAAATCGGCATTGCTATTTCAACAAACCACTTGGTGCTACGAACCTTTAGATGCGGAAAAAATGCACCTATCCGCCCAATTTCTGCTTGGAGAACACGATTTTACTTCCTTCCGCGCCCAAAGCTGCGAGTCAAAAAGCCCGAACCGGCTGCTGCATTTTGTTGATGTTTACCGTGACGGCGACAAAGTGATAATGGACATTTCGGCAAATGCATTTTTGCATCACATGGTCAGGAATATTGCTGGCGTGTTGATGGACATAGGCTCAGGCAAACAACCTACAGACTGGACGCATTCCCTATTAGACGCAAAAGACCGTAAACTTGCCGCTAAAACCGCCCCTCCTGAAGGCTTGTATTTGGGTGGGGTTTATTATCCAGAACAGTTTGGTTTGGTAAAAAATCCTATGTTCGATAAGCTCCCCAGCAATGCCAAACGCTTTGATTAGTTAAAAGGCAAGTACCAAACCGTGTTGCAATTCGTGCAATATCAGGTAGATTGTGCCTTTTATTTATTGCTTCATAAGTAATCGCACTATAGGTTTCAAAATTGGTCTGGCGATTACTTATTTATGCTTACTTTAACTTCAAAAACAGTTATGTATAACTTTTTATCGTTCCAAATCCACGGTAATGCAGATTCTGGCAACGGCTTGCTGGAAAACCTAGTCAGCTTTTTGGCTTATGTCGAAGGCTTGACCAGGCAAAGTCCTAGTGGAATGTTTAATACTATAATCCCCGGGTTTTCGGCAATAGCGAATATCCATCCGCTGTTGGTGCATTTTCCGATTGCATTTTTGCTGGCATTTTTTTTGTTGGATGTTGTGGCGACTTTGGCAAAAAAATCAGCGTGGCGCTTGGTTGCCAGTTGGTTCCTGTACTTAGGCACTGTTGCCGCTGCCTTTACTGTACTGGCTGGATTTATCGCCGCTGATTCTATCCCGCATGGAGGCAATGTCCATGAAATAATGGAACGGCATCAGTACTTTGGCATTTGGGTGTTATCTATAGCAACAGTATTGTCGTTATGGCGAATAAAGGCGGGTGAATCTATACGGGGAATCGCCAATGGCGTATTTTTAACCCTTTCTGCATTACTTTGCCTGCTGTTAAGTTTAGGTGCGGATTTGGGCGGATTGATGGTTTATCAATACGGCGTTGCTGTGCAAGCGGTGCCTGTACCTGCAAATGATACAGGCCACCATCACGATCATCCACATGAACAAGAATGATATTTGTCCATGATAAGTAAGGAAATGAAATAATAGGTGAGTTATGGCTTACTTTCGAGTTTGCTTTGTTCCATTTCGAGGCAGAGTCTATTTGAAGTAATGGCTAATAAATACTTCCTGCGTTGATAAACCTGAAAGGTTTCTAATCAGTTCACAGCCTTAAGGTGTTTAATTCGTTAATTTTTCTAAATTCCCATATCACTTTATGCGAACTCGCGTTAAAATTTGTGGATTTACCCGTGCCGAAGATGCAGTTTTAGCCGCCCGTTTGGGGGTTGATGCCATCGGTTTGGTGTTTTACCCTCCTAGTCCCCGTCATATTGAAATCGGACAAGCAATCAGCATTGTCGATGCCTTGCCTCCCTTCACCACCGTAGTGGCTTTGTTTGTCGATGCCGATGAAGCCCAGATTCGCGAAGTGCTGGTGGATGTCCCAATAGATTGTTTGCAATTTCACGGCGAGGAAACACCTGAGCAGTGCCGGATGTATGGTAAGCGTTATATCAAAGCCATACGTATGCAGGATAATGTCGATGTCCACCAGTTGGCGGCGGCATATCATGATGCCGACGGTTTGTTGCTGGATACTTACCATCCTAATGCTATAGGCGGCACGGGTAGCCTGTTTGATTGGGGGCTAATCCCTAAAGATTGCGTGTTGCCGATTATTCTGGCGGGCGGTTTAGATGCGGGCAACGCTAGGGTCGCCGTGCAAACAGTTAGGCCCTATGCGCTCGATGTTAGCAGTGGTGTAGAAGTTGGCAAAGGCATTAAAGACCCACAAAAAATGCGTGCGTTTATTACGGAAGTTGCCCAATTGGATGCCATAAATTAATTTCCCTTCAATCCGCAAACGGTATACTGAGCCTACATTACCCGAACTGAGGGAAATATTAATTGTTTCATAAGTGCTTGCCGGAACAATTATAAAATTTAAGGAGCGAGCAATATGAATACAATAAATTATATGACAGAAAAATACACTATGCCCGATGTACGCGGACATTTCGGGCCCTACGGCGGCATGTTCGTTGCTGAAACCCTGATACCGCCTATTCAGGAATTGAATGCTGCTTACCAACAGTATCTGGACGACCCTGATTTCATCGCCGAGTTGGATAAGGACTTACAATATTATGTTGGCCGTCCTTCGCCCTTATACCATGCCGAGCGTTGGAGCCGCGAATTGGGCGGTGCACAGATTTACCTGAAACGCGAAGACTTGAACCACACCGGTTCGCACAAAATCAACAACACCGTCGGTCAAGCCTTGCTCGCCAAACGCATGGGCAAAACCCGCATCATCGCCGAAACGGGCGCAGGCCAGCACGGTGTGGCGACAGCTACCGTCGCGGCGCGTTTGGGTTTGGAATGTGTGGTGTATATGGGTTCAGTCGATGTCGCAAGGCAATCTTTAAATGTTTACCGCATGAAATTGCTAGGCGCAACCGTAGTAGCTGTTGAATCCGGTTCCAAAACATTAAAAGATGCGCTGAACGAAGCCTTGCGGGATTGGGTGACGAACGTGGACAATACGTTTTACATCATTGGTACTGTGGCAGGCCCACACCCTTACCCTGCTATGGTGCGTGATTTTCAAGCCATTATTGGCCGCGAAGCCAAACAGCAGTGCATGGAAGCAACGGGAAGATTGCCGGACACGCTAGTTGCTTGCGTTGGCGGCGGTTCCAACGCTATCGGTTTGTTTTATCCGTTTATCGACGACGCCTCTGTCGGCATGGTCGGCGTGGAAGCCGCAGGTGATGGCATAGCAACCGGACGCCACTCCGCCCCGTTGTCCGCGGGCCGCCCAGGTGTACTGCACGGCAACCGCACCTATCTAATGGCGGATGCAGACGGCGAGATTATCGAAACCCATTCGATTTCCGCCGGTTTGGATTATCCCGGAGTAGGACCCGAACATGCATGGTTGAAAGACACCGGACGCGCCCAATACGTCAGCATCACCGACAACGAAGCTTTAGACGGTTTTTACGCGCTGACGCGTATGGAAGGCATCATCCCTGCGCTGGAATCCAGCCACGCGATGGCTTATGCGATGCAACTTGCACCGACCATGCGCCAAGACCAAATCATGATTATCAATTTATCCGGTCGGGGCGACAAAGATATGCAAACTATGGCAAGACGTGAAGGAATAGAACTGTGAGCCGCTTAGCCGATACTTTTGAAGCCTTAAATCAAACAGGCCGCAAAGCCTTAGTGCCGTTTATCACGGCGGGTGACCCTTACCCTGAATTTACCGTGCCGATGATGCACGCGATGGTCGAAGCGGGTGTAGATGTTATCGAACTGGGCGTACCGTTTTCTGACCCGATGGCGGATGGCCCAGTCATCCAACGCGCCAGCGAACGCGCTTTGGCGCACAAAATGAGCTTGCGCCGCACTTTGGCGGTAGCGATGGAATTTCGCCGCACTAACCACCATACGCCCGTGGTCTTAATGGGTTACCTGAACCCGATTGAAGCGATGGGTTATGAAGAATTTGCCAACGCCGCCGCCCATGCCGAAATTGACGGTGTCCTGACTGTCGATTTACCGCCCGAAGAGGGTGGACCCTGCGCTGAATTATTAAAAGCACGGGGTATTGATCCAATTTTCTTGCTGGCACCGAATAGCAGCGACGAAAGGATACAAAAAATGGACGCAGTCGGCAGTGGATATTTGTATTATGTCTCATTAAAAGGTGTTACTGGTGCAGGGCATTTGGACATTGGCAATGTCAAAGCCAAGCTTGAACAATTACGCGCCAACACCCGCTTGCCGGTCGCTATTGGCTTTGGCGTGAAAGACGCGGCAACGGCAAAAACCATTGCCGATTTGGGTGATGGGGTTGTGGTAGGCAGCGCATTGATCAGCAAAATTGAGGCGAACCTTGACAATCCAGAACAAGCCAAGCATGAAATCATTGAATTGTTAGCATCCATGCGTCAGGCTATGGACAATATTGGAGCTTAATATGAGTTGGTTAGAAAAATTACGTCCTGCTTTTATTAAAACTGAAACAACCGAGAAAAAATCTACTGTTCCTGAAGGCTTATGGACTAAATGCCCGAATTGCAACGCCATCTTGTACAATTCTGAGCTGGAAAAAAACTACAGCGTTTGTCCCAAGTGTGACCATCACATGCGGATTTCGGCACGGACACGGCTAGATATATTCTTTGATGAAGGCAAGCGCGAAGAAATCGGCAAAACTATAAAACCGCTAGACCCCTTAAAATTTAGGGATATCAAAAAATACAAAGAACGCCTAATCCTCGCCCAAAAACAAACTAAAGAAACTGACGCCTTGGTGGTTATGAAAGGCCAGCTTAAAGGCCAGGATATTATCGTGGCAGCATTTGACTTCAATTTTATGGGTGGGTCCATGGGCTCGGTAGTCGGTGAGCGGTTTGTGCGCGGCATCAATAAAAGCCTAGAGCTAGGTATCCCGTTTATCGTTTTCACTGCCAGTGGTGGGGCGCGTATGCAGGAATCGCTATTTTCGTTATTCCAAATGGCCAAAACCAGTGCCGCGCTGACCAAGTTGTCTGAGGCCGGTATTCCTTATATTTCCTATATGACTGACCCCACTATGGGGGGTGTGTCCGCCAGTTTGGCGATGCTAGGCGATATTAACGTCGCCGAGCCGAATGCGCTGATAGGATTTGCTGGCCCTAGGGTAATAGAGCAAACTGTTCGGGAAAAATTGCCGGAAGGTTTCCAGCGCAGCGAGTTTTTACAAGAACACGGTGCTATCGACATGATTATTGATAGGCGGGTGATGCGCGATACTATCGGTAGCCTGCTCTCTATTTTGATGGCGGGCAAAAATAAACTTGGGGCAATTTCTTTAGAAACTAGCGAGATTGCTGACACCCCTCCCGTATCGATTTAACCAGGATATAACCCAACATATTTTAGATAATGTATTTTGACTCATTACCAGGTTGGTTGCGTTGGCAGGAAGGTTTACACCCACTAGCGATAGACTTAGGCTTGGAGCGGGTAGCTGGTGTTTATGATGCACTAAATCCCCAGCATCACAAACCACTGACAATTACCGTTGCCGGAACCAATGGCAAGGGGTCTTGCGTCGCTTTTCTAGAAGCCATTTATATGGCACAAGGCTATCGGGTCGGATCATACACCTCGCCGCACATTATCAAATATAACGAGCGCATCAAAATCGCTGGCAAACCCGTATCTGACGAACTGATTTGTGCAGCGTTCGCCCGTATAGAATCCGTGCGCGATAACCATTCCTTGAGTTATTTTGAATTTGGCACTCTCGCCGCTCTGGACATTTTCTGGCGTTCGGAACTTGATATTCAATTACTGGAAGTCGGTTTGGGCGGGCGCTTAGATGCGGTTAATATCATTGATCCTGATATTGCCTTGGTCACTAGCATTGGTATTGACCATGTCTATTGGCTGGGCGATACCCGGGAAGCCATCGGACGGGAAAAGGCAGGAATTTTTCGGGATTCGGTACCAGCCATTGTCGGCGATCCTAATCCACCGCAATCTGTCATCGAAACCGCTCTCGAAAAGAACGCCAAACCCTACTTCATCAATAAGCAGTTTTACTATAAAAAACACCTACCGAATTGGGATTGGCATGCGGATGAAAAACATCATTTTGATTTGCCCGAACCCGCATTAAAAGGCGAGCATCAATACCGCAATGCTGCTTCAGCTATTTTGGCAGTGGAACTATTGTCCGGCAGTTTGCCCGTTAGTGAATCAGCGATCAGACAGGGTTTGGAAAATGTCGACTTGAAGGGGCGTTTCCAATATTTTCCTGGAGACAATCCGATAATTGTCGATGTCGGCCATAATCCTGAAGCCGTCAAAACTTTAGTGGATTATCTGGCGGAGTACTTCCCAGGAAAGCGAGTCCATGCTGTGTTTTCAATGATGAAAGACAAAGATATTGCAGGTGTCTTAGAAATTATGTCACCTGTTATCGATGACTGGTATTTTGTACCTTTGGCAAATCATCGGGCGATAAGTGAAGCAGCCATCCGTGAGATTTTTTTACAAAGTCAGGCGAGCAAGGTATGCTTTGGCTTTAAAGGTTTTGCCGATGCGTTTAGTACAGCAAAAAACCAGGCACAAGTGGGCGATGTGCTATTGGTATTTGGCTCCTTCTTTTTGGTGTCTGATTGTTTGAACGAATTTATCAAAAGTGAGTTGACTACATGAATCAAGAACTAACACAGCGGATTATTGGTGCTATTGTCGTTACCGCGCTAGCTGCAATTTTTATACCTATGTTATTTGAAGACCCTGTTGACAACAGTGGTCAGGTTGTCAGCGAGCTAGTGATCCCGGAAGAACCTGCCATCACGGTTGATGACTCGGTAAGCAGACTGCCGCGTAATCCTGAAGATATCGCACCTTTGCCGGATGAGACCATTGAAACACCGGATAACTTGGCAGAAATGGAAATGACACCGCCTTCTGACCAAGAGCCAACGGTTGAAGATATGTCAGACCCAGAAGCTCCGGGTGATGAAGGTGGACAACCGGATGAAGCCAATCAAAATACGCCATCTTCTGATAACGCAACCCAAAACAAAGACCCACAAACTACATCTGTGGCTAAATTGGATACCGGTGTAGTAAAAGAAGTCAAAAAACCGGTAAAAAAAACTAGCATATCCAAACACGAAGCCAAACCAGAAACCGTCAAAACCCCAAAAAAAATCAAAACGGTAACGCCAATACCTACTCCAGCCACAGCAATGGTTAATCCCGTAAAAATCAAAAGCGTGAAACCCGAAAAAACTACCAGCAGTTTATCGCGTTATTACCTTCAAGCGGGTAGTTTCAGCAAAAAAGAAAATGCCATGTCACTGTCAGAATCCATACGCAAAATGGGTATGCCCGTATTGATGGAAACCATCCAGACAAGTAAAGGCCCCTTATATCGGCTTAAGGTCGGCCCGGAATTGGATAAACAACGCGCGGCAGCAATGAAAAGCAAACTGGATCAACAGAATATCAAAGCGCTACTTGTCGCTGAATAACACCGGTAAGTTCATTGTCCTATGATCTGGATAGATTTTGCTATGGCCGGAGTTGTTGCCATTACCGCTATCGTTGGTGCAATAAGAGGGTATAGCCAACAGGCGTTTTTTTTATTGTGCGGGATTATCGCCCTATTTATTGGTTTAAGTTTCAGCCGTGAATTGGCTTATTTTCTCCCGCCATCAATCAAGGGCAATGCCTTAAGATTAGCCTGCGGATTTATGGTTTTATTTCTGATTACCGTGATATTAGGCAGAATAATCCGTTATTTGTTAGGGAAGCTGCTAAAAAACTCCCAATTAACATTGCTCGAACGCTTCGGAGGCATGCTTTTGGGGGTGATGCAGGGCAGTATTTGGTTGACTGCAATAGTTATCCTCGCCGGCTTATCCGATTTGCCACATTCCCCGTGGTGGAAAGAAGCGAAAATTTTGCCAGCTTTCCAAATTATCGCGCTATGGCTCAAGGATCATGTGCCTTCAGATTTGCTGGACACCGTCCATTATCGCTAACACTTAAACATCAGGCCGAAAAAAATGTGTGGTATTGCCGCTATAGTTTCGCATCGCGAAGTCAACCAAGAACTCTATGACGCGCTGACCGTCCTGCAACATCGCGGGCAAGATGCGGCGGGCATTGTCACTTGCGAAAACGGGCGTTTGCATTTACGTAAAGACACTGGCTTAACCCGTGATGTCTTTACCAATGCCCAGATGATGAAGCTGCGTGGCAATATGGGCATTGCCCATGTCCGTTACCCGACGGCGGGTTGCACCGGATCTGCTGAAGCGCAACCGTTTTATGTCAATTCGCCATTTGGTTTGACCTTGGCGCATAACGGTAATTTAACCAACACCGATGAGTTGAAGGAAGCCTTGTTCGTCCAAGACCAACGCCATATCAACACCGATTCCGACTCCGAAGTCCTGCTCAACGTCTTCGCCCACGAATTGCAAAGCTTAGGTAAACTACATTTAAGCGTCGCCGATGTTTTTCAAGCGGTCACCGGCGTGCATAGACGATGCCGTGGCGCTTATGCCGTCGTGATAATGATCGCCGGTTTTGGCATCTTAGGTTTCCGCGACCCCAACGGCATCCGGCCAGTCGTCTTCGGGCAACGGCAAAGCAAGGACGGCACTGAATTTATGATCGCTTCGGAAAGCGTCGCCTTGGATGTGCTGGGTTTTGATCTTATCCGCGACATAGCGGCGGGTGAAGCGGTTTTTATCGAAGAATCGGGGGGCTTGCATACCCATCAATGCGCCGAAAAAACCGACCATTGCCCGTGTATTTTTGAATACGTTTATTTTGCCCGTCCCGATTCAATTATTGACAATATTTCGGTCTATAAAGCCCGTTTGCGGATGGGCACAAAACTGGCTGAAAAAATTCAAAAGGTATGGGCCGATAATGACATTGACGTGGTGATACCCATCCCCGACACCAGCCGTACCGCCGCCTTGCAGATGGCTTATATCCTAGGCGTAAAATTCCGCGAAGGCTTTATCAAAAACCGTTACATAGGCCGCACTTTCATCATGCCTGGGCAAAAAATGCGCGAGAAATCCGTTAGGCAAAAACTCAACGCCATCAGTTTGGAATTTGAAGGCAAAAATGTGCTGTTAGTCGATGATTCAGTAGTTAGAGGCACGACCTCCGAGCAAATTATCCAGATGGCAAGAGACGCCGGTGCCAGAAAAGTCTATTTCGCCTCCGCCGCGCCACCCGTACGTTACCCAAATGTTTACGGCATTGACATGCCCGCCGCGCACGAACTGATCGCACATAACCGCACCGAAGAAGAAGTTTGCACTGCCATCGGCGCAGACCGCCTGATCTACCAAGATTTAGCAGACTTAATTGCTGCAGTAGGCAAAGGCAATCCTAACATTCAGCACTTTGACACCTCCTGCTTTAGCCACGAATATATCACGGGCGATATTGATGACGAATATCTCGAACGCATAGAAGCTTTGCGTAATGATGACGCGCAAAACCAACGCAATTCCGAAAATTTTATTGTGGAAATGCAGAATTGTGATTGATACATGTAACACATTGCTTAAACGGAATACCCACTAAAAAATATAGATTACAAATAGTTAATTTCTATTTTTGCAATCAATCGTAAGGTAAGCTGTGCTCTAACTAATAATACCGAAATCGTGGCCGCTCAAATTCTATCAGGAAGGCTTGCCGACAGTATTCCACTCGGCTGGTGACGGGCCGGCAACAGCCGGTCACGGTCAAAAGGTAGCCTTTCATGGGCTGGAATGGCATCGTCAGGCCAATCTTTGGCCCAATCATAACGGGTTTCTTCATCGGCGTAATAGCGCAGATAAAGATCATTATCTTCTTGGCTGCCGCTACCCACCAAATCAATATGACATGCCGCATTCCCATTGGACACCATCAGCGGGCCTTCCTCATGCAACACCTCAAGCCACAGTTTCCTGTAAAGCTCGCGGTCACTAAGATGGTCAGTGTTATAAAGGAACATGCGCAACATCGCCAAAGCGCGTATCACCTCCCACAGTTTGACAGCCAGATTGATATCGTCTAAATCGTCGGGATTTGGCAGTGCCACCCCGCCCTGAACCAATAAATCAAAAGCCGTGACCCATTCCGCTTGCTCGAAGGCCGTTAAATAGTCCATGAACTGATCGTGCATGCTCTCCGGCATATCCTCGGACTCAGAGAACTCCCTGCTGTTTTCTAGCCAGTCTTCAATACTGTCTTGTAAATCTTGGCTAATTTCTGGCTTATCGGTATTTATTTTGGGTTTCATAGGTTTTTTTGACATGGAGATACAGTTAGGACAATAGAGTTAGCACTAATCAAAGCGGAAGTTGGGTTTATTTAAAAACGATAATCTACCCCATTAAATACTTATATCCAAAACTTTAAGCTTCAATTTACCCAGAATTTACCCAGAGTTTAGCAAGATTTTGCTAACGGAAATGGCGGATTTTCCGCTGGTGTTACCCTATGTGGTCAGGCCATAAGCCGGGGTTGACACCGATAAATGACTGACCACCAGAAAAATCACGAGCCATTTACCGCCTATTGGCGTTATAGTGCAGCCAAAATTACCGAATTACCAAAATCAGGACTAACAACCCATGCAAAAAACCTTCCTAATTGCCACACTCATCTTAATGCTCCAAGGCTGTGCCGCCGAAAGTGTTTATAACGCCGCCCAAGCCGCACGCCTGAACGAATGCACTAAAATTGCCGACAATGCCGACCGCGCCCGGTGTTATGATTCAGCCACCCAGTCTTATGACCGCTACGAGCAAGGCCAACAACCAAAACTTAAAGATTAACGGCTATTCCAAAGCTAAAATAAACTGCCATTGCGCTACACTAACAGGCATTATCGATAAGCGGTTACCGCGCCTGACCAAGGCCAAATCGCTCAATTCCGGTTTAAATTTCAGTTCTTGCAGGGTGATGGTGCGCGACAAAGCCCGGATATATTTCACATCGACCCTTATCCAGCGCGGATTGGCAGGGTCACTTTTGGGGTCGAAATGTTTGTCATCAGGGTCAAAAGCCGAATAATCTGGATACCCTTCCCGCACCACTTCCATAATTCCGACAATACCCGGTTCGGCGCAATTGGAATGGTAGAAAAAAATCTGGTCGCCCAGCTTCATGGCATCGCGCATCATATTCCGCGCCTGATAATTGCGTACCCCGTCCCACGGTTCGGTCTGTCCAGGGCGATTCGCCAAATCAGAGATGCTGAAGGTGTCAGGTTCAGATTTCATTAGCCAGTAGTTCATGTTTATCCTATGCGTTAGATGATTCAATGCCAACACAAGAAATCCGGGTTTTGCCGTGTGGATTCAGATGATAGCTTGTATAATGCGGGGTTTGCTTCACCCTGTCTTTAACTTAACCGATTATCTGAAAAATTACTATGGCACTGTATTGTGGAATCGTAGGTTTACCCAACGTAGGCAAGTCAACTTTATTCAACGCCCTGACCCGCGCAAAAATCGCTGCCGAGAATTATCCCTTCTGCACGATAGACCCCAATGTCGGCGTGGTTCCCGTACCAGACCTGAGAATCGACAAATTGGCGGAAATCGTCAAGCCAGAACGCACTTTGCCCACTACAATTGAGTTTGTCGACATTGCGGGATTGGTCGCTGGCGCATCAAAAGGCGAAGGTTTAGGCAATAAATTCCTCGCTAATATCCGCGAAACCGATGCCATTGCCCATGTGGTGCGTTGTTTCCACGATGAAAATGTCGTCCATGTCGCAGGAAAAGTTGACCCCATCTCCGATATCGAAACCATCAATACCGAGCTGGCGCTAGCCGATATGGCGTCGGTTGAACGGGCCTTGTTACGGGTCAGCAAAATGGCAAAATCTGGCAGTAAGGAGGATGTCGCTAAAAAAATTGTCTTGGAACGGGCGTTGAAACAGCTTGAAGCGGGTGAACCCGTTCGTGGCTTAAATTTAGACCCTGACGAGAAAGCTTTGATACGCGATTTATGCTTGATGACCCTTAAGCCCACCATGTATATCGCCAACGTCCAGGAAGGTGGATTTGATAACAATCCTTTGCTCGACAAAGTTATGGCTTTGGCGGAAAAAGAAAATGCCCGCGTCGTCCCTATCTGCGCAGCAATAGAAGCTGAAATCGCCTTGCTGGACGAAGACGAGCGCAAAGAATTCCTAGATGACTTAGGCCAAGACGAACCTGGCCTTAACCGTGTCGTTAGGGCCGGTTATGAATTATTGGACTTGGCGACTTATTTTACCGCTGGTGTCAAAGAAGTCCGTGCTTGGACTATTCCCGTCGGTGCCTCCGCCCCACAAGCCGCAGGTGTTATCCACAGCGATTTTGAGAAGGGCTTTATCCGCGCCGAAGTCATTTCTTATGAAGATTTTGTCAATTACAAGGGTGAACAAGGCGCAAAAGATGCCGGAAAATGGCGGTTGGAAGGCAAAGATTACATCGTTAAAGATGGTGATGTCGTGCATTTTAGATTTAATGTTTAAGTGGTAATTGATGTTCTCTAGTGTTCGCGGTAATCCAGCTATTTGGGGCTTCACTATTAAGTTATGAAAAAATGTTTTAAAAGTCATAATGTTGTGAATTTTAAAAAATCCCCATCTGCCCAGCGCAAGCTCTCCCCGTTTCAAAAGGGCGGGGATCGCCTATTTCACTCCCTAGAAAAATCCACTACCCCTTTTTTTTGAAAAGCACTTTAGGTTAAAACTCACTCAAGGGCATAAAAGGGCTGGGGGAGGATTTTCTAAAGTTAAAAATCTTATGCGCGACTTTGAATCCCGTACCTATGCTTTTAGGTTAATATCGTTTAAATTGCCCAAAAAAAATGGTTTTTCGGAAGGATATTAAGACACCATGATTAATAACGCATCCCACTCAATACCGGGTTACCAGCAATTGAAAAAACTGCGTACCGCTTTGGCAATTGCACAGGGCTGTGTGATGTTAAGTACATTACAACGCGAGATTGAAAACACCGTGTCCCAAGATCAGGCGAAACGGGTGACGTATCTGACTGAGTTGTTTTCGCGCATTCACAGGGAGATTTTTTTCGATTGGAAAGACCAGGCTACGGTTAGCCACCGCCCTGGCAATATGCCGGAAGCCGCCAAGCGTAAACAGTTCCGCGAAGCCATAGAACGGCTAGTGTTGGATGGTGATGACAATAAAGACACGGCGATTTTTGACAACAACGGTTTTGTCATCCATACGGCCAATATCGCCGAACGCTTAAGCGTGTTTTACCAAAAAATGCGCCAAGTTAGGCCGTTTGCTTACGGTAACCGAATTACGCTAGATTTGTTTATGATCGCGTTAGGCAAACTGCCTGCCTTCAAAGCCGTTTATGAGCAGGGCATTGATTTTCGTCGGCTGGAAAAAAATGACCCGCTGGCCTTGCATCATCAGGATAGTAGCACTGAAGAAATCACCTTGGCTTTTCAACACGCCTTGGCAGCCGCCCGTTGCAAAAGTTTGCAGAATATCGCCAACGGCTATGGAAAGTGGCCGGAAAACAAGAAATTTGTATTAGGCATCCCATTTTTATCGCATACAACCACCGATGGTATCGTGTGCTTGGTAACGGTCAGCGGAGGGTTGGTGCCGATAAACAGCATATGTGAAGAGTTGTTTTTGCCGGGCAAACAATTTGCCGATTATCCGCCCGGCCTTTCCGAGCATGTCATAGGCTATCTGCCGGGCACAGAGGCCTTACGTCCGTTACGTGATACCGAAGTCGACGGCATCAGTGTCGCTGAAAATGGCCTCGCTCCGCTATTTTGTTTAGATGTCAATATTCTGACCGGCTTGCGTGCGCCAGGGCATACGGAATTGGTTGAATTGATCAAACAATGTGCTGGCGAGGGTGTGACCATCTACCATTTGGCAAATAATGAAGCCTTAAAAAATCAATTATTGCAAGTAGCGGAAGGGGACCCGCGTTTGTACCGTGGTGTCGAAATCGCTTATGAGCGCGTCAGCCGAATGACGCAAAAATTGGAAAATGCCAGAAAGGCTATTTTTGAAGGTAAAACTGCCGATGAACATCCTAAATTGTTTATGAGTATGGGTGGGGCAGGTTCTGGTAAGACGGCAGTCGAAGAGATTGCCGCCGCCGGGTGCGGGGACAATTTTGTGATCGCTTCGTTGGATGAATTTCGTAAACTCAGTGATTTATACACGGTCTTGACCGCCGCCAGCCATCACAGTGACGATTATGTGTTCGTAGAGCCATTTGCCAACCGTTTGCGGGTTTTGGTGGCACAGCATGCCATGTCGGAACAAATTAATATTTTGTATGACGGCACGGGGATTCCTTATAAACCACGTTACGCCGATATTATTGATAATTTCAAATCCGCTGGTTTCCACACCCAAATTACGGCGGTGGATGCTTTTCTCGTCAAGCCTGAAGGCCGAGAAGATGAATTGCCACGTTCAGCAGTGATCAAAAGCGTCAAAGACCGTTTTGCCAAAACCGGAAGGGCGTTGCCGTGGGTGGTGACGGTGGATAAACACATCCGCGCACCCGGATCATTCCTGGCCGCCTTACAGCACCACGCCTTGGAAAAATTGTCGCTATTTGCCAATGATGGCGAGCGCGACAAACACTATTTGGTTGCAGAAAGTTACGATTGTAACGATGACGAGATGCGGGCTTTGCATCGCCATCAATGCGCCGGTTCTTTAGCGGAGTATCTACGTTTGATGATGTATGAGCGCAATGATTCGGTGTTGAAAAATTTAGCCAACAACGATTTTGATGCGATTTCAGCATTGATCAACCGCAACCCTGCCTTTGTTGAAAGCAACGTGGCTTATCAAATCTATCTTAGCAGCCATGGTTACCGCGTGTTAGTGATTTATAACACCAAACGTATGGTGGATTTTGTCGAGAAACGGCAGTTAAATCCGAATGCGTCGGGGGAAGAGGGGTTGTTGCATAAACCCGAAGCCTTGTCCTTCCATGTCGATCCCTGTGCAAAAGAACCTTGGATGACTAGGTTGCAAGATACGCCTAGTTGTTAAAGTCTTGATGCGTCGAGTCCGTCCAATAATTGCAAGGCTTTTTGCGACTTGCCAAGTAGCTGTTTGTTCGTGTTGGGGCGATTGCTTGGGATACAGGTTGGCGTTGTGGAAGAGGCCAGCACGGTAAAGAGGGATGTCGGCGCGGAACAGGGGGGGTTCTAAATTCACAAATAGCCTACACTTAGTACCAGTAATGCACAAAAGATTCCGAAAACTAGGGTGAAAAGCAGTTTGGGTTGGCGTTCGGTAGCGTCACGCAGTTCTTCCAATTCGTCCTTCAAGGATAGGATGATATTCTGCAATTCGATAAAATTGTCGGCAGTTCGGCAGTTCGGCAGTTCGGCAGTTCGGCAGTTTGGCAAAGAGGGTTTTCTGTTTTCAAACGCGCCAAGTAATTTTGTTGAAATTGATGCTGTTCGTCTTGGTAGCTTAACGGAGTTGGATGATTGGAGTCACCCGGTAAATCGAGCTGGGCTATGGGCAAGCCATGAGTACAGCCGCTATCAGCGATAATTAGCCACGTCGTTAAGCCTATGCTGCGTGCGTAAAGTAACTCATACTGGCTATAGGAAACGCGACCGAATTCCGTGTCAATCTCTGACGGTTCGTCACTATCGGTATCACCTGCTATTTGTGGCAAACCTTCGCAAGAGTCTATTTTGTCCCGTAACAGTTGCAGATAGTTCGGAATACTATTAAGCGAATTATTCATCTGCCATAGGATTTTGCCATGCCCCATATCAGTGCCAACGATTTAAAAACTAGAGGTGTCAGCGCTATTGAAGCGGCTTTGGGCAACGCGCCGGAAGTGATTGTGTCAGTGCAAGGCAAAGACAAGTATGTCGTGATGGAAATTGAACATTATCACTACCTGCGAGAATGTGAGCTGGAGGTGGCCTTAGCGCAAACTCAGGCGGATTTGGCTGCGGGGCGTTTTGTTAAGGAATCGCCCGAAGCGCATTTGGCAAGGCTGGACGCGCTCTGAGCGTTTGCCATGCCTTATACACTGATTTTTACCGAACACTACAACCGTAAGGCAGCACAATTCCTTAAGTGGCATCCAGAAATGCGCCAGCAATATCTGAAAACCTTGCAATTGCTGGCTGCCAACCCGCTGCACCCCTCCTTGCGCTTGCATCCCCTAAGCGGCAAGCTGTCTGGTTTGCATTCGGTGTCCATCAATTTGTCTTACCGCTTAACGCTGGAACTGGTGCTTCGGGACAAAGAAATTATTCCGGTCAATGTTGGGGATCATGATGCTGTTTATTGAAAAGCCAGCGCGTAAGTTGGGATTCGCTAGTTACCGAGCTCCCGCTTGGAAACTATCACATTTTGCCCCTGTTTCCTCTACTTTATGAAACCACAAAAAATGAATAACGATAGTTTAGTAAAAGTACATATAGACCTTCCGAACCACTGGGCAATTGGAGGTGAATCGCTATGGGCTACACCTCTTGGTAATGATTTGTTCCGCATAGAAAACGTCCCCTTTTTTGCCTACGGATTAAATTTTCTGGATATAGTCCATGCTACACCCGATTCAGATGGGCTGGTTTTTGAAATACGAAAAGTTGTTACGCCAAGTGGTCGAAGGACTTATCGGGCGAAGTTTAAAAAAGAAGTGGTTCGTGAAAAGCAGGTAGAACTTTTAGCAAGCCTTGAGGTTTTCGGTGCTAAGTACGAACGTGCAGATTCTAGAAATGTTGCAATAGATATAGAGCCTACTGGCGATCATCTTGCTGTTTTTAAGCAACTCGAAACATATGAATTAGATGGGTATCTAGCATTCGAAACATGCGAAGCCAGAGCAGAAGGTAGTTTTGATGATCTTCCAGAAGAAAACCAAAATGACTAATGCGTTTGGAATCTCGCAGACATTTTCGTAGCTTCGGTGCTTTTCAATTCATTCCCATGAGTCCTAGATAATTATAAATGACATTCTCCAGCCATTTCATCACCCGCCCTGTCGCCACGACTTTGCTGACGATAGCCATTGCCCTGTCCGGTATCATGGCTTATTTCCAATTGCCCATCGCCGCCTTGCCGCAGGTGGATTTCCCGTCGATTTCAGTACGCGCCAACCTGCCCGGAGCCAGCCCAGAAACCATGGCAGCAAGCGTCGCCACACCGTTGGAACGGACCTTAGGGCGTATTGCTGGAATAACGGAAATGACCTCGTCCAGCGGTTACGGCTCTACGCAAGTGACCATGCAGTTTGACCTAAACCGCGATTTTGACGGGGCATCGCGCGATGTCCAAGCCGCCATCAACGCCGCCACTACTTTGTTGCCTAGCGGTATGCCGTCCAAACCCAATTATCGGCGCAACAATCCCAGTGATACGCCGCTGATGTTATTAGCGTTGAAATCTGATGTCTTGCCTCGTTCCCAATTGTTTGATGTCGCCTCGACCATCGTCGCGCCGAAAGTCTCGCAAGTGGAGGGTATGGGGCAAGTATTGATACGCGGTAGCTCCTTGCCTGCGGTAAGGATAGCGTTAAATCCCACAGCTTTAGCCAAATATGGCGTAAGCTTTGCCGATGTCCGTAACGCCATTGCCGCCACCAATGTCAATCGGCCGAAAGGCAGCATTGAAGATGATATGAGGCAGTGGCAAATTGCCGTCAATGATCAAGCCAAAATTGCCAGTGATTATTTACCGCTGATTGTCAGCTATCAAAACGGTGCGCCAGTGCGTCTGGCTGATCTTGGTACGGTCGAAGATTCAGCCGAAAACTTGAGGAATGCGGGTTTTGTGGGTGATAAACCCGCTGTCATGCTTGTGTTGTTCAAGCAAGACCACGGCAATGTCCTCAAGACTGTTGATAAGGTCAAAGCCCTGTTGCCGGAATTAAAAGCCGCCATTCCAAATTCGGTGGATTTGTTGGTGCCTATGGATAGGTCAGTTTATATCCAAGCTTCTCTGAATGAAGTGGAAGCGACACTAATGATTGCCGTGGTGTTGGTGATTTTGGTGGTTTTTGTGTTTTTGGGCGATCTTCGGGCGGCGATGATTCCGGTGATTACCGTTCCCGTGTCGCTAATCGGTACGTTGGCTATCATGCACTTATGCCATTTCAGCCTGAACCTTTTATCGTTAATGGCGCTGACAGTATCGACAGGATTTATCGTCGATGATGCGATAGTCGTGATTGAAAACGCCAAACGTCATATCGAAGCGGGGAAAACTTCCAAACAAGCGGCCTTGTTGGCAATACAGGAAGTGGGTTTTACCGTGCTGACGATGAGCCTGTCGTTAATTGCCGTGTTTTTGCCAATTTTACTGATGGATGGCGTGGTCGGACGGCTATTTTTGGAGTTTGCCGTGACCTTGTCCGCTGCCGTTTTAGTGTCTTTATTGTTGTCATTCACCATCACACCGATGTTGTGCGCGTTTTGGCTACGTTCCGGCGATAGTGGCAATCACGGGGTTTTCCATCGGTTCAGCGACTTTGGATTTAAACGCTTATTGCAAGTCTATGACCGCTCTTTAGCTTGGGTATTGCAGCATGGCGTTATGGTCGTGTTGATATTGGCGGTGATTATTGGTCTGAATGTGCATTTGTATTCAATTATTCCCAAAGGTTTTTTTCCGCTACAAGATACCGGGCGGCTATTAGGCGGCATGATAGGAGAACAATCAATTTCCTCACAGGCAATGCGCGAAAAATTAGCTGAAGTAGTGAAAATACTGCAAGCAGACCCTAATGTCGAAACTGCCGCTGGTATCACTGAAGGCGATAGTGCCAACAATGGGCGGGTGTTTCTAATGCTTAAACCTTTGTCGGAACGCAAGTTACGTGCAGATGAATTGATGAACAAATTCCGTCAACAATTTGCCAATTTTGTAGGGTTTAGCGTATACCTCCGCCCCGCCCAAGAATTGCGTTTAGGAGGGAGGCCATCACCTTCAAGCTACGAATATGCCTTGCAAGCGGATCAGTTGGATGATCTGAAAAACTGGACTCCAAAGATTGCCGAAGCGTTGCGTGGGTTACCCGAACTCACTGATGTCAGCTCTGACCAACAGGACAAAGGCCAGCAAATTTCTTTGCAAATCGACCGCGCTGCCGCCTCCCGATTAGGGGTTAGCCAAGCCTTGATTGATGCGACGCTGAATGATGCGTTTGGACAACGTCAGGTATCAGTCATTTATCAGCCGCTTAACCAATACCATGTGGTGATGGAAGTGGCACCAGAGTATGCCCAAAGTTTGGAAGCGTTAAAGAATATTTATATTAGCGTCCCTTCCAGTAATGCCTTGCCGCAGGGGGCAAAAGTACCGTTAGCGGCATTTAGCTCTTATCAATTAACGAGTAGGTCTTTGTCAGTCAATCATCAGGATCAATTCCCGACCGCCACCGTGTCTTTCAATTTAGCCACAGGCATTTCTTTGTCCACTGCTAGGCAAGCGATTAACGGGGCTTTGGATGATTTGGGTGTGCCCACGTCCATTCACGGCAGTTTCCAAGGCTCGGCGAAAGAATTTGAAAAAACATTGAACAACCAACCCTTGCTTATTTTGGCGGCGATAGTGGCGATTTACATTGTTTTGGGCATTTTGTACGAAAGTTACATCCATCCTTTGACCATTCTTTCTACGTTGCCGTCCGCCGGAGTCGGGGCGATTTTTGCGTTATTGGTGTTTGATACCGAATTTAGCATCATTGCCTTAATTGGCGTGATTTTGCTGATCGGCATCGTCAAAAAGAATGCGATCATGATGATTGATTTTGCCATCAATGCTGAACGCACAGACGGTTTAAGTGCCCAAGAAGCGATACGCAAGGCTTGCCATTTACGATTTCGGCCTATTCTGATGACGACTTTCGGGGCTTTGCTGGCGGCAGTACCGCTGGCTTTTGGCTCAGGCTACGGTTCGGAATTGCTGCGGCCTTTGGGGATAACAATCATCGGTGGTTTGGTATTTAGCCAATTGCTGACCTTGTATTCTACGCCCGTGATTTATTTGTATTTGGATGGTTTGCAGACGTGGTTTTGTCGGCAATTAAAGGTGCGGCCTGTTTCTTCAAGGTAGGATTTGCCCAGCGATGGGAAACGTATCAATCGCGCAAGTGATTGACGGGCTTTATAGTGCGACCCCATCCTGTTTAAATTTGACTTTCAACCGACTACAACACTGTGATCAAAAATCTTAAATTACCCCGTTTACCCTTTATGATCACGCCCTTGCTGTTGGCTGCTTGCACCATCGGGCCAGATTATCAACGTCCTAAAACCCTTGCTAGGTTTGAATTTAAGGAGCTGAAAGCTTGGACGCAAGCGAGGCCTCGTGATAACAAAATCCCCAATAATTGGTGGCGGTTGTTTAATGACCCTTACTTGAATGGCCTGGCATCGCAAGTTACCTTAGCCAACCAAACTATCGCCCAAGCCGAAGCCCAATACCGGCAAGCCCAAGCCTTGGCCGACAGTGCCAATGCGGCGTTATTTCCTAGCGTTTCGGCTACGGCATCGGTTAACCGTTTTCGTGCCGCCGGTGGGCAAAACCTGGTGGTGTCGGGAGTAAAAAATTTATTTAACGGCGGTTTTAGCGTCGCATGGGAGCCTGATATTTGGGGACGCATACGCCGCCAGACCGAAGCCAGCACCCATACCGCGCTAGCCAGTGCCGCCACTTTGCAAGCCCTTAGGTTGTCCACTCAAGCCTTGTTGGTGCAAAATTATTTCCAGTTGCGGACTGTCGATGCCCAAATTGCGTTGTTAAATAACACCTTAAAAGTATATGACAAAACCCTTAAAGTCATGCAGAACCGCTACAACGCTGGAGTGGTGGCAAAAAAGGATGTCGTAGAGGCACAAACCCAATTGGAAACTACCCGCGCACAATCCATTGATTTAGGAGTGCAACGGTCACAATTTGAACACGCTATTGCCGTTTTGATGGGTAAATCCCCGTCACAATTGGCTATCGCCGCAGCACCGTTAAGCACGGCCATACCGTCTGTGCCATTAGTGATACCGTCGCAATTGCTGGAACGCCGCCCTGACATTGCCGCCGCCGAACGCCAAACCGCCGCCGCCAATGCCCAAATAGGCGTAGCGCAAGCGGCGTATTATCCACGTCTTAATCTTGCTGCATCGGAGGGTACTCAAGCCAATGATATAGCCAACTTATTCTCTACCGCCGCCAATTATTGGGCGTTAGGCCCAGCTGCGCTGGCTTTGCCGTTGTTTGATGGGGGCTTGCGGAACGCGCAATTGTCGGCAGCTAAGCAGAATTATGCCGCTACCGTTGCCGCCTATCGGCAAACCGTGTTGACTGGTTTTCAAGAAGTGGAAGATGCGCTCGCGGCTTTACGGATACAGGAACAAGAAGCGCAAGTGTTAGCTAAGGCCGTAGCTTCGGCGCGTCTGGCTTTAGAATTGAATATCAACCAATATCAAGCGGGTACGGTAAGTTATTTGAATGTGATGACGGCGCAAACCCTAGCACTCGCCAACGAGCAAACGGCAGTCAGTCTACAAGGCCGACGTTTGCTTGTTGCCGTCCAGCTTATTAAAGCCTTAGGTGGTGGCTGGGAAGAGGGGGATGGTTAAATGAGGTTCGGGCGAGCTTTAGCATCGCCGTGGGTTTGGAACCATACACATCAAACCAAGGAGAAAATCAGGTAGTTGTCCACGAAAATCACGAAAAAACACGAAAAAGATGTAGATAAATTCCGTTTTTTTCGTATGTTTCGTGGAAAAATTCCTTAGCTTGATGCGTATGGGGTTTGGGCTGTTTTTTTCTTCAAAAATTTTCAGGTTTATCGGTTTCTAGCTGTTCAAGTAATAGTCTCAGTTTATTTTGAATTAACCTTGTGTTTTCTGGCCCCATGCGCAGCATTTGTTTGTGTACAGGATTTAATGCTTCCAGTTGTGGGTCGGCATATTGATAACGTAGCGGCGCTTTGATCAGCGGGATTTCGCCTTCGATAATGGGCGCAGATAAAATTTCCGTGATAGCTTTGTTAAATAGCATGTCCAAGCTGTATTCTTCGGGGTAACTAAATTCAGAAAAAACCTGTAAGAATAAAGGTTTGAAGGTTTTATAGGTGCTAATCATCGCGTCGCTATTACTATGGTCTATGGCCTGTGCCAGCGCGTTATAGCGTTGATAGCTTCTATCAGCGATAAAAATCCCGCTTTTTTCCTGCTTAACCGCGAAGGCTTGAGGTGGCTTCAAAAAGCTAAAATGTTTGTTAATCCGCAAACCTTGCGAAAGATCATTGGCAATGGCCATAAATTTTCTGATCAGCCCGTTACTTGCCAGCCACGGTGCCAGTTCTGGTGCTGCTTCTGAGAGGGCTTTGCGTACGACAAAATCACTGCTTTCTAGCTCGGGTAAAACAATCTCGGCTACTGGTGGTTCAAGCGTTTGAACCTCGCCTAAGGATGGTTTGGGTTCTGATAACTTAGGTTCAGAAATAGGCTTTGCAGACGGCTTTATCGCAGAGCCGTCAACTAACATCAATAATCGGCTGATGGGTTCGAAAACACCGTCAAAAACAGGCCTGGCAAAAAAACCAGCGAGTGCGGCACCAAACATCAATAAAATTACTGCCAAAACCGGAACGCCATTTGCGTGTTTGGATGTAAACCGCGAATACCGTGCAGAATCCTTGTCATAGCGTCCCATAAAATCCCCAATAAAAGTGTTAGCTGACCAATTTGATGGCGGTTTTATCCAGAGTTATTTTATGGTCTTTGTACAATGCGCCGATGGCTTGTTTGAAGACTTTTTTACTGACGCCAAACGTGGCATAAATCTCTTCAGGCGGGCTTTTATCGCTCAACATCAGCACACCTTTATTGGCACGCAATTTTGCCAAAATAGTGTCGGTGATCGATTCAACCTTGCCATAACCTGGTTGGTGCAGGCTTAAGTCGATTTTGTCATCTTCTCGGATTTGTTTGATGTAGCCGTCAAGCTTTTGGCCTTTATGGACAGTTTGGTACAGCTCATTTTGATATAACATGCCCCAGCAACTGTGGTTGATAATGGCCTTTACGCCCAAATCAGTCTTATCGGCAATGATCAACGACACTTTTTCCCCTACTTGAAAATCATTTGAAGTTTCTTCAATAAAGCGGTTGATTTTGGTGGTTGCGAGGATGCGGCTTTTGTCGTCAAGAAACAGCCTGACCAAATAAGACTGCCCAACTTCCATTTCCAGATGCTGTTCACTAAAAGGGACCAGCAAATCTTTCGGTAAGCCCCAATCCAGAAATACGCCAATAAAATTGACTGACACCACCGGCAACCAAGCAATCTCATCGGCTTGGGCTAAGGGCATGCGTGTTGTTGCGGCGAGATGTCCGTCAACATCAACATAAACGAACGCTTCTAGGCTGTCATCTAAATGATAGTGGTTTGGTAGCTTGTTGACCAACAACACCATATTTGACATCCCGTCACCGAGATAAGTATCAGCCCCTTGGTGTTTGACGATTTTCAGGGTGTTGATTTTGCCGATATGGATCATGGAAGAGGTTCTCTGGAATGTGAAAGCAGTGCTTATCATTATAGTGCACCCGTATTGCCTAGCCGTAGGCCGAATTCTGGGTTGCATGAAGGAATTCAGTTAGCGGCCCGGTTTAAATAGGGTCGTCTAACACCCATGAAACGCTTTTGCCAATAATTGTTTTTCAAATTGGAAATGGTGACTTTGCCCGTGCGTTGGCTAGGTGCGTGGATAAAATCATCGTCATTGATATAAATGCCGACATGAGAAAACACTTTGCCATCAATATTAAAAAACACCAAATCGCCAGCTTGGATGGTTTTTTTAGGGATCGCAGGCAAAATTGCCGCCATTTCACGGCTCGTGCGTGGCAGCAAAATGCCTTGTCGCCGATAAACATGGCGGACAAAACCACTACAATCAAAGCCTTCTTGTGGCGATTCCTTGCCATAACGATAAGGTTTTCCCTGCAAACTCAAGGCATAAGAGACCAAAGGCGTGGAAACTGTGCCGATTTTAGGAGCGGGTGCGTCAGGGGTGCTGGCGCATCCAAACATAAATAATGACAAGAGCACCAGCCACAATTGCACCATAGATTTTGTCCAATTTTTAGACATGTTATTTTGCATTTTTTATCTTTGGAAAAATATATGAAAAAAATTGTCGAAAACGTGAATCGTTCATATTTTTTTCGATATTAATCAGTTATATTGCAGAAGGATTTTATAAAAAGGCTTAACATTCGTTTCAGTATATTCGGTGTGCAAAACCTATATCGCCAGTTTATTGAAAAATAAATCTGCGGATATAAAATTGTTAAGTTTAACGATAAGCAATTATCAAGAATTATTCTACTATTTTACAAAATAGGCCAATGTCTTTTTGAAATCCGCCCCCATTTCTCTCAAAAACTGGGTCATTAAATTTTTATACATTAATCGAGGAAATAATCATGGCATTTACAGCGGGCAACGATATTTGGAACGGTACAACTGGTGACGACAATGTTGATGGATTGGCAGGCAACGATACGCTACGTGGCAACAAGGGTAAAGATCATATTGCTGGTGGAGCTGGTTTAGATTCTTTGTATGGCGGTGACGATGACGATGTCCTCGATGGTGGCACCGAAAATGATAGGATTTATGGCGATGCCGGCAATGACATAGTTTATGGCGGTACTGGGGATGACTCATTATACGGTGGTGCTGGTTTTGATTATTTGTTTGGCGGAAATGATGCCGACAAATTGTTCGGTGGTGCAGGTTCGGATGTGGTCGATGGCGGTGAGGGTAACGATGCCTTATACGACACCGATAATACGGCAACTTATGGTAAGCTCAGTACTGAAATTGATGAATTGATCGGTGGCGATGGCAATGACAGTTTTTATGGTGGTTATGACCGGATGTTTGGCGGTGCGGGTAATGATTCATTTATTATAAAAAACAAAGCCACAGCAATTGGTGGAATTGGCAATGACACTTTTACGGTTGCCAACACCAACAAATTACTAGGTTCTTGGTTGGAAGGCGGGTTGGGTAATGACAAGATTACCTCGGGTTCAGGCAATGATGTACTGTTTTCTGGTTACGGCGCTGATATTTTGATCGGCGGTGCAGGCAACGACAGTTATGTGATTACCTTTGATGATTTTGTCGATAAAACGGGTCTCCCTAAATCTGGTTTTGGTGCAAAAACCATAACTGAAGGTAAAACCGGAGGTGTTGATACAGTGTATTACATCCGTGATTTTAAGGGCGACGGCCGTGATGATGATGCAGGGACTGATGGTAAAGAATTTGATCCTTTGGCTGCCGATATTGACTACGTAGTCACTTTAGATAATTGGGTAGAAAATGGCGTGTTGGACGACCAAGTTTATGTCAATAACCCCAATGTGCTGACTTATATCATTGCTTGGTTAAATGGTAATGATCTTAACAATAACCTAAAAGGCAGTAACTTGTATGACATTTTGGATGGTGGTAAAGGTAATGACACAGTCAGTGCTGGTGATGGCAACGATGTGATCTTTGCTGGTACTGATGCCGATAAAATTGATGGGGGTTCAGGTCAAGATATTATTGCAGCTTGGTCGAGTTATAGCCTTTTGAATGGCCTCGTCACCAATGTCGAGGATATTGACTTGTTGGATTCGGCAGGAGCTGCAACTGCAACAGGCAATAGTGCGAATAATGTTTTATACGGCAATTACGAAAACAATGTGCTAGTTGGGAATGCGGGCAATGATATCTTAGATGGCTGGTACTACACTAATTACTACTCTCCAGTCACTAACAAGGTTACTGGCACTGATACATTAAGGGGTGGTGCGGGCGATGATACTTACCGCATTGATGAAGTGACGGATGTGGTTGATGAACTTAACGGAAACAATAACATTATCACCAACGGAGGCACCGATACTGTCCAGTTCAAAAGTGCTACGCTGGTCACTTCTTATACCTTGCCGAACGGCGTCGAAAACTTGACGATAGTGGGAAATCTTAAGGAAGGGGTTGGAAATGACCTAAATAACAGGATTATCGGCGACAGTTTAGCCAACATTTTAATCGGTAAATTTGGTGATGATTATCTTGATGGAGGTACTGGTGTTGACGTGTTTACTGGAGGTTATGGTGATGACACTTATGTCGTCAGCGATGTTACCGAAACCATTAACGAAAATCCCGGACAAGGCAATGACTGGATGCAATCGGATAAGATTAGCCTTGATTTGGCAAGGGAGAATTGGGGAGGAGATGTTGAAAATGGCAGGTTGATGGGAACTTCTAATCTTGATTTACATGGCACTACGGCAAATAACCTCCTCTTGGGTAATGCCGGAAATAACCGCTTGGATGGCGATGGTGGTATCGATACCTTAATAGGTGGCTTAGGCAATGATGTCTATAAAATTGATACTACAACTGATACCTTGATAGAAGAAGTCAACCCACAAGCCGACGCTTCAGGTAACATCAAAACTGGCTGGATTGATAGTGTAGAAAGTTTGGTCAATTACACCTTATTGACTAATTTTGAAAATTTGAGTTTGTTAGGTTCAGCTACTATCGGGAGAGGCAATGACATTAATAATTCCATATTGGGGAATGATAAAGTCAACACTTTATACGGTTTAGGCGGAAATGACATCTTGAATGGTGGCAAAGGTGTTGATGTATTGGTTGGCGGTTTGGGCAACGATACTTATCAGTTATATCAAGATAAAGATAGGGTCACTGAATTGGCCGACCAAGGTACAGACACTATAATCGTTGACTATGATGTACTCAGCTTAGTGGCCAATGTCGAAAACTTAGTTTTGAATGCTGATGCGGCATTAAAAGGAACGGGCAACAGTGCAAACAATGTCATCACTGGCAATGGGAAGAACAATACCCTGATTGGTCTTGCGGGCGATGATACCTTGATTGCCAAAGAAGGCCTTGATGTGCTAACGGGCGGCTTAGGTGCAGATGTCATCAATTTAACTGAAACGCTTCAAGTCAGCGACAAGGTTATTATTGCTTTAGGTGACAGTTTGGCTGATGAAGTCAAAACTGCTGACCGGATTGTGAAATTTGGCTTGGGGCAAGATACACTTGATTTGGCGGGCACACTAAAAATTGCAGCGAATATCAGTTCTTTTGATGGGGATAATGCCGCCATATTCAAAAGCCATTCTATAGTGAACGGGATTATCCGTTTGGATGACTCGGAGGTTTTTTCGTCACCAGTCAGCATCACGGCAACCAATTTGTCGGATGCGGTTGAATACCTAAAATTAAACATCAAAGATGGTTCGATTGTCGCTTTTCTAGGAACTGCACCAGATCCTACAACAGTTTCGGGTTCTTCAGTCGCAAGTACTTGGGTGTTTCAAGATAATGGTGTTCACGACACATTGGTAGGATTAGTCGGAGTCACGACAGCCACTAGCCTTTCAACTGGCGCATTCAGTTCTTTCGCGATTCATTTAGCTTAAATCTGCAAAACCACCCTGTTGCCCAAAGTGGCAGGGTGGTTTTTAGCGATCAATCTTATCCCGCCACACCCCAGCGTTGCCTGAGCGACACCCGATTCAAGGCCAGCCATTGGATGGCAATAATCGGTATCGATGAGTCTATCTCGCGGGTTTCCAGCATTTTGTAGGCATCGGCAAAATCCACTGCACGAACCAGAATATCTTCATGTTCTTCTTCCAACCCATGAATTCCACCGACGTTGGTGCTGTCAACCTTGCCGCAAAACAAAGTCAGCCGCTCTGCGCAAGCTCCTGGCGTGGTGTAAAACTGGCTGATTTCCAATAACTCTTCAATAGCGCAACCTGCTTCTTCCAAAGCTTCACGATAGGCAACTTCTACGGCTGTCTCACCTTCTTCTATCGCACCGGCAACAATTTCCACCAACCAAGCCCGCTCCGGTTGCTGCAACGCACCTACCCGAAATTGCTCGATCAGCACTACTTTATCAGTGTGTGGGTCATATAACAGCACCCCGACACACTCGCCGCGCACAAAAAGCTCTCGGCTCAATTCCGCGCTCCAGCCACCTGCATATAAGGTATGTTTGAGGCGGTATTTTTCTAAGCGGAAAAATCCGTCATAAAGAATCTCTTTGTTTAGAATACTAAATTCTTTTGTCATGATGATTATTGGGGATAGCCAAGGAAGGGATGCGGAAAAATCCTTGGTATTGTAACGCGTAGTCAACGGCGATGCTGTTTTGCAAAGCCCCAGTTGCAGGTTTGGCAAAAAACCGCTTAATGGCAACATTAACAGCCCAGTAATCCGCTGATGTAACGTGAAATCAGCATCCAAACTTTAGGGCTAGTCACCAAGCATCCGTTTTGTTCAGTGTAACTGTGGTTTTACCATTGTAATGGACTATCTGGCCGCAGAAAAACTGGGTAAGTTTTTAGGAAGCAGAACCGCAACGGATTGCGGTTCTGCAAGTGTTGAAGAGGGCAATTAGAATTTGAAATTGCCAAAGAATATAGTGAAAAACATGATAGTCACCACAATCATGCCAAATATCCAATAAAACCTTAACTCATCAAACGGTCTTTTTAGTTGTTTCATTATCGAGTACCTCCTGACATCGTATCGATGGGAGCCATTCGACCGGGCGTTCTTATTGCACGCTAACCTCCTTTTTCTGCAAGTTTTGGTTTAATGTGCATTTCAGTCAATTCTTCCGGTGTTAGTGCCGCCTGCTCTTCAATAACTGCTTCAGGAACACCATTAAGCAATAGAGCTGTTAATGCCGATAATTTTTCAGCATCAACATAGCCTGCTTTATAGTTTTTTTTCAATAGCTTAACAAAAGGGTACAGCACAGGGTTAATCTTTATCGTCGGTTGTGGCGGTTTTTTCTGCTCCGGCGGTAAAGCCTTGCGTCCACGCTTATCTTTTTTCTTAGTCATAGTTTTCACAATTATTAAAAAGTAACTTTATTGTATCAGGCAAAAATCAATATGCAAAAAAATTAAAAAGTAACCTTTAATAATATTTCTTTGATTAGCGATGGAAATGTGGGTTTTGCCCTGATTCAAATAGATGTTAATGCGATGACATTTATGGAAAAAACTCTGAACCTAAGTGTTTTAGTTTTTGAATTATCTATTGTAGTTAAGGAATGTTTTTGTTTTACACTATCGAGGCAATTCACGATGCCCCATAATTCTGTCTTAAGGAAAGTAAAAAATGAAAGCAAATAATATCTTAGAAACTATCGGCAATACCCCGCATGTGCGTATCAATAAATTGTTCGATAACAAACATGAAGTCTGGATCAAACTGGAAAAGACCAACCCCGGTTCCAGCATTAAAGACCGTATCGCTTTGTCAATGATAGAAGACGCAGAGCAAAAAGGCTTATTGAACAAAGACAGCGTCATCATTGAACCCACCTCCGGCAATACCGGTATTGGCTTGGCTTTGGTTGCGGCGGTAAAAGGCTACAAAATTATTTTGGTTATGCCTGAAAGCATGAGCATTGAACGCAGGCGGTTAATGTCATTGTACGGTGCCGAATTTGTCTTGACTCCCCGTGAAAAAGGCATGAAAGGCGCAATTGAAAAAGCCGCCGAATTGGTTACAGAAACCCCAAATAGCTGGATGCCACAGCAATTTAATAATCCGGCAAATACCCAAATCCATAGGCAAACCTCTGCGGTCGAAATATTGAATGATTTTCCTGATGGCCTGGATTATTTAATCACGGGTGTCGGCACTGGCGGTCATATCACTGGCGTTGCCGAAGTGTTAAAACACCATTTCCCTAGCTTGCAGGTTTTTGCCGTGGAACCGGAATTATCCCCAGTATTGAGTGGCGGTGTTCCTGGCCCGCATCCTTTGCAAGGCATAGGCGCCGGTTTTGTGCCTTCCATCTTGAACACAGACATCTTGGATGGCGTGATACAAGTTAGTAAAGACGACGCCTTTGCCTTTGCCCAAAGGCTTGCTAAAGAAGAAGGCATATTGGTTGGCATATCAACAGGGGCGTCACTGGCAGCCGTAGCAAAAAAATTGGCTGAACTTCAGGAAGGGGCAAAAGTATTGACGTATAACTACGATACCGGCGAAAGATATTTATCCATTGAAGGCTTGTTTTAAGCAGGGCACAGCTGCCTGGATTCTTGCGGAATCTGGCGGGAGCTTGTTTAAATTTCTTGAAATCATAAGCCTCGTTCTAGTCATCCTTGAACGGTCGGGTATTGAATGTGCGTAGGTTTATGTTCTAGGAAAATAGGGACGAGGGGGGATTTAAAAATAAATCCCCCCTCGTTTGCCAATTTTCAAAGGTCAGGGATAATCCGGGCTAACGCTCATTTACCCGTGAACAATACGGACTGATTACTCGCTTTGTACGCATCGAAGGGATTTAATAATCCAAACCCACATACGGTGATGGTGATCCAGGCGGCACTAATGGGTCATTGCCCCATTCAGGATAATCGTCGGTCAAGGTCTTCATAAAAGCCACCACGGCTTTTTCCTGAGCGGGGGTCAAACCTAAATTGCCCAGTTCATCATGGTTGACGTTTTTGCCCACCTCCGGTTTGGGCCAACCGGACACACCAAAATCTGGGCTTAAATTGTCCGGCACCGAACCTAAGGTATCACGGGTGTTGTAAAAATGGGTGATTTGTTCCAGCGTTGCGAACACGCCGTTATGTCCGTATGGCGGCGTAATGGCAATGTTCCTCAACCCCATGACTTTATGCTTGCCCAATTCTGCCCGCTCAGGATCGAGTTTTTTAATATCCACACGCCCGCCTAAACCTAAATCCGGCTGGGGATTGCCTGGGATTTTCAGATTGCGTGGCAAACCGATATTGTCATAGGTAAAATCAGTGAACAACGGCGGCACGGTATGACCATCTTTATCGGTTCCGACTTGGCTGATATGGCAGAGGGAACACTGGGCTTTGCCGTTGAACAAGACCATGCCTTGCGCCTCCAGCGCTGTAAACTGGGTTTTTCCAGCAAGGACATAATCAAATTTGGAATTGAATTTGCTAAATTCCGGGGACTTTTCAAATTCGGCGATGGCTTCTGCCATTTTATGATAAATGTCACCTACTATTTCGGGTGTCGGTTGCAAAAACAAGGTATTCTTGATGGAAGGGACTGTTTCTAGATTCAGTTGATATAATTTGAAAAACTGCTTTACATACACCGGATTTTCTTGCAAACGGCTGACCACCGCCCACTGGTTAGGCATTGCCATTTCCACTGGGTTCAAGAACGGTTTTTCCGCTTGCTCCGCCAAATCATTTGCCCGACCATTCCAAAATTGTCCGCCCACATAAAGGCCTTCTTTGTCGTCCCAATGAAACGGGGGGCTAAACGCCGCGTAAGCCGCGCTGGGTGAATTCAGCGTACCGGTGGCAAATTCAATCGAACCTAAAGAAACGGGTGTGCCGTTTTTGACGTTGATAGGATCGACAAAAGCAGCGGCTTTTCCACTTGTGATTTTTAAACTATGGCAAGTGGCGCAGGATTGGTTGCGGTTCGCGGACAAATTCTTGTCGTTATAAAGACGTTTGCCTAAAGCTTGCTCGTCGGTAAGTTCCGGTTGGGCATGGGCGGTAAAACTAAGGCACGATAAAGCAATAGGCAAAAATAATTTCCGGCGCATGGTGTTACTCCAATAAGTTAGGTAAATATAAACAATTAGATACAATTAAAATGAGAATAATTATTATTTAAAAGCAAATATCTGTCAATAAATAAATCTTGTTTTTTATACCCACATATAAAAATTGGCGTGTTAATTCTGATATGATCCGATGGTTTTTAGCCAACAATTTTTTTATCAAAAATAATTAACCGGAAAATCTTCATGTCAGAATTTACCAACGTCACCGTCATTAAAAAAGCCAATGTCTATTTTGGCGGCAATGTCAGCAGCCGCACTATCCGTTTTGCCGATGGCTCCAGCAAAACTTTAGGTTTTATGTTGCCGGGCGAGTACACATTTAATACGGATGCCGCTGAAATGATGGAAATCCTTGATGGCGAGCTGGCAGTATTATTGCCGTACGCCGAGCAATGGCAAGCCATCAAAGGTGGCGAATCTTTTGATGTGCCAGCTAATGCCAAATTTACCGTCAAAGTCACCGCAGCTACTGATTATTGCTGTTCTTTTCTTAGTTAAGTAATGGAAAAAGTCGCCATTTTTGTGGATGTGCAGAACATTTACTACACCACGCGGCAATGTTATCAGCGGCATTTCAATTATCATGCTTTTTGGGCGCAAGTGACGGCGAACCGTTCGGTGGTTGCCGCCTTTGCCTATGCCATCGACAAAGGCGACAGCAAACAACAGGGGTTTCAGAAAATTTTGAGGACGATCGGCTTTGAAGTGAAACTGAAACCTTTTATCCAGCGCAGTGATGGCTCGGCAAAAGGTGATTGGGATGTGGGCATAACGCTGGATGTGATTGATTATGCGCCACAAGTTGATGTGATTGTTTTGGTTTCGGGGGATGGTGATTTTGATCTGTTGCTCGCTAAAGCCCGCACAGTCTCTGGCATCACCACCGAAGTCTACGGTGTGATGGCGCTGACTGCACCATCATTGATCCAGGCCAGCAACCGCTTTATCGCGATTGATGGCCCTTTGCTCCTGTAATGCTACTTTTTAGTAAACAAGCCCGTCAAAACACTGCGGGCACGATCCACAAGCCAAATCGTAGCCGGTTTGGCTTTTTGCAGCAGCGTGTTACAACCTGACAACAGCCTATCTACTGTCGAAGGTTCCTTGCTGTCGCGCAGTAGCAAATAACGCGCGCCTATACCGTCTATAAATACGGGTTTGAACAGCCACATTTCCAAAATCGACGTGGCCCACATAAACGCAAACGATACCGCCATGCCCATACCGGCAAAAATCACCAGCCATGCGAACATTGGATGGATTTTGGTCAGCCACCAAGACAATATGTCAGCTAACAAAAAGGCGTAAGGCATACCGATGGCGATACATTTGTACTGTACTGTGGTCGTTTCGGCAAAGCTGAAGATCAATCCGACGAACATAAAAATAAAGCTGATACCAAACAAATGGATGTGGGAGACACGGGTCAATGACGCAAAAGTTGCCCCGCCATCTTCAGTAGTCACGGCTTTTAGTTGTTCAAATTCTTTATAATTGGGTATTCCTGATGCGGTTTCGTTATGGCACATCACGCAGCGTTCTTCAATAATTTTTGCTATGCCATTCTTTTTATAATCTTCTTCATTGGCACCATTTCTGACCCATTCGATAATGTCAAAACGCTCTTGTGCAGAGGCGTATTCTTTCATGGATCCGTTGAGTTGATGTTCCAAAACCGTACCAGAACGGTTACCGTAATAGCTGTAAACTATATCATCTACCGATAGGCCAAATTTACCATCCGCCATACCGTGGGTGAACAATATCTGCATCAACGCAAACAAATATCCTATGCCAACGGTGCAAAGATAGCCAGTGAACAACACCTTGATCGGTGTGTCATGGTCTTTTAGAGATGTATATTTTGTTGTCATAATGCTACCTGCGCTTTAATTTATGATTGAATTGAAATTACCTGACAAACATAAGGATACCCGAATGCTTCATTATATCTATGCTTTATTATCACCTGTTTATTAACAACAATGTTGCCTAATTGTTGCATGTTTGCCACCATTGATGCGGATACGTATATCCACGCATTTTTTATACCGTCACTTTACGATGCCTAAATTTACGAAAGACATCTTCTGGCGAGGGTGGACAGACTATCTAAATGCCCTAAATAAGTGCAATAACTTTACCATTGCCCAACAATAGACCGCATCAGCCAACACAGATAAGCTTAACAAACAAGACCACAGGCAACGGATGCTTAATGGCACGTAACCTGCTTGTTTTTCAGGGTAATCCTGAATGCGTAACCGTTGGTGCATCAACGTCCCAATTAAATCTGCCGAAATAAATGCTTGCCAAGATTCCCTTACAGTCATGATAAATGTCTTGTTGATGGGCGACAACGAAAATGCCTTGCTTTAGCATAGCCTTAGCCAGCATGGTTTTACCCTCCCTAGGATTACTTATGACTCAGTTTATTTAGCATAATCAGTGACATAAAATCTGACGTTCGGGTTTTTAATGTGTAAAGCCCTGCTGAAAACCTGCTTTCCGACCTGTTCAGTCTCAACCAGCAGCAACCATTGCCGGTAATCATGTTTGCTACTGATGGGCGATCGACACCATCAACCAAATCATCGTTTTGGCTGTTGCCAATGCTTGCCCAGTAAAGCTTGGGCGCATGGCCACTTGGTCATGCTACGGCTTTTGAACATTCCTATTTCTAGCGCACCGCCGCTGCCAATTAAGCGGAATTGATGTGTGGCATTTAACAGCCAGCAACAGTATGTGATGATTTTTTCTCCGCCAAAGCCACGCCATTGGCAAAGCGTATCCAAATCTGGATATCAGACGCCCAAGGCCAGCATTTAATTTACCAACAAAGTTATAGCAAAGAAAACAAGGAATTGGCACAAATTTTTGAAATGCTCACGACTAAAATGGTGTAGGGGTTTTGAACCACGTTTGGTTTACTGGCAAGCTCATAATCACTGGGGATCATGATGTCAAGTTCAAACCGGAACTTGATAACTGAAGCACTATGCTGGCGGTTCCGGTAATTGAAGATGGGAGACTGCATGCGATAGTGGCATTTATGTTTTGATTTTTTAAGCCTACAAGCCTTTCAGGTTTTAAGACTTGAAAGCCTTATGTGGGAACAGTCAAGGGCGACAAATAGTTGTCGATTAATTTTATTGCAACAGCCGCTTATCACTCTTCAGCACCAACAATTTGGCGGCATCATGATTTGATCTGTTGAGTTCAGCTAGTTTTTTCTCCAATTCCAATTGATATTCAGGGCTGGGCTGCTTCATTCCGGGAGCAACGGTTGGTTTTGGGTTTTGGGCAAGCTTGTCGGAATATAGTTTGGCAATCAGATTTTTAAACCATTTAGGTCGTACCCTCACTACATAAAGTGCGGTGGGGATAACGACAGGCACTAACAAATCAACGATGAACATCATCGCCAAAACAATAGTGCATTGGGTTTGTACGCGTTTAAAATTGGCTTCATGCAAATTAAGCTCATCATCTATCTGGAGTTTCGGTTGGTCTGCATACAGCCTGTCTATGGCATTCGGTAGCCAATCTGGCCGTTTTCTGATCGCATATAAACTATAAATGGAAGAAAACGGGATAGGTAAAAGTTCCAAAATAAATATGCCAAAGACGATTAAGGTATATTTTGTTCTTGTTTTCATAAATGACCGTTTATATAAATGATAGGCCGTTACCGCCACAGTTAACCGCCACTGATTTTGGCATGGCATTTTGGTTTCTAAGTAGGGTAAAACAAAAGCGACTTTTTTTAATGCCAATTGTCTGAAATTTTCTGGTTTTATTGATTGGATTTATTGCGTGAGGGTGTTACTCCTGTTTTCCAACAACGCCAACAATTGCCGCAATGCCTGACCCCTATGGCTTAACGCATTTTTCAGCGTGGCAGGCAATAACGCGGACGGGCAATGGTGGCTTGGCACCCAAAAAACCGGATCATAACCAAAGCCTTGGCTACCCATAGGTTGGTGCAGTATCCGACCTTCCCAAACCCCTTGGGCAATCACAGGGCAAGGATCATCGGCGTGTTCAAGCAAAACGATGATACAGACAAAACGCGCATTGCGCTTATCATCCGGCACACCAGCCAACGCTTGCAGTAATTTTTGCACATTGTCCTGGTCGCTGGCATTATCGCCTGCATAGCGTGCCGACCTGACCCCAGGCACACCGTTTAAGGCATCGACAAGCAACCCAGAATCATCGGCAAGCGCAGGCAGGCCAGAACAGGTCGCCGCATTACGGGCTTTTAAAATTGCGTTTTCAACAAACGTCAAGCCAATTTCTTCGCATTCAACAACATTGAAAGCTGATTGCGGCACAATCACCTGATCCGCCAGAATCGCCTGGATTTCGCGGATTTTTCCGGCATTACCACTCGCTAAAACAATTTGCTGGCCTGAAGACAACACTAACGATAGTCCTCCAGCACCTGACGTTGTTTTTCCATCAATTGCGCGATACCGCCGCCTGCCAACGCCAGCATCGCATCCAGCTCTTCTTTCCTGAAGGCATGGCCTTCCGCGGTGCCTTGCACTTCGATAAACGCGCCCGCATCGTTCATGACCACATTCATATCGGTTTCGGCGTTGCTGTCTTCGGCATAATCCAAATCCAGCACCGGAATGCCGTTAAAAATACCGACCGAAACCGATGCAACTTGTCCGTACAAGGGGTTGGACTTGATCAGTTTACGTTTCAGCATGGTTTTCGCCGCCAACGACAAGGCCAGAAAACCACCGGTAATCGCCGCCGTGCGGGTGCCGCCATCCGCTTGCAGGACATCACAATCTATCGTTAGTGTATGTTCGCCCAAGGCTTTCAAATCCACCGCCGCCCGCAACGAGCGCCCGATCAGGCGTTGGATTTCTAAAGTCCGTCCGCCTTGCCGCCCATTGCTGGCTTCGCGTCCCATCCGGCTATGCGTGGAGCGTGGCAACATGCCATATTCTGCTGTGATCCAGCCTTCACCCTTGCCCTTCAAAAAACGCGGAACACTACGGTCAACGCTGGCGGTGCATAACACACGGGTATCGCCAAATTCAACTAACACAGAGCCTTCTGCATGTTTGGTATAGCCGCAGGTGAATGTTATCTCTCGCAGTTGATCGGGATTGCGTCCGCTTGGTCTCATAAATTAATTCCGCCAAAATGAAAACCGCACAGTATACCTGAGTTGCTGGTAATTCTGATGTAAATGGACGTTAATCTTAATCTCAAGCCCCATGCCTTTCAGAAAATTTTTGATGTTTCCGTTTAAAACTCTGGAAATGGGCGAAATTAACGGCTTTTTAGTGGCTAAAGAAAGGGCGAAGATAGACTTTTTCTGAAATGAGAAAACCATCGGTTTCGGCTTGAATGCAGTGACTGGAATCCGCCTGGATCAAAACCCAACAGGCTTAACTGCTAATTCCCAAGCGTTCGTAGTATAGTTGCCATCTGATAATGACTTGTGGCTACTAGCCCCAGAAACCAACAACAGGTGAAAAATGATCAAAAGTATGACGGCTTATGCCAGCCAAGAAGCGGAAATAGGCAACATCACCATCAACTGCGAGTTACGCTCGGTAAACCACCGTTATTGCGACATTAACTTAAAAATACCCGACCGTTTGCGTTACCTTGAGGCCGACTTGCTTGGCCTGATTACCGAAAGCATCAGCCGTGGTAAAGTCGAGTGTACAATCAATTATAAAAAAGCTGGCGGCAGCACGGGGTTTGGCGTCAATCTCAAAGCTGTATATTCATTATTGGCCGCGACCGAACAAATCGAACAACTGATGCCTGCCGCCTTATCGTATTCCGCACTCGACATTTTAGCCTTCCCTGGTATCCAACAAGAACCGGACGTCGACCGTGAAGTTATGAGTGCGGGTATCAAAAATCTCCTCGCACAAACGCTCATGAAATTTCTCGAAACCAGGCAACGTGAAGGCTCACAACTTAAAATCCTACTCGAAGAACGCTGCACCAAAATGCAAGGCTTCGTCGGGGCTGCCAGCATTCGGATGCCAGAAGTGTTGCGCCTGATCCGCAGCCGTTTACAAGATCGCATTGCCGAACTGGTCGCGCAACCGGATTTTGACCGTCTTGAGCAAGAACTGGTGATGTTGGCGCAAAAGCTCGACATAACTGAAGAATTGGACAGGCTGGAGACGCACATCAACGAAGTCATCCGCGTCCTCAAGCAACCCGAACCGGTCGGCAGACGCCTAGATTTTTTAATGCAGGAACTGAACCGCGAAGCCAATACCTTAGGCTCCAAATCGGCGGACAAGGAAATGACGGCTTATGCCATTGAATTGAAAGTATTGATAGAGCAAATGCGTGAACAGATACAAAACATTGAGTGATGTACCACACCGTTTCAAGCCGTGTCATAACTCGCTTAACACATTGAAAGAAAAATACTTATCCGTCCATGCCGTTGGGTATCGTATCAAATAACCCCAGTGTGCAATGTACCCAAACGTCTACCCATTAGCCTTAAAAGTCAATTTTTTGGGTACACAACACTAGGCTTCAAACATGAGCAATCTTTCAGATATTCAGATACGTGCCTGCATCAAAAATAGTGTTCGATTTTATGCCCTTAGCGATGGTGACGGCTTGCATTTACGGTTTAGGCTGGTTGATACGATTCCCGTCTGGCGGTTTCGCTATCGGTTCGCGGGAAAGCAACGGGTGATGAATATTGGCACTTTCGGGCAAGTGTCGCTGGCAGAAGTCCGAAGGATAACAACGAGTTTAAAGCGCGTGTCGCCCTTGGGCATGATGTTGCCGCCGAAAAACAAGACCGTAAGGCCGATGCGGTAGCCAAGATTGAAGCCAAGAATAACGCCTTTACCGTTGGACACAAAGCAGACGATTACTTTATCTTCAATAGACAATATCCAAATTAACGCCAAAACTAAGCGCACCTATGAGTGCAACGTAAGTTGTGTAACCCACAGGCCAATTCCATGACGGTGTCGTCATAGCCCTTGCGGGTGTTCCTGAACACGTCCTTGACAATCCGGCAACGTTTCACACCGGCAATGACGTTTTCGACGATGACGCGGGTTTTGGAAACCAGCCGGTTGATGAATTTCTCATCCACGCTGAGTCCCCAATACTGTTGACTTTACACAGCCAGTAGCGTTTTTGTGCTTCGCCCTTCCTGCCATTTATTGGCTGCGCCTTTATTAATGCGTGGTTTTGACGGCTTGGGTGTTTTAGGTTTGTAGTAGTTGACCC
>Ga0247834_1000375_pt1 | contig 85393 bp, 77 predicted proteins | sample LaCruzMarch2015__8_FD_187118 | JGI IMG/M metagenome (GOLD analysis project Ga0247834, IMG submission 187118) | Freshwater microbial communities from meromictic Lake La Cruz, Castile-La Mancha, Spain - LaCruzMarch2015_12m | ecosystem: Environmental > Aquatic > Freshwater > Lake | place: Spain...
GCTAAAGCTGCCAAGATCTGGCAAAAGAATGACAAAATTAATCGTCAGATCAGAGGAACAAAAACACTTACTAAATATTTTTAATATACCATTTTAAGCCGTGGGTGTCCCATTGAGGAAGTCAGGAAGGGGTTGATGTAGCGGGCTGCCGTACTTCAAAGGGAGTCAAATTGACATTTGAAAAGATTAATTCGAGAGCTTGTTTAGAATAAGATATAGACGCTTACAAACACCTAGAATCTGATGCCAGCAGATTTGTTAATGCCTATTTCAAATACTGAATGATTAGTTGAGCCCCTCCAATTCTTGAATGGTGAGTCCTGTAAGAGTTGATACCTGATTAACAGTGGTTCCTGCTAGGAGTAGTTGTTTGGCAATTTCGATTTTTGCTTTCATCATCCCTTCTTCAATCCCTTCCAACTTCCCCTCTTCAAACGAAGTGTCTACCACGTTTTTGATATCACGATAGTATTTCAGTGAGCTTTCGTAAGCCTGTAGCTGGTTGGGGTCGAACTTGGCAATTTCAGCCGCTTGAAAGGCTTTTTCAAATATCTTATTTCGAAGTCTATCAGGTATGTAGTTAAAGTTTTCCAGGTTTTTGATGAAAAACAGCCAGCGATCGAAGCCTGTTTCAAGTTCATCATCTGTTTTGTTGAACTTGGGCATCTCGATGTAGATGAAACTCAGCTTATCGTAAAACACCTGGTTGAGCTTGTTTTTGAGTTGCACCGTATGCAGATAGTCGGGATTGTGGGCATCTTCTTCAAACACAAAATCCAAAATGCCCACACAGTAAACTGCTTTCAGTTCAAAGTTCCAATCACCTCTTTCTGCTTGTTCACGAATAGGGAATGTGGCGTAATACACACTGCGGTCTTTGAAAAAGTTTTGTTTGGCCTTTTGCAGTTCTACAATGAAGCGGTCGCCATTGAGACTTTGGCAATAAATATCGAACACTGCCCGGCGGTCAATGGAAAGATCGCCTAGGTGTTCATTTCTACTATAAGTCAGGTCTTTAATTTTATGGTGCTCGGGCAGCAGGCCGTTCAAGAAATCGATGAGCAAATCCTTATTCACCTCTTCGCCAAAGAGGCGCTTAAAACCAAAATCGGTGAAGGGGTTGATGTATCGGGATGCCATGCTGCAAAGGTAGTCAAATTGACATTTGAAAAGATTACTTCGGCAATGTGGGCAAAGTAGCACTCTGCATCATGCACCATCTGAATGCCAACAAAACGCACAAAGAATTCAAGGCTACATCATCGGCCGTTCAAAAATTCATTCATAAACCATTGATAATTAATATTTAACTATTTGTAGAACACTCGTTTCAAAGACTCATTTATTAACCATTGATAATTCAATGTCGTTTAGTTAAGGGTTCTTTTTATAAACCTCACCCTAAATCCCTCTCCCGAGGAGTGGGACTTGAGGACTTAACTAAACGACATTAATTGATAATTAACCATTAACCATTTGATTAACCATTCAGATTAATCCTTTCTTTTGCTCACTTGATTTAGCAACATGAAAAACCTGTTTGGCTTTGATCTGGGTGGCACCAAAATAGAAGGCGTGGTGCTTCCTACTGCAACAAGCACTTCACCATTAGCCCGGTTGAGGCTTCCGACAGAATCGGCGCAAGGGTATGAGCACATCATAGGCCAGATAGTAAAATTAAAAGACCAGCTGGTTGCTGAAACTGGCATTTCTCCAGAAGTGGTGGGTATTTGCACACCGGGCACTTATGATCCCATCACCCGATTGCAGAAAAACAGCAACACCACTTGCCTGAATAACAAACCATTTTTGGACGACCTCACTGCTGCTCTTGGCGTACCAGTGCGGATGGCCAATGATGCCAATTGTTTTGCCTTGGCAGAGGCAAGGTTAGGCAGTGTAGCGGCATGGAATCCTGAAGCTGAATTGGTGTTCGGCATCATCATGGGTACAGGCGTGGGTGGAGGTTTGGTGGTGCATGGCAAAGTGGTGAATGGCGCCATGGGTATTGCTGGAGAATGGGGCCATAACTTTCTGGACAATAGCGGCGGGTCTTGCTATTGCGGACGCAGCGGCTGCGTGGAAACGGTGCTAGCGGGTCCATCTTTGGAGCGGTATTACGCCCAACTTTCGGGCAAAACTTTAAAGCTGAAAGCCATTATGGATTTAGCAGAAACCGGCGATGCGCATGCCATAAAAGTCAAAGAAAGACTCATAGCCTATTTTGGAAAAGCCGTGGGTGTGCTCATCAATATTCTTGATCCGCAGGCCATTGTTATTGGAGGAGGCGTGGGTAACCTCGATTTTCTGTACACGGATGGTGTTAAGGAAGCCGAAAAATACCTGTTCAATTCGAGGCTCGACACTCGGTTTTTCAAGCCAAGTTTGGGCGACAGTGCCGGTGTGTTTGGAGCGGCTATGCTATGGAGTTAGCTGGTACCTGTGCTGCTTTTTTAGGCAATTTTCAGCGAATTGAATTAACAACTTGTGGTTTCCATTCAAAATTTCTTTGCTTTGCCTGTCCTCATTTATTTACACCTGAATCATTTTATCTATGCTTTTCGAAGATATTGAAATTGGCCAAGCCGCAGCCCTGAAACGTTCGTTTTCTGCAGAAGATGTGGCCTTGTTTGGCAGCCTTTCGCTCGACACCAACCCTGTGCACTTCGACGAGGCTTATGCCCAAACTACACCTTTTAAGCAAAAAATTGTGCACGGCATGTTGGTTTCTTCACTCGTTTCGGCTGTGCTTGGCACCCAATTGCCCGGCCCCGGAACCATTGTAGCCCGTCTGGAACTCAAATTTTCGAAACCGGTTTTTTACGATGAAGAAGTAATAGCTGAAGCTGTTGTTGCCGAAAAAATACCCAGAATGAAAGTAGTGATCATGGAAGTGGCCTGCAAAAAAGCAGATGGAAGCGTGGTGTTAAAGGGTTCGGCAACAGTGACATGCTAAACAAAGAACTTGTTGAACTCCGCAAGAGCGAACTGCTCTATTATTCGCCTTTCAATTTTTTGAGGGAAATTGAAAGCGAGGTATTGCTGGAGCCTATCATGCAGGACTTGCAGTTGTGGCAACAGACAGGCAAGTTGCTTTTTGAATTTCAAGGAGTTCAGTTTTTCTACACCTATCTGTCTTGGGACTCTGCTTTTTTTGGTAAAAAAACCGGCAAGCTCAATTATGTTTTGTTTCAAGGTAACTTGGATAATCTGGTGAGGGCTTGTCGTCGGTTTGTTCAGCAATTATCAAATGATGCTTTCGACTATTTGTTTACCGAAATTCCTTCGGAAGACATTTTGCTCATTCAGGCCTTGAACGTTGCCGGATTGAAATCTTCGGAAACCCGTTTGGTATACTTTCATGACCAGGTTCAACAATTTACTTCAGAGCGATTTGATGTTAGGCCCGCCACGGATAAAGACATTCCAAACCTGAGAAATGTGGCAATTAAGATGCGAAACCGATTCGATCGTTTTCATGCAGACCCATGCATAGAGCAGGATGCCGGCGACAGTTTTTTGGCAAAATATGTTGAAGAAGGGGTGAAGGGCTACAACGATGTGGTGCTTGTTCCAGCCGAAAGCGGTCTTCCTTCCGATTCGTTTTTTAGCTTGAACCTGATGGAAAAGGACTGGCGAAAACTTGGTACAAATGTTTCCAAAATTGTTTTGACTGCCGCTTCCTCCGACACCAACCGGGGCTGGCATTATAAGTTGTTGGTTGAAAGCCTGCACTGGCTGAAATCAAAAGGCAGCGAAGTGGTCTACATGCCCACGCAAAGTACAAACAGAGCGGTGATTCGGAATTGCGAAAAAGCAGGGTTTAAGTACGGCGGTAGCAGCCATGTGCTCACCTGCGACCTGGCTAGCAAATCGTAAGCAGCATTTAGAACGGATAACCAAAAGCCAAATTGAGCACCGTGTTGTTTCGCCTCCATTGGCTGCTTGAAAGGTTGAATGTGTTGAACGTGTACCGTTCGCCTTCAGGCAACCTAGAGCTTCCCGGCTATAATTTCATCCACCACCTGCGGATCTACCAATGTAGTGGTATCGCCCAGCGATTCGGTTTCGCCTTCGGCCACTTTGCGTAAAATGCGGCGCATGATTTTGCCCGATCGGGTTTTGGGCAATCCGCTCACAAACTGAATCTTGTCTGGCTTGGCAATGCGGCCTATATACTCAACAACAGTTTCAATGATTTCATCCCGAACCACATCTCCGGCTTCAGCCATATTGGCCAGGGTGATGTAGGCGTAAATACCTTGTCCTTTAATGGAATGCGGATAACCCACCACGGCACTCTCAATCACTTTTTTGTTTTGGTTGATGGCATTTTCAATTTCTGCTGTCCCAAACCGGTGGCCGCTTACGTTGATAACATCGTCTACCCGGCCAATGATGCGGTACATGCCATTGTCTTCCCTGCGGGCACCATCGCCAGTGAAATACAGGCCTTTGTATGTTGAAAAATAGGTGAGCCGGCAGCGTTCATGGTCGCCCCAGGTAGTGCGGATGATGGATGGCCAGGGAAATTTGATGCACAAATAGCCTTCTACACCATTGCCTTCTATTTCTATGCCTTCACTGTTCACCAATACAGGTTGGACACCCGGCAAGGGCAATCCGGCATGTGCAGGTTTTAACTCTGAAATGCCTGCCAGTCCAGAAATCATGATGCCGCCTGTTTCGGTTTGCCACCAGGTATCGACCAATGGGCAACGCCCTTTGCCCACATGGGTGTGGTACCAATGCCAGGCCTCTTCGTTAATAGGTTCGCCCACACTGCCCAATGCTTTGAGCGAATGGAGGTTATAGGCCAACACATGATCTACGCCAGCTGCCATCAACGACCTGATTGCAGTAGGTGCTGTGTAAAATATATTGACCCGGTGTTTATCGATTACCTGCCAGAATCTGCCCGGGTCGGGAAATGTTGGAACGCCTTCGAACATCAAAGTTGTAGCACCACTGAGCAAAGGGCCGTACACAATGTAGCTATGACCTGTAACCCAGCCCACATCGGCGGTGCACCAGAATATGTTGCTTTCCTGGTATTGAAACACATTGGAAAAGGTATAACCCGTGTACACCATGTAGCCCCCACAAGTATGCACAACGCCTTTTGGCTTGCCAGTGCTTCCGCTGGTATACAAAATGAACAAGGGGTCTTCGCTATCCATTTCTTCGGCAGGGCAATGCTCGTCTACCAATTGCAATTGTTCATGGTACCACACATCACGCCCGACATTCATATCCATCGGCCAGTTGATGCGGTTTACAACCAGCACTTTTTTCACATCAGGGCAAGTCTCGAGGGCTTCGTCCACCACCGATTTCACAGGAATTTGTTTGGCACCCCGGTTCATTCCGTCGGAGGTGATCACAAATGTGCATCCGCAATCGAGAATCCTGTCGGCAATGGCATTTACGCTAAATCCGGCAAAAACCACGGAATGAATAGCCCCAATGCGTGCACAAGCCAGCACAGCAAAGGTCAGTTCGGGTATCATGGGCATGTAAATGCACACCCGATCTCCTTTTTGTACACCATTCTTTTTCAGGATGTTGGCCATTTGGCAAACTTTGGTGTGCAGTTGTGCATATGTAAATCTGATGCTGGTTTCTTTCGGATCGTTGGCTTCCCAAATCAGAGCGAGTTTATTTCCCCGTTTTTCCAGGTGTCGGTCCAGGCAATTTTCAGTAATGTTCAATGCACCACCCACAAACCATTTCACATCAGGTTGCTCAAAATTCCACTCCAGGGTATTATTCCAGGGTTTTTTCCAGAGGAATTCGCCCGCTACTTCGTCCCAAAAGGCTTCAGGTTGTTCTACACTTTTGCGGTAAGCAGCCTCGTAAGCTTCGTTCGATTTGATTTGAAAGTTCATGGATTTATCTGGTTGTAATTCACCAACAAGAAGACAATGGTAACAAACTTTGGTGTGTTTACGGAGCTTAAAGTGGAAAATACAGAACCTTAGGCTGGTTGAATTGCTGATGCGCTTGACTGTATAATTCACAATCTGAGATGGCAACAAACCACCTACAATTACGTATTAGTTGTTACTTTTGCCTAAACTTGTTTTCGTGAATAATTAATGCATGTCAGAAAAGGATATCCGGTGGGAACAAAGGTTTTCCAATTTCCGAAAAGCTTTGGCAAAATTGGAAGAGGTAGTTAAAAGCTCAGAGGTAGAAAGCCTTTCAGAACTGGAAAAAGAGGGCTTCATCCAGCGGTTTGAATACACTTATGAGTTGGCTTGGAAAACACTCCAAGATTTGTTGAAACATAAAGGCTATCAAGATATTTCCGGCCCAAACCCAACCATTGAACAAGCCTTTCAGGATGGGTATCTGGAACATGGGCAGGTTTGGAAGCAGATGAAAAAATCAAGAGATTTGAGTACTCATACCTACAATGAAGAAATAGCTGAAAATATTTATGAAAGCATCATAGCATCCTATTTTGATGCATTCAAAGCACTGGAAATGAGGCTTGAAAAGGAAAGAAGTGGCAAAAAAACCGGCTTATTCGGTATATGAAATTCGGGCTTCCACCTTCAGATCTTGGAAAGTTAATGGCCACATTCCACGACCACCCGGAAATAGAAAAAGTGATTGTTTTTGGGTCCAGAGCAAAGGGAAACTATAGACCCGGTTCTGATATTGATTTAGCTATTTTTTTTAATTCGCCTTTGCCTTTTAATGAATGGCTAAACCTTCAAATTGAATTGGATGAGTTGGATTTGCCGCAAAAAATTGATTTGGTTGATGTTTGCAAAATTGAATCACAAGAACTGTCTGACCACATTGATCGGGTTGGCAAGGTGCTATATGCGAAGTGAACCTTAGTCTGCCATAAAGTGTATCTATTTTTCAATATCCGTGGCAAACACTGGAAGGAATAGATTAAATCTCCGCCATTGTTGTGTCTTTTGACCAACATTTCCTTGTTTCCTAACAGCGCTTCTGGTCTTAGCGTCTCGCTAAGACCTTGTCAATAAATTATTGCTAAATTTAAGAAGACTTTGAGGTCTATCATTTTTCCAATGTCTTACACAAAAAAACGCTTAATATGTTGATTTTTAACAGGTTCGTGAGGAAACGAACCCACGCATTGGGTCGTGCCGATGGCACTTGCCAAATCAACCTCGAAACAGCCTCGAATAAATTCAAGGCTAGGATATCGGTCGTGCCGATGGCACTTGCCAAACAGCGTCAAACAGCCTCGAAAGAATTCAAGGCTAGGATATCGGTCGTGCCGATGGCACTTGCCAAACATTGCCAACAACCTCGAGTGAATTCAAGGTTAGGATATGGGTCGTGCCTACAGCACTGGGAGAAAATGGCTATAAATATCAAAGTAAGGTTTTTGTAGTGGCAAATCAGTGACCAAGCCAATCCAATATTTTCCTACATTTGTAAAACAGCCAGAAAGATGCAGAACTCCTCAAATTTACGTATGGAAGCCGTCTTCCAACTTTTTCAAAACCTGGATGCAAAGGAAAAGGAACAGTTTTATCAACTGATTTCTAGTGAAAGGCAAGTGCCTCAATGGCAAATTGAATTGGTTCGCAGTAGAAAAAAAGCCATAGAAGCAGGCGATGAATCATTAATGACAGAAGAAAAATTTCTAAAGCTCATTGGCTAAGAAGGCATATAGAATTAAAATTGCTAGTGGTGCAGCAAGGGAAGCCGTTGAGGCCATTGATTATTATGGCGACATTGAAGTCAAATTAGGAACCAGACTTCGAGCAGAGTTAAAATCAGCACTTAAAGCCATCAAAAGCAATCCAGTAGCTTTTCAGATCAGATATGATTCAGTCAGGTTGTACCACTTACCAGTCTTTCCATATTCCATTCATTTCGAAGTGTTCGAGGATGAGAAATTGGTTCACATTCTAGCCATATTGCATCAACATAGAGAACAGCCCAAATAAGGTGAAGAATATATGAGATTAGAGCTCAATCTGCTTCTGGTCTTAGCGTCTCCCTAAGATCTTGCCAATTGATTAGGGCTTAATTTAAGAAGTGTTTGCGGTCTTAGCGAGACGCTAAGACCAAGAAAGAGCTCTCAACTGCCCTCGTTGCAAACGAAGGCGATTGGCTTATTTTTTCATGCTATCAGGCACCATTACTGTTTGCATGAGTGAGTCCAGGTTGCCGCCAAAGGTTTTGGTAATGGGCATGCCATTTCGGGTTAGTCCCTTGAATATTCCGGCATCCACGAGTGGCCAAAGGGCATATTTGGCCTGGCTTTTTAAGTTCATGAGCCCAAAATGGTTTTCGCTGCCCTCCGGGTTAGCAGCATCCTTCCACTGTTCATCGAAGGCTTCAAAGTAAAAGCAGGAGATGCCGGCGGCATTCGACCATCGGCGCATGTGGTTGTAGTAGCTGGCCATTTTATACTCATCGGTGGCTTTGCTGCCACTATTGCCATATAGTTCGCTGGCAAAACTAGTCCAGCCTGTTTCGCCAATGTGGATAGGCTTTTGTACTCCCAAGGTTTGCAGATAGGCCTGTACACTTTGATACTGTTTTATAGCATACGCCTTGGCCCGCAGCATGGCTGCATCTATTTTCTCTTGGTCAGAAAGACTATCTTCACCGGGTGCAACGCCCCAAAAGGCTGGATTGTAATGGGTGTCGTGCATGGGGTAGGTGTGTATAGAAAGATAATCTACCGCAGCTACCAGGGCTTCCAGATCTTTTACATGGTAGGTGCTATCGCCACCACCCCAGGAGGCAAAATTATCGGAGCTTGTGATCCATAAGTCGGCTGGGAGCTCTCCTTGTTGCTTGAGTGCCTGCAGGTGTTTTACCCATTTTAGGATTATACCGGGTTGTACATAATAAGAGGCGGCCCATTTTACCATGGCTTCGTTGCCAACGGATATGATTTTCACGATGTTAGGGTATGCTTTTGCCATGGCCACAGCTTTTTCTATTTCCACTGCATTTCTTTCACTTTCAACATCATGGTTGGGGGGCAGGGCTGTCCAGGCATTCTTACAATCTATCCATGCGCCCAGCATCAAGTACATTTCGAAGGTGGGATCTTCAGCCTGTAGTTCGCTGATGGCTTTGAGTAGATTTTCGGCCTCTGGCAGGTGTACGTTGTAGGTACGCAGCAGTTTTACGCCCATAGCCGACAAAATCTTCAGGTCTTCTTTTTGTTGTGCCAGGGTGGGCACTACATCCCGGCTCTTTTCACGGTAACCGCCGTACGACATGGCTAAATAATTGGAATCGCCCAGTATTTGCCCGGCATTTTTCGATACTGATTTTGTATCGGCCGATGGTGTGCCGCAGGCATACAGCAGCAATAAAAGTACACTTACCGGCAGTAGTTTGAATAATGGCTTCATGCGTTTATTTGTAATGGAGGCGGTTCGCCAAGCCGAAGGTAAGGGAAGAAAGTTTACAGAAAGCAATCGTACGCTTGTTCGTGGCTGAAGTGCCTACAACTGAGCACCGTGTTATGAGGCCGTGCATGGCCCGATGCTGTGGGGCAGCAGCCAAACAACTTGTGTGAAAATTTACTGTTTTGGTTCTTGTCTTTTCTCTCAATTTAACTGCTTTCCATGCTATTTTTAACAGGTTATTAAGGACATGAACTGGGAGAGTAGAATGACTGCATGGCAGTAAAAGCGCAGATCAAAACCGCCGCCGAAGTAAGCGAGTGCAAGTGTTGTGGTGGTTAATCCATTGAATGTAAACCTACCTGTTGAAATCCATAGTTCTTGCCCTTGATTCTTTATTAATCACTCAACTGGGAGCGTAAAATACGGTGCAGCGGCCTAAGGCTTGGTGTACATTATATATAAGGATGGTTTGAGGGGGTTGAAATTGAGGATTTGAAATTTGGTTTGGAAGTTGGAAGTATGTTTGGCATGTAAATGAAAGGTCGAAAACAGGCCTTTATTACTATTTTAACCTATAAGAAAAAGTTTTAAACTGTGCATGCTTTCCAAATTCCCAAATTCATTCTTGAGGATTGCAAAAGTTACCTAAAGCGTTTCACGTTCATTCGGGATATCAAAAAATGACCAACCAAAAAATCACCCTTTCCCAACTCGAACAATATCTTTCCAAAGCCGCTTGGATTCTAAAAGGTCCGGTGGATGCCTCTGATTTCTAGGTTTACATTTTTCCGATGCTATTTTTCAAACGACTGTCGGATGTGTATGATGAGGAATTTAAACTCGCATTGGAAGAGTCGGGTGGAGATAAAGAATATGCAATGCTGCCTGAATTCCACCGATTTGAGATTCCTTTGGGTTGCCATTGGAACCATGTTCGGGAAACAACTTCCAACGTAGGGAAGGCTATCGATAAAGCGCTTAGGGGCATAGCGCAAGCCAACCAGGAATTACTATATGGCATTTTCGGCGATGCCCAATGGAGTAACAAAAATAAATTGTCCGATTGCTTGCTCATTGAACACTTTTCCCAATACAGTTTATCCAATTCCTTGGTGGAACCCGATATTCTGGGCCAGGCTTATGAATACCTGATCAAGCACTTTGCGGACCTTACAAATAAAAAGGCGGGAGAATTTTATACACCCCGCTCTGTGGTTCATTTGCTTGGATTGATTCTCGATCCTCAAAAAGGTGAAAGTATATATGATCCGGCTTGCGGTACGGGTGGAATGCTTCTGGAATGTGTGAACCACCTGTAGGAAAATGGGGAAGACTACCGTACCCTTAAATTGTATGGACAGGAAAATACCTGACCTCCAGTTCCATTGCCCGGATGAATATGTTCCTACATGGCATTGAGGATTTCCAGATTTTCCAGGGTGATACCTTACGAAACCCTGCTTTTTTTGCTGCCGATGGATTAAAGACCTTCGATTGTGTGATTGCCAATCCGCCTTTTTCGCTTGAAGACTGGGGTGCCGAAAACTGGGTGAATGATCCTTGCGGACGGAATATTGCTGGTGTGCCTCCGCAAAGCAACGGCGACATGGCCTGGATGCAACATATGATTAAATCCATGAATAGTACCGGACGCATGACGGTGGTTCTTCCGCATGGTGCCCTATTCCGGAAAGGGGCTGAAGGCCGCAAAAGAGAAGCCTTGCTGAAGCAGGATTTACTGGAAACCGTTATTGGCCTTGGGCCCAACATTTTTTACGGAACTCAGTTGGCAGCCTGTGTGCTGGTCTTCGAGCAAAACAAACCAGCAAATAAAAAAGGCAAAGTCCTGTTTATTGATGGCTCAGAACAAATAAGAGTGGGCAGGGCTCAGAATTTCCTTGAAGAAGGAAACGTAAAACAACTATTTGATTGGTACAAGGCCTTTGAAAACGCAGAGAATTTTGCCAGGGTGGCCAGCTTTGACGACCTTGCTGAAAACGATTGCAACCTCAACATTCCTTTGTATGAGAAAAGATCATCGAAGACGATCTGCCTTCGGTGGAAGAAGTTCTGGCGGATTTAAAAACGGCATGGGACGCCAGTTTGAAAGCGGAAGAAAAATTAAAACCCAGAATATGGATTAGGACTTCGTCATGAGAGCCTAAAATGCAAAAAATCAGCAACTTAGATTCGATAAGCATAGCAGCGCTACGGTTTGAGAAGATAAGTTGTCCCGCCAAGGCGGATTCTGATTTGAAGTATTTTAGACTCGGAATAGATTTCCTAATGCATATTCTGGGCTAAAATGATCTTGAAGAACTATATCTGATTGCATATAGAAAGAGGTGTTAAGTCTATTTTATACGCAATTGCATATATTATTGTTTATTTTTCTATTTTTGCATGCAAATGCATATAACATGAATGAATTATCCGACTTCGTAAAGACCAGAAGAAAGCAATCGGGCTTAACCCAGGAAGAGTTTGCTGACAAGGCAGGGGTTGCGCTTACCGTAATCAGAAAGATTGAACAAGGCAAAGAAAACCTCAGTTTGTCCAAGGTTAATCAGGTACTACAAATGTTTGGGCATGTTTTAGGTCCTATAAATGAAAGTCATGCGACAAGGAATCGTTAAATACAACAACATAAAGGCGGGGCTTCTTACCGAGGAAGATAATGGAGAGTACCTGTTTGTATATGATGAATTGTATGTGCAAAGCTACCCGAATCAATTCATTACCTTTCAAATGCCTGTGTCCGCAAGGCCATATAGAAATAAAAGACTTTTTCCGTTTTTCGATGGCCTCATTCCGGAAGGGTGGCTGTTAAATATTGCTGCTGAAAGCTGGAGAATCAACAAGAACGATCGTATGGGTCTTCTGCTTGCATGTTGTAAAAATGCAATTGGGGCAGTAAGTGTTCACCCCGTAAACCCTGAATCCAATGAATAAATGCCTCTACTGTTATAAGGAGTTGGATGAAAATCAGGTGGACTACCACTCGAAGTGTAATATGGCATTCTACGGAACTAAACATGCTCCGATTTTACAGTATCGTTTATCGGAGATAGAAAAACTCGCCAAAGAGGCCGCAGAGCTATCCATTACAGTTCCAGGTGTTCAGCCAAAATTGTCTTTAGGGTGGATCAAAACAGAATTGGAAAATGGGCATCAAGGGCGATTAACCATCATTGATGCTTTAGAAGGGAACTATATTTTGAAACCTCAAAATGCGGATTACCCACAAATGCCCGAAAACGAGCACCTTTCCATGAAACTTGCCGAATTGTTCAAAATAGATATTGTTCCTGTAAATATGATTCGCCTTCAATCGGGGGAACTTTGTTACATCACCAAGCGAATTGATAGGAACCCGGACGGGTCAAAAAATCACATGATTGATTTTCTGCAAATTTTAGAGCTGGCTGATAAATACAAGGGCACTATGGAAGAGCTTGGAAAAACCATTGGTGACTTGTCGGCTAATACTTTATTGGATAAGTTGCGATTTTTTGAATTGACAGTTTTTAACTACATCATTGGAAATAACGATATGCACCTGAAAAATTTTTCAGTGTGGCTATCGGATCAACTCTGGACCTTATCACCTGCTTATGATCTTTTGAATGTAAAAATAATTCTGCCAAAAGATAAAGAAGATATGACCTTGATGCTTGGAGGGAAAAAGGAAAACTTCAATAGAGGGTATTTTAATCGGTTCGGGGAGGTTTTAAAACTGAATGAAAAACAAATCAACTCCGTTTTCAAGAAACTGGACAAATGGTTGCCCAAAGCCATTCAACTCATTGATATCTCTTTTTTAAATGATAATAATAAAGTGGAGTACAAAAATTTGATAACAGAACGTGTAAACATATTAGTATCATGACCCAACAAGAACTCGAAAAATACCTCTGGGGGGCCGCCAAGATTTTACGGGGCACCATCATATGAGGCCGTGCATGGCCCGATGCTGTGGGGCAGCAGCCAAACAACTTGTGTGAAAATTTGCCATTGTTGGTGTTTTCACCAACAATTCAGGATTTTTCTATCCCTGAAGCATTCATACCTATTTAGGTTAGCTTAAAGGAAAGGGTCGACATGTGTTGGAAAGAAACGTACCGATAGCCCAAAGCTACCGGTACGGTGTAGCACAGGCGGATATTGTTACTTTTTTTCATTATCAAAATAAAAGTAACACACACTGTTACTTTTTTTCATTATCAAAATAAAAGTAACACAGCGTATGCTCGAAAGTCAATGGCCGGATTGTTGATTTGTTTCTATTCTTTACTCCAAAATCACAACTTTTTTTGATTGTATTCCACTCCTGTTTTTAATGGTGAGGAAATAAACTCCGGCTGAAAGGCTTGATTTGTCAAAGTTGATAACATGCAACCCTATGGATTGGTTTTCGTTCACTAGGGTTTTAACAACTTTCCTGGTGATATCAGATATTTCAATTATCACATTTCCCTCTTGAAAATTTTGATATTTTATTTCCGAAGCTTTAGAAATTGGATTAGGGAAGACGATGAATTTAAATGCATTTTTAGAAAATTCATGTATAGAAGTTGGTGTCCCTAAATAATAGTAAGTTGTATTGTTTCCTGTACCAGAATTGGGAACACCCAAGGTGTCCGTCAGTATATTGTAAAAAATATCTGCCGGATTGCTTAAGCTCATCCCTGTGCCTACTGCTATGGAGGATGTGGTAAAGCTACTATTGTAACGGGTAATTCGTGTAGGACTCCATGAAGATAAAAAATAATTTCCTGCTCTATCTCTTGTAATCCCATCTATGCTGTTTAATCCAGATGAAGCAACCAAAGTAGAAACGCTAGAATCGACTAAGGAAACCGATCTTATTGCTCCTTGCCATTGAACAAAAACACAACGGTTGTTTTCCTGATCATAAATAATCCCATTTGGACTTGAAATTCCGTTTGGAACAAAAGTAGTGTGCTGACGTGTCTTGGTATTGAACCGATAAATTCTATTTCCGCTAAAATCTGTAATATACAGATTCCCAGTTGTATCGTGAGTAATTCCGTTTAAGAATGAGCCACCTAGGTTGGATGCAAAAACCAATGCACCTGTGTTGATATGATATGCTCGTAAACTGCCACCTGCGCAAGCATAAAGTGTGTCACCAACAATTTCTAATCCATGAGGCCCACCACCTGAAAATCCTGTTGAGGCGAAAACAGTAATGGCCCCTGTTTCACTACTACGTGCCAAAATATTGTTGCCTCCATTGTTTGCGATAAACCAACGATTGTTAGCATAATCAAATTCAATGCTTTCAGGACTATTATATGCCTGAGAAAATGAGATGGACGAAGTTAATAGTGCAAATATGACGGTAAGGATTTTTTTCATGTTGATCGCTTTTGAATGGTCCATCCTTGTTTTATAGTCCATTCTGGTTTCGCCTGTCAAATTATTATTTTTTGTTTACTTGTAATAACAATTTTGAATATCCTATTCACAAAGACTTAGTTTATAGCATGTTACTTTCTCCGGTGCGGGCTGCTTGGGTGGCAGAATCTTGGGAATGGCTTTATTCAAGTGCCACAAACTATAGTGGCAAGTTGCCATTGATTAAAGTTGATTTTGTGGATTAGCCTTTTCGAATCTAAGATTCGAATACACGACGAGTAAACGTTTGCAGCTTGCAAACCAAAGGTCTTGGGATGAAACAATGGTTTATTGAAAACTGATTCGGCATAAGTGTTGGTTGGTGTTTAATAAGCAATTTTACAAGTGGATGGAAGAATATAGTCCGATAGGCGGATGCAATTTTTGGCTTATTGGTTGGTTTATGCGTGCCTATTTCTAATAAGCCAATGGTTAAATTTTGGCAATTCGTTTTGGATATATAATTTTAAGGAAATTTCCGTTTTGTATGAAACACTTTCTACCCCTCGTTGCATTACTTTTCTGTTTTCAATCTTTTGGCCAGGCCAATGGTTGGGAGTGGCAAAATCCTAAGCCAACCGGCAACAATCTGATGGACCTACATGTGTTTGATGCACAAAAAGTAATGGGAATTGGCGCATTCGGAACCGTAATACTTACTGATAATGGTGGAAATTCATGGACCAAAATAGGAGTAGGTACAAAGCAATTACTACGGGAACTTCACTTTTCAGATAACTTAAACGGCTGGATAGTAGGTGACTCAGGAATTATTTTAAAAACCAGCAATGGGGGCATAAATTGGTTTCACCAAACAAGCAACATCAGCCTATCACTGAAATGAATTGCCTTTTCTACCCCGCAAATTGCCTTTGCAGCAGGAGACGAAGGAACCATATTGAAAACAACCAATGGAGGAACAGAATGGAACCTCTTGAACAGCAATTCCAGCCGCAATATTTCTGATATTTATTTTACTGATGCCATGCATGGCTGGGCAGTTAGCGACATGGTTACCTGCCTTAGAACTACTGATGGTGGTGCCACCTGGACATCGGCTGTAATAGGAACCGAAACCGGACCAGGAGGATTGTTAACCGGAGTTCATTTTGCCAACAACCAAAATGGCTTGGCAGTGGGTGAATTCGGCTTGTTTCTTACCACCACCAATGGAGGCAGCAGTTGGACACAGGCCACCAACTATACCAGTTTTTTTTCCGGAATTCACTTTTTCGACAGCCAGCACGGATGGATTTCAGGATGGGATAGCACCATGAGGACAACCAACGGAGTTGCAACCTGGCAAGTGCGGGCAAATGGCCTAAACAATCAAGTGGAAAGTGTAGATTTTTCCAGTGCGCAACAAGGCTGGGCAGTAGGTTTCTCAGGCTGCATAATGAAAACAATGAACGGGGGCGTGGATTGGCAACCGTTGAATAGCCGACCCGGGTTCGACCTCTACGATATACAATTTATAAACAGCCAAACTGGCTGGGCAGTTGGCACAGAAGGGGCCATTTTAAAAACTACCAACGGCGGCACTAACTGGACTGCCCAAAACCAAGGCTCCAATACCGTATTTCTAGCCGTTTTTTTTGTAGATGCTTTAACCGGCTGGGTAGGAGGGCAAAACACAAATATTTTGAAAACTACCAACGGCGGCATTTCCTGGAATGAGCAACAGCAGCCAATCTTTCGTTCCGTTTCAGGCATGTATTTTACCAGCGCAAATGTTGGTTGGGCAGTAGGTAATTCGGGATTGATACTGAAAACCACCAATGGCGGGGCAACCTGGGTGGCACAGGCCAGTGGTGTAAGCGATGATTTACATGCTTGTCAGTTCGAAGATTCTTTAAAAGGGTGGATAGCAGGAAATGAAGGTAAAATTCTGAGAACCACCAATGGAGGCTCCAGTTGGATAGCACAAAACAGTGGAGTAAATTATTATTTTCAAGATCTTCATTTTTCTGATAGCCAAAATGGCTGGGCTGTTGGCTCAGGTGGGTTGGTGAAAACAACCAATGGTGGGTCCACCTGGACTATTGAAAATATTGGTGTAAACCCTCCCTGGCTTAAGTCTGTTCATTTTGCCAATGCGCTGAAAGGGTGGATTACCAATGACTATGGAATTATTTTCCATACTACAAATGGCGGAACCAGCTGGGAACAGCAGGATTCCGGAACGGATAAAGGCCTTTTTGCCATTCACTTTGTGGATGCCGAAAACGGTTGGATTGCCGGCAGAGGTTCTACCATACTCCATACCCCTGTAAGTGAAGTTAACTCCATTCGCAAGAATATAGTTTCTGCTCCTTCTTTTATACTCTACCCCAATCCAACCCGGCAAATTTGCCACCTAGAAACCAAAAGCCGGGTGCTGGAAGCAAGTGTAATAGATGGGTTTGGACGTACCCGCCTATTCATCCAAAATCCAGGTACAAGCATCGATCTTCAAAACCTTGCTGCCGGATTGTATTTGGTAAAGATTAAAACTGCAGATGGCATACAAGTTCAGCAGCTTGTAAAAGAATAGAGGATTGCTTTTTGTAAACACCTCTTTTCGTGAGTGTTCGCTTGCGGCACTTCGAACTCCTAATAAAATCCTGGGACTCCCGGTAATAATATAAAGAACTTTAACTATTGAACTCAAGATATTCCTCTAAATCGCCCCCTGGTTGGAATGGAGTCGGTCAAGATTTGGGTTTTTAACGCTGCTAAGATAGGGCCTACTGAAAAACCTATAAATTATTTAAGATTAATTGGTTAGCCTATATTATATTTTTAATCAGCAAGTGCAAGCATTTTTGAGTAATTGAGTGAAAAGCTTTGCACTTGTTTCTATAAAGCCTGTGGAACCCCCAAACCTGCCATGTAGAAAATGTATTTAAACCTTAGTGCACTGGGTTAGCAGGTTGACCAACCTTATTACCTTATTTTGCAAGGCGTTGAAAATAAGGTAATAAGGTTTAAATATTGTATATTGTGTTTCTACTAAGGTTGAATGCAGGTTTTAAAATGATCTCAAAAATCTATTTTAAAATGCTTCAAAAATTTAAGCTTTACTTTTTCAATAAGCCCTAAGATAAACCGCTGATTTCATATAAAAATCTCGGAACCTTAATGGGCACATAAATACCCTCTGTTCGGCGTAGAATTACTTCGGTCTGTCAGCGAAACGTAGATTCGCCCTAAGTAAATCAAAGCATTACTCCTCGTCTGAGTGCTGTAGCATGTTACTTTCGCATATCCATGCTACAAGAGCCAAGGTTACCAAGTTGTCAATCCTTCTCAAACGCATTTCCTCACCTTACAGGTTGTGGATTGGGTTTATGTTTTTACCTGAAACATATACAGAAAAGAAATTGTAAACAGTTTAAGTTATTGCCGGAACACAAAAGGGTTGATTTTATATGCTTATGTGGTGATGACAAATCATATACAATTGATTGTAAGGGCCGAGCAAGGGAACTTACCTGATGTGATCAGGGACTTTAAAAAGTTTACAGCCAGCCAGACCTCAGGTTAACAACCATTTCATGAGAGTCCTCCTCGAGTGACTCTGATGGATGAAAACCCGACTCCACTTTGATGGTGTTGGACTATTACGAAAAACTTGCCAAAGAGAAAAGCAACAAAAAAGAGCTGTACAATGTAGCCAATGACTTACAGGTTGAAGGGAGAAACCGAAAAAGCCATGCACTACTACAAAGAAGCCGAGCGACTGGCCGTTTCGCTCCATGATTCAACTTTTGCCATTGTTGGTGTTTTCACCAACAATTCCGGTTTTTTCTACCCTAGAATTAGCCTTGTTTTTTTAGTATTCTCTGCTTGATGGAAGGGGTCGATATTTGTTAGTGAAAACACCAACAAAGGCGGCAGGTATGTGATTCGTTGGTGAAAACACCAACAAAGGCGTAAAAAAAACCCCGGCATCACCGGGGTTTTCAAATAGGTTAGAAGCCTGCCTTATTTTACTATACTCAAATTCCCATGCCAGCTGGCTTCCTGAGCCTTGATGGAAATGGAATACAGGCCGTCTTTCAAAGGAGATAAGGAAAGTGTTTCCAAATCAGAGCTCATTTTTTTGTCGAAGCCGAGTACCAACCTGCCCTGAGCATCCCTGATTTCGATGCGGGCTTGCTGGTCTTTGAATGCACCCGGTTCTATATTGAGCAAACCAGTGCTGGGGTTTGGAAATATTTTGGTGGGCAATATTTTACCACCTAAAGCTGTGGGCAAATTCACATTGTAATAAGCTGTAGAAGTAACGGTGCAGGTAGAAACGCCGTCATAATAGGTGCAGGTGAGCATATACCTGCCCGGTGCAGCAGGCGGAACCAACGTGCCTGAAGAAGACACATGCGGGCCACTGAAAACAGCCCCTGCAGGTTGTGGCGTTAGGGTGATGGGACTCTGGTTGACTACATAGTTTGAATCCATGTTCACGATGGCAGGTATAACTCCACTTGCCCGAATCAGCACAGGCAATGGACCTACCTGGCATGTACGGGATTCTGAGATCACAAAATTGTAAAAGTATGGGTAGAGGTTGGCACCGCCTGTGCCGTTGTTTAAGCGAAATGCGGTGTTCAACTGGTATGGAAACATCACGTTGCTGGTGTTCACAATTCCATTGATGAGGGTGCCTTGTTTGAAGCCGATGAAGTAGTTGTTTCCGGCAGGTATGAAGGCGTTGATTGCGACAGTGTTTTTGCCCTGTGTGGTGATGTTTACTGTTTTTTCGAAAATGGGCAGGTTGTTCTGATTTCTGATTTGTATGGTTCTGCTGCCCAACACACTGGCATATATATCGACGGATCGAATGGTGACACTGTTGAATGCAGAGAAGTTGATGCCAAAATTGCCCGTAGCATACATCGCTGTTCCTCCTGATGTATTTCGCAAACCTACAGTATCCAGTTTTGAGCTGGTTGAGGCCTGATTCATGCGGTAATACAGGATTGTATCGGCATTTAATCTGGGGAGATTGATGGTTCTTACATCGGTGGCGCCGGAGCTTACATACCAACTTGCATTCATGTAGTTTGCAGGTAAAGTAGCAGTTACTGCATTTCTGATACATCCACCTACAGTTGCCAATAATCCAGTTGTATCAACATAAAATTCCGATACTTCTACTGAGTCCTTGTTTCCTTGCTGGGTGCAGAGTTGGTCCACAATCTGAACACTGTAACGGCCTGGCTGAGATACCGTGATGGTTCTGGAAGTATCGCCTGTGCTCCAAATTACCCGGTTGGCATTTTGGGCTGTAAGGGTGGTAGATTGTCCTTCGCAAAATGTGTTGATGCCAGAAATTTTCAAAGGATTTACATTGCCTTGTCGGGTCAGCGTGATGGGAAAAGCCTCTACATTGTTGTTTTCGTCCGATTCTATAAAATTATTGTTCGGATCCACTTCTACTACCAGCCAGTATTGTCCATTGCAGGTGCCGGGCGGTATGTTCACCCACATGCCATCCAGGTTTTGAGAATAGATGTCGACATAGCCAGATGAAATTCCCTGAATTTGTGGGCTGCAATTGTAGCGTATGCCGAGGCCATAGTTGGGGAAATTTGCGGAACTGAGCACCTGTCCGTTGTTGGATACGCAATCGCCCAGGGAGCTTTGGCAGTTCGATAAATCCATGAGGCAAAAGCCCAGCTTACTGCCAGTGCCTACCATCGGCCATTGACGGGGATCTGTAATGTTTGGGTCTCTGGTTCGCAACGTATAAGTGCCCCAATCGTCTACATGCATGTGGCCATGTGAGGGGTGATAGGTCATGGTGCCGCACTGCCGCAGGTATTTCACCATAGTATTTCCTTGCTTTCTAAACATGCGCTGAAAGGCAATTTGTTTGGCTTCTTCCAAACCCGGGCAAGTGAAATTGATGGTGTAGCTGGGATCATAAACCCTGATGGTGTCGGTGCCGCAAACAAAATGACGATACCCGTCGTCGTCAATTGTCGTTACTTCAAGGGGGCCAAAGCCGATGTTTGGCGTAGAAACGGTAACGTTTAATCTGCCATAGCCATTCCAGGTAGTACGAGGGGCATGTTCGGTGAACTGACCTATATTAATTGGTCTGCGGGCCACTTTGATGTCGGGCAACAGGTTGCAATTGGTGGAATCAGGATTGGGGCAAAAGCAAGAGGTGGCGTCTTCTCTGCTGCACTGCGCCTTGGTGGTAGTTGATGGCAAAAGCAACACAAAAAGCAAAGCAAAAGGCAAAGTTTTGCAAGCAAGGTAAATTTTTTTCATGGTAAGCTGAGTAGTGGCTAATCCATTGTTTTTCACAAGGAAATGTAAATATAGAATTATGATTTGTTCCTGCAAAATAATACAGACGGATAGCTGTAAAATTCCTTATGAATTTATTGCAGGAAGCCGTGCTGTCCATGAATTATTTGGAAAGTACATGCCCGAAAACCAGCGGCAACAGCCACCAGCTGAACAAGAAAATAATGACAATGCCAAACAGGTTTACCACCAATCCGGCTTTCATCATTTCCCGGATGGGAACCAGTCCTGACGAAAACACAATGGCGTTTGGCGGTGTTCCCATGGGCATCATGGCCGAGCAACTGGCGGCCAGTGTCATGGGAATTCCCAACAACAAGGGATTAAGCTGCATGGCATCGGCTATGCCCGAAACCACAGGTGCCAATACGAGCACTTGGGCCACATTGCTCATAAATTCACTTAGAAAAATGGAAAACACGATGGTGAATAATACCAGCAACAGCAATTGACCTTGAGCCAATCCGGCCATGTATTGACCCACATCGTTCATCAGGTTGGTCTTTTCCAGTTGGTTGGCCAGGGCCATGCCTCCCCCAAACATGATGAGAATTCCCCAGGCCATTTTTTGTGTATCTTCCCAGGCCAGCAAACGTTGTCCATGGTGCTTGGTATCGCCTGCCGGAACCAAAAACATGGCTGTGGCACCCATGATGGCAATCATGGAATCGTCGAGTTTGAAAGGTAGCAGCAGGTTGATCAAATCTTTGGTGATCCACCCCAGGGCTGTGAAACCAAAAACCATCATGGCTCTTTTTTGAGGCGTTGTCAGTTTGCCCATTAAGTTCAGTTCTTTTTGCACCAGTACCATGGCCTCGTGACTGGAGGCTATTTTGTTTGGATACAGCCATTTCACCATCAGAAAATAGGTGCCGAGCACCAATATCATGGCCAGGGGAAAACAGAGTAACATCCAGGTGCCAAAGGGAATGGTGTAGTTGTATTGTTTCAAAACATACCCGGCATAAGCCACATTGGGTGGTGTGCCAATGAGCGTGGCCAATCCACCAAGGTTTGCACTGTAGGCCAGCATCAGCATGAGTGCCATCGAAAACATGCGCAGGTTTCGGGCTTGGGTGGTTTTGTTTTCCACCACTTTTATTACCGACAGGGCTATCGGAAACATCATCATGGTGGTGGCGGTATTGCTCAACCACATGCTGATTCCGGCTGTAGCCAGGCTGAAACCCAGTATTATTCTGTCGCCACTATCGCCTGTAAATTTGATGACATTGAGGGCAATGCGCCGATGCAGGCCCCATTTTTCAATGCTTAAGCCCAACATAAAACCACCCATAAACAAAAAGATGATCGGATTGGCATAAGCGGAAGAAACCTCGTCTGGTTTCGACAAACCCAGCATAGGAAATGCAAACAGCGGCACCAAAGCCACCACAGCCATGGGCAAAGCTTCAAATACCCACCAGAAAATCATCAACCAGGCCATGCCAATACTTCGGGTAGCATCCACACTCATTCCTGGAAGTTGATGAATAAAAAGCGAGGCGACTAATCCAGCCAAACCAATGAAAAAACCCAACACCCGCAGGTTCTGGCTATTGGCTTTGGATCTTGCTGCGGGCATGTGAGAATTTAGGCTTTAAGAATACCAGCCTTTCTCAAGATGGCTTTGGCGGCTTTTTTTCCATCGGCCACTGCATTCACCACTTCCTGGCCGCCACTCATGGCATCTCCGGCTGCGTAATATCTGGCGTTGGTGGTTTCTCCCGTTTCGGCTGTTACTTTGATTTTGCCTTTATCGAGTTCGAGTCCGCTGATGAGGCTTAGAAAATTGGTTTGCTTTTCCTGGCCTGTCGCTTTGATGACCAGGTCGCAGGTTACTTCGAATTCAGTACCCGGTAATTCTAGCACGCTACCTTGCTCAACTTTGGTTTTTATGAATCGGACACCTTTGCCATCACCATTTTCAAAAATTTCGATAGGGGCAGCGTTGAACAATCCTTTCACGCCCACACCTTTGGCCAGGTCGTATTCAAATTCATAGGCAGGCATGTCGTCTTTGCTTCGGCGGTAGGCCAATATTACGTTTTCAGCGCCCATGCGGGCAGTTTCAGAAGCGGCGTCCATAGCAGTGTTTCCACCGCCAAGTACAATTACTTTTCCTGAAATAGGGGTGTTGTGTTGTTTGTTTCGCAGTACTTCTATCCATTCCACAGCTCCCAAAACCCAACTTTTGTCTTCTCCCGGAATGTTGAGTTTTGAAGTTAATCCAAGTCCTATGCCCAGAAAAACATAGTCGAATCCATTTTCCAATTCATCCAATTGGGCTTTGCTGGCAATGAGTTGGTTGTAGCGCACCTCGAAGCCAAATTGCTCCTGCAGGTAGTCCATTTCTTCCAGGGTTTCTTCGTTGGTGATTTTGTAAGGCGCTACACCATGCACCGTGAGGCCGCTGGGTTGGCTTTTGGCTTCATAAACCACCACATCTGCACCATGCAAACGCAATTCGCAGGCGCAGGCCAAACCTGCTGGTCCGGCACCAATCACAGCCACTTTCAGGTTGGCTTTCGGGGCAGGATTGTACAGTTTAACCTTATCTTTCATCGCCTTTGAAACTGCAAACGATTGCAGCCTGCCAATTTCAATGGGTTTCACTCCTTGATGCACATACACGCAGGAACCTTCGCAAAGCACTTCAGTTGGGCAAACTTTACCACAGGCATAGCCAAAAACATTGGAATCGTAAATGGTTTTGGCTGCACCAAGTGTGTTTGTGTTGTGAATTTGCTTGATGAACAATGGAATATCTATGGCCGTAGGGCAAGCCTTTACACAAGGTGCATCGTAGCAAAACAAACAGCGGCTACTTTCATAATAGGCCTGGTTGTTTGTCATCAAAGGCTTGATCTGAGCGAAGTTTTCTTCAAATTCTGCCTTACTCGTTGGCGCATTAAATTCTGCCATAGACTTGTTAATTTGATTAGTTGGATTGGCTGGCGTGTTGCAATGATAGTCACATTGGTTTAACAAAAACATGGTTTTCATTGAAAATTGACTTCTATTGAAGAAACCGTGTCGGAATTGAGATAAATTGCCAACCCATTTTTAGCAGTAATTACTTTGAAAATTAATATTTCTCGGGTTTCGGGAGACTATCATTTTGAAGCAAGCAACGACACAGGAAACACCCTCCATCTTGATGGTGCCGTAGAAATTGGCGGTACCAAATCAGGATTCAGGCCTATGCAATTGTTGCTTGCAGCGGTTGGAAGTTGCAGTGGAATAGACCTTGTTTCGATTCTGAAAAAACAAAAACAGGTAATAGATGAGTTTGACATCGAAGTTAAAGCTGAGCGAGAGACCGTAGAGCAGCACAGTATCTGGAAAACAATTCATATCAACTTTAAATTAAACGGGGAAATAGTGCCGGAAAAGGCTTTACACGCAGCGCAACTCTCTATGGACAAGTATTGCTCCGTAGCTAAAATTTTGGAACCAACCGCACGCATTACATTTCATGTGATGGTAAACAACACCTTGGTTTCATGAGCAAACCCAAGCAACAATTCGAAACCAAAGCCCTCAGGGCTCAGATGGAAAGAACGCATTGCCATGAACATGCTAATTCTTTGTTTCTTACGTCCAGTTTTGTTTTCGATACGGCTGAAGATCTGCGGGCGGCGTTCAATGAAGAAACCGATGACTTCATTTATTCCAGCTATGGCAATCCGAATACGTCACAATTTGTGGAGAAAATGGCCATTTTGGAAGATACAGAAACAGGTGTAGCCATGGCTTCGGGCATGGGTGCCATTTTCACCACCTTTATGGCTTTGTTGAAAGCTGGAGATCATGTGGTTTCTTGTTCGTCTGTTTTTGGTGCCACGCATGGTATTTTCACCAAGTTTTTTCCAAAATGGAAAATTGACCACAGCTATTTCGATGCAAACAAGCCCGAAGAAATTGAAATCCTGATAAAACCTGAATTCCGTTTTATATATCTGGAAACACCCACCAATCCCGCCATTGAGGTGATCGACATTGCTTTGGTTTCGGCCATAGCCAAACAAAAAGGAGTGCTGCTCATGGTCGACAATGGCTTTGCTTCAACTTATTTGCAACAACCGGCTGCTTTGGGAGCAGACTTGGAGGTGCATTCTGCCACCAAATACATTGACTGGCAAGGACGGGTTTTGGGTGGCGTGGTAGTTGGCCCCCAAGCCTTGATTCATGAAATTTACTTGTTCGGTCGCCTCATAGGGCCTTCCATTTCTCCATTCAATGCTTGGATGCTGTCAAAAAGCCTGGAAACCCTGAGCATCAGAATGGAAAAGCATTGCAGCAACGCCCTTCATCTGGTCAGATCGCTGGAAAACCATGTAAAATTGCAGGCAGTTCAGTATCCGTTTTTGGCATCACATCTAAACAAAGCCATTGCCAGAAAACAAAAGAAAATGGGTAGTGGCATTGTGGCATTTGATGTAAAAGGTGGTTATACAGCAACTGCGCAACGGATGGACAAACCGCAAATGATCAAAATATCTCCGAATCTGGGCGACAGCCGAACCATAGCCACACATCCTGCCTCGTCTACCCATTGCAAACTGAGCGAGGCTGAACGATTGGCCTTGGGAATTACACCGGGATTAATTAGAATTTCAGTTGGTTTGGAGCACCAAGCGATATTTTGGACGACCTGCTACAAGCTTTGGAAGAATAAAATTCAAGGAAATGATGTTATATTTTCAACATGCGGTTTAAACGAAGTCATTTGAAAAACAGCCATTTGCTGGCAGCTGCAGCGTTGTTTGTTTGGGCTATAATCCCAGTGAAAAGTTTAGCTCAACATCCTTTTTCAAAGTGCGAAAAATCGACCACGCTCAAAGGAAAAACGAACCTGGGCATACCCATTCAAAGTTGGGAAGTGAATCAGGCCACTCGCATATCGAAATGTGAAATAGCCTGGATAGGCAGACCGCTAACCTCAAAAAAAGCTTTTTTGGTTATCACAAACCTAAAAGGAGAATTGATGGACTCGGTTGCGCTGCAATCCGGGTTGGAAAATCATAAGTTGGTGGCGCTTGGCAAAGGCAAATTCATGTTTCTGGATTTGCATCTGCTCGAAGCCAACTTAAACTACATCTTGCTTGAACGGGTGGAAGACAGTTGGACCTGGAAAGACAAACGTAGGATGGTGATTCCAGAGGAAATTTCGGGATTGAATGCATACCTGGTGCAAGCTTCATTGGTCACACAAAAGCAAGCCAAAGGAAAGGATAACGACATTATGTTTACTTTGCAACAACCTTTTCTGGCAGACGACAAATTATATGTGTTGTTCAAAAGAACTCCCGTGAAAAAGGCTGACAAACTGTTGGAAAAACAATCCCAGGATTGGTTTTTGTTGGCTTTCAATTGGTTTGAAGTAAGCCGGGAATTCAAATATGCAGAAACAGTGCGGTTGTACCTTCAAAAACATACAGAAGAGTCGGGCGATTGTGGTGCTTGGCAGTTTCAACCGGCTCTAAGTACCAGAAACGAAAAGCAGATTATTTTAAAACATGGCAACATGATGCCGGTTTGGTACAAAACAGATTCCAGAACTTCCGAACCTGCCATACAATTGCAAAAGCGCCAACATCATTTTGTGGTTACCTCTGCTTTGCTTCCTGCAGATTTGCATTGCCTGGCCTGGAAAGTAGGTTCAACCTTCATTCCGGGGCTCGACAACAAAGCAGTGAAATCTGACAAGCCTGTAACTGTTGGCATGGAGACTGTCAAAATTAAGGATGGTTATTTAATGGAGAAACCAAGGGCCTTGGAGCAGGATTCCATGCTTGACGCTGTGTTTTTAGCCGAAGGCGACGACAGCAATTTGTGGATGTTGCCTGCTGCCAATTGGTGCCAGCAGTCGGGTGGTGCTGCCGGAATATTTGAATTCAACCGACCAGTCATGGTGATATGTCAATAAAATTTCCAAGTTTTGTAAATGCCTAATATGTATTTGTTATGAGAATTGAACACCCCTTGTTTTTTACTATGCTTTTTGGGGTTTTTGCCTGTTTTTTGGTGGTGCCCCAACCTCTTCAAGCGCATGAGTCAAACAATTTAAAACTTGTGCCAAACCAAGGTCAGTGGACAGGAAACTTTCACTTCAAAGCCAGAACCCGCTACGGCGATTTCTATGTAGAGCCCAAAGGATTTTCATTGCAATTGGTTAATCCTGAATTTGTAGCCCATGCACATGACGATGCTGAACACAAATCCGAATTCAAGGAACATGGACAGGCCATCAAGTATAGTTTTATGGGTGCAACCGGTGGCAAAACCACCGAAATGCAAGGAGCGTCAAAGGAGTATTACAATTACTTTTTGGGCAATAAAAAGCACGTTTCTCGCTTGCGGGCCTACGAACAGGTGAAAGTAAAGGACATTTATCCGGGCATAGATGCTGAATATCTGGAAGAAGCAGGCCACCTCAAATACCAGTTTTTAATCCAAAATCCGGTTGACCTGCCGAAAATCAAGTTAAAAATTGAGGGTGCAAATGGAATTTCGCTGAAAAACAATGTGCTGCAGATTCATACTTTATTTGGCACAATAGAAGAAACCGGTTTGGTGGCTTATCAGGTAGTGAATGGCGAAAAGAAGCTTATCGATTGCCAGTTCAGACTTGCTGGCAACGAAGTGAGTTATAAACTCAAAGGCAAGCCAATAGCAAACGTGCCATTGGTGATCGATCCCATTCTTGTGTTCTCCACTTTTGCAGGTTCTATCTCCGACAATTGGGGATTTACGGCCACTTACGGCGAAAGCGGAACAGGATATGCTGGCGGAATTGTGTTTGGAAGTGGATTTCCAGTCACGCCCGGAGTTTGGGACAACACCTATAATGGCATAGATATCGGAAATGATCTTGAAGGTTTTGATATTGGCATTTTAAAGTTTTCTGCTGACGGAAGCCAGCTGTTGTACGCCACATATTTGGGCGGCAACGAGGCCGAGGCACCTCACAGTTTGGTGGTTGACAACGACAACAATCTCATTGTGTTTGGAGCTACAGGTTCAGCCAACTTCCCGGTAAGCAGCACAGGATTTCAAAGAACCTTTAGAGGCGGAACAGCCATATTACCATTAGGCGCAAGTTTGTCGTACCGCAATGGAACTGACTTGTTCGTAACTAAATTTTCTCCCGATGGCGAAAGAATAATTGGTTCAACATTTTTGGGAGGCACTTCAAATGATGGTATCATGCCTTCCAGTCCGGCACTAAGCACCCTGGTAGGCAACTACGGCGACCAATTCAGAGGTGATGTAACCGTGGATGCGCAAAACAGAATCTACATTGTTTCAACCACCAATTCCACCAATTATCCTCTTAGCTCCGCCATTCAGTCCACCTTGCGTGGTGTCTTGGATGGGGTGGTTACTTGCTTGCAACCCGATTTATCGAACACGGTTTGGAGCACTTATTTGGGTGGTAACAACCTCGATGCCGTATATTCTATTCAAATAGATAATGCCAATCGGGTGGTGGTAACCGGGGGGACTACCAGCACCAACTTTTTTACATCAACCACAGCCATCAACAGAAACAATGCTGGCAGAAGGGATGCTTTTGTGAGCGTGATTAACCCAACTGGAACTGCCATTTTGCATAGCACCTATTTGGGTACGAGCCTCGACGATCAGGCTTTTTTGGTGCAGGTAGATTCCCTGAACAACGTGTATGTGTATGGACAAAGTCAGGGTAATATGCCGGTGAGTGCCAACGTGTATAGCGTGCCTAATGGGCGGCAATTCATTTATAAAATGAATTCAACCCTGTCCGAAACCGTGTTTTCAACAGTTTTTGGAAACCAATCGGGCAACATCAATATTTCGCCAACAGCTTTTTTAGTTGACAGGTGCAATCAAATTTATCTGGCAGGTTGGGGAGGTGTTGTAAATGGAGGATTTGCCGGTGGAAATACCCAAGATATGGCTGTCACATCCGATGCTTTTCAAGCAACTACTGATGGGTCTGACTTTTACCTCATGGTGTTGGATGTCAATGCCAGTTCATTGAAATATGGATCTTTCTTTGGAGGAAGTGGTTTGCAAGAACATGTAGATGGCGGCACAAGTCGCTTCGATCCAACCGGAGTTGTGTATCATGCAGTTTGTGCAGGTTGTGGAGGTCGAAGTGATTTTCCAACTACGCCTGGAGCCTACAGCACGACAAATCCATCTACAAATTGCAACAGTGCCATTTTTAAGTTTGATTTTTCTTTCCTGCGGGCTGAGTTTGTCAATTCTTCTGACTCGGGTTGCGCACCGCTTGTTGTCAATTTCAGCAACGAAAGCCGAAACGGAACCCGGTATGTGTGGGAGTTTCAGGACGGTACAGTTTTGGATACATTGGCGACTTCTGTAAATCACCTATTCACAGAGGCTGGAGAATATAATGTGATCTTGAGAGCTACCAACAACAGCACATGTCCAAATGAGAGCATTGCACAAAAAACCATTAAGGTTTTCGACAAACCGGCAGTGCGAGACAGTTTGCTGCGGTTCTGTAGTTTTGCTGATACATTGAATGTACAACTTGGGGGTAATTTTATTGCCGGTTCAACTTACAGTTGGTCGCCTTCAAACTTTTTGTCGAATGCTTCTGTGCCCAATCCTCAAATCATTCAACCTGACTCAGTTTTAACCTACTCACTCATTTCTACCACAAGTCGGGGTTGCCGGGATACTGCCAATTTGGAATTGAACAATGGCGTGCTTGCATTACGTGTTTCCACACCTGATTCCATCGGTTGTGCGCCTTATCAAGTGCGGCTTTTTCAGCAGAATATTCAAGCAAACCAAATCTGGTGGGTTTTTGGCACCGATACTTTAAGAACAGGCGAAGACAGGGATTCCTTGTTGCTCAACTTGATAGTGCCAGCCAACTACACCATTCAGATTATTGCAAACAACGAATCTACCTGCGTCACACAAGTGATCGACAGCTTGAAGTTCACCTCCGTGCAATCTCCTGTTTTGGCCGATACCACGCTTTACTTTTGTAGTCCAAACGACACCTTATTAGCTGAGTTGAATGCTTCATTTACAGCGGGTGCCCGTTTTGTCTGGTCACCGGATGTGTTTCTCAATAGCGACACACTGGTATCACCTTCCGTCATCAGACCAGACTCTTCATTGGTGTACACGGTGCAGGCTACTTTGCCTTTGGGATGTGCCGATACTGCCCAAGTTCGGATTGTGAACCGACAATTCAGCATTAAACTTTTGGCTGATACTTTGCGTGGGTGTGTGCCATTTCCTGTTGATTTTCAAGCCATTGCAAGTCCACTTCCCAATTCGCTCTATTTTATTGCAGGCAACGATACACTTTTTAGAAATGATCCTCCTTTTAGGTTTTCCAGAGACTATACCCAGCCTGCTGACTACCTGGTGCGACTGGTGGCCAGAAGTGATACGAGTTGTCAGACCGAACTGCGGGATTCACTCGTGGTCCTTGCCCGAAATATTCCTTCTCCCCGAACTGCAACAGAAAACTACTGTGCAGGCGACACACTGGAGTTGAATGCGCACTACATTGTAGATGGCAATCGCTACAGCTGGACACCAAACCCTACTTTTTCTTCCGACTCTTTGTCGATGGCCAGATTTAGAGGTGGCTCAATCGACAGTGCTTCAGTGGCTATCACTTCGGCCTTTGGTTGCAATACATTTTCCAGGTTTTACCTGAATCCCATTCGGCTGCAAACGGCATTTTCATTTGTTCAATCCTATGATTCTTGTGCTGACGAAAGGCGGGCTACCTTCCAAAATTTGTCGCCTGTTGGCCCCACTTTCAGTTGGGATTTTGCCAATGGAATTGTTTCCAATGAAGTTTCGCCTACTACCAGCTTTCCGGGAAATGGAACTTACAATGTTTCGCTTCTGGCCACACAGGGAAATTGTGTAGACAGTATTCAAAGACCTGTGGTTTTCAACAATCAACCAGTTGTGTTTGAGCCGGTTTTTGATTTTGAAAAAGTGGTTTCAGGATGCAATGAATCGCCTTTGATCAAGCTAAAAAACATGTCAGTAAACATTGACAGCAGTTTCTGGAACTTGGGAAATGGTACTACTAGCCTTGACTTTGAACCTCAGTTCACATATGCCAAGGAAGGCACTTTTTCTGTTTCGCTGGAAGTGAAGCGGGGGGCTTGCTTGAAAACCACGAGCAAAGAAATTTCATCTAAAAAACTGTTGGTTCCCAATGTTGTCACTTCTTTTGCAGATGGCAAAAACGACACATACCAACTGATAGACATAGGGCCCGATTGGAAGGTGAGCGTTTTTAACCGCCATGGCATAAAAGTATTTGAATCGGATAGCTACGAAAACAATTGGCCAAATGAAAAAGTGAAACCAGGTACTTATTTCATCAAAGTCCAAAGTCCATTTAACAAAGGATGCAACCACTGGCTCGAAGTCCTTGGCGAGTAAAAAACATCACATTCAAATTCCACTACTTATTTATGAAAAAGGCATTATTTTTTGTTTTTTGTTTGGTTGCCGCCCATGCTTTTGCCCAGAAATCAGTGTCATCAGATTTGTTGGAACGCATGGCTGTACAATATAACGGCATGTTAAAACTACACAAAGACAGCACCCATTTTCCTCGATCTTGCAAACCTAATGGCTCATTGATTTGGGTAAAATCGGACGACTGGACCAGTGGTTTCTTCAGTGGCACGTTGTGGTACCTGGCCGAACTTACCCAAAATGTGCAGTTTCAACAGGAAGCGAAACGCTGGATGGCTGGTTTGGAAATGGAAAAATACAACCGCTACACCCACGACTTGGGTTTCATGATGTATTGCAGCTATGGAAATGCACAAAGGCTGGCTCCGGATGAAAGTTATAAAAGGATTTTAATGCAAAGTGCTGTGTCGCTGTGTCGCCGGTACAATCCAACCGTCGGCTTGATTAGATCCTGGGACTTTTCGGCGAAAGGAAAAGACTGGAAATTTCCAGTCATTATCGACAACATGATGAATCTTGAAATGCTGATGTGGGCATTCAGAGAAAGCAAAGATTCTTCGTTCTATAAAATTGCTGTCACGCACGCCAACACCACGCTAAAATACCATTTCAGAACCGACAATAGCTCATTCCATGTAGTTGACTACGACCCCGAAAACGGACAGGTGCGCTGGAAAGGAACACATCAGGGTTTTGGCGATCAAAGTGCCTGGGCAAGAGGACAAGCCTGGGGGTTTTATGGCTACACTGTTATGTATAGAGAAACCAAAAACCCTGCTTATTTGCAGCAGGCCAAGAAAATTGCCGACTTCATGCTCAACCATAAAAGCATTCCCAAAGACCTCGTGCCTTATTGGGACTATGACGCAGGAATTAATAAAACAGAACCTCGTGATGCCTCGGCAGCGGCGGTTTTGTGCTCAGGTTTGTATGAATTTGCTGGCTACCTATCAGAAAAAGAAGGCAAGTCTTATCTGAAAGCGGCTGATAAAATATTTACGTCACTTTCAAGCCCTGCTTATTTTGCAGAAGAGGGCAAAAACTGTGGATTCTTTCTCCTTCATAGTGTGGGCAACAAGCCAAGCAACTCTGAAGTAGATGTACCTTTGGCGTACGCTGATTACTATTTTATTGAAGCCCTCAAGCGGCGAATGAACTTGTTGAAAAAATAGGTACAAACAAGGATGTAGAACAATCAAAAATATTAATTCTGGTTTAATTCTTAAAGTACTTTCGCCTTTTCATACTTCCGAAATTCATAATTTTCTTAATTAGACTATGCATAAACTCGCAAAAATTTCATTTGCATATCTGTGGCTTTTGGTTTTTGCTTGCATTGTATTCAATGCATATTTGGTTTTTTTTGAGGTTAAAGCTTTTTGGCTAGATGAATGGTGCATAATTTATAATCTAAAATTTACAGACCCAGGTAAAATTTGGGGCACTTTGGCTCAAAATCAACAATTTCCCAGATTGTATCTATATGTTTATCAGTGGTTTACTCAGTTTTTTGATTACTCATATACCGCTCTGCGTATAGTTCCTTTTCTTGTGCAGGTTACAGCCATAGGGCTTTTTGTAAGCCTTATGTTTTCAATTTATGCGAATCCATGGATTCGTTGTTTAGCCGTTACCCTGTTTTTGTCATCGCAAACGGTTCTGCATTATTTTGTTCAAACCAAGCACTATAGCATGGAAAGTTTAGCAAGTGTGGTGGCACTAGGGCAGTTGATGATATTGAGAGAAAGAGCCTCTACTTTTCAAAAATGCTTGTGCGGGTTTGGGTTCTTCATTTTCCCATTGGTAAGTTATACCTATCCAATCGTTGTAGTACCATTGCTTTGTTCAATTTCGTTATCGCTTATTTTTGAAAGGAATCTGAAAGTCTTTCCAATAGTATGTTTGTTATTAATTGCTGCCGGCATTGCTTTGGCATATCTAACAGACATCCACCAAGTTCTTTCCGATCATGGAATGGCCAATTATTGGGGAGTAAAAAAAGTTGAATAATCCTTTCAAGGCATTTTGAAAGCGTTTTTCTTGTTTTTTAACACACTTTCTACCTTGGGTCATGGGCTGGTTTTCGAGTGGATATATTTTGTGGTAGTCTTGGTTGGCTTGGTGGTTGCCTCTGCCGCATTTTTTAGGAAGCCCAGCTTATCTTACTTCAACCTTTTGGCACTTCCACAAGCATGGATTTGGGTAAGCTACGGAGCACAAACTGTTGGCGTTGTAGTTTTGCTTTTCGCAGCCAATAAAATGCCCATTGGCGAAAGCAGGCTTATTTGTTTTCTAACACCTGGTTTGATTTTTCTTGCCATTGCTGGTATTGAAAAGTTGTTTGGAAATTTGTCTTTTTACAATGTTATTTTTCCTGTTTTAATCATTGCTTCTACAGCGGCGATCTTTCAATCCAATGCATCCATTCTTTTTAAGCAAGACTACATATTTGATATTGAAATATACAAAAATCTAAGAAGTGGGATTTCATTTGCTCAAAGTAAAAGCTTACCTATACTGGCCACAAATGAGATCAGCGGTAGAAGATTCAGTGAAGAATTACTCATTACAGATTGGGTAGTAAAAACAAATCCATCTTATTCGGCAACCCTTAAATTACCTGTTTATCCGGTTGGGTACAAACAGCATCTATTCGACTGTATGAAGCGAAATGGGATTGAACAGGCTATTTTAATTGAAGGATATTCATACAATCTGGTTGCTATTCATGATGGCAAGTTAGTATACCCCAAGTGAAGCATCTTTAAGTCTGGTTTTCTTGTTGAATACAGAAAGCCTTAGCGATATCGCTAATCTGTATTTTGGAACAAATTGATTTTACTAACTGGCACTTCATTTTTTCGAGACAGTTATCAGTAAGCTAACCGCATTTAGATAGTTTTGCCGTCCAATGAGCAAAGCCATTATTTTCAAAGGGCTTAACGAAGTGAGAGCCTTGGCTGCCTTGGCAGTTTTAGTACACCATGTTGAGCTATATAAATTCAAGCAAGGAATACCCAGTTTAATCGAACTCAAAGAGCTCAATTACTTCATCAGGCATTTGGGCATCAACGGCGTTTTTGTGTTTTTTACCTTGTCTGGGTTTTTGATAACCTACCTGTTGCTCGAAGAATTACAAACTTCCGGCAATATCAGTATTAGGAATTTTTACATGAGAAGGGTTTTAAGAATTTGGCCCCTGTATTACTTAATTATAATGATAGGTTTCTTTTTACTCCCATTTTTGCTTCAATCCTTTCCCGCATTTTTTGAAAGTCAGCATTTTTACAATGAACGTATCCGACATTTGGTGTACGGAAATAACTTAATACTTCACCTTACTTTTTTAACTAATGTAGCATTTGGAGGCTTCAACCATGTAGCAGGGGCATCTCAATCATGGAGCGTATGCGTAGAGGAGCAATTTTACCTGATATGGCCTTGGATAGTTTTGCTAGCTAGAAAATACCTCGTACAGGTTCTTATCCTAATTATTCTAATCATGGGATTTCTACACCTGCCCCAAAAGCCTATTCACTGGGTTGTTCAAAACAATTACCTAGACACCTTCCTCAAGTACTTTAACATCGATTACATGGCCATTGGAGGAATATTAGCCTATTTTTATAAATACCATTTCTCAAGCGTAGTTCGTGTTTTACGATTGCCTCTTTTCCGATTGTTCATTATGGCAGCTTCAGTCTATTTTTTATGCTTCGATGGGTTCGATATTTTTCGTGCCTTCTTTTTTGCCTTACTCATTTTAACGCTGATCGAGCTTGGTTTTTCAGTGAAGTGGCTCAACAGCCTTGGAAAAATTTCTTACGGAATTTACATGTTTCATCCGTTTGCCATGTACATTTCATTTGCCGCAATCCACAATTTAGGTTTCAAACAGGTGTATATCAATCAGATACTTGCATATGTTTTTGTTTGTGGAATAACCTGGGCACTCAGCATGGCAAGCTATACCTGGATAGAACTGCCTATGCTCAGGTTGAAATCAAGGTTCACACAAGTGCATTCAGGCACTATTTGAAGTAAATAATTGATAATAAGCTGGAGAATCCTCAGCATTATAATTCTTTAAATTTGAGTTTTGCCAACACCCGGCTTTACTTTGTCCCACACTTAGCGCTTTCAAATGAAATCCATCGACGATATTTCTTTCTCCGGCAAAAAAGCCTTGATCAGGGTAGATTTTAATGTGCCCCTTGATGCCAACTATCAGGTAACTGACCACACCCGCATACAGGCCGCTGTGCCTACCATTCAAAAAATACTCAAGGAAGGCGGATCTGCTATTTTGATGAGCCACCTCGGTAGGCCGAAAGATGGCCCAACTGAAAAATATTCGTTGAAACACCTTGTGCCGCTGCTGAGCTCTATATTCAACACCACCGTGAAATTTGCCGACGACTGCGTTGGCCAAGGTGCCATTGATTTGTCTCAATCACTAAAAGCAGGCGAAATACTCTTGCTTGAAAACCTGCGGTTCTACAAAGAAGAAGAAAAAGGCGACGAAGGTTTTGCCCAAAAACTGGCTGCGTTGGGAGATATTTATGTAAACGATGCCTTTGGCACTGCCCACAGAGCACATGCTTCCACGGCCATCATTGCGCAATTTATGCCTGAAAAGGCCTGTGGTTACGTGATGCTTTCTGAACTGGCCAATGCCGAAAAAGTGCTTGATAAAATTGAACGCCCCTACACAGCCATCATGGGTGGAGCCAAAATTTCTGACAAAATTCTGGTCATTGAACGCCTGCTCGACAAGGTGGACACGCTCATCATTGGTGGAGGCATGTCGTACACATTTTTCAAAGCCATGGGTGGAAACATTGGCAAGTCGCTTTGCGAAAATGACAAACTGGAACTGGCCAAATCGTTGATTGAAAAAGCCAAAGCCAAAGGAATTAACCTGTTGCTGCCTCAGGATTCGATAGCTGGCGACAATTTTAGCAACGACGCCAACCGCAAAACGGTAGACAACAACAACATTCCAGACGATTACATGGGACTCGACATTGGTCCCGAAGCTTCCAAAGTTTTTGCAGACTCCATCGCCTCAGCCAAAACCATATTGTGGAACGGGCCGATGGGCGTGTTTGAGATGAGCAATTTTGCGGCTGGCACCATTGCCGTGGCAGAAGCAGTAGTAAAAGCAACCGAAAACGGTGGTTATTCGCTCATCGGTGGCGGAGATTCTGCTGCAGCTGTTAACAGCCTAGGCTACGGCGACAGGGTAAGTTATGTAAGCACAGGCGGAGGTGCATTGCTGGAATATATGGAAGGAAAAATATTGCCAGGAGTGGCAGCTTTGGAGTAAACAGCTATTCATTAGCCCCCCCCCCCAAGCACAATCATTTAAACCGGCCACTTGTGTCTGCAATAGGTGGCTAAGTCTTCGATATCAGTAATTTCCTGGGTGGAGGCTGTTTTGCGATACACAAACTTTTTGGTCGTGAACCAGGTATTTTCGTTGGCGTCTTTTTCGGTTTTCAATACAAAAACTGGAAAGGTGGATGGCTTCACTTTCACCACAAATACGAAGGTGTCTTTGGCTTTTTCGCCTTTCACTTTGGTCATTCTTCCCTCTATGAATGGGTGGGCTGGTTTGGGAAAATAGTCGTTGAGCAGCTTGTCGAACTCCAGTCTGAAATAGTCGAAAGGGTCTTTTCCGTGGCTGCGCAACGAAAAGTCGTAGCGCAAGCCTATCGATTCACCTTTGTCGGAATATCCAATGAGCAAGTAGCCACCCTTGGCATTCAGAAATCCGGCAATGGTTTTGGCCACGTTCCACTTGGGTTCATAGCCTATTTTCTTGGTTTTAAAGTTGTAGAGCATGGCTGGTTTGTACTCCAGGTGTATGCTTTCGCCTTCAGCCACGGCTATTTCCAGGCTAGGAAGTTCATCGGAAACCTTGGTCTCGGGTGTTGGCAGTGTTTGGATGTCAGAAGTTAGAACTGCCTGCGGTTCTCCCCACCAGAAAGCCTGTTGATAAGGTGTCCAGTCGAAACTGGTTTTGAGAATCTCTACCTCATGAAAAGCCTCTTGTGGATTGCCCTCATGGTATTCCTGATCGTCGAAAAACCGTATGGTTTGCCGGCATTCCTTTGACGAAAAGCCATGTTTTTCGAAGAAAGCCAATTCGTTCACAAGACTTTGGTAGGGTGGGGGAGGCTCTATGTTATAATGCTTGCTGGTGGCGGTTATCCTGTCTATGATTTCCCGTTTCCAGTTGGGCGTCCAGTCATCGTCGGGTTGTGGTGCGTAAGGTTTCAGCTCGGGGTCGTTGTGCATAAACACCACAAACAAGCCATTGGTAAGCTTAGGATACCATGCCAAACTGTTGTCAGGGTAACCTGGTTTTGTGCGATGTGGTTTTTCGGCAAATGGAACAGGTTGCAATTTAGTTTGGCGTTCCTTGTACTTCATGGCAGCCTGAAAGAAGAAACTGGTTGACTTTGGGGTTTTCGAAGCAGGTTTTTCTTCCTCTTCTTCTACATCCAGATCTTCCGTACCCTTCACACCCGGATCAAAAAAATGTGCTTGCAGGGCTTTTCTTTTCGCCTGGTCGTTGAGTTTTTCTGCCTCTATGCCTTTGGCTTGCAGCAAGTTTGCCGTCAGCCAATCCCGGTATGCAAAAGCCTCCTCCCGATTTTGAATGGGATTTTTTGGGTGCTGGTCAAACACCTTTAGATCACCGTATTGCACCAATCGACCCGAGTCATCGGCCTGCCGGTAGCGGAGGAAAATAATGTAGTAGGAATTGGAGGTGGTTTGTGTGCGCAATTTCTACGTGTTCGGAATATCCGCCTTGGTAATTTTAAACCTGGTCATCTCTTCCCTCAACCTCAAAACTGAATCCACAGCCTGCTGAATCACATCAGAACAAATTATAATGTAGCTGCCTGGGGTGGCATTGGTGATGGCGTGATCAATGGCTTTCATTTCGTTGAGAATCACATTTACCTTTATGCCTGGTTTTTGGCCGTGAATGCCTTTGAGCAGTAGTTCAACAATTTCGTTCTCAGTTCGTCCACGCAGGTGCCTGTCTTGCCGCACGATGATTTCGTCGAAAATACCGGCAGCTACTTCACCCAATTGCACAATATCATCATCTCTTCTATCGCCAACACCTGTGATGATGCCCACTTTCGGACTGGCTTCAACTTTTTCAAGGAATCGACCCAAGGCTTGCAGCCCTGCTGGGTTATGGGCATAATCAATAAGCACATTAAAGGTGCCAAAGTCGAACATGTTCATGCGGCCTGGTGTGGTGGCATGGCCGGGAATAAATGTTTCGAGTGCTGAGCGAATGTCTTCCAATTTAAAGTTGCGGATGAATCCGGCCAAAGCAGCCGGAAGGATGTTTTGAATCATGAAAATGGCCTTTCCGCCAAACGTAAGCGGAATATTTACCACTTTGGCCACCCGCATTTTCCACATGCCTTTGCAAATGGTGACGAAGCCGTTTTCCACTGTAGCCCCATAACCGCCTTGTTCGCAATGTCGAAGTAAACGAGGGTTTTTTTCATCCATGCTAAACAAAGCAACCTTGCATTTTACACCTTCACGCATGGCATAAACCAGGTCGTCGTCGGCGTTCAGAATGGCGTACCCGTCTGGATGAACACTTTCGGGGAGAACAGCTTTTACCCTGGCCAGTTCTTCCACGGTGTTGATGTCTTTCAGTCCTAAATGGTCGGGAGCAATATTGGTCACAATGGCTATGTCGCACTGCGAAAAGCCTAATCCAGCTCTCAAAATTCCTCCTCGGGCAGTTTCAAGTACAGCAAAGTCTACAGTGGGGTCTTTCAATATAAACTCAGCACTTACCGGGCCGGTACAATCGCCCTTTTCCACCATTTCATTTTGAATGTAAATCCCATCGGTGGTAGTATAGCCTACCCTATGGCCAACCGCCTTCACCATGTGTGCGATTAGGCGGGTTGTGGTTGTTTTTCCGTTGGTTCCCGTAACGGCTATGATGGGAATTCTGCTTGGTGCACCTGGTGGAAACAGCATATCTACCACAGGTTCAGCCACGTTGCGTGGAAGTCCATCTGTAGGGGCAATGTGCATGCGGAACCCGGGAGCAGCATTTACCTCAAGCACTACACCACCTGCCTCAGCCAGTGGAATGCTGATTTCGGGGCTCATGATGTCGATTCCACAAATATCGAGGCCAATGATGCGGGAAATCCGTTCGGCCATAAACACATTGCTTGGGTGAACCAATTCTGTCACGTCGGTTGCTGTACCCCCTGTGCTTAGGTTGGCTGTGCTTTTGAGGTGCAAACCATGCCCGGCAGCCAGCACAGATTCCAAAGTCAGGTTGTTTTCCTTGAGAATAATGTTTGTCATATCGTCCACTTTGATGGCGGTGAGCACTTTTTCGTGTCCATAACCTCTGCGTGGATCGCTGTTCACCTTGTCTATCAGTTGTTGAATGGTGCTCTTTCCATCGCCAGTCACCATGGCGGGTGTGCGTTTGGCAGCCGAAACAAAGCGGTGGTTTATCACCAGCAACCTGTAGTCGTGGCCTACGATAAAACGCTCCACCATCACGGCTCGGCCATAGCGTTGGGCTGCCACCAATGCTTCTTGCGCTTCTGCCCAGGTTTTTATGTTGATGGTGGCTCCTTTACCATGGTTTCCATTTACTGGTTTAGTTACTATAGGATAGCCAATTCTGTCAATTAGTTCTTTCAGATCTTCTTCATCGTAAACTACCTTGCCTCTAGCCACTGGAATGTTGGCGGCACCCAATAGGTTTTTGGTTTCTTCTTTGTCGCATGCAATTTCAACCGCAATACTACCTGTAGTGCTAGCAATAGTAGCCTGGATTCGCTTTTGATTCACACCAAAACCCAACTGCACAAGCGAACGCCTGTTTAGCCTGATGAAAGGAATGCCTCGGGCGGCGGCTTCCTCTACAATGGATCCGGTACTTGGGCCAAGTCGCTCATCTTCACGTATTTCCCGCAAGGTTTGAATATCTTCATCCAGGCTGTACTCTTCTCCTTTTATCAAAGCCTCCACTATTTTTACGGCTGCGTTGGCTGCATAAATGCCTGCTTTCTCTTCCATATAGGTGAAAACCACGTTGTAGATACCAGGCAATGCTGTTTCTCTCGTTCGGCCAAAACCAACGTCCATGCCGGCAAGGGTTTGAATTTCCAAGGCTATATGTTCGACAATATGACCCATCCATGTGCCTTCTCTCACCCGTTTAAAAAAACCACCTTCATGCCCTTCTGAGCAATGATGTACCAACATGCTGGGAAACATGGCTTCCATTCTATTTGCAAATCCTGGAATTTTATCAGATGGAAATTGTTCCATTTCCTCCAGATCGAGGCGCATTACGATGAGTTTGTGTCGTCTGATAGACCAGTAGTTGGGGCCACGCATGGCTCTGATTTCCAGAATTTTCATGTAGAGATAACTGCTTTTGAAGTTGAATCGAAAAAATAGGCCTTTTGAATGTTGGTCAAATATGAATAAAAATTTCACATTCAACCTTTCACACATTTAGTTTACCTTCTTAGCTTAATTATTTGGCACCTCATCCATTAACTCGATTGGATTTCTTTTATTCGCCACTCAAAATCAGCAAGATTTGAAAAAGGGCTTACAAATAACTTGTAAATGAATAGTTTAAGTAAAAAGGAAACATACGTTGATTTGGTGCTTTTGCTTTGTCTGATTTCCATCGGAACATGGCTTCGATACTATAAATTGGGGTTTCAAAGTTTTTGGCTTGACGAACTTTTTACAGTGGCAAACACCCGTCCCGATGCCAAATTGGCTGATTTGTGGGATCAGTTTTCGCACAATGCAAACCCCATTTTCTTCTTTTTACTTGAATGGTGGTGGCACAAGTTGGTGGGTATTGGCGATGTAAAATCCAGAATTTTGCCTATGCTATTTGGAGTGGCTACTATTCCGGCCATGTACTATGCTGGTAAAAGTATGTTTGGGAGAACTGCTGGTTTAATGGCTGCTTTCTTGCTTACAGTCAATTCATATCATATTGAGTATTCGCAGGAGGCTCGTTCATATACATTGTTGTTTCTGCTGTCTACGCTATCGTTTACATGCTTGCACAAATGGGCTAAAAGTAATGGACAAAGCCTTAAACCCACTATTGCCATGGGGTTGGTTCATATCATTATGCTCTATACCCATTATTTTTCAGTTTACATCCTATTGGTTCATGCGGTTTTATTTGTTCTTTACGCTGTAGAAAGTTACCGAACAATTACTTTAAAAACCATTTTCGGAGGTTTTTGTGGGTATATTATTCCTACCATTGCCTTTTATCCATTGCTTTATAATCTTTTGAATTTGTCAGACTACATGGTGGCCGATACTCAGATTTCTGACAAAGACCTTATTGGGTATGTCACAGAATTTCAAGGGAGCAATTTTTTGTTGACCGGAGTAATGATGGCTGCAATTTTATATGCAGCTTATTTCTTGTTCCTCAAGCCAATTGAAAACCGTGATATATGGTTGGGGCTAGTAGTGGTTTTTTGTTGGTTGTTCATTGGCATTATGGTGCCTTATGCGAAGTCATATCTTCAAATCCAGCGTTTTCATGTTCGGTATTTTTCGGCAGTCTATCCCAGTATAATTTTGCTTGTGGCCTATTTATTTGCTCAAGTAAAATTCGTTCGACAGGTCGGTTTGTTCGTACTTTTATATGCATTTATTGCCTATACGTATCATTTTCTCGAGCGAGATTATTACAACAAACAGACAAAAGCAGATTGGCGGGCTATAGGTGAATTTATGGCCAGAAATAGCAATCCAAATCATGTTTTGCTCGATATTTCGCCTGATTATGATCCACTTCAAGTGAACTATTTTGGGGCATACAACCATTATGCAAAATTATATGGAGCCAATTTTATTCAAGCCCGAAGAAGTATGTTTTTTACTGGAAATTACGATGGGGTATGGCTTGTATTTACATGGTGGATGCCTAACCACGAAGAATTCTTGCAAGAACTTCAATTGAGAGGTTATGAAAGAGGAGCAGCTAGCCCCATGTACCATGCCGGAAGATGTGAGTTGTACGTAAAGAAAAAGCCGAAGTAAATTCGGCTTTGTGATCAGCTAAGAATATTCTTCGAAATCACCAGTTTCTGAATTTCAGAAGTGCCCTCGCCAATGGTGCAAAGCTTCACATCTCTGTAAAATTTCTCCACCGGAAAATCTTTGGTAAAGCCATACCCGCCGAAAATCTGAACCGCTTCATTGGCTGCCCTGCAAGCCACTTCCGAGGCATAATATTTAGCCATGGCAGATTCTGTGGTTACTTTCTTACCTTTGTTTTTTAGTTCAGCGGCCCTGAATGTTAACAATTTTGCCGCTTCAATTTCTGTAGCCATGTCGGCAAGTTTAAATGAAATGGCCTGAAACGATGCAATAGGTTTGTTGAACTGATGTCTCTCTTTGGCATACTGCAAGGCAGCTTCATAAGCACCAATAGCAATACCTAAGCTAAGTGCAGCAATAGAAATTCTGCCTCCGTCCAATATTTTCATTGATTGAATGAAACCATCTCCAACTTCGCCCAGTACCTGGTCATTATGGACCCGACAGTTGTCGAAAATCAATTCGGTGGTTTCTGACGAGCGCATGCCCAATTTATTTTCCTTTCTGCCTGCTGAAAAACCTGGTGTGCCTTTTTCAATCACAAATGCTGTCATGCCGTGTGAATCACCTACTTCGCCAGTGCGAACAATCACAGTGGCGATATTGCCACAATTTCCATTGGTAATGAAGTTTTTGGCGCCATTTAGTACCCAATAGTCGCCATCTTTTACTGCGGTGGTTCGCATGTTTCCGGCATCTGAACCCGTATTGGGTTCGGTGAGCCCCCAAGCCCCAACCACCTTACCCGAAGCTAGTTGGGGAATATATTTGTGCTTTTGCTCTTCGTTGCCAAACATGAGAATGTGATTGGTACAAAGGGAGTTGTGAGCTGCCATAGACAAAGCTACTGAAGGATCTACTTTGGCTAACTCTACAATGGCGGTTACATATTCAAAATAGCCCATGCCACTACCTCCAAGCGCTTCAGGAACCAAAACTCCCATGAGCCCGAGGTTGCCCATTTTCTCAAAAATTTCGAAAGGAAAAGCCTGTGCTTCATCCCAGTCCATGATGTTTGGCTGAATTTCACGGTGGGTAAAATCTCTAACCATTTGGGCGATCATTTTTTCATTTTCGCCCAGTTCAAAGTTGATGGTCGGTTCGGTCAAAATAGCTTCCATAGCTAAGGTTTTAAATTTGGAGTAATTTGTACAAAGGTATTTACAATTGCCCGCATTTCAATTTTTAAGCTTTTTGCATAAATTAATAATAGGACTCTAAGTCGCTCATTTTGTTCAATATTTGAACATTTGGAGGAACTTCAAATTGCTGGCTGGTTACCTGGTAGCCAGTTATTAATAATTTTTGTTTGGGCATGGCTTTGCTTAATGTGTTGATGTAAGCAACAGCTTCTTCTTGGTGTGGAGTAGAAGTGATGATTGTAAATATGTAATCAGGGTTTTTACTTTCATTTACCGTAAACAGGTCAGCTATGGGTAAACTTTGCCCTAAATAAGTAACCAAATGTCCTTTAGACCTGAGGATAAAATTGGCAAATAATAGCGAAATTTCATGCAGTTCGCCCTCTGGCAAATACAGTATAAACTTCTTGGCATGGGCATTTCGAACAAATTTTTGCCCGTCAATGGCCACATATAACTTTTGCTTTAACAAGTTGGTAATAAAATGCTCATGCGATGTATTAATGCTGCCTGTTTGCCAGAGTATCCCAATCTGCAACAGAAACGGATGAATAACATCAATCATCGTTTTTTCCAATCCAAAGTGAAGCAAGTTGGTGTTCACTAATTTCTCAAAACGATCTTCATCCATCTCAAGCATGCTTAACGTCAGCGATTGTATCTGGTCGCTAAATTTGTGGCATGTATCGGTGAGTTTTCTCACTTCATTGCACAACTCCTCAATGGACATATCAGCGATTTTGGATATTTTTACACCGTGGGCATTCAATACAGAAATGTTGAGCAAAGTCCTGAGTTCAGTGCTGGAATAGAATCTAATGTTCGTGTCTGTGCGCTGCGGTTTCAATATGTCGTATCTCTGCTCCCAAATTCGAAGGGTATGCGCCTTAATACCAGATAGTTGCTCAAGATCTTTGATAGAATACAACCCGCTCATTAGTCTCATAATTTAAAATTGAAATGGGGTTATTGTAGAAAAAACGAGGGTAAATGATTTTGCTTTGCTTTTTACTTTTCAGAAACAATAGCTTCAGGAGAAAAAGAATTACATAGCGTTAATAACCCTAAACCTGAACAAAGCTTGAATGTTCTAAAATTCTGCACTTTTCTCTTCTTATCTGACGCATTCTGAAAGCTATTTTTGATAAAAAAAGAAACATTTAGATGCTCTATTTTACAAAGTCAAGTTCAAAGTAAGGAAAAAGAAAAATTGAATGCCTAACAACCAAATGCCAAATGGATTTGGTTCTTTCTGGGTATAACTAGCTAAGGTAGAAGCCAAAAGTGACAATACAAACCAACTGACATAGTTTTCAAAAGGTATTACATGATGCTCCCAGTGCCAGAAGTCCAGGGCTATGGCTACTGGTTCCATTTGGTAGTCGAGTAGGGTTAATGTTACTCCTGAGAGTAAAATCTTGTACAATCTAGATTTAAAAACCAATTCCGCAGCAGAGAATGCTGCCAGCGAAAGCATTACCCAGTTTAGGCCTATGAGTAGTGGAACTTGTAAAACTTTAAAGCCCAAGGTTTTCCCATAATAATAGACACCAAAAGGCCACCCTGTAGCAACGCCTATTGCTTCAACACCAAAACACAACAAGAAAATAAAAAAAATACCTATCCAAAAACGGGATTTTTTTTCAGGCTCATTCCATAAAAGCAGTCCAAAGGTTACAAGTAAATTGAAAGGTGTAAGTGCGAGCAACCAATATCGATATGCCCCATCTAAAAGCGAAAATCCCAAAGCACCAACTACATATAAAACGGCCATGACAAGCCATGAAATTTTTAATTTACCAGCGAGCATCGGTTTGCATTTTTGATGCAAAGGTTCAATAAATTGCGGTTTTAGAGAATGATTATAATTTAGAATTAATCTAAATAGCAATATTTTTTGAATTAAAAATCCTTTAAAGACCTGATAACCAGTAGTGCTTTTCGAAGTTTGTCAAAGCCCTTCGTATGTAACATGTGACCATGTATTTTCTCATCTCCTTTTAATTTGAATTGAAACCTTCCGCACTTACTTTTGCACCCGCCTTCAAAAGGCAAGGTTTTTAAAGAGCTAATCACATCAATGAAGTTGAATAGAGGCAAAAGTTATTTCACCCGGCTGTTATCGGCTTGTTTTGTAGCCTTTCTTTTTCTCACCACTCCCATAGTTGCTCAGGATGCAGCTGCTCCGGCAGTGGCAGCTCCTTCAGTTTCGGCTCCTCCTTCGGGCGCTGCAAGTCCTGAAGCAGTAGCAAGTGGTGCCGCAGTCTTCAAGGCAAACTGCAAGCAATGTCATGCCATAAACGAAGTGGTAGTTGGTCCGGCATTGAAAGATGCCCACAAGCGTTGGCCGAATAAGGCAGCCCTTGCCAATTTCATCAAATACCCGCAAAAGGTAATTGATGGCGGAAATGCTTACGCTAAAGGTTTGTACGACAAGTACAAGCAATATATGCCCAACCACGATTTTTTATCGGACGGCGATATCGACAACGTTATCACTTGGATTGTAAATGAAAGCGAAAATCCAACCGTAGTGGCAACAGCAGCAACAGGTGGAGTTGCAGATGCGGGAGCTGGTGCAGCAGTACCGGAGGATAACTCTACTTTGAATGTTGTGTTGGCTGTGCTCATGGTAGTGTTGCTATTGATGGTGTTGATCCTTATCATTTTCATCAACCTCATTGCCCGCTATCTTCGACAGAATACCCAATTAGACGAGGTAGACGAGGAAGTGCTTGAAGGAAAAATTAACTTCTGGGGCTTTTTAACAAGCACACCGATAAAAGCAGGAGTTACTTTCTTGTTTGTTATTGTATTGGCAAAAGCAGGTTGGGACAAAGTTTACGCAGTCGGAATTCAACAAGGATATGCGCCTAAACAACCTATTGCTTTTTCGCACAAGTTGCATGCAGGTATGTACGAAATTGATTGCAACTACTGTCATACAGGAGTTAATAAGGGAAAATCTGCGACTATTCCCTCGGTTAATATCTGTATGAATTGCCACAACGCCATCAAAACAGAGTCTCCTGAAATTAAGAAGATTTACAGAGCTATTGAGAACAACAAGCCTATTGAATGGGTACGTGTACATAATCTTCCTGACTTAGCTTATTTCAACCACGCCCAACACGTAAATGTAGGAGGTATTGAATGCCAAAAGTGCCATGGAGCCGTGCAGGAAATGGAAGTTGTAGAACAATATTCATCCTTGACCATGGGATGGTGTATCAATTGCCACCGTGAAACAGTGGTAAAAGCAGAAGGCAATGCCTACTATAACAAGTTGGTTTCTTTTCATGGAGAAAAAGGCACCAAGGCTATGAAAGTAGTCGATGTTGGTGGCTTGGAATGTTCTAAATGCCATTATTAAAAATTCATTTGAATTCAGAGATTAACGCCTGACATGAGTAACAAAGTTTACTGGAGAGGTTACGAAGAATTAACAAACGATGTTGAGTTTGTTAAAGATGCAGATAAGGAATTTAACCTTCCTGCCGAATACGATCCCTCAAATCCTGGGTCTTCACTGGAAAACCTGTCGAATAAGCGACGGGATTTTCTGAAAATGCTTGGTTTTGGTGCAGCAGCTGTATCATTGGCGGCTTGCGAAGCACCTGTTCGAAAGGCTATTCCATTTTTGAACAAGCCTGAAGAATACGACCCAACCATTGCCAATTATTATGCTTCTACCTATTACAATGAAGGTGAATATTGCAGTGTATTGGTGAAAACCCGTGAAGGTCGCCCCATCAAAATAGAAGGAAATACCCTTTCTTCCATCAATAAAGGAGGTACAAGTGCCAAAGTACAAGCCTCTGTATTGAGCTTGTACGACAAAGAAAGATATACTGTGCCACAAGCAGGTGGTAAACCTACTACCTGGGCTGTTTTAGACAAAGCAGTTTCCGAAGGATTGAGTGCTGCCAAAGCAGCCGGTCAAAAAGTGTATTTGGTTTCAGAAACCATTGCAAGTCCAACTACACAGATAGCAATCACAGAATTTGCTGTTGCTTCTGGAGCCACACATGTTCAATATGATCCGGCATCAGTTGATGGAATGTTGACTGCCAATCAGGAATGTTTTGGTGTGCGTGCTATTCCAAGCTACGATTTCAGCAAAGCCAAAGTAGTGGTTTCTTTTGAGGCCGACTTTTTAGGTACATGGATTTCACCTACCGCCTTTGCCCGCCAATTTGCCCAAACCAGAAAATTGGCTAAAGGCAAAAAGGAAATGTCCAGGTTGTTTGCTTTCGAATCCATCATGACTCTAACGGGTGCCAATGCGGATTACCGAAAAGCTGTTAGAAAATCAGACGAAGGTTTGTATGTACTAGCGCTGTACAATGCCTTAACGGGTGGTGGTTCAGTGGCCGGCGTAAAAGACGCCAAGTTGATTGACCAGGCTGCAAAAGACCTTCTCGATGCAAAAGGCAGCTCCGTTGTGGTTTCTGGATCGAATGACAAAAACATTCAAATGTTGGTGAATGCCATCAACAATTTTTTAGGAAATTATGCTTCTACCATCGATTTGGGCAACCCCTTGTTGACCAAGCAAGGTGATGATGCCAAGTTTGCTGGTTTTGTAAGCGATCTTTCTGGTGGCAGTGTCGGTGCTGTAATTTTCTACGGAGCCAACCCTGTGTACAACCATCCTGATGCGGCTGCCATTGCAAAAGCATTGAAATCTGTGCCTCTTTCGGTTTCTTTTTCCGATCGTCCAGATGAAACCGCTGTACTTTCAAAATATGTTGCCCCTGATCATCACTACCTGGAAGCTTGGGGCGATGCGAGTCCGAAACAGGGAGTTTACAGTTTGATTCAGCCAACTATTTCCCCTATTTTCTCTACCCGTCAGGCTCAGGAATCTTTATTGAAATGGGTAGGAAAAGATATCTCTTACTACGACTACTTGAAAGCAAACTGGAAGTCTGCTTTGTATCCAACTCAAAATTGGTACAACAACTTTCAGGATTTCTGGAACTACAGTCTACATGACGGTGTGTTTGAGCCCAGTGGTGGCAATCCACGTAAGCCTGCCGATGAAACATTGGTTGCCTCCGTTGGAGCGGCTATTGTAAATGCAGTTTCAAGCAACAAAACATTCAATTTCTCTGGGAACATTGCTTCAGCTTCTGCAACTGTATCTTCCGACTATGGAAAAGGCGGCGACACATTCGACCTTGTAATGTATGAATCTGTGGCTATGGGAACGGGAAGCCAAGCTAACAATCCCTGGTTACTTGAAATGCCTGATCCTATCACTCGTGCTTGTTGGGAAAACTACCTCACATTGCCAAAAGTGCTCGCCGAAAAGCTTGGTTTGAAAGTTAAAGAAGGCAAAACCGGTTTAGTGACACTCACCTTAGGTGGACAAACTATCGAAATTCCTGCTTTGGTTCAACCTGGGCAGCATGCTCAGGTAGTAGGGCTTGCTTTAGGCTGGGGCCGGGATGTAACGGGGAAAGCTGCCACTAAAATCGGTAAAAATGCTTTTGCCTTACTTGCAAAAAAAGACAATAGCCTGCAATATTTCCGAACAGGGGTTAAAGTTGAAGGTAAGTCAGATAGCTACGATATTGCCCATGTGCAAACGCACCATACGGTGATGGGTCGTCCGGTCATTCAGGAAGCTAAGTTCAACGAATATCTTAAAAAGCCAAATGCTGGTCGCTACTATCCGGTAGTTCAAACCGCAGAAGGTGAAGTTCCCGCATCAACACTTAGCCTATGGAAAGCTGGTAGCGTAAACGATCGTCCAAATCACTCATGGGGTATGGTTATCGACCTGAACTCTTGTTTTGGTTGTGGTGCTTGTGTGGTTGCCTGTTCTTCAGAAAACAATGTACCTGTGGTGGGCAAGCAAGAAGTGCTTAACCGACGAGAAATGCATTGGATTCGCATTGACCGCTATTACAGCTCAGATGCCAAACATGGAGATTTTACAGCCATGGAAGACCCGTCAGACGAGCCGGAAGTTGTGTTCCAGCCCATGATGTGTCAGCATTGTAACAATGCACCTTGCGAAACGGTGTGTCCGGTTTTGGCCACTACCCACAGTTCCGAAGGTTTGAACCAAATGACCTACAACCGTTGCATTGGAACAAGATATTGTGCTAACAACTGTCCTTACAAAGTAAGAAGGTTCAACTGGTTCAGCTACCCGAAAAGCAATGACTTCGACTACAACGTGAACAACGATTTAGGTCGAATGGTGCTTAATCCCGACGTAACTGTGCGAGCTCGTGGAGTAATGGAAAAGTGCTCCATGTGTATTCAGCGAATTCAGGAAGGTAAGTTGAATGCTAAGAAAGAAGCCCGTCGACCTGTTGATGGTGAAATTAAAACAGCTTGTGCGCAGGTTTGCCCTACCGAAGCCATCACATTTGGTGATATGGGCGATGCACAAAGTAGCATTTCAAAGCTTATTGCTCAGCAAAAAGACGAGCGTTTGTACTACATGCTCGAGGAAATTAATACAAACCCAGGAGTGGGTTATTTAACGAAAATTAGAAACAAAGCGTAAGAAATATGCAAGTTACATCCGATGTTCGTGAACCGTTAGTAACCGGAGGGAAAACCCTCAAGGACGTTACCAACGACATTTGCAGACAAGTCGAAGGCCGACCATCCAGGTCATGGATCATTGCCTTCGTTCTGGCGCTTATTACTTTAGCTTATGGTACCTATTGCCTGATGATGACCTGGTTTGTAGGTCTGGGGCTTTGGGGCTTGAACAAGACTGTAGGCTGGGCTTGGGATATTACCAACTTCGTGTGGTGGGTTGGTATTGGTCACGCTGGTACTTTGATTTCTGCCATTCTTCTACTTTTTAGGCAAAAATGGAGAACCTCTATTAATCGTGCAGCTGAAGCAATGACCATTTTTGCGGTTTTGTGTGCAGCCAGTTTCATCCTCATGCACATGGGTCGTCCGTGGTTGGCCTATTGGGCACTTCCATTGGGCAACACCTATGGCTCACTTTGGGTAAACTTTAACTCACCATTGGTTTGGGACGTTTTTGCCATCAGTACTTACTTAACAGTTTCTGTAGTTTTCTGGTACATAGGCCTTATTCCCGATCTGGCCACCATTCGTGACCGTGCTACCAACAAAGTTTCTCGTTTGGTTTATGGAACGCTGGCATTTGGCTGGAATGGGGCTGCCAAAGATTGGTCAAGATTTGAGTCTGTTTCCCTTGTCCTGGCAGGACTTTCAACACCGCTTGTACTTTCAGTTCACACCATTGTAAGTATGGACTTTGCCACCTCTATTATACCTGGTTGGCATACCACTATTTTCCCTCCTTATTTCGTTGCTGGTGCTATTTTTTCTGGTTTTGCCATGGTGTTGTCTTTAATGTTGATTACACGGTATGTGTTTCACCTGGAAGACTACATTACTTATGCCCACATTGAATCGATGAACAAAATCATCACGCTCACAGGTAGCATAGTGGGGATTGCCTATATCACCGAATTTTTCATTGCCTGGTACAGTGGGGTTGAATATGAAGGGTACGCCTTTATTAATCGAGCCTTTGGTCCTTATTGGTGGTCATATTGGGCCATGATGACCTGTAACGTAATTTCTCCACAGCTTTTCTGGATTCGTTCAGTTCGCAGAAGCCTTCTGGCTACTTTTGTTCTTTCTGTGATTGTAAACATTGGAATGTGGTTTGAGCGATTTGTGATTATTGTAACATCGCTACACAGAGATTACGTGCCCTCAAGCTGGGCTATGTTTGCCCCAACACGCTACGACATCGGTGATTACATTTTCTCATTTGGATTATTCTTCACGCTGTTCCTGTTGTTTGCCAAGTTTTTGCCTGTCATCAACATGGCTGAAGTTAAGGCAATTATCAAATCTTCTTCTGAACCACAACCTAAATCTGGGAGCGCTGCATCTACTTTGGGTGGAAAAGAAGTGGAAGTAACGGACTCAAATCACTAAGAATTCGGCTTTATCAAAACATCATGTCTGATTCAAAGAAATATTTAATTGGGGTTTACGACGACGACGCAGTGTTGTTGGACGCCATTTCAGCAATCCGGGCACAAGGAGTTAAAATCCTTGAGGCTTTCACACCATTTCCTGTTCACGGCATAGACGACGTTCTGGGTTATAAAAGGAGCCGTTTACCTATTGCTGCTTTTATGTTTGGTGCAACCGGAACTACCTGTGCGGTTTGCCTGCAGGTGTTGACCTTAGGCGTTGACTGGCCCATGAATATCGGTGGTAAAGCAAACCTACCATACCCAGACTTCATACCTGTTTCCTTCGAGGCAACTGTCTTGTTTGCTGCTTTGGGAATGGTTGGAACTTTTTTGGTGGCTAGTGGCCTTGGTCCTGGCGCTCAAAAAACAGTTTTCGACGCAAGGAGCTCAGACGACAAGTTTGTGCTGGTTCTTGATTTGGAAAAAAACAATAAATTCTCTCAGGATCAACTTTCGCTATTGCTGAAAGATTCCGGAGCATCTGAAGTTAACGAAAAAGAGATAGTAGGATAAACATGCGTATCAAAACAATCCTTCATTTTATTTTGGGTGCTGCTACGCTTGGCCTTTTGTCTTGTAGCAAAGATTCCAACGACACAGGTTTGGAATTTGCTTCCCAGATGTACCATTCTATGGCCTACGAGCCATATACGCAGATTTTGGATAGTAATAGTGAAGACTATAACTCCAATCCGCACAACCCTCACCGCATGAATATGCGCAAGCCGGTTGCAGGTACCATTCACAGAAAGCAATTCGCTGGTGTTCCAAAAACACAACTTGCTTCTGATATCATGGTTTATGATGTACATCCTGACAGCATCGATTGGTCAGCTAAAAATTTGATAAATCCCATTCCTTTAAACGATGTTGTACTGAAGGAAGGTGAAGCACTTTATGGTCGATATTGTTCAGCTTGTCATGGTGCTGAAGGTGATGGTGCAGGCAAAGTAGCTGATCTATATAAGGGTGTTCCAGCTTACAATGCTGGCAGAGTGGCCACTGTTTCTGAAGGTCATATTTTCCACACCATCACACATGGCAAAGGCAGAATGTGGCCACATGGTTCTCAGGTTAACCCTGATGAGCGTTGGAAAATTGTGCACTTTGTGAAAACACTTCAAAGAAAACCTGCTTAAATAATATTGTATTAACAATGGGAGCTCATTCACACAAAGAATTTAAATTGGACGAAACTTTCGAGTTTTCGGCCGAAGCCCGAAAAAAGCTGACCTATGCCATTATTGCAGGTGTAGTGCTTTTTGGTTTGGGTGCATATCTACATTATGCCGGAATGTCGCACGGACATGGCGATACTCATGGTGTTCACGGCGAGAATGCTGGGCACCACGTGGCCTGGACTGCCCGTCTTTTCGCAGTTATTTGGCACAATAGCGTGTTTTTTACTGGTATTTCTCTTGTTGGAGTCTTTTTTATTGCCTTCAACTATGTAGCCTGGGCGGGCTGGTCTGCTATTATCAAGCGAATTCCAGAATCGTTTGGCAATTTTCTGCCTTTCACTTTCGCAGTGATGTTGATTACTTTCATTTTTGGTCACCATGATTTGTTCCACTGGACGCATCATGATTTGTATGATCCTCAAAGTGAGCACTATGATAAAGTATTGGATGGTAAAAAAGGATATCTTAACATTCCTTTCTACATCGCCAGGATGGTTATTTTCTTTGGTTTATGGTTCTTTTTGTTCCGTATACTGCGGAAATATTCTCTCAGCGAGGACCAGATTGGAGGCAAAGATTTTTACAACAAAAGCATCAATATTTCTGCTGTTTTCTTATTAAGTTTTGGAGTTGGAACTTCTATGGGTGCCTGGGATTGGGTAATGTCTATTGATCCTCACTGGTACAGCACGTTGTTTGGTTGGTACAATTTCGCCAGCTATTTTGTGGCAGGACTAGCTACCATAACTTTAACCATTCTTTTGTTGAAAGATAAAGGTTATTTGACAAATGTAACCAGTAACCATTTACACGATTTAGGCAAGTTTATGTTTGCTTTCAGTGTATTTTGGACTTACCTCTGGACTTCTCAATTTCTTTTGATTTTCTATGCCAACATTCCCGAAGAAATTATTTATTTCAGAGAGCGAATGTATGGCTACGATGGACACTATGCTGGTCTATTCTTTTTCAATATTTTCATAAACTTTTTATTTCCTTTTTTGGTTTTAATGACTCGTGACGCCAAACGTCAGCCTATTTTTCTAAAGATTGTTTGTATTGCAATCATTGTCGGTCACTGGCTTGATTTTTACCTGATGATTATGCCGGGTGTTACCAAAGGAACAAGCGGTTTTGGGTTTATGGAAATTGGGGCAGTTTTGGTGTTTATGAGTGGGTTTATTTGGGTTATCTCAAGCTCACTTACGAAAGCCAACTTGGTTGCTAAAAACCACCCTTTGCTTCAGGAAAGTTTGCATCACGATATTTAAGCGTTTACTACAACCATTATGACACTGTTAATTTTCACATCCGTAGTTCTTGTTGTCATCATCATTGGGTTGATTGTTCGTGCCCAATCTCTGATCGACATTGTAACAGGTTCAGCTAAAAAAAGGGCTGGATTTTCAAATAGCTTCAATGCTTTGATGTTTCCTGCTTTTTTGGTTTTCGGCTTTGGCGCAGCAATCTGGACATCAATACACGCCAGCCAGTACTTTTTACCAGAGGCTGCCTCTGAACACGGTATTTTGACTGACAAACTGTTTTGGATAACCATGGCGGTAATCGGTATTGTATTTTTTGCTACACATGTTTTGTTGTTTACTTTTCCGTATACTTACCAGTACAAAGAGGATAGAAGAGGATATTATTATCCTGACAATCACAAATTGGAGTTGATTTGGACTTTAATCCCGGCTGTGGTTTTGTCCATTTTAGTTTTCACTGGTTTAAAAGCTTGGACCGACATCACAACCACCGCACCATCAAATTCTACTGTAGTAGAGCTGGTTGGTAAACAGTTTAACTGGATAGTTAGATATCCTGGCATTGATTCTAAATTGGGAAAGCATAATTACCGTAAAATTGATGCGACTAATGAAGTAGGAATTGACTTTGCTGATCGCAATGGTTTCGATGATTTTATTTCAAACGAAGTTCACTTGCCAAAAGGTGTACCTGTTCACTTGCGAATTAGAGCAAGGGATGTTTTGCACAGTGTCTTTATGCCACATTTTAGGGTAAAAATGGACGCTGTTCCGGGAATGCCTACCCAATTCTGGTTTACTCCTACAAAGACAACTGACGAAATGCGCACTGAATTGGGAAATCCGGACTTCAATTTCGAATTGGCTTGTACCGAGGTTTGTGGTCGTGGCCACTTTGGGATGCGTAAACTTATTATAGTACACGAACATGAGGATTACCAGAAATGGTTGAGAGAACAAGAGTCGTTTTTGTCTAAAAATCCGGACTATCTCAAAAGTGTTCCGAATGGTTTGAAAAAATTGGCAGCCTTGCAGATTAAAAATCCGCAAGCTCCTAAACAAGTTGAAGAAGGAGAAGTTTTAAAGACTCAAGCAAGTTTATAATAGAATTAACATGGAAGCGACAGAATCTAAAATCTTAGATCACGGACATGCTCACCACGATGAGCACCACGATGAGCATGATCATCATGGTAATTTTTGGACTAACTATGTCTTCAGCCAAGACCATAAGGTTATAGCTAAACAGTTCCTAATTACTGGCCTTTTGTGGGCGTTTTTAGGCGGCGGTTTATCTATTATTTTCCGTCTTCAGCTCGGTTTTCCTAATATGGACATGACCTTTCTTAAACCTATTTTGGGTGGATGGATTGAAGAAGGAAAGCTTAATCCAGAATTCTATCTCGCCATGGTTACCATGCATGGAACTATCATGGTGTTTTTCGTTTTAACAGCTGGTTTGAGCGGTACATTTAGTAATTTCCTCATCCCTCTTCAAATAGGAGCCAGAGATATGGCTTCTGGTTTTCTGAACATGCTTTCTTACTGGTTTTTCTTTGTATCCAGCGTCTTGATGTTCACTTCGTTGTTTATTGAAACAGGCCCTGCCTCGGGTGGTTGGGTAATTTATCCACCCTTGAGTGCTTTACCTCAAGCTATGCCAGGTTCTGGTTTGGGTATGACGCTTTGGTTGTGTAGCATGGCTATATTTATCGTAAGTAGTTTGCTTGGCTCCATCAATTACATCACTACTGTCATCAATTTGAGAACAAAAGGAATGACATTTTCAAGATTACCACTTTCCATTTGGGCATTTCTTGTTACCGCCATCATCGGTGTTTTATCATTTCCTGTGCTTTTCTCTGCTGCACTTTTGTTGATTTTCGATCGAAGTTTCGGTACAAGTTTCTTCTTATCAGAGATTTACATTAATGGTGTGGCGTTACCGAATATGGGTGGAAGTCCTATTTTATTCCAGCACTTATTTTGGTTCTTAGGGCACCCGGAAGTGTATATTGTATTGTTGCCTGCCTTAGGAATCACCTCTGAAGTAATTGCCGTAAATTCCAGGAAACCGATTTTTGGATACAGAGCCATGGTTGGTTCAATTTTGTTCATTGGATTAATCTCTTTTATCGTTTGGGCTCACCACATGTTTATAACAGGTATGAATCCTTTCCTGGGATCCATATTCATGTTTTTAACTTTGATTATAGCTGTTCCTTCGGCGGTAAAGGCCTTCAATTACATAGCTACCCTTTGGCGAGGAAATCTGGTCTTTACCACTGGCATGTTGTTCTCCATCGGTTTGGTTTCTTTGTTTATTTCTGGCGGACTCACAGGAATTGCACTTGGCAATGCAGCTATTGATATTCAGTTACATGATACCTATTTTGTTGTAGCTCACTTTCACCTGGTGATGGGGTCTGCCTCTTTCTTTGGTATGATGGCTGGGGTTTATCATTGGTTTCCTAAAATGTTCGGAAGGATGATGAACGATAAAATGGGATATGTCCATTTTTGGATGACGTTTATCGGAGTATATCTCGTGTTTTTCCCCATGCACTACACGGGTATTGCTGGTTTCCCAAGAAGATATTACTCGTTCACAAGTTTCGATGCCTTTAAGACTTTCACAGATTTGAACATGTTCATTTCGGTGGCAGCCATGATTACCTTCTCTGCCCAGTTGTTGTTTGCTTTCAACTTCTTTTACAGTATTTTCAGAGGAAGGCGTGCTACATTGAATCCTTGGAAAGCAAATACGTTGGAGTGGACCACACCTTTACATCCTGGGCATGGTAACTGGGTGGGTGAAATTCCAACAGTCTACCGTTGGCCATACGATTACAGTAAGCCTGGTGCACCCGATGATTTCATTCCTCAAACAGTTCCTTATTCCCATACACCTGAGTCGAATTTGCCACATGAGGCAGATGATGTTGAAGAGGTGGGAGAAATTCCAGATGTAATTGAGATTAATGAAAAGTCTGTTTCCTGATTACTACAGGCGATTCCTTTTCACCACCATCGTTGCAGTTTACTTTTTGATTTTCATTGGTTCACTTGTTCGAAGTACAGGTGCTGGAATGGGTTGCCCTGACTGGCCTAAGTGCTTTGGACTTTGGATTCCGCCTACTTGCGAATGTCAATTACCAGCTGATTATCATGAAAAATATGCATCTCATGGCTATGCCAATACTGATTTTGATGTCTTTAAAACCTGGACGGAATACGTTAATCGGTTAGTTGGTGTTTTGATCGGATTTTTTGTTTTGGTGAATGCAGTACTATCCGTTCGCTTACGTAGAAAGTCAATTTTTTTGGCTTTAACTGGAGTATTGGTTTTGCTCATTACTATGTTTCAAGGTTGGTTAGGTGCCGTTGTCGTTGATTTGAATCTTAAGCCGGTAATTGTGTCGGCACATTTGGTTCTTGCCTCTATAATTGTGTCCTTGTTAACCCTTCAATTGGGTGTTGTGTCTTTTACAAATAATTGGGGTGCTTTGAAAGACATACTAGGTTTTAGGTTGATTCGCACATTATCGATGGTACTTTTTGCGGCCATGGTGATTCAGTTTGTTCTAGGTGTACAGGTGAGGCAATTTGTCGACCATCTGTTTGCAATATTTGGATATACAGATAGGACAGGTTTTACTGAGCAGTTTGGCTTTTTATTTTATGTACATCGGTCATTTTCAGTATTAGTGGTATTTCTTAGCACCTGGCTTTTGAAGGTTGTTCTTGCAGAAACGATGCTGCACTCAGCTCTGCGCACACTGGTAGTTTCAATTTTAAGTACAACTATTTTGGCAACTTTGGTTGGGATCATTTTGTATTATTTTGAACTTCCTACCTTTGCACAGCCATTTCACCTTTTGACTGCCGTGTTGCTGGTTGGTTTAATGGTTTTCCTCAATCAAAGACTTTATTTCATTCAACGTTTGTCGCCTGTTTCATGAGTGTAGTTGCTGTTCAACAAAACCTGATAAAAGATTTAAGCCAGCTATTTAAGTTGAGGCTTAATCTGTTGGTTTTGTTTTCTTCGGCTATGGTTTACCTCATGGCAGTTCAAGGTTCTTTGGATGTAGTTAAATTTTCAATATTTCTTTTGGCTGGTTTTTTGGTTACAGGTTGTGCAAACACCCTGAATCAAATTTTTGAGCGTGATTTAGACCAATTCATGAAACGCACTTGCGATCGTCCATTGCCAAGTGGCCGCATGCTAGTTTCTACTGCTACTTCAGTTGCCATTTTGTCTGGTGTCGCTGGTTTGGTGCTTATGGCTTATGCAACCAATCTGCTTACAGTTGCACTCAGCTTCGCATCTATCGTTTTATATGCTTTTTTTTATACACCGCTAAAAACCAAATCACCTTTAGCTGTAGTAGTTGGGGCAATTCCAGGAGCTATGCCACCATTGATTGGTTGGGTAGCTTATTCCGGCAGTATTAGCTATGAGCCAATTATTTTGTTCAGCATTCAATTCATTTGGCAATTTCCGCATTTCTGGGCAATTGCCTGGGTTTTGGATGAAGATTATCAAAAGGCTGGTATCAAGCTTTTGCCTTCAGGGGGTAGGAAAGATTTTAACACAGCATTCCAAATCATGATTTACACCCTGCTGTTGTTGCCATTGGGCTTATTGCCGTTGCATATGGGATTTGCCGGGGTAAACTCAGCTGTAATTGCTACTTTATGCGGAACGTTATTCCTGATTCAGACCTTTCAACACATGCGTGTTGGAACAGACAAGTCTGCTCTAAGGATCATGTTTGGATCATTTCTCTATTTACCTATTGTTCAAATCGCTTTTTTGTTAGATAAAGTATGATGGAAAGGCCATTCGCATCGTCTCCTGTTTATGAAGAAATAAAGCCGACCCTTAGTATGGAGCCGAAGAAATTCGGCATGTGGCTGTTTTTGGTAAGTGTAGTAATGATTTTTGCTTCGCTCACCAGTGCCTACATTGTTCGTAAGGGCGATGGCAATTGGTTGGAGTTTGAATTGCCACCTATTTTTTGGGTTACTTCTGGCATTCTTTTGTTGAGTAGCGTTACCATGCACATTGCTTATTTAAGTGCAAAAAAAGACGATTTAATGCTAATGCGGCTTTTTTTACTCATTACCACTTTACTAGGATTTGTGTTTTTAGTCACTCAATATTATGCTTGGGTTTACTTGGTAAAAATCAATGTTTATTTTGTTGGAAATCCCTCAGGATCATTTGTTTACGTGTTAACGGGACTTCATGCTGCGCACTTAATTAGTGCCCTGCTCTACTTGTTTGTTATGACTTGGAAAGGCTTTACCTACAAAATTCACAGTAAAAATTTGCTGGGAATTGAACTTTGTGCCACATATTGGCACTTCTTAGACGTACTTTGGATTTATCTTTTCGTTTTTTTGCTGCTCAATCACGGCAATATTTAATTTAAAAATCAAAAATGGCGACTGTAGCTACTGTTGAACAATCTCAAAAGCAACTCTGGGCCGGAGGTGCTGAACCTTTAAAAGCTAGTTATGGCAAGCTGATGATGTGGTTCTTTCTCATGTCTGACGCATTTACCTTCTCAGCCTTGCTTGTTACCTATGGCATGATCCGTTTTAGTCACGAAGTTGCACCAGCAGCTGCTAATGTGGTCGTAGATGGAGCGCATAAATTTATTTTTTCTCATGAGTACTGGCCAATTCCTGAGGCCGTGTTTACTCACTTTCCTTTTACACATGCTCACCTTCCATTGGCATTTGTAGGATTAATGACCTTCATTTTGATCATGAGCTCCGTGACCATGGTATTGGCAGTGGAGGCTGGTCATAGGATGCACAAAGATGCTGTTGCCAAGTGGATGCTATGGACTATTCTAGGTGGATTTGCCTTTTTGGGATCTCAAGCTTGGGAGTGGTCAATCTTCATAGTAGGTTCTGAAAATGGCCTGACTTTGTCAGAAACCGGAAGAACAATTTTTGGAGCTAACCTGACTGAAAACGAATATGGCCCACCAGCATTTGCTGATTTATTTTTCTTCATTACAGGTTTTCATGGAACTCACGTGTTGAGTGGTGTAATTTTGAACATCATCATATTTTTCAACGTGGTTACTGGCTTATATGAACGTCGTGGTCACTACGAAATGGTTGAAAAAGTAGGTCTCTATTGGCACTTTGTAGACCTTGTTTGGGTATTTGTGTTTACTTTCTTTTATCTGGTTTAAGCATTAGCTGAAAAAAATTATGGCAACTGAACTAACAGGACAGTATGTTCCGGACACCAACCCGGAATCGGTAAAGCAGAGAAGTAGAATCTGGACAGTATTCTGGATACTTTTTGCTATCACCTCATTTGAGTTTTTGATAGCTTTCACCAAAGGTCCATTAAATATTCCACACATACTTGTGCTCACCATTTTCATCACCCTCACCATTGTAAAGGCATTTTACATTGTGGCTGAGTTTATGCACTTGAAGCATGAGATGAAGGTGTTGATCTGGAGTGTGGTAATTCCTACTGTATTCATTATTTGGCTGATTGTTGCCTTGCTTATGGAAGGCGGAAGTCACTAATCCATACACGTGAAAAAACTCATATTAGGGATTGCCTTGGTAATCCCTATTTTTATTTTGGTGCTTCTGTATTTTTTTGGGAAGAACACCTATAAGGTGCGGAACGCCCAAAATGTTCCAGAGGCATGTGCTGGATTTCTTCAAGATCAATTGCAGGAAAAGCCACTGGGCATATTTCTGATGTTTAGTAAGGATTCGACAAGTTCTGATGCTCAGTTTTTGACCAGACTTTGTGATGCACTCCCTTACCCCGAAAAAATTTCTTTTTTTTCGAATCGTTCTGCTGAACAAAGCAGTAATGAATGTGGTTTTATGGTTGTGTCAGATTCGACTTTGTGCCATCAGGAACCTGCTTTATATTTGGTCAACAAGGAGGGATTTGCGAAAGAATATCCGTTCAATACCGTATATTTTGACACACTCATAGTTGATTCAAAAGTTTTACTCAAGCCATGAAGATTGAAAACCAGGCTACCTTGTTTTTGCCTGAAGAGAAGGTGAAACGAATTATCCTTATTGTTTCAACCGTAATCCCTGTTGCGGTTGCTGGCATGTTCTTTTCGCCAGTGAAATTCACCTTTTTGAAAGATCATCTCTCTTTTTTCCCAGCTTTTCACGCAACGCTCAACTTCATTACCACGCTGTTGCTGCTGGTCGCTTTGTATTTTGTAAAAAATAAAAATATCAAAGCTCACCGAAATACCATGTTGTCCGCATTTGCTTTGTCATCCGTTTTTTTGGTTTCATATGTGCTGTACCATCTCAATGCACCAACTGTGCGTTTTGGCGATGTAGACCATGACGGAATTGTTTCAGCGATGGAGCTGGAGGCATCTGGGGGGCTGAGAGGGTTTTATTTCTTTATTCTGGTTTCGCACATTTTGATGGCCATTTTGATTTTGCCTTTTATCCTTACGGCCTTGTTTTTAGGATTAACCAATCAGGTTTTCAGGCACAAGAAAATGGTGCGTTACACATTCCCGATTTGGCTGTATGTGACCTCAACCGGGGTTTTGGTATATTTGCTCATTGAACCATATTACCCATGGTAAAGAAAGTTGTTTTATTGTTCTTATTTCTATTTGTGTTGGTTGCTATACAAATAGACGCTTTGGCGCAATGCGCCATGTGTAAAGCTACGTTGGAAGCTGGTGGCGGACAAAAAGGAACGATAGGTGCCGGATTGAATACTGGGATTTTATACCTGATGTCCGTTCCATACATTGCCGGTGTTGTTCTTGCTTTTTTCTGGTACAAAAATGCAAAGGCAAAAAAAAAGGCGGCTTTTGTACAAAAAGGGTTGGAGTAAGCTAGAAATCGTAGGCCTCTCTCTGGTTATTACCAATTTGCTTGTTTCTTTGCCCCAACAACACCAAACAGGGTCTGAATGATCATTGACTCAAGAACCTTTGCCCGGGCTGGCTTATTAGGAAACCCATCTGATGGCTATTTTGGAAAAACCATTTCCATCATTGTTAAGAACTTTGGTGCGCATGTGCAGTTGTATCAATCTCCAGAATTGGTCATTGAACCCAATGCCTCCGATCTGCACCAATTCAGAAACATTTATGCCCTGCGTGATGCTGTAAAAGCTACGGGTTACAGCGGCGGCATTCCATTGATCAAGGCTGCCATTAAGAAGTTTTGCGAGTTTGCCGATGAGGAGAATCTCAGGCTTCCCAATCGAAATTTTGCCATCAGGTATAGCTCAAACATTCCACGTCAAGTTGGTTTAGCGGGCAGTAGTGCCATTGTGATTGCGACATTGAAGGCACTGGTTCAGTTTTACGAAGTACACATTCCACCACACTTATTGGCAACTTTAGCATTAGAAGCCGAAACCAAAGAGTTGGGCATTACCGCTGGATTACAGGATCGTGTGATTCAGGCTTACGAAGGCTGTGTGTATATGGATTTTGAAAAAGCGCACGTGCAAAAGGAAGGATATGGCAAATATCAAGTTCTGAATCCCGTACTACTTCCAAAGCTGTACCTTGCCTACAAAACAGATTTAAGCAAAGTTTCGGGTAAGGTGCTCAATGATATAAAAACCCGATATGAGCAGGGAGAAAAGCATGTAATTGATACCTTGGCTCACATTGCTTCATTAGCTGAACAAGGTAAAGAGAGCATTTTACAAGGAAACATGAAGCGGCTCGGTGAATTGATCGATGAAAATTTCGATAGCCGATGCAAGATCATGAATATTTCCGACAGTAACATGGAGCTGGTGAACACAGCACGTTCCTGCGGAGTAACCGCCAAATTTACAGGATCGGGTGGGTCAATTATTGGCACTTATTCAGATGAAGAAACGCTAAAGCGCCTGGTGTTTGCCATGAAAAAAATTCAGGCAAGGGTCATAAAACCAATTGTACGCTAAAACTATGGTAAGAAAAGCAGTAATACCGGCTGCCGGGTTTGGAACCCGGTTTTTGCCCGCCACAAAGGCTTCTCCAAAAGAAATGTTGCCCATCATCGACACGCCCACCATACAGTATGTGGTGCAGGAAGCAGTTGATTCTGGTATAGAAGATATTCTCATCATTTCGGGCAAGGGCAAACGAGCGATTGAAGACCATTTCGACCGAAACTATGAACTTGAAGACCGATTGAAGGAAAAGGAGGAAGCGCTATATGAAGAGGTTCGACATTTGGCAGATATGGCCAACATCCATTTCATTCGTCAAAAGGAAATTTCTGGACTGGGAGATGCCATTTATTATGCCAGGCACCACACAGGAAATGAGCCATTTGCGGTGCTCTTGGGCGATACCATTGTCGATTCTGTAATTCCGGTTACGCAGCAACTTATGGATATTTACGATCAGTACCAGTCGACCGTGGTGGCGGTGGAGCAAGTGCCTGCTGATAAAGTGAATCGCTATGGCATTGTGGGTGGTACTTTGCTGAAAGATACCGTGATGGAACTCAATCAACTGGTAGAAAAGCCCTCAGTTGGTCAGGCACCTTCAGATTTGGCTATTGCAGGCAGGTATATTCTGACTCCGGAAATTTATAAGGCGCTTGAAAAAACGCCCAAAGGGAAAAACAATGAGTTGCAGCTCACTGACGCTTTGAATATGTTGCTCAAAAGTGAAAGTGTATATTCCTTTACGTTTGAAGGTATTCGTTACGACATTGGCAATAAGCTCGATTTTTTGAAAACCACTGTGGACTTTGCTTTGAAGCGTAAGGAGTTTGCCAAGCCATTTTTAGAATACCTAAAAGAGGTTGTGGCAAAAGCCGGTTAACTTTTGCATCGATCTAACTTGTTGGGGGTTTGGAGGTGATGCGATGTGTTATCGACCGTATCGAAACATGACATAGGCCAAGGCAAGAATTAAAATCAATGCACCTCCGGCATATACCATCCAGTAGTATTTTTCTTCGTTCCCTAGGTCAGGTCGGGGTTGAATACCTAAATCGTCTTCAGCTATTTCTACAAATTCGGCCCATGAATCGAAGCCCAGGTAGCGGGCAAGGGCTGTTTTTGTCGATTTTTGAGGCGATTCGTTGCTCCATGGACTGAGCAATTGTTTTAATTCTTTGGCTGTTACTTTTATTTTGGTTTTGTTGAAAATTTCCTCCTCTAGTGCTATAAAGTTGTCTTCTGTCCAGGTATCAAAGGAACCTTGACTAAACTTTTGTGTCAACAACTTGTTGCAATAATGGAGTATATTTCGTTCCAAAGTTCTGAGCTTGAGATTGCAAGTTTAACCAAAGATTTAGAGTATATCAATCAATCTGAGCTTAAAAAATTCCTAGCGGTAATTGTGAAAGCATATATTAATCTAGTTCATTTGAGGTTTATTCGACGGGCATCAATTTAATTTTCAATTACGTTTTAGCTCAAAAAAAAATTGCTTTTGCTAAAAATCGCATTCGCATGTATCATGGGATGGTTTGCATGCGCCCAGGTTGAGGCTCAGGTATATTTTCACAAACACTTTACTACCGAGCATGGACTTTCGAGCAACACCACCTACGATGTGGTAGAAGACGTGGCAGGTAGAATCTGGGTAGCGGCAGACAATGGAGTTTCCTATTTTGAGGGCGATATTTTCAGAAACCTAACGGTGGACGACGGCCTACCTGACGTCGAAATTTTTAACCTTCATGTAGAACACGAGCACAAGATTTGGATGCTGGGCTCAAATGGCAAAGTTTCGTTTTTGCATCATGACAAAATTGTTTCTCAACGTATTTTAGGCAACAACAACTTTTTACTTCTCTCATCTTCCCTCACTTCCTCAAACTCAAAATCCACCTCACCATTTTGTCAATATCGGGCTTTTGTAAATGACTTTGGGCTGCCATGGCATAGTTGCCCCAAACGCCTGTGCCGCCTTCGTACACTTTTTTGTTCAGCTTGGCCAGGTTTGCAGGCGTGTTGGCATATTTTCCGGCTATGTCTGCAAAGCTGGGACCCAATAATTTTTCGTTGTTGCGGTGGCATTGCAAACAACCCGAAGGTTCAATGAGTGCTTGCCCCTGCGCTATCATTTGTGCTTCGGTAAGCTGTGGTTTAGGTCTTGCCACGGGTTTCGCAATTGTTGCAGTTGGTTTTGCGCCAGGCTTTGTTTTAACAGCAACTACAGGTTTTACTTTTACCGCTCCAGCTTCTTGTGGCACTATGTTTAAAGTGTACCAACCTTCGTAGGTCCAAATGGTGTTTCCGGTGCTGCTTTTCAGGCTTTTAGGACATTTGATATACACCACCCTGCCAGCTCGCAGACTGTCGAGTTCTAGGAACAGGCGCTTTCTGTCGGCACTAAAATTCAGGCTTTTAGGATAAAGGTCTTCCAAATTTTCTTTCGGACCTCCATAACGCTGGGTTGGTATATACTGCCACTGCATGGCCACATAATCATCCAACTTGTTGCCGTTGGTGTCGGCCAGAGGTTCTGTAAATTCAAGCTCCAGCCCATTTCTTTTTGCCCGGACGGCTAATAATTCAAACACAGGATTTTTATTGTATTCGATGCGTTGCAAGCCAAACCATTGCTTGAGCGATTGGCTCCAATTTCCCGGATTTCCAACTGCCCCTGCATACAAGGCACCGTCAGGACCCCAGCAAATTCTGTTGATGCCACCGGCAAGCCCTTGCGTAAAGTTGAAAGCTACACCTTGGTATTGACCATCTACTCTTTCTACAAAGGCCCGTTTGATGCCTCCATGCGTCACATCACCAAACATGAGCTGACCTTTCCAGGGGCCAAATTTCATGATGCCGGGTTCGCTGGTTGAGTTGCCTATTTCGTTTTGAGGCAGCCACACTACGGGTGGTTTTTCTTCCCACTTAAAAATGTCGTAGAGCTCCACCGAATAGCTGCCATAAAAGGCACCTTTTTCCAGGTGAACCACTTTGCAGGCTGGTAACCAATCTCCCTGGTTGTCGGCTATAAATATTTCATTGTCAACGCCCAGTCCGATGCCGTTGGGGGTTCGCAATCCTTTGGCCACCATTTCAAACGATCCATCCATACCAATTTTTACAGCCTTGCCCCTGTGCGGGTGCTGCACCCTGGTGCTTTTGCCTCCGGGATTGATGGAAGTGGCGAGTGTGGCATAGAAATACCCGTCTTTAAATACCAACCCAAAGGCAAATTCATGAAAGTTACCTGTTGTGCCCCAGGCGTTGCAAATGGTTTGATACTGGTCTATGATGTCGTCGCCGTTGAGGTCAACAAGCTTGGTGAGTTCCGGTTTTTGAAGCACATATATGGCTCCATCTACCACTTTGAGCCCAAGGGGCTCGTTCAAACCCCAGGCTATTCGTTTCACTTTTACCTGTGTAGAATCTTTCGATTGAAAACCTTCTACCAAATAAACTGAACCTGTTGAATCCCAGGTACAGACCACCATTCGGCCATCTGGCAGAAAGTCAATACCTCCGGTTTTGGGTTGGAAGTTATCGCTGTGAATGTCGAAAACATCCAGGGCAGGATGTCGGCCTGCTCTCAGGTTTTTGAGATTTGCTTTAGGCTTGGGCACCATGGTGCTGCCGATAGATTGTTTTTGCACTTTCTTTTTGCTCAAAAACTGGGAAGGTGGAATTCGCTCAAAAATATTGGTAGTCGGGTTTGTCCACCAAAGCGTCAAATCCTGGTATTGACTTGGATTTTGGTTCAGCTGAATTGCAAAAAGCTTATGAAGTCCTTTCGATAACCTTACACTGAATCGATTGTCCCGCACACTTTTGTTTGGGTCGAGTTGTTCTGCCAGCAGTTTGTCGTCCACAAACAGTTGTGCTATCTGGTTGCAACGAAAGTTCATTTGGTACAAGCCGGAATCCGGTGCTAAAAAATAGCCGTCCACATGCATCACAAAGGTTTCTTCCGGCAAAAAGTAGCTGGAAAGCAAATAGGGCGAAAAGGCCAGATCGGGGCTTGTTCTAATTTGGTTGGGCGCCGGACTCAGTTTTAACCTTTCCAGCTTATTGGGCATTTCTCTTTCCAAATGCCACACCTTCACCACCAAACCGGGCGCCAGAGAAGTGTCTGAAACGGATTGGGCCTGCACCGCTCCCACGAGCAAAAGCAGTAGTAAAATTATTGATCTGGACATGTGCAAAACTTAAGGATGTACGGCAGTTTCAGTGAAAAAAGTAGTAATCTCAATTTCTGTTGCGGGGAGGTTTATGGCCACCAACGTGGAAATCAGGGTGCCTGCGCTGGTGTAGTTTTCAGATTTTTGCACCAAAGTGGCCGGGGTGTTGATCAATAAATCGCCTTTTTTGAAATCGCTGGAAAGCGTTTTTAGTCCTTGCGATTCCAGCAACAGCACGGGTTGAAGTTGCGCCTCATTTTTCAACACCTTTATTTTTCTCACCAGGCCTGGTTTACCAGTTTTGGCTTGGGTAGTAAATTCCGGCCATTCTTCAATGCTCACCGAGCCCACACTATCGGCCATCACATCATATTGTAGCACCAATTTGTTGTCTTGCCACACATAGCCTTTGAAAGTGGTTTTGCACTTGAGTTCCTGGTTGTTTTTCAGCAATTTCCAGGTTGGAGTCAGGGTATTGATCTGGTACCAGGGCGACAAACTGATGGGTTGCGGCCCATGTTTGGTAGTGGAATATACGGCACCGTCGAATTTTACCCCACCTTTCCAGGCTTTGAAAAGTTGGCAATTGTCGGTGTCGTAGCCAATGTACAGGTCTTTGTGCAAAGCGGCCACAAGTGCTTTGGGTTTGCCGTCGAGCACACAGCGAAACACCCACATGTCCATGGGGCGTTGCGTTTGGGCCAAAGAGAGCAAGCTGCATGTAAGCAGCCATAGGAGTGCAAGTTGTTTCAATGCTTCGGTGTTTATGCGCAAAAATAGGGGTTGTTTATTTGTATTTGGAAACTAATCTTCACACCCCTGTACCGATTGGATATTTGCAGCCGACAAGTAACTTATATCATTAAAAACTAAAAGTCAGTATTCAAAAAGTCATCAGGGGATTCTGGGAACAGTCTTTTGCTATGGTAAATTGAAGTAATGATAACCAGTTTTTGGTTTACTGACAAATGATATACTAAGCGATAACTTCCTTCAATTAGTTCTCGGATCTGCTCATGTTGGTATTCAGGAACTATTCTTCCTGATTTTGGAAGGTTCTTCAAAATGAAGGTTCGCTCAAACAAACGATCAACAACTTGTTGGGCATATCTTTCTGAATCCAAGGCAATGAAATCTCCAATTTACTCAAGGTCAGCAAGTGCTCTTTCCGACCACTTTATTTTTGCCATTTATTCAGTCGTTGCCTGGCCTCCGTTTCGGAAAACACCCGACCTTCTTGAATGTCGTTTAAACCTTGTTGCACATGACTGAGAAAGCGAAGGCGTTCAAACAATTCATCAATCGTAAATCGCTCAGGCAGCTTGTTGACCATCGCTACCACATGTTCTTTTTCTAGCATGGTTTTTTTGTAGAGTTAATGGATTGCCAGGTATCAACAATGATGGACTAGCCTATTTATTTACTTTCGGTTTTATAGTTATAAAACCAGTCTGTGAAACAATTCCTATTCCGAACTCAGCTAAATTCATTCACTGCAAATGCATCGAATCATACTTCTTGAAGCTCTTTGCCCATAGCGTTTTTGGAGGGATCGACGCTAAAAGACAATTTGTATCCACTATAATTTTCATTCAGCTTCCTTCGACAGTAAAGCATCAAAATCAGTTTGTTTATATCCCTTTTCTTTCGTCACCTTGCCTATTTCTTCACGAAGTTTATGGCTGTAGTGAGCCACTAAAACCCTTTTGAGTTCCAGTGTCTCTTCTTCGCTCATAGGCCTGCTAAACAAGCGAAGCAAAGTTTCTTGAACTTTATTAAGACCCTGGTTATTTGAAACTTTCATTTTGTGGAGAATCGAAAATGGATGCTAAAATAACTCAAATAGCCCCCCGACATCACTGACGATGAATAAATTTTGTATGCCTAATTTAAGTATCCATTTCAAGCCAGCAATTCTAACCCTCACTCCTTCTCCCGCAACAATTCCATCAACTCCTCAATATTCGGCATATCGTTGTAGTGCCATTTGCCGATCACGGTGCCATCTTTCAGCATCCAAACTCCTGGATTGCTGCGGATAATGGTTTTGAGCACTGTGGCATCTGCGTAGTAAACCGGGCAGGCCAGTTGGTAGTTGTGCCGCACAAGTTCAATGTCTGATCGCTCGCTGGAGGTCAAAATCATAGGATTGATTTTGAATGAACTGGCTTCGTTTACTGAATGAATGAGGTTGCTTATTTTTGAAAAAGCAGGCAAATAGCTTTTCTGTGTATTCATGGTCACGAAAATGAGTCGAATCCCAACAAATGTGGAATCTGTAAATTGACCTTCATCGCTCCAAACGCTGTAGTCTGTAATTTTCGGCATGGCCTCTGGATTCACCGTTTCCATTTTCACGTAGGTGTACGTGGTATCCATCGGGTATTCGTCGAACCATTCCTTTTTGCCATCTTTTTCCATTTGATACCTGTATTTCAATTGCTCCGATGGCTTCATTTTTGTTGGAATATGCGCTCCGATATGGTATGGCCTGAAATCCCAAACAGGCAAATGGTTGATGCAATGCATGGCAAAATAGACAGAACCCGCTGTGCCCAAACCGGTAAGAATTAAGTTGAAGCCGTCATTGAAAGGCGACTCCAATTTATCTCTCCTCAAAAACAAAAACACGATGGGTACAAGCAAAACAATGTCTTTGGTAAATGAACCCCAAGGCGTCAGTTTGATGAAATCGCCAAAGCATCCGCAGTCGGTTACTTTGTTGAAAAACGCAGAGTAGAATGTGAGAAAGGTAAAAAATATGATGAGCAAAAGCAGCAGCCACATGGTGAGCCGCATGCGGTAGAACAACAAAAGTGCAATACCCAACACCACCTCGGCCACACACAAAATAACAGAGAAATACAAAGCATAGGGAACCAGATGCTCGAAGTAGGGGGTGAACGCCTCGGCAAAAACCTCAAAATATTCCTCCAGTTTTATTTGTGTTCCAACCGGATCGTTGAGCTTGATAACGCCAGAAAAAATGAAGAGAAGTCCTACAAAAAAGCGGCTAAAGTGGGTGAGTATGCGCATGATTGCTTGGTTGATATTCGGATTAAACGTGCTGCTGTTGTATTTGTTGGTCAAAACTAATCACTTACTCCGAATCCATTGAGTATGGAGGCAAAAACGGCATAGTTAATCATGTCCTGGTAATTTGCATCAAGGCCTTCAGAAACCAGGGTTTTGCCTTGCAAGTCCTCAATTTGCTTGATCCGGAACAACTTCATTAGAATGATGTCGGTGATGGAACTCACCCGCATGCTGCGCCAGGCTTCGTCGTAGTCGTGGTTTTTCTTTTGCAGTAAGGCAAAGGTTTCGGCCACTTTGTCGTCGTACAATTTCATCACTTTTTCCAGTTGAAGTTCCACATCAGGTTCCGACACCATATCCAACTGAATGAGTGCCATGATGCAATAGTTGATGATGCCTACAAACTCCGACTGTATGTCGTCTTCCACCAGTTGCGTGCCTTTTTCCTGAATGCTTCGGATGCGGTTGGCTTTGATAAAAATCTGGTCTGTGATGCTCGATGGCCTCAAAATGCGCCAGGCAGTGCCGTAGTCGTGGTTTTTCTTGCGAAAAAGCTCCCGACATTTGGCAATCACAGTTTGGTATTGGTTTTCGGTTGTTGCGTTCAATGCTTCTAAGTTTCTGTGGGTAAAACAAATTCGGGTTTAGCCCTGCACCAACACTTCCTGAAGTGCCTGTTCGTGTGTTGCCAAATATTGTTCAATCAGTTCTTCCGTCATTTCTGTAGATACAAATAAGCTTTCGAACTGACTCGGAGCCAGATACACACCCCCATCAAGCATGGCCCTGAAATATTTGCCAAAAGCCTGCAAGTCGCTTTGTTTGGCGGCTTCCAAATCCGTCACTGGTTTATCGGTAAAAAACAGGGTAAACATGCTTCCGATCTGATTCACTGTGAAGTTTTGCCCCAGTTTTTGGTGAATGGCATTCAACCCGTTTTTGATGGCGTTGCCAATTTCGTCCAGGTGTACATACACATTCGGGTTGTCGTTCAGGTAATGCACCATGGCCAAACCTGCCGACATAGCCACCGGATTTCCCGACAGCGTTCCAGCCTGATAAACCGGCCCGAGCGGAGCCACACATTCCATAATTTCGGCTTTGCCACCGTAAGCCCCAACTGGCATGCCGCCACCTATTATTTTTCCCAATGTGGTCATGTCGGGTTTCACGCCCAATCGCTCTTGTGCTCCGCCTTTAGCCAGACGAAAACCAGTCATCACTTCGTCGAAAATAAGCACAATGCCTTCTTGGTCGCAAAGGGTTCTTAATCCTTCCAAAAATCCGGCTTGTGGAGTCACAAGCCCCATATTTCCGGCCACGGGTTCTATGATGATGGCGGCAATCTGCCCTTTGTTGGCATCAGCCAACTGCTGTACAGCCTCCAAATTGTTGTAAGGTGCTGTAAGGGTGTCGTTGGCTGTTCCTTGCGTGATGCCAGCACTGTCGGGCACGCCCATGGTGATCGCACCGCTGCCTGCTGCAATGAGAAATGAATCTCCATGACCATGGTAGCAGCCCTCAAATTTGATGATTTTCGACTTTCCGGTGAATCCTCTTGCTACCCGAATGGCAGCCATAGTAGCTTCGGTGCCTGAATTTACCATGCGCACTTTTTCTACAGATGGCACCATGCTGCAAATGAGCTCTGCCATTTCAACTTCTTTTCTGGTAGGTGCGCCAAATGATAGGGAATCTTTCAACGCTTTTTCTACAGCCTCTAATATAACCGGATGGGCATGACCAATAACCATGGGTCCCCAGCTGTTTATCATTTCGATGTACCGGTTTCCATCTTCATCGAATACAAAGGCTCCGGCTGCTTTTTTGATGAAAACCGGATTGCCTCCAACTGCTTTAAAAGCCCTGACAGGGGAGTTTACTCCTCCCGGAATGTGTTTTTTTGCTTGTTCAAAAAGTTGGGAGCTGATGTTTCTTTCCATGTAGGGCGTGAATTTGTGGCAAAGTTCTCATAAAATTGAACCAGAACTAAAGCAAATTGGTTCAAAACTAAAAATATCACACAAAATGCGTGACCTGGAGGCTTTGGTGGCCAAAGCCATGCGATTGGGCGGTGTAAAGCCTGAAGACAAACTGCTGCTGGCCGTGAGTGGTGGTGTGGATTCTGTGGTGCTGACCGAAATTGTGTTTAATATTGGGAACACGTTTGCCATAGCGCATTGCAATTTTGGCTTGCGGGGTGTAGATTCTGACCTTGATCAGGCCTTGGTCGAAAGGCTGGGAGACAAGTTGTTTTCCAGGGTTTTTGTGAAAAAATTCGACAAAAATGAATTTCAAAAAGGAAGCGGAAGCTCCTTGCAAATGCATGCCAGAGATTTGCGCTATCAGTTTTTTAAAGACCTGACTATACAACATGGATACCAGTGGATAGTGACTGCCCATCACCTCGACGACCAATTGGAAACGACTCTTCTTAACCTGAGCCGAGGAACTGGAATTAAAGGTTTGGTGGGCATGTCGGCCAATGAAAACGGAATTTTCAGACCTTTTCTTTCTGTGACCAAAGCTGAAATACTAGCTTATGCACGGGCCAACGAATTGATTTGGCGGGAAGATCACAGCAATACTCAATCGAAATATGCCCGAAATAAAATCAGAAACAAGGTGGTGCCGCTGCTGAGAAAACTAAATCCCAGCCTTGAAAAAACCTTTTTTCTCACCCATGACCGACTGGAGCAAGCAGAAAAAGTAGTGGACATTTGGCTTAAGTCAGAAGAGGAAAAAGTGAGGATGCCACTTTCTAAAAATATGCTGGCTTGTTTCGACGTGGAAAAAATTAAATCGACCCATGCGCCTGGTTTATTGCTTCAGCATGTGTTGAAACCTTTTCCCTTCAACTATTCGGAAGTGAAGCAGATGCTGGATTTGGAACGGGAATCAGGTGCCAGGTTTTTCAGTGGAGCTTTGGTGGCCTTCGTGAATCGGGGCAACCTGGAAATTTATGCCAACGAGCAGGAAATACTGTCCGCTTTAACAATACCACAATTGCCTTTTGAAATCAATACGCCTCAATTTACGTTTTCCGGAATTATTCAAAGTGTGCCGCCAAAAGAGGAGTGGCAGCAGCACATCTGGATGGACTTCGATTCGCTGAAATTTCCATTGGTGCTTCGGCCTTGGCAAGCCGGCGATGTGTTGTTGCCATTTGGACTCAAAGGCCGCAAAAAAGTGAGCGATTTATTGATTGATGCCAAGGTGAGTTTAGCAGAAAAACCCAATGTAATGGTACTGGAATCGGACGGAGAAATTGCTTGGGTGCTGGGTCATAGACTCGACCAACGTTTTGCCCTCAACAAACACACCGAAAAGGCTGTTTGCTGGAATTATTCACTCAAAAGCCAATAACGATGGCAGGTATTTATGTGCACATTCCGTTTTGCAGCCAGGCCTGTCATTATTGCGATTTTCACTTTTCGGTAAACAGAGCCCAAGCCGATGCCATGGTGAAAGCCATTGCCGAAGAAGCCCATATCAGAAAGGAATATTTGGCACACGAACCCATTAAAACCTTGTATTTTGGTGGAGGCACACCTTCCATTTTGACGAATGAACAACTATTGACAATAGTAGAAGCCATTCAACAACAGTTTACCTTAGAAACGAATGCTGAAATTACCCTTGAAGCCAATCCGGAAGATATTTCTGTTTCACGACTTAAATTCTGGAAAGGTTTGGGCATCAACCGATTAAGCATAGGTATTCAAAGTTTTCAACCAGCGATGCTCAAATGGATGAACCGGGTTCATGACGCTTTGGATGCTGAAAAATCGGTGTTGCTAGCCCAAGATGCCGGTTTCGACAATATTACCATCGACCTGATGTATGGCATGCCAAATTTATCCGAACTGGATTGGCAAGCTAACATTCAAAAAGCCATTGATTTGCAGGTGCCGCATGTTTCGGCTTACCAACTGACCATTGAGCCGAAAACCGTTTTTGGTCGGCAACATGCCAAAGGACTATTGCAGCCAACCTCTGACGAACACACCGAAAAGCAATTTGACATGCTGGTCGACAATTTAGCCGTAGCAGGAATTGTCCAATATGAAATTTCAAATTTTGCCAAAGCTGGCTTTCACTCACGCCACAACAGTAACTACTGGGAGGGCGTTCCTTACCTTGGTTTAGGACCTTCAGCACATTCGTTTAAGGGTTTTCAGCGGGATATCAATCCGTCGTCGAATGGGGAATATTTGCAAAAAATGGAGCGTCGGATTTGGCCAGGTATTACAGAAATATTGAGTTCTACAGAAAGAGCGAACGAAATGTTGCTCACCGGCTTGCGTACCGTAAAGGGCGCCAATACCGATCAGATATTTGAGCAAACAGGTGTATCCATTGGCCAACAAGAAAAAATGGATGAATTTATTCAATCGGGGTGGATGCATACACAGGAGACTGCTGGCCAATTGCGGCTCACCAAAGCAGGTTTGAAACTGGCTGATAGAATTACCTTGGAGTTGTGGCTGGATCAAGATTGAGCCAACTCAATATCTCCATTTTTCACTTCATCTAATTTTTTTTGAGCAATATGTAGTAAGCCGGAAGCCGCTTCCCAGTCTATGATGTCGTCCCAATTTTTGAATTTCTCGTTTTTCTCCCCTTCAAGATTCAGCTTAAAATCGGCTAATCCAACTCCATATTTGTTTTCAAAAAAACGAACACGTTGAAGAAGCCTGTTTTTTTCAGCCATCAATTCAACCATCAACAATTGCCATACCTGATTTTTATCTACTTTCAATTTAGTCTACTTTGATATCCAAATTTAATTAAAAATATGTAAAAAATAGCAACAGCTTAAATTGGACAAAAAATTCAGTGAAGATTCGCTGGGTTTAAAAAATCAATATTGCACTTGTTTCTTCGTCTTTCAGAAAGAGTAGAAGGTAGGCTGCTTCCCCATGACATGCTGCATATTTTCCGACAATGGCTCACGATCTTGGCCTGAGCGCTTCTGATAGATCAACCCAATTTCGTATTTGCCAATGACCTTCCAATTGTCCTTTTTCGAAAATTTTTATAGATTAATCCATTTTGAAATTTCCCAACCAAGGCCCATTTATCTTTCCGGATCTTTTTTCAAAGATTTCGGACAGGGTATACAAACCCGAAGTTGTGAAACTAAAAATTGTTGTTAGCAAGAATATCAATCGCTTCATCATATACAATTTGAGTTATTGCATTGCATGTGCACTGGTTTTGAAAAAAATATCCACCACAGTTTACCTGGTAGATTTGAAATCTTAAAATTATTGAGTGCCTGGTTGACTTGAATAGTGGTTTGTGACAAAAGGAACCGAAACATGCTCGCTGGCATTTTAGCCTCATCAAGTTCAGTCTGAGCGCAAGAGCAAATGAGGCGATTTGTATAAAAACAAGCCTAAAATTCAGGCCTAAGGGTTCATTTCAATAAACTGTTTTGCCGTCATTACTGGCAACTTTGAGAACTTAAAATCTTTTAAATTTCTGGTAATAATGAGTTCTTGTCCATGCTCAACGGCTGAAAAATATTGAAGGCCATCTTCAAAATCTGGGAAAGCTTGGTCGTTCAAAGCCAGGTCAATAATTCTATCATGCAGTGGCAAAATTTTAACAATCAGTTTGAGCCTTCTTAAAATCAATTTTGCTTCGTTTGCATCTGTTTGTTTCAATAAAATATAGCTGGAGTTTGCAATCGTAAGTGCTGAAATAGACAGGTCGATTTTCTTGGTGTCTGCCAATGAAAATAGCGTTGCTGCTTCGTCATAAAACGGGTGCATCTTGGCCAGTAAATCAATTAAAATGTTAGTATCTATGAATAGTTTCTTCATGTATACTTTTCTTGTATATAATTATGGTATTCCTTTTTGTAATCAAAGTCAGGGGGTAAATGAATCACACCACTCAAACTTTCTACAAGTGGCGTTATCGGCGGTTTATTTTCCTCATTGCTTGCTCTGGTTACACTGTCAAGATAAGATTCGATCAATTTAGAAAGACTGATATTGTGACTCCTGGCATACACCTTGGCTCTTTCTATTATGTTGTCATTCAACCTCAGTGTTAGTTTAGTTTCCATAAGCTCAAAAGGATTTACGTGCAAATTTAAAAAATTTATACGTCTAATTCAAGAAATTGTAGGTGAGTTCTTGGCTTGGCTTATCATCTAAAATGTTACTCAAATAAATCAAGAAACACTTACCACGTTTTTCTCAGGTTTTTACCCCTTTTTTGTCCTCACATTCAGGCATGCTGCAGGTAAAAAATATTTTTAAAAGCTACGGATCGCTTCAAGTGCTGAAGGGCGTTTCGTTTGATGTTCAGCCAGGAGAAATGGTGGCGATTGTAGGCCCGTCAGGAGCCGGTAAAAGTACTTTGCTGCACATAGCGGGCACGCTCGATAATCCAGATCAAGGCAATGTTTCCTTTGATAATCAGGCTATCTCCAAGCTATCAGCCCGACAACTTGCCCGGTTCAGAAATGCCAACATTGGCTTCATTTTCCAGTTTCACAACTTGTTGCCAGAGTTTACAGCCCTTGAAAACGTGTTGATACCCGGCCTATTAAGGGGTGAGCAGGAAAAAACGTTGCGCACAAAAGCCATGGATTGGCTAACCCGTTTGGGCATGGCCGATCGGGCAGAACACAAACCTTCGGAGCTTTCGGGTGGTGAACAACAACGTGTGGCGGTGGCCAGAGCACTCATCAACAGTCCGAAAGTGATTTTTGCCGACGAGCCCAGCGGAAGCCTGGATTCGAAAAATGCGGGACTGTTGCACCAGCTCTTTTTAGAGCTCAAACAGGACCTGGGTCAAACTTTTGTGATGGTAACCCACAACGAAAAACTGGCCCAACTTGCTGATAGACAACTGTTGATGCAAGATGGGCTTTTGGTGTCAGAACAAACTAATTTGCTATGACCTCGGAGCCTGCCATTTCAGTCATAATTCCGGTAAAAAACAGGGCTGAATTGCTGAAAGCAACACTCAACAACATTTTGCAGCAAACCCTGCCACCGACAGAAATCATTGTGGTCGACGATGGCTCTACCGATCATTTGCCTGATGTCAAGGTGCAGTTTCAAGGTAAGGTTCGTTTTGTAGAAAATCCGGGAAAAGGCCCTGGTGCTGCCAGAAACCATGGCCTTCAATTAGCCAGTGGAAAATACATTCAGTTTTTCGACTCCGACGACCTCATGACCCTTGACAAGCTGCGCCTACAGGCCGAAGCACTGGAAAAAACAGGGGCAGATATGGCTTATGGGCCTTACGTTCAGGCTTTTGAACAATCAACCGGCGTATGGGAACAGCGGGACGTGGTGATGCAACAACGTGCCTTGCCTCGAGCAAAAAGCCTGACTTCAGTTCTCCTTTTGGGCTGGAATTGCATCACCCAAAGCTGTTTGTTTCGAAAGTCGTTTCTCGAAAAAGCTCCCGCCTGGAACGAACAACTCATTACCCACGAAGATTATTTGTTTCTTTTCAACCTAAGCCTCAAAAATCCCCGATTGGCACATACTCCTGACGCTGGCGTTATTTACCGAATGCATGGCTCCCAAAGCACAGAAAACAACACCAACACCTTGAGCCGATCTGCGGATAAGTTGGCTGTGCTCAGGCAAATGGATTTGGCCTTGAAAGACCTTGACGCAACTTTTTACGAAAATTGGAATTTTTTCGGGCGCTGCTACCTCACGGCTGCCCATTTTGTAAAAAGCGGCGGTGACAAAAAAGTAACTTCCAACTTTCTCTCCAACAAGCACTTACTGGCCTCTTTTCTGTACCGTTGGCACAATAAAATGGAAAGAAAAGCAACTGGTACCAACTGGGAATCCATGCACGGGGTCGGAAAAACCAGTGAAGATTTCAACAAATTGGTGAAGTCGGTTTAGCAGAAAAAGCCCTGAGCTTGCAGATCTGCAAATCAACGCAGATTCAAAAATCCATTACCATAATTGGCCGCTACTTTGGCCAATTGTTCCGGGTCGAATTGAATGTCATTTTCCTCAAACACATTCATCACATTGGGATTTTTAAACAACTCATCAATCTTTACCTCGAACACCAAATTGTACTTTTTGTCTTTTTGAAAACTGTATGGAAGAGTGGTTCTGAACAGTTTATAGCTGGAGTTAAGTCCAATGTGATAAACCAGGTTTTTTTCCAGTCCATTTCGCCTCACTTTTCCTTCGGCCAACACGAATTTGTAGCCTGTGTTCCAACTCCAATACATGTCGTTGTTGGTGGGCGACAAATCGCCAAAGTTGTCGAGCGAATTGTTGGCTGCATTGTCTACACCAATTCCCCATTCCATTTGATTTTGTCCATTGGCCAAGGTGGCTGGAATCTGGGCCGTGAAAACTAGGGTGTCAATGTTATTCTGCAAACGAATCAACCGATACACCCGTTCGTTTACGGTTCCGGCAGCATTGAAAATCTTAAAATTGCTGAGGTAGTAGGCAAATTTGTTGAAAGTGACTGTGTCCCCGTTTTCAGTTTTGAATGCTTGATTCAAAGCAAATTTTTCTCCATTGAAGGAATGGAACAACTTCAAATTAATAAAATTACCCTCAGGCTCAGCTGGTTTATCTTTGTCTTTACAGCCAAACAAAACAAGAACCAAAAGCAGGGAGAAAAAGCTATTCTTTATGCTTGTTGAGATATTCTTCATCGGTAAGTGTTTTTAGAAAAGCGATGATATCGGCCTTTTCTTGTGGAGTGAGCGCAAGTGAAGTGGCAATGAGTGGATCTTCATTCGAGGCTTCAACAATTAGTGCATCTACATGAGGACGGGAAAATAGCTCTGGATGGTTGTAATGGTCTAGCACTTCTTCCAAAGTTTTCAGACTGCCATTGTGCATGTATGGTGCCGTTACTGCCACATTGCGCAGTGAAGGAATCTTAAATTTTCCCCTATCAGCAAGGTTTCCGGTCACTCTTTCAAGCCCGAAGTCAGACCCAGTCCCAAAATGTGTTTGAATGCCGTTGTTTTTGAAACCCTCAAAACCAACTTGGACTCCACCTAAGGTGCCTTGCAAATGACAATCGCCACAATTGCCACCCCGCAGGTTCAGATTTCGGTTTACAATGGGGTGGGTAAAAAATAATTGCTCGCCTCGCTTTTCTGCGGCAGTAAACGTGTCTGTACCCATGATGTAGCGGTCGTATTTCGAATTGCCACTCAACAATGTGGTTTCAAATTGGGCTATGGCTTTTCCTACCAAATCGGCTGTGGGAGTTGAGGTATTGAAAACCTCTTTAAATTTTTGGGAATACTGTGGAATTGAACCAATTCTGCTCACCATATCGACTAGACTATGTGCCATTTCCAGCGGATCCTTGATGGGTTCGAGTGCTTGTTGCCAGAGTTTATTTGATCGGCCATCCCAAAACAGATTTTTTTCGAAAATCAGATTTTGCAAAGCCATGGCATTGCGCAAGCCTAAACTTCCGCCAACGCCTTTGCTGAAAGTGGCGGAGTCTGAAAATGCACGTTCAGGTTTATGGCAACTGGCACAGGAAATACTGTTGTCGGCACTCAGTCGCTTGTCGAAAAACAGCATTTTGCCTAATTCTACACCGCCAACTGTGGGCCAATTTGACGAATCAATGGCAGTGGCTCTACCTAAAGTGATGGGGATGTTGAGGCTTATTTTTCGTCTGGCATCGGGTTCTGGTTCAGGCTCTGGTTTTTCGGCATGCCGATGAACGCATGACAACATTGTTGTCATCGCAATCACAAAAATCCAATTGGTGCCGCCTATTTTCATCCAATACAAAATTAAGGAATATATGCTAAACTCCGGCTGTGGCAGAATGTTGGTGTATCATTTATTACACATACTCCTTTGGCTCCCTCTCCTCGGGAGAGGGCGGGGGGTGAGGTAGAGGAAAAGGTGTCAATCGGCAATCAACTCACCAACAAATCATTTACAGATTTTGCAGCAAATCTGCTACAATAAGTCTGAGTTTTGCTTCAGCCATTTTCACACTTTGCAATACGATGAGGTGGTCAATTTTTTCAATTTTTCCTGGCACGCCTAGGTCTGAGATTACTGAAAATCCAAGCAAATGCATGCCCATGTGATGTGCAACTATGGCTTCTGGCACTGTCGACATGCCCACCGCATCGGCACCTAAAGCTCTGAAAGCCTGATATTCTGCGGGTGTTTCGAATGTGGGGCCAGACACTGCCATAAAAATACCTTTCGAAGATTTTTGTCCATGCAATGCTGAACAAGTCAAGGCTTTTTCAATCCAGTCTTGTCGATATACCTTGCTCATATCTGGAAAACGCTCGCCCCATTTTTGGTGGTTTTTGCCAATAAGGGGGTTGTTTCCCATCATGTTGATGTGGTCAGAAATCCACATCACTTCGCCAAGTTCATGCGTTGGACTCAATCCTCCAGCAGCATTCGAGACCAATAGATTTTTGATTTCCCACTCCCCAAACACACGAACAGGAAAGGTGACTTCTTGCATGGTGTACCCTTCGTAGTAATGAAATCTCCCTTGCATGACCAACACCGGTATATTTGCCCAGTAGCCAAAAACAAGGTTTCCTGCATGACCGAAAACTGTAGAAGTGGGAAAATGAGGGACTTCGCTGTATGGAATCGCAGTTTTGCCAGTCATTTCTTCGGTCAGATTGCCCAGTCCACTACCCAGAATCATGGCCCACTTGGGTTTTTCAGGAAATAGCTGTTTTAAAAAATCTACCGTTTCGCTTACCTGATCCACATAGTTTTTCATGGTGGCAAGGAGTGCAAATGATATGATTCAAAAAATGCGAATTGTCATTTGTATTTGCTATTCGGGTTAGCTTTAGTTAAGCATCTTGCAGGAATACTTCGGCTGGAATTGAAAAAAAGTTTTTCAGTTTCTGAGCCATTTTCAAAGTGATTTCTCTTTTACCTGATAATACCGCAGAAACATGCCCTTTGCTGCCAATAATGGGTTCTAAATCTTTGGATTTCAATCCCATTTCTGCCATTTTCGATTTAATTACCAAGAGTGGATTCAGTGCAGGTAATTGGATGTGCTTGTCGTCATAGTCTTTCACTAAAACCATGAGCAATTCCATTTCATCGCTTTCTGGCGTTCCGGGTTCGGCGTGAAAAATTTCCATCAGCCGGATAGCTGCCAGGTTATAAGCTGAATCTGATTTTATAACTTTCCATTCCATGTTTTTATGAGTTTAAAATGGCTGTGTCGAATGCAACAGTTTCAACATTGATTTTGTCATACTCTTTTTGTGTTCCAAACCAAATGACGTAACATACTGATTGTCTGAAGTTAATTGAAACCACGAGCCTGAAGTCATTACCTTTGATATTGAAAACAACCCTATTGTTACGTACAATACTGGCATTTCCATAGACGCTTTTAAGCGAATTGAAATTGTCAAAATTGTGCTGTGAAAATTCATTGAACCATATCACCAACGAGGTTTCTGCCATAGGGTATTTTCTAGCGTAGTATTGAATTGTTTTCTTAACCAGCACTTTCACAAAGCAAAAATACTGCAAAAGTTTTCAATTTGCAAACCAAGTGTGTATTTCATTACAACAATCCGACATCAGATTTCATCTTGAATCATCACAATATTTTCCTCAATTTTATCTACGTTGCAAACAAAAAGGCAACTTGAATGTGTTGGCGCATCAGTTCCAACATTTCAGAGTTCACTTCTCCATATTCCATGAAAAACACCTTCATCTTACTGCTTCTTGTCAGTTCCCAATTTTCTCTGGCGCAGAAAACCAAAACAGCTGAAATCAAGGCTTATGCTGACAAAATTGAACAACAAGTAATTGCATGGCGACACGATATTCACCAAAATCCTGAATTAGGAAACCGGGAAGTGCGCACGGCGGCACTCGTGGCGAAACACCTGAAATCCTTAGGCTTGGAAGTCAAGACCGGAATTGCAACCACGGGTGTAGTTGGTATTTTGAAAGGCGATAAACCAGGTCCCGTCATTGCTTTGAGGGCTGATATGGATGCTTTGCCGGTTCAGGAAAAAAATGACCTGCCTTTTGCCTCAAAAGTAAAAACGACTTACAACGGCAAAGAAACCCATGTCATGCATGCCTGTGGCCATGATGCGCATGTGGCCATTTTGATGGGTGTAGCCGAAATGCTGACCGGCATGAAAAAAGACCTGAAGGGAACGATTAAATTCATTTTCCAACCAGCGGAGGAAGGTACACCGGAAGGAGAGGAAGGTGGCGCCCAGCAAATGGTGAAAGAAGGTGTGCTGGAAAACCCCAAAGTGGACGTGATTTTTGGGCTGCACATGGATGCCCAACTGGAAGTGGGTAAAATTGCTTATCGCCCGGGTGGCATGATGGCAGCCGCCTGTGATTTCAAAATTCTGGTGAAAGGAAAGCCTTCGCATGGTGCCTCACCTTGGATGTCGGTTGATCCGATTGTGGTGTCAGCTCAGATCATCAACAGCCTGCAAACGATAGTCAGCAGAAATGTGAAATTGATTGAAAATGCTGCCGTGGTTACCGTAGGTTCCATTCATGGTGGCAACCGATTTAACATCATTTCTGAGGAGGTAGAATTGGTGGGGACAGCTCGTACGTTGAGCGATGCTGATGAAAAACTGGTGTACAGTAGAATCAGGCAAATTGCTGAGAAAACAGCAGAAGCAGCCGGGGCAACTGCAGAGGTTACCATTCCATTTACCACCTACAATCCTGTAACTTACAACAATCCTGAACTCACAGCAGCCATGCTACACACATTCAAAAAAACAGCTGGTGCAGACAATGTAGTTTTGATTCCGGCAAAAACAGGCGGGGAAGATTTTGCTTATTACGCCCAAAAAGTGCCGGGTTTGTTTTTCAACATTGGTGCTTTGCCCAAGGGAAAAGACTCCAAAACGTCTGGCCCACACCATACGCCTGAGTTTTTTCTGGATGATAGTGCTTTTAAAACAGGTTTAAATGCGTTTTGTAATCTGGTGTTTGACTATTCTGCTTTGCCAAAAAAATAGTACCCCCACCGTCAAGAAATGAAAAGTCAAAAAATGTATGATGAATAAACACCTGCTCGCTTGTATTGGAGTACTTTGTCTGCTCTCAGCAGAAGCACAAAGTTTCCGCATTAATATTTCACCTGCGCTCAAACAGTCATCGCTTGACGGGCGGCTGCTTCTGCTGTTTGCAAAAACCAATGCAAAGGAACCCCGTTTTCTAGTTAACGACAGTCCGCAAACGCAGATGGTGTTTGGCAAGGATGTGGAAAACTGGCAACCTGGCCAATCGCAATTGATGGGCGAAGAAGCCTTTGGTTACCCTGTAGAACGACTGCATAACATGTCTGCCGGAGATTATTATGTGCAGGTTTTACTGCATAAATACGAAACCTTTCACCTCAAAACCGGGCATACCGTAAAGTTGCCTATGGATCGGGGCGAAGGACAGCACTGGAACGAAGCACCCGGAAACATCTATTCAACGCCATTAAAAATTCGTATTGATCAAAATGCCGGACGGGAAATTTCCCTGCTGCTGGATAAGGAAATCCCACCCATCAAAGAACCGGAAGACACGAAATACATCAAGCACATAAAAATCCAAAGCAAGCTCCTGACCGAATTCTGGGGTCGACCCATGTATCTGGGTGCACATATTTTACTGCCCGAAGGTTTTGATACCCACCCGAATGTGAAATATCCTTTGGCTATTTTTCACGGACATTTTCCCGCTGATTTTAGCGGATTTCGCACCACACCACCCGACCCTAAGCTGGTGCCAGACACCAACGACCGCTTTCATATCATGGGCTACAATATTCTGCAACAGCAGGAAGCCTTCGATTTTTACAAACAATGGACCGGGCCAGGATTTCCACGTGTGCTGGCCATAGAAATTCAGCATGCCAATCCTTATTACGACGATTCGTATGCTGTAAACTCAGCCAACCTCGGCCCGTATGGCGACGCCATTACCTACGAGCTGATTCCGGAAATTGAGCGGCGTTTCAGGGGAATTGGCAAAGGCTGGGCCCGGTTTATGTATGGCGGTTCTACGGGCGGTTGGGAAGTGCTGGCGGCGCAGGTTTTTTATCCTGAAGAATACAATGGTTGCTATGCCGCTTGTCCCGATCCCATTGACTTTCGCCATTACGTTACCATGGATATTTACAAGGACAAGAACGCTTACTTTGTACAAAGTGATTTTAAAAAGCTGCAACGGCCCGGGCATAGAAACTACTTGGGGCATGTGAGTGCTACCATTCGGGAAATGAATTTGCGGGAGCTGGCCTTGGGCACCCGCAGCCGCAGTGGTGACCAGTTCGACATTTGGGAAGCTGTGTATTCGCCGATGGACGTCGATGGATATCCAAAACGCATCTGTGACAAATATACCGGTGCCATTGATACTGCAGTAGCTCGATATTGGCGTGACAATTACGACCTCACACACATCATCAAGCGGGACTGGCCTAAAATCGGCTCAAAACTGAAGGGTAAAATCCACATCTACACTGGCGACATGGACAATTATTACCTCAACAATGCCGTGTATACAGCAGAAGATATGCTGACGAAACTTGCCAATCCATCCTGCGATTGTGAAGTAGCCTATGGCGACCGGGCGGAGCATTGCTGGAACGGCGATCCTAATTTGCCCAACTACATTACCCGCCTTCGTTACCACCAAATGTTTATCAAAAAATGGGCAAGGGAAGTAAAAACCAGGGCACCAAAAGGAGCAGATCTAAAATCGTGGCGGTATTGAAGTATTTCATTTATACATCGAAACGCACTGCTGTCCAACAAAAAATAAAAAAGCTTGAGAAAGTCCAAAAGTCGAAATTTGAGGTCGACGAAAACTTCAAGTTTCTATGGGCTTAATCAAGCGGGTTAAAAATAGTAAAAAGCCGTTAATG
>Ga0247834_1000387_pt1 | contig 84564 bp, 72 predicted proteins | sample LaCruzMarch2015__8_FD_187118 | JGI IMG/M metagenome (GOLD analysis project Ga0247834, IMG submission 187118) | Freshwater microbial communities from meromictic Lake La Cruz, Castile-La Mancha, Spain - LaCruzMarch2015_12m | ecosystem: Environmental > Aquatic > Freshwater > Lake | place: Spain...
TTGGGATATGTTTCGCCCAATAACTATGAAGCCAATATGGCTATGAAACAACCTATCTCTGTGTCTTAAAAAACTTGACCACTACATAGATAAGCGTAATGCGGTGTTACAGAAATTTAATGGTCTGGCGGTGAGTGCGCAGGTGCTGATGACCTGGAGTAATCAAGAAGGTCGAGAGAGTATCCGTGACAGTGAAGTGATTTATATCTATCACGACACCATTGATTTTATCTGTGATAAACAAGGCGGTGAAGACAGAACGCCGCAGGTGTGTCGCACGGCCATTGAAGAAATCACCGATTTACTCGCACGTATTATTAATCGCTTTAATGGCAGCCAAGTCTTAATCACAGCGGATCATGGTTTTCTGTTTCAGCAAAAAGCCCTCGATAAACAGGATAAAACGGAAGTGTCTGTGCTCGCTCATGGCGCTATTGAGGCTAAGAAACGCTATATCATTGGTGCTAATTTACCTTCAAATGAAGTGTACTGGAAAGGTAGGCTGGCTGATACCGCCGGTGCTTTGGGTGATACTGAGTTTGTGGTGCCAAAAGGTGTACAGCGTTTTCATTTTGTGGGCGGGGCTAAGTTTGTGCATGGCGGTGCTATGTTACAAGAGGTGTGTGTGCCGGTGCTGTATATCAAAGCCTTACAAAAGGAACAGATCGCTAAGCATGAGCAACAACGGGTAGGCGTTGTGGTCGTAAGGCAGCCCATCAAGTTGGTAAACAATATCGATAAGATTGGGTTTATTCAAACCGATGCGGTGGGTGACAGTTTTATTGCACGGCAATTAACGGTTTATATTGTCGACAGTGAGAATAAACTGGTCTCCAGTCGAGAAGCGCTGAACTTTGATAGTACCTCTAAAGTGATGGATGAGCGCACTCGTGAAGCTTATATAAAACTGGTCGGCGCGGTATTTGATCGACATGCGTCTTATACATTGATTTTAGAAGAGAGCGACACCCAAACCCGTTATCAACAATACGCCGTGACGATTGACTTAGCCTTTAAAGATGATTTTTTCTAAAGGGATTCGGGTATGAATAATTTTATTAACCCGATTGAGCTGCAAACCTCCGAAGTAACTCAGCAGCACTAAGCACGAGCGATAAAGCGCTCTATGCGGTTTAAGGCTTCGCGCATAGTGTCAATAGGTAAGGTATAAGCAAAACGCACCATTTCATTTGCGCGATAACGACCAAAATCAATCCCAGGCGTAATAGCAACGCCTTCAGTCTCTAATAAATCCAGCGCAAATTGGTAACTGTTATCGGTAAATGCTGAGCAATTAGCATACACATAAAACGCACCTTCTGGCTTGATAGGTACAGTAAAACCTAAGCGGCATAAGCCATCATAAAGAAAGTCCAAACGCTCTGAACACTGCCTACGTCGTTCTTCTAATTCAACAATGGTGGCTGGCTCAAACGCTGCTAAGGCGGCAACTTGTGAATGCGTTGGCGCGGCAATAAAAATATTTTGTGCCAGTTTTTCTGCGGCCTCAATAAATGCTTCAGGGACAATTAACCAGCCCACACGCCACCCTGTCATGCCAAAATATTTGGAAAAGCTATTCAATACAAAGACCTGATCGCTCCAGGTTAATGCCGTAAACGCAGCACTTCCATAAACTAAACCATGATAAATTTCATCGGAATAAAAATAACCACCATTGCGCTGAACAGCATCAATACAGTGCTGAAATTGTAGTGGGGGAATAATAGTTCCAGTAGGATTTGAAGGTGATGCCATGAGCACTGCCTTAACTCCTGGATGCCAACAATCGTCAATCAGTTCTGGTGTCAGTTGATAATGTGTCGCCGCAGTGACGGGTATAGCAAGGGCATTGGCATTTAATAAACTAACAAAATTGGCATTACATGGGTAACAAGGATCCGTCATTAACACGGTATCTTTTGGATTTAAAGTTAGCCCTAATGCCAATAACAACGCGCCTGACGCACCTGGCGTTACAAATACACGCTCTGGCGCAACAGTTACCGAATAACGTTGTTGATAAAACGCTGCAATGTTACTGCGTAAGGCTGGCAAGCCTGCAGCGGGCGTGTACTTTATCTGCCCTGACTGTAAACAGGCTATGCCGGCGTCAATAATTAATGGCGGCGTAGGGAAATCAGGCTCACCAATTTCCATGTGAATTATTGCATGCCCTAACGCCTCTAATTCTTTCGCGCGGCGCAAAATGGCCATCACATAAAACGGCGTAATACTGTGCAAGCGCTCAGCTAAATGATCAACTCTCATGATAATATCCTAAAAACACCTTACATTTATTAACTTTAAACATATAAAACAGACACATAACAACACAAGCTGCACACTTGCCTTATTAACGCTTTATGATAAATTGACTAATCAAAACCTTAACATAACGAGATTAATCATGGATTTTAATATTCACACGCCACGCAACACTTTATTTTTTTTTATTGGTTTTATGATTGTTAGTTTTTTTATTATGTTGATTATTTAGCACTCTGTTGAGGCATAGTTATCTACACAGCGTTTAACCCTAATTAAAACAATTAGTTACAGCAATGCTAAGCCCCCTCTCCTGTTGGCGAGGGTTGGGGAGAGGAGAGGAGAATAAAATCAAGCATTTATATTTCCCCTCATCCCAGCCTTCTCCTTTTGGAGAAGGGGCAACGTTGCGTGTGTAGAGAGATCTGCTGTTGAGGTAGCCGTTCTCATTTCAACTGAGTTGCCTCACTGCCATTAAACCAAAGATTTTTCCGTTCGCACTGAGCTGTGAACTTGTCGAACAGGCGAAGGATGAATGGGCAAATCCGAAGCCTTGAGTTAATCCGCTCATGGTTCGACAAGCTCACCACGAACGGCTTAACTTAATGGCAGCGACCGTGTTGCCTGTCTGATAAAGTGTGAAGTGCTGATGTCTTGTGTGGCGCATAGCCTGTTTTTTTAAACAGTGCTAAAATTACGCCTCAACTAACCACTTACAATTAAAAAATATGAGCACAATCAGCATCGAGCATAACCCAAGCGAAGACCGCTTAAAAGAACTTAACGTAGCCAACTGGGCAATCTGGGAAAAAGAAATTTCAACATTTCCTATTGATTTTGATGAAACAGAAACGGCCTATATTCTGGAAGGTGAAATTATTGTGACACCTGTGGGCGGTGAACCTGTCCATATTGTACCGGGTGATTTAGTTATCTTTCATAAAGGCTTAGATAGCAATTGGGAAGTTATCAAGCCATTACGTAAACATTATAGCTACGATTAATTCCCCCCCCCTGCCGCATCAACCTAGCAATGGGTAAGGTGCGGTTTTTTTTTCAATATAATGATAATTTCAACTATTAACTTTTTTGACAATTAAGTCCCATACACCATGACCTAAACGTAAGCCTCGTTGCTCAAATTTTGTGAGTGGTCGGTAATCGGGGCGAACACAAAAGCCAGAGTCATCACCACAATTTGTAAACTGTGACACAACAGACACTTCTTCAAGCATCGCTTGAGCATACGGTTGCCAATCGGTTGCGGCATGAAAATAACCCTCGTGTTGCAATTTTTTCAACATTAGCATCAAGAATGCGTTATTCACAATACGGCGCTTATGATGTTTCTTTTTTGGCCAAGGATCAGGAAAAAACAAATGCACACCTGCCAAACTTTCGTCCGCTAAATCGTGTGCAATAATTTCTGCTGCATCATGACAATACACCCTAACATTGGTTAATTCATGCTTGGCTAACAACATTAATAAATGCCCAACGCCTGGACGATGCACTTCTATCCCCAGATAATTACAATGAGGATTTGCTGCGGCCATTGCCGCTAAGGCTTCGCCGTTACCAAAGCCTATTTCTACAATTAACGGTGCCTGGCGCCCAAATACCTGTTCAAAATCATAAGCGCCCTGATATTCCAACCCATATCGCACCCAATAATTGTCTAAAGCATACTGTTGCCCAGACGTTAAGCGCCCTTGACGTAAAATATAACTGCGGATTTTTTTTAATGTAACAGAATTAGAAACAAGCATAAGCAATGATAAAAAGGGGAATTAGTTTATATCGACACGCTATAAGACGGCTGCGCTACGGCAACCCATCAAGCAAGCAAGCCAGGCACCCAGGACGGCTTGCTAGCGCTTACGAATGACTCTAAAAAAACAAGCCTTGTTCGGGGGAAGAGGCTGAAGCAAAGCGACGTTTGGGCATGCGTCCAGCCAGAAAAGCTTCTCGACCCGCCTCAATACCTTTTCTCATGGCTGATGCCATTAATACAGGATTTCTAGCCGCTGCAATCGCGGTATTCATTAATACGCCATCACAGCCTAATTCCATTGCCATAGCCGCATCAGACGCGGTACCTACGCCTGCATCAACTAAAATAGGCACCTTAGCATTTTCAACAATCGTTAAAATATTGTACGGATTACGAATACCTAAGCCTGAGCCAATTGGCGCTGCCAACGGCATAACGGCAACACAGCCCATTTCTTCTAAACGTTTTGCCGCAATAGGGTCGTCATTGGTGTACACCATGACCTCAAAGCCTTCTTTGACCAATTGCGCTACGGCGCCATAGGTTTCTTGCACATTTGGGAATAAGGTTTTTTGATCGGCTAAGACTTCCAGCTTAACTAGATTATGTCCGCCCAATAATTCACGACCTAAGCGACAGGTTCGCACCGCATCTTCGGCGGTATAACAGCCTGCGGTATTAGGCAAAATTGTGTATTTATCTGGCGAGATAATATCTAATAAATTAGGTTCATCTTTATGTTGCCCAATGTTAGTTCGACGAATAGCAACGGTTACAATTTGTGCTCCGCTTGCTTCGATTGCTAGCCTTGTTTCTTCAAGGTCTTTGTATTTACCCGTACCCACTAATAAACGGGATTGATACGCCACACCGGCAATTATAAAGTGTGAGTCATCGCCACCACCAATGGCATGAACAATTTCTAAGCGATCGGCTGTCGTTAAGCGTTGCTTTCCATAATCATTAAACGGAACAATTTCTTGGTTTAATTCAACTGCAATTTTTTTACCCACTAACTCTAAATGCGCCACTACATCTGCCACATAACTGCCCTCGGCAACGTCGTGACTGTCTCCATTAACATAAATCATCATGCACTTACTCTCCAATGCTTCTTCGTTTTTGTACCGCAACAGCCATTTCGTGTAATAACGGTACAGTATCTTCCCAAGACAAACACGCATCAGTAATACTTTGCCCGTACACTAAGGCTTGTCCTTCAACAATTTTTTGGCTTCCTGCCACAAGATTACTTTCCACCATAATACCCATAATATGCTTATTGCCCTTGCTGATTTGCGCGGCCACATCGGCACCAACAATCAACTGCCGTTGACATTGTTTTAAACTATTGGCGTGACTAAAATCAATCATAATATTAGGGCGCAACGCTGCACTGACCAAGCCTTCTGCCACTTGCGCGACACTGGCCGCATCATAATTTGGTCGGTCATTACCTCCGCGCAAAATAATATGTACATCTTGATTACCCGTGGTGGAAAAAATAGCGGAATGCCCAGCCTTAGTTAAGGATAAAAAATGATGTGGACTCATGGCTGCGCCGATAGCATCAATAGCAATTTTAATCGTGCCATCGGTAGAGTTTTTAAAACCAATTGGACACGATACTCCCGACGCTAACTCACGATGTCCCTGACTTTCTGTAGTACGGGCACCAATCGCGCCCCAGGCAATTAAGTCTGAAATATATTGTGGGCTGATTAAATCTAAATACTCTGTTGCCGCTGGCATACCTAAGGTACTTACATCTAAAAGCAACTGCCTAGCAATACGCAAGCCTTTGTTAATATTAAAACTTGAATCTAAATCTGGATCATTAATTAAGCCTTTCCAGCCCACAGTAGTGCGTGGTTTTTCAAAATACACGCGCATGACAATGAGTAAATCATCTGCCAACTCATCTTTAAGCACTTTTAAACGTTGCGCATACTCTTTTGCCGCTATTGGATCATGAATTGAACATGGCCCAATAATCACTAAAACGCGATCATCTTCACCCGTTAAAATAGCATGAATTTCATTGCGTGCCTGCAAGGTTGTTTTTGCAGCAGCTTCATTGATGGGTAATTCATCGTGAACATGAACGGGAGCAATGACTTCTTTGATACCGCTAATTCTTAAGTCATCAGTGTTATATTTTGTTTGCATGCGGGGAGTACCTAGTGATTTTAAAATTACAGAACTAACTAAATGTTAGTGCATTTTAACGGTTTTCGTTTATTTTAGTGAATTTTTAGGCTGACTATTGCTTAGCTTATTTAGCTGTGCTTCGTTTATACGTTAAAAATCGATAACTAAAGTCCACACTAGGATCATTGCTTACCTCTTCTCTGGCAAATTCTTGCCATTCGGCGTGTTGCCATTCTGGAAAAAAAGTATCGCCCTTAAACACCTTATCAATTTCTGTTATATATAAGGTGTGCGTTGCCGCGAATAAGGCTGTGTACAAACTGGCTCCACCTATAACAAATACTTCAGGCGCAGTGACTGCGGCTAAAGCATCATCAAGATGAGTAAACACTCGACAGCCTTCCGCTTGAAAAGCAGCATTGTTCGTCACAATGATATTATCTCTGCCCGGCAAAGGACGCCCTATTGATTGATACGTTTTTCTGCCCATTAAAATGGGTGCGCCCATGGTGAGGCGTTTGAAATTTTTTAAATCCGCAGGTAAATGCCACGGTAACGCGTTTTGATAGCCGATAACGCGCTGCTTAGTCATTGCCACAATTATTGAAATATTCATTGTTATTGCTTGATAAGTTAACCAGACGCGAGCTTCTTTGCTTGCTGACATTGACAATAAAGTGTTTCGACTTTACTACGCGCCCAAGGTGTTTTACGTAAAAACGCCAAACTGGAGGCGATGCTTGGATTATGCTCAAAACAACGAAACGGTAAGCGTGCTGCTAACGCTTCCCAGCCATAGTCTTGCTGCAAACTAATCATTATGGCCTCCAACGTCACCCCTTCTAAATAATAATTACGCTGTTGTGGCGACAATATTGGCATCGTGTCTTCGCTGCTTAGTTCGGCAGCAGAGTGTGGTGTGGCGGTGCGCATTAGTATTGGTTCTCGTGGATACTTTCTAGTGCATAATCGATTACGGATTGATACTCAAGATCACCTTCTAACGCTAAATATTTTCTTATTTGCCCTTCAATTTTAAGAAAATGAATATCACTTCTGCCATCAAGCTGATCGGCAATATTGTCTGCCAAAAGATGCACTGATAATATATTTAAGGTTGTGTTATCCAAGCCCAACGTAAAAATATCTGCATTATGATGCAGACGGATAGCATCACACAGTGAGGAAGGTAAATACCAGTTTCGCGCGAGTAAATTGCCCATTAGGGCATGGTTCATGGTGTATTTGGCTTGCTCAAGCTCTGGAATTTCTTCTTCCTGAACATAAAATTGAAAATAAGTATCTAAATAATCTGGATATTTCATACTCATTAATGGGACGGCACAATCATGAAATAATCCCATTAAATAAGCTAAATCAGGATCAAAAGCTAAATGTCTGGCTATACAGGATTCCATCACTGCAACCTTAATGGAGTCATCCCAAAAGCTCTTCAAGTTTGCTGGCAACTCAATGCTATGACGCACCGACACCGCCATCACTAAATGCAAGGCGCGTGTTAAGCCAATTAAATTAACCGCATCGCTCACCGAACTTACTTTATTTGCCAAGCCGTAAAAAGGCGAGTTCACTGTTTTTAATAAGGCTGCGGATAAGGTAATGTCTTCAGCAATATGCTGAGCTACCACCTGAATATTAGGGGTTGGCTGACTCATTTCTTGCTGTATGTTAATTAAACTTTCTGGTCGACTTGGAAAACCAAATTCTTCACTGATATCCAGTGTTGCGCCTGAGTGACCCGCAGCGCGTGTCGCGCTAACTTCTTCTAAATGCATATTAAGATGATCTACCTGAAGCAAGTCATCTACCTTTTTTTGCAATAAGGTTGGGCTAAACGGCTTTACCATATAGGCATCAGATTTAGCACTGAGCCCCTCTTGAACATCAACACGTAAGCCTTTAGCCGTTAACAAAATAATTTTTATTTTGTCATAAAGAGGATTATTTTTAAGATGCTTACATAACTGAAAACCGTTTAATTTGCCTGCCAACATCACATCAAGGACGATTAAATCTGGAATATCTTGCTTGATTAAACTAAAGGCTTCCTCGGCACTCTCTGCCTCCGATAATTTAAAATCGGGGAAATCTAAGGCAAGTGACACCAATTTACGAAGATCGATTGAATCATCTACTATTAGAATTTTTTTTATCATGTTTTATTATCCCTTTTTTAATTATCTATCAGCGTTAGTTAATAGTAAAAAACTAACAAGACTATACACTTATGTCTTTGCTTGCTGCTTCTGTGCCCACATTGTATTAACAATTTCAATTAATGCCACAGGACTAAAGGGCTTGGTCACATAGGCATCCGCCCCCGCATCTAAGCCTTTTTGAAAGTCGTCTTTCTGACCTTTTGCTGTCAGTAAAATGACACAACATTCTTTATAAACTGAAGTTTTAACAATACGACACGCATCGATACCATCAACCTCACCCGGCATCATAACGTCTAATAAAATAATATCGGGCTGCTCTTTAACGATAATTTTTAACGCATCTTGACCATTTTCAGCCTCTAATAACTCAAACACGCTGCTACCAAATGTCATCATAATCAACGATCTCATATCGATATTATCATCGACAACTAACATTTTAGGGCGTTTATTGCTAACTATATTATCCGTCATTTTATTTCTCTAAATAGCATGTGCGTTTAGCCACAAGACTACTTCCGTCCCGACATCTGGCTCGCTGGTGATTTCAATGTGACCCCGATGAAAATTAATAATTTCATGCACTAGAGCCATACCAATGCCTATCCCTGCAATGTTATGAGTATTTGAACCCCGCCAAAAACGCTCGAATATATGATTTAAATCATTCTGTGTCATGCCTACTCCGACGTCTTTTATTGCTATCCCTACCTGCTCATACACGCCCTCTCCTCGCCCCACAATATCCACCGTTATCATACTGCCTTCTGGAGAAAACTTAAGCGCATTGGATAACACTTGAAACAGGGCTTGCTTAATATATTCTGCATCGATAAATAACCAGGGCACTTCCGCTGTAGCAAGATAATTGATTACACAGCCGGTATGCTCTTGGGTAAAAAGTGCTATCCCTTCTTTAATTACAGCGTCCAACGCATACTGTGTTAAATGAAATTCTTTACTTAAGCGAGCTTCTATTTTGGCCAACTCTAAAATGTCATTTAAGATTTTCACTAAAAACTGCGCTTGATGATGTAAATTAGCAAAAATATCTTGCTGCGTTTTAGGATCAAATTGCCGCGTTATTAATAGCTCAGTAAAGCCAAAGACACTGGACAATGGTGTGCGTAATTCATGCGCCGCATTAGTTAAAAAATCATACTTCATTCGATCAATTTCTATTTCCTGCGTAATATCCTGGAAATACATTACGGTGTGTATTACATCAGTTGATAACTCGCATACGTTAACTTTTAATACCCGTGAGCTGCTCAACTGATTAACCACTTTATTTTTGCCTACACCTTCGTTAACTTGAGGTGCTAAATGTGCAAAAATAGACGCAGGCAACAATTTAAAGACACTACCTGTGGTAATTTCAGCTGGGCAATCTGGCAAACTTATCGCCTTTAATGTTGCCAGTAATTGCGCCTGTGTTTTGCCAATGAGACCCTGAGCAGTTAAACCTGTAAAGGTTAAAAACATGGCATTTACTGAATGCACACAACCGCCATGATTAATGGTAACAATACCGTCAGGACTAAGATTAATAATGGCGTCTAATTCTTGTTGTCGATTATTTAATTGTTTTTCTGTTTCTTTAAGCAAGGAAATATCGGTAATTGATCCCGCCATACGCTCAACTTTGCCCTGTTGATCGCGGATTATTTTTGCATGACACAATACCCACAGCCATTCACCAGCTTTATTTTTTAAGCGATGCGCTAGCTGGTAATCATCGTTGGTTACATCATCCAGCGCAGACTTTAACGCGTAATCGACACTAGCTGCTTCATCTGGGTGCAAACGTTCAGTCCATGTAGCAAGCTCATTGGTTAATTCATCATCGTTATAACCAAGCATTTGCTTCCAACGCGGCGACAAATACCATTCTTGCGTAATAGCATTCCAATCCCATAGCCCATCAACCGCAACAGTTATGGCTAAATGAAATCGTTCATTACTTTTTTTAAGCGCTTCTTGATTACGAATTTGTCCCGTCAAATCAACTAAAGAACTAAACTTTGTTAACACATTATCTTCAATCATGACGTGAATAGATGCGCCCAATAATACAATTTGCTGCTGCTTGGTGATAAATTTCACATAAAAACAGTTATTTTGCTCGCCAAGAAATAACGGAAAACATTTGCTTACATCATCGGGATGAATAAAATCACGAATTGATTTACCCATACTTTCATTTAACGCATACCCTGTTAGCAACGACCACGCTGGGTTTACAAAGGTAATTAAGCCGTGCAGATCGACCGTGAAAATAACTTCACTTGATTGTTCAAGAAAAAATTTTAATTTGAGATCGGTAGCCGTTGATAGTTCGCGTTGCCTCAGCTTATTAGGTACGTCTTCCCCAAAATTATCACATGTATTTTTCATCTCTCACTTAACCTTTTGCTTTTGTTATAAAACAGCACCTTGGCACTGTGATGCGCTGAAATAATTAGTTGCATTAGCACGCAAACGTGCGTTATCGATATACCTCAAACGTTCCTGAGCTGACGCTTCACTCCACGACATGATTTCCTCTAAGGATCGAAAACACCCCACACAAATATTATGACTGTCTAAACAGCATTTACGAATACAAGGCGAATCAATCAATGGGGTATTTGTTAGCATAGTCTAAATAATGTTCTGCACTGGTTATCTATAAAGGTTGATAATAATGATATGACTTACTAAGCAGGTGCTAAGCAAAACCTCCACGACGCGTCTGCTTATGATGACTAACTCGGCTTTATTTAACTAAGCCATTTAATTTTCTTTGATCACTGCCCCGCAAACACTTGTCCAGCGTAGCGTCTGATTTAGCATTAGAAAGGGCTGCTCTATAATCTTCTGAATGCATAGTGAGATGATCAACATGAAGTAATTCATCCACCTTTTTTTGCAGTACAGTTGGACTAAACGGCTTTACCATATAAGCATCAGACTTAGCACTAATGCCTTCTTGAACATCCATAAGCAAGCCTTTAGCCGTTAACAAAATAATTTTTATTTTGTTATAAAGTGGATCATTTTTAAGCTACTTACATAACTGAAAACCGTTTAATTTTCCTGCTAACATCACATCAAGCACGATTAAATCAGGGATCTCTTGTTTTATTAAATTAAAGGCTTGTTCGGCACTTTCTGCCTCAGATAATTTAAAATTGGGAAAATCTAATGAAAGAGCAACTAATTTTCGGATATCTCTTGAATCATCAACGATTAACACTTTTTTTATCATATCTTTATTACTCACTTCGCCAATAACGCATCTAATTTTTTTTGTTGCTCCAATGCATATAAATCATCAAAACCACCGATATGAACATCATTAATAAATATTTGAGGCACTGTCCTGCGCTTAATTTTATTCATAAGCTGCTCTCTTAGCTCATGCTTTCCATCAAGATTGATTTCAGTATAGGTTAGCCCTTTTTTATCTAATAAACGTTTAGCCATGATGCAATAAGGGCAAATACGTGTGCTATAAATGAGTATCTTAGGCATGAGAGAGTAATATTTGTTAATATAGTGCGACATTCTATAGATAATAATATGTATAAACAATGCAGCGAGTATTGTTAATGGCTTTATTTTTTTTAGGCTTTAAATTAGTGACTCTACCCAACATTCTCCTTTAACACTTACCTTTAGAGAACAAGACATGGCTGACTTACCTGAACACCTACGCTACGCGCCTACTCATGAATGGGTTGCCCTTGAAGACGACACTATTGTGCGGGTAGGCATCACTGATTTTGCTCAACAAGCTTTGGGAGATTTAGTCTACCTTCAGTTACCTGAAGTTGGTCGTAAAGTCAGTGCTGGCGAACAATGTGCGGTCGTTGAATCAGTTAAAACTGCCTCAGACTTGTTTAGTCCTGTCACAGGAACGGTTATTTCTTTTAATGAACTCTTACTTGACGAACCTGAGCAAGTAAATGAAAACCCCTATCAAGCGTGGTTATTTTGCATAAAAGCAGATAACCCAATCGAATTAAACACTTTAATGAGCGCCTCAGAATATCAAGCCAAGCAAGAAGACTAATAAACTCTTTGATATTATTAAACGTTAATACTTGGCAGTTAAACTTTAGCATGGCGTAATTATTCTGCATTAACACCGCCCCCGCTTAAGGCTGAAACATGTTACACCTTGAGCACGCCCAGTTTGCTCATTTACACCACTCATTACACCTTACACTACTTATTCAGGTCATGGCCAATCAAAACGCAAAAGGCTTAAAGCGCCTAATCAACGCGTGTTTTTTCTCTGCTGCTGGCTTTAAAGCCACGTGGCAGCATGAAGAAGCATTTAGACAAGAGGTTATTTTATTTATCATTGCCTTGCCTTTAGCCTTATGGCTTGGTGATTCTCCAGTTGAAAAGAGCCTTCTCCTTGGTAGCCTTGTGTTGGTAATGTTAGTTGAATTATTAAACTCGGCGGTGGAGGCGGTAGTTGATCGCGTTGGCTTTGAACACCATGAATTATCTGGACGCGCTAAAGATATTGGCTCTGCCGCAGTGACCTTAGCCCTTATTTGGGCCGCCATTACTTGGCTATTAATTTTACTTTAACTCGGGGTAATGCCCAGCACGAAAAAACACCATTTTGTATGTAGCTGACGCGGTTCTTTTTTCTTTTCACTTTTACTTATCACGCTTATCTTAGGAATTTACAATATGAAAGCATTAATCTGCGGTTCAATGGCTTATGACACCATCATGGTTTTTCATGATAAATTTAAACACCATATCTTGCCCGAAAAAGTCCACATTCTTAACGTCTCATTTTTAGTCCCCGTCATGCGTCGTGAATACGGTGGTTGCGCTGGTAACATCGCGTATAACTTACACTTATTAGGCGAAACACCTTTAATTATGGCAACAGTAGGTCATGATTTTGAGCCCTACAGCCAATGGCTAAGCCAGCATCATTTATCCAGTGAATATATTCACGCACTGGATGATCATTACACGGGTCAGGCATATATCACCACGGATGTTGATGGCAATCAAATTACTGCATTCCATCCTGGTGCGATGAATTTATCGCAGCTAAATACTGTCCCTACGGATCGTGACGACATCACAATTGGCATTGTTTCACCTGATGGTAAAGACGGCATGCAAGCCCATGCCCAACAATTTGTGGAGCAAAAAATTCCGTTTATTTTCGATCCAGGTCAAGGCATGCCGATGTTTAATGGTGCCGAATTACTTAGCTTTATCGACCAAGCCACCTGGGTTACCGTTAACGATTATGAATCTGAATTATTGCAAGAACGCACCGGCTTAAGCCTAGAAGACATTGCTACTCGCGTGGAAGCGCTTATCGTTACCTTAGGCAGCGAAGGCTCTAAAATTTATACCAACGGCACGGTATTAACCATTCCTGCTGCGCGTCCTGCTGCTATTAATGATCCAACGGGCTGTGGCGATGCCTACCGCGCTGGTTTATTGTATGGCTTAATGAACGAATACTCGTGGGAAATTACTGGACGTATTGCATCATTATTGGGAGCGATTAAAATTGAACATCACGGCACCCAAAACCATAACTTTGATTTAGCCCACTTTAAACAACGTTATCACGAAAACTTTGGCAGCAGCTTCTAAACCTGCCTGCAAGCGGTAAGTTGTTATTCGTAAACGCATGAGCACTGGAGACCGTTACACAATACCTGTGGGCGAGGCTAAGCCACGCCCACTTCGGTTAGATAACTTTTGCTCGATTGCTTATCCTAGAATAGGTTGCGACAGCGTTCGTCTTATCGCTTGTTTACCCTTTTTTTATACCCACGGCTATGCTTAAAAATACCCAACAATTGCTTAAGATAATGACCCAACTGCGCCATCCTGAACAAGGCTGTGCCTGGGATATTAAACAAGATTTTGCCAGCTTAATCCCTTATCTCATTGAAGAAACCTATGAAGTTATCGACGCTATTGAACGTCAAGATTATCAAGACTTATGCTCAGAATTAGGTGATTTATTATTACAAGTGGTATTTCATTCACAAATCGCCCAAGAGCAGGGCTTATTTAGCTTTGAACAGGTAAGTGAAGAATTATGCAATAAACTGATCCGCCGTCATCCGCATGTCTTTAGTGATGCTGTATTTGCAACAGATGAAGAACGTCAACAAGCTTGGGAACAGTCAAAAGCACAAGAGCGTTTAGCAAAACAAACCTCAACTGCCCCACAAAGCGTGTTAACGGGCATTGCTCGCACCTTACCCGCATTAATGGAATGCGAAAAAATTCAAGACCGCGCTGCACAACATGGTTTTGATTGGCCAACCATTGAGCCAGTATTTGCTAAAGTAGATGAAGAATTGGCGGAAATTAAAGAAGCCATTGACTTAGGCGACCCTAAACATATTCAAGAAGAAGTGGGAGATTTGTTATTTGTTGCTGTAAATCTGGCCAGGCATTTAGGGATTAAGCCTGAAATAGCCTTAAAAGAAAGTAACAAAAAATTTACTCAACGCTTTAATTATATTGAAGAGCAAGTAGCCAAAAGCGCACGCACCCTTAAAGAGTGTCCCTTAGCTGAGCTTGATGCTTTTTGGAATGAAGCAAAACTGGTTTTAAAAAAGCAGGATTAATCACCCGATTATAAAAACTTAATCACAGCAATCACAATGCCGCCCATTGTTAAGGTGGTGGCAAACGACCACACCATAAACTGATCAATCCTCGAGGTGAGTTGCTCGAAACGTTTATCGACTTGTTCAAAACGCTTGTCGACTTGTTCAAAACGTTTTGCTGTTTCAATCTGCATTTGTTCGAATCGCTTGTCTACTTGCTCAAAACGCTTGTCGACTTGCTCAAAACGTTTATCCATATCCAAACGCAAGTCACGCATTTCACTACTGAGTCGTTCATTTGTTTTTTGCATTTCACTACTGAGCCGCTCATTCGTTTTTTGCATTTCATTACTGAGGCGTTCATTCGTTTTTTGCATCTCACTACTGAGTCGTTCATTCAGTTTTTCCATTTCAGAACATAAACGACTGTCTAAATTCTGCATATCTTGACGCAAATCAATATCTAAATGTGCAAAATGATTAGTTTGGGCTTTTAGCATTAAAATCATCATCTGATCTGAGCTAATACTTTGCCCCTCAGCCACCAAACCCATGACTTTCTGTGCTTGCGTGTCTAACCAGTTCTCAAAAAATTGATCATCAAACATGTTAATCCCCTTTATTATTACTTACTACACAGAGCACGCGACTTATTTTACACAAACTTAATCACCGCAATAACTATCCCACCCATTGTTAGGGTGGTGGCAAACGACCACACCATAAACTGATCAATCCTCGAGGTGAGTTGCTCGAATCGTTTGTCTACTTGTTCAAAACGTTTTGCTGTTTCAATCTGCATTTGTTCGAATCGTTTATCAACTTGCTCAAAACGTTTATCCATATCCAAACGCAAGTCACGCATTTCACTACTGAGTCGTTCATTTGTTTTTTGCATTTCACTACTGAGCCGCTCATTCGTTTTTTGCATTTCACTACTGAGGCGTTCATTCGTTTTTTGCATTTCACTACTGAGGCGTTCATTCAGTTTTTCCATTTCAGAACATAAACGACTGTCTAAATTTTGCATATCTTGACGCAGATCAATATCTAAATGTGCAAAATGATTAGTTTGGGCTTTTAGCATTAAAATCATCATCTGATCTGGGCTAATACTTTGCCCCTCAGCCACCAAACCCATGACTTTCTGTGCTTGCGTGTCTAACCAGTTCTCAAAAAATTGATCATCAAACATGTTAGTCCTCTGTTATGTATGCTGAAAACCTATTATAAAAAAAACCGCCCTTAGTTATCCTAAGGGCGGTTTTAGTTATTCAACTATAAACTTATTTTTTGAAAGGACAGAAATAGCCTGTCCTAACTAAAACAAACTTTATGCTAAAACAAATGAGGCATCACCAGATGCGCTAACAAAGCCATTAATAGTGATAAGACCAGTTAATTTAACAACTGAATCAACACCATTTTGGAATGTACTTGCATTTGAATTATCATCAACAATATAAGTATTTCCACTATATTGAAACCATGCGAAGTTTGAGTTTGTACTATTATCTCCTGAAGTAACAACTGCAGCATTTAAATAATCTACAAAAGCCGCTGTGTCGCCCAAAGTTACTTTAGCTGTTGTAAATGTCGGCACTGTGCCTAGGCTTAAGCCACCATCTACAAATTCAATTTTATCGCCTACTGCAGCATCAGTAATTGTACTGTAAGCATTAGCACTAATTATCGCGGTATTAAATTTAATAACATCATTACCTAAACCAGACGTAATTGTATTCATACCTGAACCAACAGTAATTGTATCGATACCTGCACCAGTAGTAATTGTATTTACACCACTTGTGACTGTTACTATATCAACACCTGCACCACCAGTATAAGTATTGTTACCAGTAGTTGCAGTAAAGGCATTTGTACCATCACCAAAGTTTACTGTGTTATTACCTGTTGTTGCGGTTGTAAAGGTATCTGCACCTGTACCACCAGTAACATTATTGTTACCTGATGCAGCACCAGTAACTGTATTATCGCCATCACCTAATACGATTGTATTATTACCAGTGCCTATAGTAACGCCATCGTTACCCGCACCAGTAGTAATTGTATTTGTACCATTTCCGACGATTACAGTATCAACACCTGCGCCACCAGTATAAGTATTGTTACCAGTAGTTGCAGTAAAGGCATTTGCACCATCACCAAAGTTTACTGTGTTATTACCTGTTGTTGCGGTTGTAAAGGTATCTGCACCTGTGCCACCAGTAACAATGTTGTTACCTGATGCAACTCCAGTAACGGTATTATCGCCATTGCCTAAAGTAATTGTATTTGCTAATGCGTTGGCAATTGTCACAGTATCAGTGCCTGTTCCCCCTACATAAGTAGCCGCTACAGTTGCTGCTGATAAGTTCACAGCATTTGTTCCTGCTGCGGAACCTTTAACGGTCATTGCTGCAGTTGTAGCGCCTGAAGTCCAAGCTAAACCGCCTACCGTGCCAGTACCTGTTAAACCAGATGCATCTAATGAAGTTAAGGTAGTAGCAGTTAAGCCAGTCAAATCAATACCCACAGCACCTGAAACAGTAACTGTTTTAGCAGAAGTTGCGGTAATCGGTGCAACAAAAGCCACAGTATTTGCTGTTGTATTACTATCAGCAGTTGTAATAGTTAAGCTTTCAACACTAGGAATAGTGTATGCAGCAGTATTTGTAAAACCATCAGTAGCAGTAAATACAAGATTTACATTATCACTTGTTCCTGTGGCTGTAGCTAATGCAATGGAACCCGCAACTGACGTAGCCGCTGTTTGTGTAAAGGTAAAATCAGCTGCTGCATTTGTTACAGTTAACGCAGCACTTGAACCAGCAACTTTCAAACTGTTGATGCCATCAGCATTAAGCATATTAATTGCTGCCGCACCCGCTGCATCACTTAAGCTTAACACTTCAAAATTAGACACTGTACCAGCAAAAGTACTTGTAGCTGTTGCAGTGACAGCATTTGCACGTGTCATAACAAGCGTATCAGTATTATCTCCCGCATCAATTGAACCGCCTGTTGCAGCTGCACCACCGTAAGTTACCGTATCATTCCCTGCACCTGTAGAGATAGCTTTTGCAAAAGAGGCGGCAACACCAATCGTATCAACACCAGAAGATAGCGTACCAACATATTGTTGATTAACGGTTAACGCTTGGCCTAACGTTACATCTGCTGTGCTTGTGCTTGTAATGACAGCTGTAGACGCTAAGGTATCAGCAGTAATTGTTAACGCTTTAGTTCCACTTAGATTTAATGCTGTTGCACTCGCTGCGGTTAAATTAGCGATTGTATTTGCTGCAGAACCAGACACGATGGCTACTGTTTTTGGCACTGCACCTAAAGCAACTGCACCTGTAGTTGTAAAGCCATTTAAATTTAACGTTTCAGCAGTAACTGTTGCTGTTGTTAAAGAACCTGAAGTTTGCGTAAAACTTGTTCCAGTGCCCGCTAACGTTACTGTTGATAAAGCACTAGAATTGACAGCAGCTGCTCCAAAGTTAGTTAAACTAACAGCAGCGATTGTGCCAGCAGCTGTTAATGAAGCCGCATTAACGTCAGTAATTGTAACCGAACCATTTACAACGCCTGCTACAGTTACACTTGCTGTGGCTGGTGTTGTTTGATTTACAGTTACAGCAGAGGTAGCAGCTGTTCCAGTAACCGTTACAGCACTTTGAGTTGTGGTTGTATTAACAGTAGGTTGAGCCACTTGTGAAACAGTAACGCTTGATCCACCTGTTACATTAATTGCACCTGTAGTGCCATTGCCTGTTAATGATGAAGTTTCAGATACCGTTACAGCACCAGTTGGCGCAGTAGTATTTCCTATAGTAATAGTGCCTGAAGTTGTGCCTGTAGCAGTCACTGCAACAGTTGAACCACCTTTAATAGATAAATCAGCAGCAGCCATCGCTGTCTCATTAACAGTAATTGCACCTGTTGAACCTGATACTGTTACTGCACCTTTCGATGTAACTGTTTGTGTTAAACCACCTGTTAACGTAACAGTACCTGCTGCCGCACTATTGATCGCCGTAACAGCAGTTGTTGCATCAGCAGTAGCGATGACATTACCAGCTATTGCGTTTGTAATATTTAATGATGTCGTACCCCAACCAGTTGTATTTGTTGTTACACCAGCAAGAGATACAAAATTTACATTTTCAATACTAGAAACCGTCAAACTAGCAACAGCAGTAGTATCTATTGCGGAATTATCAGTAACATTCAGGGTATCCGAACCAGCTGCCCCTGCAATTTTATCTAGCGTTGAAGGTACACCATTAAAAATATCATTATTAGCAGTACCAGTAAGGTTATCTATAGTAGTTGCCAGAGTATACGTTGTTCCTTCAGTAGATACATTTGTAGCGTTATCAACAATCACAACACTTTTCGTTCCGATAGCGTTAAAGTCAGAATCAAACAACGATACTTTAAACGCTTCTAAACCTTCGCTTGTTAAGAAATCAGCTGCAGTATTTACCGTAAACGTTGCTGACGATGCACCTGCAGCTAAAGTCACTGTGCCACTTACTGGGGTAAAATCTAAACCTGCCGTTGCTTCTTTAACTTTAGAACTGTCACCTTGAACGTTAAACGTTAAAACAGTGTCGGCTTTAACTGGCAAAACTGAGTTAACTGTAAATACGACAGCTGAACCTTCATCAACGTATGTTTTGCTGGCGGTTAAGGTATAAGCATTAGTAAAACTATCAATTTTAGTCTCAGCAATTAAGGCGGCTTTTTGTGCTGTTGTTAAGCTTGAATTAGCACTGGTTAATACTAAATTGATGGTATCTGCTGTTTGTAATTTAGCAAGGTAAGTCGCGTTTAATGCTTGTGCCGCTGTAATGTCGATGGCTACTGCATCTTCTGAAGAATCAATAGTGTCGATTTTTCCAGTAAATAAATCTGCTAATTTAGCTTGTAATTCAGCACTTGTACCGCTTACCACTAAGTTGTCGCCTTTAACCAATTTCGCCATGTTAGCTGTGGTGTACTGCGCTAAGCTTAAATTGATTGCAGTTGCTTCTTTAGAATCAATAACATCAACCATAGTGCTTTCAAAAAGATCAGCTAGGTTAGTGTTAATGTTAGCACTGGTATCGATAATGGTTATTTTGGTAGCAGCACTTACTTTCTCAGCAGTTGCTTCATTAAGAACCTGTGCAGCAGTGATTGATAATTTATTTGTTGATAAAACGATGCTATCAACTTTATCGCTGGCTAACAAAGCGTCATAATTTTTCTGCACAGTCGCAGAATCACCTTTAATAATAATATTATCGTCGGCGGATACTTTATCCAAAATTGTTGTATCTAAGGAATACTGACGTGCAATAATTGTTAAAGCACCTTGATCAGACGTGCTGATAGAAGACACAAAGGGGTCAGTTAATAAGGCTCCGAGTACTGCTTGAATGTTTGCTGCTGTGTCAGTAACACTTGCTGTATCTAAGCCAAGCGCTTTTTTTCCAGCTTTGTAATCTACAACTGAGGTGAATGTTTTAATAGCCATACCTAATATCCTAAAAAGAAAAAAATAAAATTAAACACAATACAACATGAAATGAACATCTATACAGATACTGAAAAACTCCTTCTTGATCTAAGAATGAATTTAAAAAAACAAACAGCAATAAGCACTCGTTTCGCTTTTACTTGATTTAAACATTCCCTTAAAAGCAACAGACACTTAACTTGACTGATTTGTTTAAACAAAACTTATAACAGCAATTACTATATAAAAACACTGATTTAGCATAACGTAAAACTAATCAATTGAACAGTTTTTTACAGCTTGTAGACGTAAGTGCGCATGGGAAATAGTGCTAACAAAGCAACATTGTGAAGACATAATGAGGTTAATTTAAAGCTATTGCTTTGACGCAACAAAATAGCTAGCCAAATAATATTTTACCCCTTCATGTGTTGCTTGATTATGAATTTTTACCTATTTTGAGAATTTAATTGCACGCTTAGGCTAAAATTAATGCCTTTTAATACATTTATTAAGCTCTTAACTGAATTTGTTTAACATGTTAAGACACTGTTTGACTTGATTCTTGAATAATTATTTGCGCCAAGCGACTTACTGGGCATTTCTTAAGACAGGTTAAAACCGCGCTAAATTCGATCTTATTTGTGGTAATTGTATGCCAAAACATAAAATACGTCCTTATTTTTATACACTTTAGTTTCTCAACACTTTTGCCGACACGTTGAACGTATTTTAGTTATTATTACTGGAGCTATTAGTTATGCGTAAACGCTAGACCTTTTCTTTTCTTTCCTTTAACTTACACCTTTAATATGACTGCGTTAATTTCCTTTTTTAGCCCTTTGGGGGCGTTAGCTAAAACCATTAAAGGCTATCAACCTAGACAAGCACAAATTGATATGGCTGAAGCCATTAGCCAAGCAATTGAAACAAAGCACCATTTTATTGCTGAGGCGGGCACTGGCACGGGTAAAACGTTTGCTTATTTAGTGCCTGCGGTGCTTTCTGGCAAAAAAATACTGGTCTCTACTGGCACTAAAAATCTTCAAGATCAACTGTTTAATACAGACTTGCCTTTATTACGCAAAGCCTTGCAACACCCTTTTTCTGCGGCGTTATTAAAAGGCCGCAGTAATTATTTATGCCTTTTGCGCTTAAAAAATGCGCAGGCTAGTCCGATTGGTTTTGCTAAAGAAGAAGCTATGGCTTTGCAAAAAATTGGCCGCTGGGCTGGACGCACGAAAACCGGCGATGTCTCTGAAATGGCCGATGTGCCAGAACACGACCCCATTTGGTATCAAGCCACCTCTACGGTAGATAATTGCCTAGGTCAAGAATGTGATGATTATGCAGAATGCTTTTTAATGAAGGCGCGTAAAAAAGCCCAAGAAAGCGATATTTTAGTTATTAACCATCATTTACTGTGCGCTGATTGGTCAATTCGTGACAACGGTTTCGGAGAATTATTACCCCATGCAGAAGTGATTATCATTGATGAAGCACATCAATTGGCAGACACTGCATCTAACTTTTTAGGTATGCACCTTGGTGGCAAACAATTAACCGATCTTTGCCAAGACACACTCATTGAATTTTTTTCTGATGCAACTGATTTACCTGACTTACGGAACGCTTGCGAGAACCTTGAGCACGAAGTTAAAACAGCTAGATTAGCCTTAGGCATGGAACTTAAACGTGGCGCGTGGCAGGAACTCGCGTCTGAACCGCAAATCATGGCGAGTTTTGTCAATCTTAACGAGCACTTGCGTTTACTGACTCAGCAACTGTTATTAGCCTCAGTAAAATCTAAAGGCCTGGATAATTGCTTTAAACGCGCCGAAGCTTTGCAACTGCTCTTCCAGGGAATTTTAAGCGAGCAGGATGATAAATGGATTCGTTGGTATGAAGTGCATAGAAAGTCCTTTACCTTAAGCCGGACACCTTTAGACATTGCCCAAGAATTTAAGCTGTTTATGCAGCATCATAAAGCGACATGGATTTTTACTTCAGCCACCCTTAGCGTTGCGCATTCATTTGAGCACTTTGCCCAGCATTTAGGTTTAAGTGATGCAACCAGCGCATGTTGGGATAGTCCATTTGATTACGCTAAGCAATCCTTATTTTATCACCCTAAAGGCTTGCCTCAGCCCTCTGACCCTAATTTTATCCCTTTAATCATGCCCTTTGCTTTGCCTGTATTACAAGCCAGCCAAGGGCGTGCGTTTTTTTTATTTACCAGTCATCGTGCGCTTAAACAAGCAGAAAGCTTATTAAAAGAACAACTTGATTACCCATTATTAGTCCAAGGGTCGCAACCTAAAAGTCTATTATTGGAAAAATTTAAAAACACGCCACACGCTGTATTATTAGGAACCTCTAGCTTCTGGGAGGGCGTAGACGTGCGTGGCGAAGCCTTGTCCTGTGTGATTATTGATAAATTACCCTTTGCTTCGCCACATGATCCTGTCCTTAAAGCGCGTTTAGATGCTCTGACGCAACAAGGGCGTAATGCGTTTTTTGATTATCAAGTACCCGCTGCGGTAATTGCTTTACGGCAAGGTATTGGACGCTTAATTCGCGATGAACACGACACCGGCGTGTTAATGATTTGTGATCCGCGTTTATTAAAACGCGCCTATGGTCAACAATTTTTAGACAGCGTGCCACCCATGCGACGCACCCGTGATATTACTGAAGTCAACGCTTTTTTTGCCGAAGCACGCACCACACACCTACCATTGGAATCGCCTTCATCATGAAATTAATAGCGGTAGAAACTGCCACTGAGGCTTGCTCGGCTGCCTTGTGGCTTGACGGTGTCCTAACTGAACGCTTTGAGCTTGTTAACAATAAGCACAGCCAACTTATTTTGCCGATGCTTGAGGATTTACTCAATGCTGCGGGCTTAAGCCCAAAGCATTTAACTGGACTTGCTTTTGGTTGTGGCCCAGGCTCTTTTACAGGCGTTCGTATTGCCACGGGCGTTATTCAAGGACTTGCCTTTGCTTTGGACTTAGCGGTTGTGCCGGTATCAACCTTGCAAGCTATCGCCCAAGATTATTTTGATTATCATAACGAACACACAACAGCCTTTGTTGCCCTTGATGCGCGTATGAGTGAAATTTACTGGGCTGTGTATCAACGCAATGCACTTGGCTACGCTGAATTACTGGGGCACGAGGCCGTGACTTCCGCAGCGAATATTATTGTCCCCACATCTTCTGGAGTTGGAATAGGCTTAGGTTCTGGCTGGCAAGCGTATGCAGACATTTTGCAAGCACACTTAGGCGACAGATTACTTGGCTATGACCACACCGCTCTCCCTCGCGCTCGCGCCATTGCCCGCTGTGGCGTCATGGGTTTTAGCCAGCAACGAGCCGTCCCCGTAGAATTAGCTCTGCCCGTGTATTTGCGTGACAACGTGGCAAAAAAAGAATCTGAACGAAAATAACACTACTTTTTATTATCTGACTATAACTATGCTCACTACCGCACTGCTTTTACATACGCCACCTGAAAAGGAATATTTCTTCGACGAAGGCTGCTATATTTTAGAACTATCTAATACCACACACGATGCCGACGTTTCTATTGCTCAAGCACGCGTTAAACCAGGCGTTACCACGCATTGGCATTATTTACTTGATGTAGTTGAACGCTATGTCATTTTATCTGGACACGGCGTTGTTGATGTCGATAATTTGACTGCTCAAGAGGTGAGCCCTGGTTCGGTGGTACTTATTCCAGCAGGTTGTCGACAACGTATCAGCAATCATTCAGATGAAGATTTGATATTCTTAGCAATTTGCTCACCGCGCTTCACCCCTGTCTGTTATCACTCCTTATCTTAAGAATAAGCCCACTGTTTCAGACTCACCCACTTTGGGACGGCATAAATAGGCAATAAACTATGGCATGCAGGCTCTGCTTATTAACAGATCAAGTTTGCATGCTGACCTTTTCTACACCTATAAAATCCAAAATATATGCTTAATTTAACCATTAATACTGTATTTTAAGGGCCTATTCCGCATTAATAATAACTAAAAATTATTCATGTAGATTGCCGCAATCAACTGTTTTTTATAAATTTATTTAAGCCAACCATAGATTAATAACAACCTTGATAAGAAATAAAATTGTTAATCTTTGCTGAGCATGTCTAGCATCAAACGAAAAATATCAGTACAATTTACCTTGAACAGAGTAAAGATGTTGAACCAGTGGAAAGTCTCGCTTAGTCAGGTTGTCCGGTTATCAATGTTGTAAGTCTGTAATTAACCGTAAATTTTTTTTGAGGATTCTTGATATGGCAACAGGCACTGTAAAGTGGTTTAACAACACGAAAGGCTTTGGTTTTATTGCTCCAGACGGCGGCGGAGAAGATGTTTTTGTTCATCATTCTGTTATTTTAGGCGATGGCTTCAAAACCTTAACTGATGGACAAAAAGTAACATTTGAAATTGAAACTGGTCCTAAAGGCTTAACAGCAACGAATGTTGATCCAAGATAAGTTATAAATAATAACGAAAAGCTGTTGTGATATTTTCACAACAGCTTTTTTTTTGAGCAAAAAAACTGGCGTTGTTAAGACCAACGCTTATTCAACAATATCTCTGCCGTTGGGCATAAGCAAAGCTTTAGTCTTGTTCAATACCATCTACACACCTACCCACAGACAAACTGCTGGACTAAGCACGCACCATAAAATTAAGTATCTCATTCACATGCACGTAATGCGATAACATTTTTAACATAGTTATTGATGCGCTAACTACGTTAACACGCTAAAAATAATGGGTTAAACTATACCTTATATTTTCTCGCTATTACGCAGGCTCACCGCTATGACGTCTCCTCTTTTTCGTAAAAAAAACTTTCTACCTGATGCAAGCGACTCCGCTGCGCACTCACTAAAACGCTGCTTATCTGCTTGGGATCTTACTTTTTTAGGCGTTGGCGCTATTATTGGTACGGGTATTTTTGTACTTACAGGTGTTGCTGCGGCCACGCAAGCCGGCCCAGCCATTGTCATTTCTTTTATATTAGCGGGCTTAGCCTGTACTTTTGCGGCACTGTCTTATGCTGAACTTGCTGCCGCTATTGGTGGCTGCGGCAGTGCTTATGGGTATAGTTATGTCGCTTTTGGTGAATTATGTGCGTTCATTATCGGCTGGGATTTATTGCTGGAATACAGTATTGCAGTCGCTACGGTTGCCAACGGCTGGTCGGGTTATTTTTGTACCATGCTTAATGCAATTAACTTACCCTTACCAGCGGCGTTAACCAAACCACCAGCATTAGGGGGGATTATTAATTTACCGGCTATGTTAATTATTTTAGTCTTGATGATATTGCTTATTTTAGGCACTAAACACAGCGCTAAAGCCAATAATCTCATGGTGTGGATTAAATTAATTACGATTAGCTTTTTTATTGCCATGGCTGCACTTAATATCCATCCTGAAAACTGGCAGCCTTTTATGCCTTTTGGTTGGTTTAACACCTTACCTGACGGGCATACCACAGGAATTCTTGCCGGTGCCTCATTGGTATTTTTTGCGTATGTAGGCTTTGATGCTGTGTCTACAGCAACGGAAGAAGCCAATAATCCACAACGTGATTTACCTTTTGGTATTGTTGCATCACTGCTATTTTGTACTGTTATTTATATTTTAGTGGCGGGTTTATTAACCGGCGCAATTCCTTACACACAACTCAATGTCTCCTCGCCTGTAGCGCATGCCCTTAATTTAATGGGCTATCCATGGGCATCGGCGTTAATTTCAACTGGCGTGATTGCAGGCTTATCAACCGTGATGTTGGTGCTATATTATGCGTTAACACGAATTATTTTTGCTATGTCGCGCGATGGTTTATTGCCCGTTTTTTTCAACGAAGTACACAGTAAAACCAATACACCAGTACGAGTAATTGTTGTCTGCGGTAGCTTAATGGCGTGTATTGCAGGTTTGGTACCGTTAGGTGAATTAGCTGAACTGGTTAACATTGGCACCTTAGCTGCGTTTGTTTTAGTTTGTCTTGGCGTGATCATGCTACGCATCACCCAACCTGATATGCCACGCCCCTTTAAAACACCGTTTAGCCCATTATTCCCTTTGCTAGGCGTTATTTCCTGCTCGGCGCTGATGAGTTTTTTACCCACCATTACCTGGCTACGATTTTTAATTTGGCTGGGGATTGGCTTAAGCATTTATTTTGCCTATTCCCTACACAACAGCAAATTAGGTCAGTCATAATATGGGGCTGCTTAGCCTTTTACTCTGGACTCCAGCCTTAGGCAGCGCCTTACTGGTGCTTGTTCCTGCCCATAATATCCGCTTGCTTCGTGCGTTAAGCTGTCTTGTTACGCTGACGGCGATGGCGCTCTCTACTTGGTTAACAATTGATTTCAATAGTCATTCTGGCAGCTTACAATTTAATGAGCATTTACCCTTAAATCCACACTTAGGGAGTAGTTATACACTTGGGATTGATGGCTTTTCTATGCCGATGGTCTTGTTAACCAGCATCCTAATACTGGTCGCGTTAATTGCCTCTTGGCATTTAACGATAGCAACTAAGGGCTATTATCTTGGCTTTTTAGTCACTGAGTTTGGTATGTTTGGCGTATTTTTAAGCCAAAACTGGACTTTATTTTATATTTTCTGGGAAATAACGGTTATCCCCATCTATTTTTTAATTGGTCGCTGGGGCGGACAGCGTCGCCAAGCAGCAAGCTTAAATTTTGTGTTATATGCATTAATTGGTTCTGCATGTATGTTAGTCAGCTTATTAGCGCTCAGTCAGTATGATTTACATTCACCTGAGGCCTTCATCACCACCTTACCCGAAGCCATCCATAGCTTGCCCTTAACTGCACAAATATTGGTATTAATAGGCTTTTTAGTTGGCTTTGGCATATTCATCCCACTTTTTCCGTTACATGGCTGGCTAACGATGGCACATGTAGAAGCCCCCAGTTCGGTGAGCCTATTACTTTCAGGGCTTTTAGTAAATATGGGGGCGTATGGCTTATTACGCATTCTCCCAAGCCTTCCTGACGCTACTTTTGCCCTGCAACCTTATTTATTAAGCTTAGGCGCATTTAGCATTCTATACTCAAGTTTACTGGCTTGGCGACAACACACGATGATCGCAACCTTAGCCTATGCCTCATTTAGTCAAATGGGGATGGTGCTAATAAGCATGAGCACCTTAACTGAAGCTGGCTGGTCTGGAGCAATCTTTATGATGACTGCTCAGGGCCTTATTTATCCAAGCTTATTTTTACTCACTGGCAGCCTGTTTGAGCGCACCCAAACCTTTAGCATTGATCAAGACAGTGCGCTATTAAGCCCCATGCCTCGTTTTTCGTTGCTGCTTATTTTAAGTTTATTTGCGGCAAGTGGCTTACCTGGCGGAGCTGCTTTTATTGCGACTATTTATGTCTTTATTAGTTGTTTTGAAACCTGGCCGTGGTTAGGGTTGGTATTAGGGATGAGTATCATCATCAAGGCAAATTATTTGCTGCGTATTATCAGCGTGTTATTTACTGGCTCAACGAAAGCGCCTAGGCAACATTTAGTTGACTTGCGCCGCAACGAACTCATTGCTTCAGGTATCTTGGTTAGCTTCATGTTAGGCTTAGGTTGCTTACCTAGTTTTTGGCTGTCGCTGTCCACTGCATCGATAAAACTTACGCAAACTCATTTTGCAAAACTGAGTCAACCCATTATTCACTTACCATAATGCTACTTGACTCTTCAACACCCGCGCATTACCGCGAACAATTGCTGGCGCTACTTACTCGACTCCAGCACAGATTACGGCAACCAGATGCCTCTACAGCGTTTACGCATTACAATCCATTACAGTTATATCAGCATTTAGATTTTTTTGATGCTCTACACAGTGCCGCGCACTTGCCTTATATCAGCACCTATTTACCTGAAGCTCATTATCGCCAATTTTATCAACAGGGCCGCATTAGTGCTGAGACGCTCAACCAAGCTCTTGCGGACATTCCTACACTAAACGCAGCGACTATTATTTGGCAAACACCCCAACGAACCCTTACCCGTGGGGATATTTATAGGGTGGCGTTGCTCGTTGATATTGTCGCCATTAATGCTCAGCGTGCCCCTTTCCCAGACCAGACAGCCCTGACTAAAATTCAAGCAGATGTGCCTGCCTTAGCACGCCAACAGCTATTAGCCACGGGGCATTCTGAACACGATACCGTGCAACAGTTATGGCAACAACTGCTGGATAAATTAGCACTCCCCGTTGCTACGCAGCCTTTAGAAAGACTATTTGAAACTTCGCCTAACCATTTAGAAGACTGGTTTCAGCAACAGATAGCGCGCCCAACCAATGCCTCCATGCACGCTCATACTCAAGCCTTAGCGCAGCAACAACTTGATACGCTACTGGGGCAAGTGGGCAGCCAGATTAGCTTACGAGGACTGGTGTTGCACTTAGGCAATATTGATAGTTTGCCAGCGGTTCAATCTCAGCTACTACCTTTTTGCACAGCCTATATCACTAAAAGTCTGGCTCAATGGCCCTTGCCAAACGTCGAGTCACTAGGCTTATTTGGTGCATGGCGAGCTTCACTTGCCTATGATGTAGGCTTATTTTTACATCAATTACCTAACTGGCAACAGATTATTGCCCACTTACCAGAGAACGCGCTCGATACCATTAGCTATCAACTCACTGCACTTAATTTACCTCGCTCACACTGGGACGACTACCTCACCCGTCTGACCTTGGAAATACCTGACTGGTCTACGTTAATCGCGAATAGCACGGAATCTCCAGAGTTATTAATCGATTATTTAGCCATTCGACTGACCTTAGATCGCTTATGGCTAAATCAAGTGTGCCATGATTTATGGAAAGTTGATGCAAGCCTGTCTTCCTTACGGGGCTATTTTCTCAAGAATTTATCTGAGTTTTTAGTGCGTTGGCATCTGTATCAACGCACGTTGCCAGAATATTTAACCCAACTGGCAGAGCATTTGATTATTCGAGCCGGCTCAGAACGTCATTGTCGTGCCGAATGGCAACAGCTTGCCGATATTATCGTCGCCTGGCAAGCCAGTGTAACTGCGGTCAATAACACAACTACTGCGGGCGACTGTGGCTGGCGTTTATTTCGCTTATGTCAACACCTGGGCTTATCCAGTGAGCAGCTGACACCTTTGGCAAACAGTGATTTACACGCCATGATTCAGGCATTAAATAACTTTGACCACCGGCAACGTAACCAAGTGTGGTTAACGGCTTATGAGTACCAGTTCCGCGCTGAACTATTTAACCAATTACTTAGTGCTACCGAACCCTCAGCACGACCTCTCCCTGAAGCACAATTGATTTTTTGCACTGATGGGCGTGAAGAACCGCTACGCCGTCATCTTGAACACAGCTATCCTTTGCTTGCAACCCTAAGCTGCACGGGTGATTTTGGACTGCCCAACCCAACACAGACCAAGACTGATAGCGTTTTACCCGAACACTACACTTCGCTACAGCCGCGCACTCGCTCACCATTATTAACTCATGCGTTAAGTGAGGCCATTACTGGCTTCAGCTTGCTCAAATTACTGTTGCGCAGCGTATTACCCGCCACTACAGCTGAGCTAAGCGACCACCAGCCCAGCTTGGCCGAGCAGGTACTGATGATTGCCCGCACGTTAAAAAACATGGGGCTAGGCAATAATCTTGCCCCCTTAGTTATTCTAGTTGGGCATGGCTCTAGCCTAACCACGTCACCCTATTCTGCTGCATTAGCCTGTGCCTTTTGTCATGGCGACAGCAGTCTTAATAACGCCCGTTTATTTGCTAAATTAGCTAACCACGCAGCGGTGCGGACACAATTAATCTCACATGGCATTGTTATCCCTGAAGACTGTTGGTTTATTGCTCTTGAGCATAATACCAGCACCCAAACCTTAACGTGGCACGACACAGAAGCCTTACCTGAACGACTAAATGCCCTTTTTACACGCCTACAAAAAGCCGTCAACGAAGCCGGTGCGCTCACCGCACTTGAGCATTATCGTCACTACGCAATAACTGCTAAATTACTCACGCCAGCACAAGCCCAACGAGTTTATACCGTTAAGGCATCTGACCTCAGCAATTTACCTATTGATCTTGGTCATGCAGGGCATGCTGCACTTTATCTAGGTCGCCGTGCCTCAACTCAAGCACTTAACTTATCAGCTCGAGTATGGTTACAATCGTATGACCCCACACAAGATGCTTCGGGCGATACCTTAGCTAACTTGTTATTAGCTACCGTAACGCTGCATTCTCAGATTAATCTAGCCTATTATTTTGCTACGCTAACTAATTTAGCCTTTGATACTATCGCGATGCTCGATGACGCCTTCACTGCACTACCTAAGCACATCAAGCATCTACCTACAGGATTACCAAAGCATCTCACTGAACACCATGAAGCCATGCGCTTACACATCATTATTGAACAGCATCCCGAACGTGTTGCTGAGATTTATCAACACCAGCACTTGTTACAAACATTAATTACCGGACAATGGGTCCATCTCAGCTGTCAAGACCCTATCTCCAGAGCGCTTTTTACCTTTAATCCTGCGACAGGCTTTAGTGCTTGGCATTAACTATTACGCACCCAAACTTTATTAATCAGCAATGAAACTTTATTTAGACTTACTTGAAAAAATTCTCCTTGAAGGACAACCCAAAAGTGATCGCACTGGCTGCGGCACGTTATCGCTCTTTGGCTATCAAATGCGTTTCGATTTAACCGCGGGCTTTCCCTTAGTCACCACCAAACAGGTGCATGTTAAATCCATCATTCATGAGCTCTTATGGTTTTTACAGGGCGACACTCAGTTAGCGTATCTTCATCAACATAAGGTAAGTATTTGGGATGAATGGGCAACGGCTAACGGTGACTTAGGTCCTATTTATGGTCAGCAATGGCGGGCGTGGTCAACTGCAACAGGGGCGTGTATCGATCAGCTTAAGCAGGTCATACAGCAATTACGCACCACACCCAACAGCAGAAGAATGCTAGTTTCAGCATGGAATGTAGCCGACCTCCCTGATGAACACTTAACACCGCAAGCCAATGTCGCGCTGGGTAAAATGGCGTTAGCGCCCTGCCATGCACTGTTTCAATTTTATGTGGCAGACGGCAAATTATCGTGCCAACTGTATCAACGCAGTTGCGATACATTTTTAGGCTTACCCTTTAATATTGCCAGTTACGCCTTACTTACTCACATGATTGCCCAGCAAGTCGACTTACAGGTAGGGGAGTTAATCTGGACGGGCGGCGATGTTCATTTATATGTAAACCACCTAGAACAGGCTAAATTACAATTAACACGTCCCCCTTTGGCACTCCCCTCATTACAGTTACAACGCCGACCTGAATCGTTGTTTGACTTTACCTATGACGATTTTTTAATTGAAAATTATCATCCTCACCCTGCAATTAAAGCAGCTATTTCAGTGTGATTACCGCGTTGTTATTGTGATGTCGGCGAGGCTTTAGCCTCGATTACTTCGACTGTCGAAGCTAAAGCCTCGCCCACATAAATAGGAACTCTTTGTGCATTTATTATTAATGAACATAACACTAACACGCCGACATTGACTATAATGAAGCCACTGTTATCACGTTTTAGGGTGAGCTAGTTAAACCTCTTTATTTAAATGTTGAGTTTGAAAAAATGACATTACCACGCATTTTGCTCGTTGATGATGATAGTTCAAGGTCGCAGCAACTTGAAACCATTTTGCAGTTTATGGAATATTCAGTCACGGCTACACCATCAGCTCATATTGACACTCATCTCGCTGCTATTACTGACGATTGGCTGATTTTTATTGCCCACACCTGCGCTCATTTCAACACACTTGTACACTTATTAGACAAACACACCGCTCAACCCAAACGTATCCTGATTGTCGACAAAGAACACCCTACGCACTACCTAGCGTTTTCTTGGGTAGCGAGTATTGTGGAATGCCCCATCACTTACCCTGAATTAAGTCGCACTTTACAACAATTTTCAACATCAGATAATACCGCTTCGTTACCTACGTTAGACCACTCTACGCAGCACACCAGCGCACCGGAACACCTAACACTGCTGCGCTCAGCCGCTATTAATCCACCCCCAGCACAACCCTTGTCCCCCTTGTTTCGTTTGCAGGGTGACAGCACGCAAATTGCCATGGTGCGGCATTTAATTTCACAAGTAGCCGAGTCCAATGCCACCGTATTAATCTTAGGTGAATCAGGCACCGGTAAAGAAGTGGTTGCACGCATTTTGCATGACTTATCAAACCGTCATAACAAACTGTTTGTGCCCATTAATTGCGGTGCTATTCCTGCTGAATTATTAGAAAGTGAGTTATTTGGTCATGAAAAAGGCGCCTTTACAGGTGCCTTAAGTGCGCGCCAAGGTCGCTTTGAAATGGCTGAAGGTGGCACCTTATTTCTTGATGAAATTGGCGATATGCCCATGCCTATGCAAGTTAAATTATTACGCGTCTTGCAAGAACGTACTTTCGAGCGCGTGGGCAGCAACAAAACCATTCATGCCAATGTGCGCGTCATCGCTGCCACACACCGCTGCTTAGAGTATGAAATCCAAGAAAACCGCTTTCGGGAAGATTTATTTTATCGGTTAAATGTTTTTCCAATAGAAATACCCGCCTTACGCGAACGTGCCGACGATATACCCGTGTTAATTGCTCATTTTGCCTCTACATTAGTAGACACTCCTCAAGGTGACGCATTACAACTCACACCTGCGGCGCTACGTTTACTGATGGACTACACTTGGCCTGGAAATATCCGCGAATTAGCTAACCTAATTGAACGCTTAGCGATTATTTATCCTAATAAAATCATTTCTGCCGATGACTTACCCGAAAAATTTCAACGCTTACGCCTTGACAACGAACATCAGGAAGACAATAGCCGTGCTAATGAAACCGAAGAACCTGCACTTAACGCAGCTGAAGAGGCCATGCTAAATGCACTGTTAACAAGCTCGGCACCGCTTAACCCGCTTGATAAAACCACGTCCAACTTAACACTTCCAGAACATGGTATTGATTTAAAAGAATATTTAAACGAAATGGAAATTGATTTAATTCGTCAAGCCTTAGAAGAATGCAATGGTGTCGTCGCCCATGCAGCAAAACGTTTAAATATGCGCCGTACCACCTTGGTGGAAAAATTACGTAAATTTGATCTACAACGGTAATTAATTACACCCTCTCATACCTCGTCTAATGCTAAGCACGAGGTAAATTTTATTAACTTTTATTCTATGATTCATCGTATGCCCTTATCCAACGCACTTTATCAAGCCACTCTCTCCTCTTTACCACTTATCGCGCGTGGCAAAGTACGCGATATTTATGACATTAATGCAGACTATATGTTAATTGTCACCACCGATCGCTTATCTGCATTTGATGTTATTTTACCCGACCCTATTCCTGGCAAAGGCGGCGTATTAACGCGCGTGGCTAATTTTTGGTTTAATAAAACGGCTCACCTCATTCCCAATCACCTAGCTGAGCTTAGCTTAGCTGATGTCATTACTGATGCTGCTGAGCGCAAAACACTGGAAGGCAGAAGTATCATTGTTAAAAAACTCACGCCACTGCCTATAGAAGCCATTGTGCGCGGCTATTTAATTGGCTCGGGTTGGAAAGATTACCAAGCCACGGGAACGCTGTGCGGCATCACTTTACCCGCAGGCTTACAACAAGCCGAACAATTGCCCACACCACTTTACACGCCCTCCAGTAAAGCTGAGCTGGGGCATCATGATGAAAACATCAGCTTTGCACAAACGGTTGACTTAGTTGGGCTAACGCTCGCTACGCAAATTAAAGAGACCAGCTTACAAATTTACCAACTTGCCGCAGACTACGCTAAACAACGTGGGATTATTATTGCCGATACCAAGTTTGAATTTGGTGTTGATAAACACGGCGTGCTGCATCTTATTGATGAAGTATTAACACCCGATTCATCACGTTTTTGGCCGGCCGATCAGTATCAAATTGGCATGAGCCCGCCTAGTTTTGACAAGCAATATGTCCGTGATTATCTTGAAACCTTGGCTTGGAACAAACAACCACCTGGACCACATTTGCCAGTTGAAGTCAGTGCTTTTTGTGCGGCAAAATATCAAGAAGCCGAACGCAGATTGACTGAATAAAATAATAAATAATCGCACCTTAAACACCACTAAACAACCACGTCCGCTTTTGGAGTTTACATGTACAAACCCGTTACCCCACTGCTTGCCGCTGATACGTTAATAGAGCTGATTGATTTACCAGAGCGTCCTTTTGTTTTAATTGAGCGAGCCAACCCACCTTATGGTTGGGCGATTCCAGGTGGCTTTGTTGATGTGGGCGAAACGCTTGAACACGCAGCCATCCGCGAGGCTAAAGAAGAAATTTGTCTTGATGTGAGCTTAATCGCTTTATTAGGAATGTATTCTGCCCCCACTCGCGACCCTCGTAATCATACCGTTACTGCGGTATATATTGCAGAAGCCAAAGGCTTGCCCAGTGCCGCAGACGATGCAAAAAATTGTGGCGTGTTTACGTTTGATACACTCCCAGAATTATTAGCGTTTGATCATGCGCAGGTTTTAAAAGATTATCAGTATTATCGTCAAACTGGCATGGTGCCACCTTTACGCGGCTAACACGCCGTAATGCTTATTATGACAGTCAACATAAAGCAGGAGTTTAAGGGCTTAACCCTTAAGTAAAAAGGCTAAAGTAAAAAGGCTAAAGCCTTTTTACTGCTGCTGACATCCCACCCCATTTAACCCTCTACATAATCAAACAATTGATTATTTGCTTGTTGATTTAAATAAGCGACTTTCTGCTGAGCATTCATTAATAACTGACTACGTAATGCTTTATTATTGGCTAAATTCAGTAATGCCTCAACCCAAGCAGCGGGCTTTAAGTCAACAATTAAACCTTCGTGCAAGTGTGTCACCACATCGGCACAACTGCTATTTGGTGAGTAAATACCTACTGCTTGACAGCGTGTTATGTCAAAAAACTTTGTGTACGAACGGGCTTTATTAAACTGCGTATTCACTAATGGATTAACGCCAATATGATAATGTTGTTTGCTTATAAAACTTTGATAACTTGGCCACGACATGGGATGAACAATGGTCACGCGGGGTAGTTTTTTATATTGTCGATAAATATGTTGACCACCAATAATTTCAAAACTGAGTTGTTTATTGCTCTGTAATACCTCGGCAATAACAGGAAACAACCAATCGATATCAGCCTGATGTGTAGCAGAGCCATGATAAAAAATCCGTGTTACATTATCTTCAATAGGAATGCTAGTAGGTAACAATAAGCGTGGTTGCCAGTGTGCATATTTTTGCTGTAGATAAGCCGTAGAAACCCAAAGCCTAGCGTACTGTTGCAACCACGCCGCGCGTGACGCAGAAAGACGTAATAACTTTAATTGATAGCGCCACGGCATGCCTGCAAAAGCCGCAACGTCTAAAACATCATCATCCATAAAAAAAATAACGTGACGTATTGTTGCGCGCTGTGCAGAAATTAATTTTTGCCATGGTGAGGGCACGTAACGAATAAAAATAACGATAGCATTGCGTAGCGCGTGAGCCTGAACAAGCTCATGAAAAAGACAGCGCGTATAGGATAATCGTTGCGCGGTAAGCGCAGGAATAACAAAAAAATCGCAGGAAGGATTGGCGCGTTCTTCCACAATAAAAACATGGGACGCGTTGGTTTCAAGTGAAGGCGGAGTAATATTCAAGGAGAAGTCAGCAACTAAGGCACGTTAAAAGGGCGGTTCAATTAAATTGAACGCTGATAGTTAAGGCACTTAGGTTACTTGATTTACAAAAGAGGATAAATAAAAAAAACGCCCTAATAAAAATTAGAGCGTTAAAAGGTACCAACCCACAACAAAAAACGATAACAAAATACTGTGTACAATTTATTTAGCATAATTAATGCCATAAAATTAAGTTATTAAAATTCATGATGTTATTTTATGAGCACAACAAAACAAAACTTCTTTGCACAAAATAAAGACATTAATGTTAGTTTTTAGTGCGGGTTTTACGACATATCTGATTATCTGTGGCTGCGGTGTGCTGTATTCATTGCTTATGGTCTTAAGACAGGAGTTAGCAAGCCCATTGCACGCCAGCAATGCTCATTATGGCTGTGCAGGCGTAAAAAGGCTTTAGCCTTTTTACGCAAGGGGCTAAAGCCGTTGGACTCGGTATTTTCCAAGACTAGCGTTGTAGATTATGTGTTAGCTGTCATTGTCATCATGAGCATTACTGAGTGCACGCTCTTACTATTTTTTATACTGAGGATTGAATAACGATGGACGTGAAATTTTTACCGACCTTAGCTGCTTTGCCCGCAACACAATGGAATACACTCGTTGAAGGGTTATCTCCCTTTATGCGCTATGAATTTTTACATGCTTTAGAGCACTCAGGCTGTGTCAGTGAACACACAGGCTGGTTGCCCTGCCATTGTGTGGTGTATGAACAGCAGGAATTGATTGCGGTGATGCCTATGTACCTTAAATTTCATTCTCGTGGCGAATATGTCTTTGATCATCAATGGGCGCAGGCGTATCAACGACATGGCGTTAGGTATTATCCAAAATGTCTCACGGCGATTCCTTTTACACCCTGCGCTGGTGCGCGATGGGGCATAAAAAACACTGTCAATACGCCCGAGGTTTTGCAACAGATGTTCGTCGCCATACAAGACCTATGTGCGAACCATGCCTGCTCTTCTTGGCATTGTTTATTTCCAGAGCCTGAACACCTAGCCAGTTTAACGTCCTTACCAATTCTTGTTAGAGAAGCGGTTCAGTTTCAGTGGTTTAATAAAGGCTATACTGACTTTACCGATTTTTTGCAAAGCTTAACGTCAGCAAAACGTAAAATGATTAAGCGCGAACGTGCCAAAGTAAACGAACAAGGCGTGCAATTAATTCAGTTGAAAGGCACTGAGGTCAGTGCAGAACAATGGCAGATTTTTTATCAATTTTATGCCATGACGTACCTTAAGAAAGGTTCGCAGCCTTATTTAAACGTGGATTTCTTTCTACACTTGGCAGACCAGATGGGCTCGACCCTGTTAGTGGTGTTTGCACGCACTGCACATGAATATGTTGGCGCCGCCTTAAGTTTTATAGGTGAAGATACCTTGTATGGTCGATATTGGGGCTGTATTGAAGAGTATGCCATGCTGCATTTTGAAGCCTGTTATTACCAAGGCATCGACTTTTGTATTAAAACAGGGCTGGCGCGTTTTGATTCAGGCGCACAAGGCGAGCATAAAATTGCCCGAGGTTTTGAGCCCATCACTACCTATTCTGCGCACTGGTTGCACCATGAGCAATTTCATCACGCAATCAAAGCGTTTATTAGTGCAGAAAAAAATCATGTTGACGCTTACAAGGCGCAGGCTGCGTTATCTTTACCGTTTAAAGATAACCATACTTAAAAAGCGATTACTTACCTATCACTTGTCACATCAAAGACTTCAAAGGCTAAACCAAAACCTTTAAGTTGCACGAGTAAACGGCCGTTGACAATAATCTCATTATTAAGTTCTTCATAAGTGGCTTTTGAAATAAGTGTTTGCCCACCAATTGCCATGGCTTGTAAACGCGCAGTAAGATTCACCGTTGCACCAATGGCACTAAATTTCATGTGCAAGTGTGAGCCAATATTACCAATAATGGCTTCGCCTGTATTGACGCCAATGCCCATTTGCAGCAAGGGCAAGCCTTCTTGCTGATGATGAACATTAATGGCAGGCATGCTTTTTTGCATGGCAATAGCGCAATTAACAGCACGTTGCGCATGATCTGTTTGGATAATGGGCGAGCCAAAAATAACCAACATAGAGTCGCCCATAAAATTATCAATCGTGCCATTATGATGCTCTATCACCGTCACCATTTCGGTAAAAAAACTGTTCAGCATTAACACAATGTCCGCAGGATCGGCTAATTCTGAGGTTTTAGTGAAATTTCGTAAATCACACATGAGCAGCGTCACACGACGCTTTTCACCGCCCAATTTTAAATATTCAGGCGACGCTAAAACCAAATCAACCCTATTTTCTCCCATGTACCGCCCAAACACTTGACGAATAAAATCGCGTTGGCGTTGCATATCGCGTTGCGCAAATTGCAAGGCTAAGTGTGATTTTACCCGAGCAATCACCACCGCTGGGGAAATAGGCTTGGAGATATAATCAATAGCACCCAATTCTAAACCCTTAGTTTCTTCCTCAGGTTTTATCGCCGAAGTAATAAAAATAATAGGTATTTCGTGTGTTTCAGGATTACTTTTAAGCTGTTGGCAAACGTCATAGCCGCTTATCTCAGGCATAATGACATCTAATAAAATCAAGTCTGGACGCAAGCCATCGCTTAAGCGTTTTAAGGCAGAGGCGCCACTTTTGGCAGCAATAATTTTATAATTACTTTTAAGCAGCTCAGTTAAAATGTTGATATTAATAGGTTCATCATCAACAATCAGAATACAGGGGCGTTCATTTCCGTCAGTCATAACAATTCAAGCGTAACAAAGTAGTGTAAAAAGGGCTTAAAAAAACGTGATGAGTTCGTCATTAAGGCGATTAGCAATAACGAAGGCCTCCTCAAATTCATAATCATTCATTAAATTATTAAGCGTGTGTAATGACGCGTGCAGGTGTTCTGGAAGCTCTGGTATTAATTGAGTTAAACGTTCAGTCGCCTCAGTATCACCATCGTTTATTAAGGCAAGTAACTCGGCAAATTGCTGCACTATTGCTTCTGTAGAGAGGGTTTTGCACTTAACTGAGGCGCCATTCTCTTCAACACGCTGGGCAAATAACTCGTTCAATTCTGTAGATAGCGTGCCCAGTTGCTCAGTAATGTCTTCGCAGGCAGAGATAGCCTGCTCTTCAATGCGATGTTCAAGCTCAGCAGTTAACGTAAAAATACGCGTGAGCCCAAGATTGCCCGATACGCCTTTTAAACTGTGCGCTAAACGCGCGGCACTGTCTAAATCGCGATGCTCAAAAGCGGTGTTAAGCGCACCTAATTGCTGACTAAATGATCCTGCAAAGTTCGCTAATAAGCGGCAATACAGCCTCTCATTGCCCATGACTCTCGATAAACCCGTTTGACTATCTAAGCCTTCAAACGCAGCCAGCTGCTGCATAGTCGCGATTAAGTCAGGCTGCGGTGTTGGGTTAACCCGCGGTGTAGGCGCGGTTATTGAAGGCGCTAAGCTCGAGTCTTTTTTAGCCCAGGTTCTCAAGGTGCTAAATAAGTGATCTGGATCTATCGGTTTGACAACATGCTCGTTCATCCCTACGGCAAAACAGCGGTCGCGATCAGTGTTCATAGCATGAGCAGTCATGCCAATAATGGGGAGGTGTTGCCACTGGACTGTGTTACGAATAGCTAAGGTTGCTTCATAACCATCCATTTCAGGCATTTGTAAATCCATTAAAATGGCATCATAACGATTTGGATGCTGTGCCAACAGGGTTAAGGCCTCTTTGCCATTATTGGCAACATCAACGCTAACGCCTTCACTGTTAAGTAATTCAATCGCAATTTGTTGGTTAATTTCATTATCTTCAGCTAACAACACATAAATACCCGTTAATTGGTAATTAATGCTGGTAACAAAAGGCTCCGTTGATAAGCTTGAATGCTCAGTTTGATTGACGGCAAAAACTTTTTCTACTGTTTTAAATAAGGCATATTCGGTTACTGGCTTAGCTAAAAAACCATCGATGCTGTTAGCAATTGAGGAGCCGTGTAATTCGCTATCATCAAAGGCAGAAATCATCAGGATTTTAGTTTTTTGATGTTTTAAATGTGGGTGTTGTAGCAGTTTTTCTACAGTTTCAATACCCGTCAATTCGGGCATAACCATATCGATAAAAGCTAAATCGTAAGGTTCATTACAATTCGCTTGGTATTCCAACATGGTTAAGGCAATAAGTCCTGACGGTGCCGTATCTACTTTAATAGTCCAGCGTCGTAACATTTCTTGCAGAATGTCGCGAGCATTTGAATTATCGTCAACAATTAAAATACGTTTATTTTCAAGGGGCGTGGCTAAATACTCAAAGGAAGACGTTTGCTGAGGCGCGACACCCAACCATGCCGTAAAAATAAATCGGCTGCCTGAACCATAATCACTTTCTGCCCAAATTCTGCCTTGCATGAGTTCCACTAGACGTTTTGAAATCGTTAATCCCAGCCCTGTGCCGCCATATTTTCGTGTTGTGGAGCCGTCGGCTTGGGTGAAGGCTTGAAATAAACGTGACAGTTGTTCGGGTGTCATACCGATGCCAGAATCCCGAATGGTAAAGCATAATTTGACTTGCTCCTGAGTTTGTTCCATTAACTCGATACTGATTTCAATTTCCCCGTGTTCAGTAAATTTAATGGCGTTACTGGTAAGGTTAAGCAGAATTTGTCCTACACGAAGTGGATCGCCAATCAGAAAACAAGGGATGTAGCTGGGAATATTGAACAATAACTCCAATTTTTTCTCATGAATACGCTGACTACTCAAATGCGTTAAATTGTCAAAGACGTCTTGAAGATTAAACAGGGTTTGTTCAATATCTATTTTTCCCGCTTCTATTTTTGAAAAATCCAGAACATCATTAATAATGCCCAATAAGGCATTGCCAGAGTAGTGAATTTTGCCAATATAATCGCGTTGTTTTGGGCTAAGTTCGGTTTTTAAAGCCAGATGAGATAAACCAATAATGGCATTCATGGGGGTTCTTATTTCATGGCTCATATTCGCCAAAAATTCCCCTTTTGCTTGGCTCGCTGCATCCGCCTCTTCTTTAGCAAGACGTAAATCAGCCGTTTGTTCGCGGACTTGTTGTTCTAGGCTGGAATACAAGCGAGCATTGTCGATAGCCGTAGCCGCTTGTCCAGCGATAATCGTGACCATACGAATACGGTCGGCAGTAAACACATGCGTGGCTAGATTGTTTTCTAAATACACCATACCAGTGAGCTTACCTTGTTTAAGTAAGGGTAAGCATAATAAGGATTTAACCTGGTACTCTTGAATATAATCATCGCCACCAAAATCAGTGTCCGCGTAGGCATTATTAAGCACAACTGTATCTAATGAGCGTTTTACATAATCGATGATTGGGCGAGCAATTTGGAAGCTTTCTTCCAAAAGTACAGTATCAAATAACTGGATGGGCGTGGTGGTGGTTTTTTCGGCGGCTACATACACACTATGGTTGCACTCTAAGAGCAATATCGCACGCTCAGCCCCTGCATTTTCCAGTAATATTTTCAGTAAAGTGTGTAATAAACGCTGATAATCAATTTCAAAGGTAACGGCTTCAATGCAGCGCATGACGCTATCAATATCAAAAGAAGCAGCGTTGATAGCTGGCTTATTAGACAGTGCAGTTAAACCCGTGTGAGTGTCGGATAGTGGAGCATCTAACCAATTTGCAAAACGGTCAAGCAAACTGGTGACTTTTAACGTGGCACCCCATAAATAATAACTTTTAAATGCAAGTTGAATAAAACCTTTTGCTTGCGTGGGTAAAGCACACGCTAAACTGCATTCAGCAGCACGCTCTGCAATTAAGGCTTTGTCATGAATAAAGCCATGATTATGTGCGACGTGAATAGCCTGTTCGAAAAGCTGTAAGGCAACCAAGTTTTCATTAAGTGCGACGTTTTTTTCAGCCTGCAACCATAGCAGTTTATGGTAGAAATTACAGTTTGCATCCGCTGTCCATTGCTGAATTAAGGCTTCAGTTTCATCAATAAATTGGTATGTTGCGGCGTAGTCAGGATGCTGGGTAGTTAGGGTTGCCAAACGCTGACAGGCGGCAATTGCCGCATAACAATGAAAGCTCGCATAGAGCAAACGGGCAATAACAAAATTAATCAGTGGTTTGCCTTGTTCAACGTGGTACCACGCGCGTTCTGGGTCATGACATAAAAGAGCCAAATGAAGTTTGTAGGTATGATAAAAGCATTTATGAAAGGGCGACATTTCGCCCAGTTCTGACAGCCAGTCCGCTTCCGATTGGCTTTCCGTAGAAAAATCTAAGGCGGATAAGGTTTCGCCTGTTAAGGCCATAAGCAGGCGTTGATACACTGAAAAAACCTGAAACGCATTGTGATTAAAGGTTTTTTGTGTGAACGCAAGACCCTGAGCAATTTCATGATTGACTTCATTAAGGGGATCGCCTTGTTCGTAGCGATTACAAATGGGCGTTAAAAAAACGTAGCCAGCATTGTGTAAATCACCAATTGCCAACATCTGTTCAAATGCTGTTTTAGCATACGTTAACGCTTCGGGTAAGGGTTTATGCCAGTGTACACCCATGGAAGCATAGCGATCCGCACTTTTGGCATAACCTTTTTGATCATTAAGTTGTTGGCATAAGTCCATGGCGAATAATTGCCATGCCAAGCCACCTTGATAATCATTTTGCAGGTTGATGAACGTGCAGGGCATTAGGGCTAATAAAATACCCATGTTAGCCGTACCGCCTTCAGTGAGTAACAATAAGCCCGCTTTAATGGTTAGCCAGCGCAATAAAGGCATATTGCTTAAATATGCAGAGGGATGAATAGCCGCCATGATGTCAATACACTTTATTCGCTGAGGATCACTTATTGTTCTTTTGTGTAGTAAATCAGGTAGCTCACTTCGAGCTAAAACGTGTTGAAAATAAACAAAGTCTGCTGAAGTTTCGTCAGCAATGTAATCTAAGTTAATTATCATCCCTAAGGCTTTTAATTGCTGTAAGCCAAGAGCAATCGCTTCGGGCAAGCGCTTTTGCATGGTGTATTGATCAATCATGAAAATAACGCAATTGTTCATGAGTTGGGGTGCATCAACATTATTGTTTAAGATAGCAAAATAGGTTTCGGCTTCAGTAAACTGTGTGCAGTAAAACGCATTAAATTGGGCTTCCGAATAAAGTTTAAAAGTTAAGTCAACATCACTTATAAAGGCATCGTCAGGCAATAACGCTAAGCCCTGCGTCACAAAGCCTAAGGCTTCATGGTAAGCACCCGCAAGACGGCTACGTTGTGCAGCAATACGATTAAGATTAGCAATCAACAATTTAATATTATGATGTTTGCTGGAATCAAGGGTCATCATGTGGGCAAGACCTTGATTAAAATGATTAACAATACTAAAAATTTGATTAGTTGATTCGTTTTCATCGAAATTAATGAGCAATTGTTCAGCAATTTCCCAGTGCACCAAGCAAGCGTGCTGTTCTGAGAGTAACTTTGCTGCGGCTTCTTGAATACGATCGTGTTGAAAACAGTATGTTTCTTTTTGTGAATCAAAATGTTGAATTGATTTTTTATGTAAGGCAGGTAATAAATCAAGCGCTATTTTACTAACGCTGTTTGGAGAAAAGTTAGCCAATTGCGTAATTGAGAAGGTATTGCCAATAAGCGCCGCGACACTAAGTAAGTATTGCGTGTCAGGCGGTAAGCTTTGCAAGGTTTTCACTAAAAAATCAATGACATTCTCAGTGCTTTCTAAGGCTGCAATGTGCGTGTTATCCCAGTGCCATTGCAGCAACTCTTCAGAAAAATACAACAAGCCTTCTTCGTATAAATGCAGCAAGAATTTAGTAATAAAAAACGGATTGCCATGGGTTTTTCTCATCACCACTTTGGCAAGTGGTGCGGCATGTTGCGGCGTGCATAGTAAAGAATCTGTGAGTAACTGCGTGGTATCTGATAACTGTAATGGCGCAAGCGCTAAACACCCAACGACGATGTTTTTTGTGGCTAAATAATGCAGAAGTAAGTGCAAAGGGTGAGTGTTATCAACTTCATTGTCACGGTAACTAATAATGATTAATACATTATTAAGTGAGGTCTCAACATGCACCTGCTCCAGCCATTTGAGTGTTGCGATATCCGCCCATTGTAAGTCGTCTAGGCACACTATTATGGGGCAGTCTGCTTGGCTAAACGCATTAAAGAAGCCAACAATAACTCGATAAATTCGGCTTTGTGCATCAGAACTTAGCGTGTTAGGTAAGCTCTGTTGTTTGCCAACAAGATGCTCTGTAAACGGCGCGAGTGCAGTTAAATAAGCAAGCTCGTCACCCAGGGTGTCTATTACTATTTTTTGCCAACGGCTGACCTCCTGCTCGGGTGCGCTAAGCACTTGACGCGTATGGTTTTCAATGGCATTTATTAAGACTTGATAAGGACGATTTTGCCCGTATTGGTCTTGTTTACCCATCATGAAAAAAGCATGTTGATGCTGAATAGCCTGACGAAATCGCTGAATTAATTCCGATTTACCAATCCCTGCATAACCCCGCACACACACCATGTGCATAGTATTTTCAAAGGGTTCCGCAAAATAATTAAGCAACTGCTGTAAAGCTTCCTCACGACCATATAGCTTTTTACTTAACTGTAATCGGTAAGAATAATCTTCAGTCGCTAAGGAAAAGGCAGGTACATCGCCAGTGCGTGTTAATTCTGTAAAACAATACATTAAATCAGCCAAAATACCGCGCGAGCTTTGATAACGGTCGTCTGGATTTTTTGCTAATAATTTTAAAATGAGTTGCGCTAGCGGTTCAGGAAGCGTGGGGTTTAGCTGAGTTGGTTCACGCGGCGTTAGCGCGATATGTGCATGCAACCAGGCTAAGGTATCGCTTGCTTGATAGGGCAGTTCATCAGTGAACAGTTCATATAACACCACACCAAAAGAATAATAGTCAGTGCGATAATCAAGTACGCGGTTTAAGCGTCCAGTTTGTTCAGGTGAGATATAAGGTAACATTTCGCTGGCAAAATCATGCTGGAGATGTTCATTAAATGCTTCATTGGCGGGCGAGGCCGTGCCAAAGTCACTAATTTTAAGGTCGTTAGTGAGCGGATTCCACAGAATATTTGCGGGAGAAATGCCTTTATGAATTAATTTTGCTAAATGGATTTCATGAATACCACGGGCGATTTTAAGCGCAATGTCCAACCGCTGCGTAAGTGATGCATCAGTATTTGGTAGGCTTGTTGTCAGTGGTTTGCCGTTAAAATCTTCAATAATCATGCGAAACACCGTTTTTTGTGTCTAAAACCAGTGGCTTTAAATAGAGGAATTCAGACATAGTCGTTTCTTATCGAGGTGTATAGTATTTTGTTGGGTTTCTAAAATCGGCAACCTATTCTATAGACTATGCAGACTATGCGACTATGCGACTTTTTATTTCTTTGAGTTTTTTATGGGCTTTTTTATCTGCGGAGATTAATGCTTGATGGTGCATAGGTCGCAATAGCCTGAGCGTATTGCGACGCGTTGTGGCTCACCATTTAGTGCAATACGGCTCTCGCTTATTGCACCTTACGTGTTGCGCTTAGCCTTTCAATTGTTTCATTGCAGTCACCCAATCTTCTAGGTGGTAAACCTTAACAATTTGACCATTTTCAATCGTATGAATATCAATTGTCATAATAGAGAAAGATTTGCTGCCATCAGTAGGGAAACCCATAAAATCTCCATTAGGTGCGCCTGAAGCGATGCTACGCACAACAACACGATTGCCCTCTTGAATTAATTCTTGAATTTCCCACGTCATGTTAGGAATAAGTTTCCAGAAAAATTGCATTTGACCAATCAATTGCGCTTTACCTTTTGTGTCAACAGAACCAAGTGATTGAAAATCATCAGCGAGTAGTTGACCCATTAATTCTGCAACATCTGTTTCTGTGTTTACGGTAAGGCATTGTGTATAAAACTTAGTAACAATTTCTTCTAAATTTTGCATAGTAAATCCTTGTTGAATAAAAAAGTAAGTTGAGTAGCTTTAATGTTACAGCTGAAAATAGTATAGCGGGTAATGACTTTTTTTTGAATGATTCGACATTTTTATGGCGCTTTTTGGCGACCAATTCACACGGGGCAACTCAGCAGTGCAAGCGTTGTTTCACTGCATACCTATCTACACAAGTAACGTTGCTCCTTCTCCAAAGGGAGAAGGCTGGGATGAGGGGAAATATAACTGCTTGATTTTATTATCCTCTCCCCAACCCTCGCCAACAGGAGAGGGGGCTTAATATCATTGTAACTAATTGTTTTAATTAGGATAAAAAGCTGCGTAGAGACCTATGGTTTCACTGTGGACAGCGAAGGAAGGAATAAAGGTTTTTATAAAGGACGGCGCCCCTTTTAAAAAAGGGGGCTGAAGGGGAGATCGAGATTAAAAAATGGTATATAGAGACTTATGGTGTAAAAAAGTGAGCAGCTAACAGTTATAGTTCGCTATTGAGCAATTCTTCAAGGGTAGGCAGTTCTTTGTCGGCTTTACAGCGACCTTTGTAAATATCAACAAACTCCATAAAGGCTTGCTCAAGGTCGGCTAAAATTTCTTCTTCATTTTCACGATCTTCGCTATCGACATCGTCAGATTCAAGATATTCACGCTGTAAAGTCACTTCACTGTTTAGTGCTAAAGTTGCATAAATCAGGGCATTGCTAGAGATTGTTTCATTCATGGTGGCACCGCTCCAAGTAAAATTTGTTAGAAAAAAAAGCCACCAAATTAAGGCCGAACAAGCGACTAAGCTTAATTAGGTAGCAAAAAAACAACTGTGGTATGTGCAAAGTATATCAGAGCCTAATTGGATTGGTTGTGCTCAATTTACTTAAGCATCATTATTTATAAGCTTTGTAAGCGAGACTGTACGACTAACCTAGTTCTTTTGGCACTCACTTAACCGCGTGTTTAAATTGCCATAAACTGGCGATTTCGTGATTTTTTTCTAAGGGGATTTCAAGGTCATCTGCTAATTCCGCAAAAAAGTCTAAGCCAGTTTGCTGCTCAATTTCATCAATAGTGCTAACAAAACCTTGCAAAGACTCATGACCTGTCACGCTTTGGGGAATGATAAAACTTAGGCTAATTGGGGTTGCATCACTAGGCGTGTCGGCAATATAAATTTTATAAAAAGCCGCTGGAATTTGTACTGTCCAATCCGTGCGTAAACGCGACGAAGAGTCAGCAAAAATAGGGCCGGTAATGACCCAGACTTTAGCTAGTTTTTGGGTGAACACGTCACGTTCAAGCACTTCTAAATGTCGCCAAACCTGCTGATTTAACGTTGCTTTTTGGGGGCTAATGTTCGTCATCAGAAAGCTATCCAGCTGCCCTTGTTTACCATACAACTGACTGATGACATGATTGGGTGCCAAGTGTCCACGATCATAGCCACTGTTGGTATAACTCGCATGGCTAACCCGATTAAGGCTGCGCCAATCAGTTTTAAAATGACTGGGACGGGGTAAGTTGGGTGTGGGCGTTTCGGGAGTATAAAGTGCGTATTCCACCCAAAGAGGATTGCCACGCAAGTCTGAATAGCCCACCAGAAAACCATGATTTCGCAAGGTGCGATACCACGAATAAGGCTGACTAAGTGTTTGGCTGCGTGGCTCGCCTTGATAAAGTAACGCAGGGCGGGCGAGAAAAACTTCATAGCTATACTGTCCTGCAAAGAGGACAAAGAGCAATAAAAAAGGTTTTGGGTAATGCCAAATAAGACGGGCGCTATGGATAAAAAATAAGCGCCAGAAGAATCGCAGTAGAGGTTTCATGATAACAAGGCTGCGTAGGTAAAAGTCATGATCAGAAACAATTCTTCTTAGTGTCATCACGGTAAAGTGACGTTAATGTGTCGTGGGCAAGGCTTCGGCTTAACCGTACCGCCGTCGACACACTCAGGACGAACGGTTAAGCCTTGTACAGTGCCCCGTCTTAAGTTGATAGCCCATATAAATAATAATCAAAGACTTAAAAAAAAAGTTTCAGCTCGTTGCCAAAGGAACGAGCTAAACCTATCAAACTAACTAACGTAACAAATGCACCTTGGCAATAGCATCGATTAATCGCGCAATAACTCATTAATGCCTGTTTTACTGCGTGTTTTTTCATCTACTTGTTTGATAATAACCGCACAATACAGACTATAACTACCATCGGCGGATGGTAAGTTACCCGACACCACCACTGAACCTGCAGGAATTCGACCATAGCTGATTTCACCTGTCATTCGATTGAAAATTTTAGTGCTTTGACCAATATAAACGCCCATGGAAATCACACAGCCATCTTCAACAATCACGCCTTCAACTATTTCAGAACGTGCGCCAATAAAGCAATTGTCACCGATAATGGTGGGGTTTGCTTGCAGTGGTTCTAACACGCCACCAATGCCTACACCGCCTGATAAATGCACGTTTTTGCCGATTTGTGCGCAGGAACCCACGGTTACCCAAGTGTCAACCATGGTGCCACTGTCGACATACGCACCGATATTTACATAAGAGGGCATTAAAATAGCACCAGGTGCAATATAACTGCCATGTCTAGCCACGGCATTAGGCACCACACGCACACCTGCTGCGGCAAAATCAGCATCACTATAATTGCTAAATTTACATTCAACTTTATCGTAATAACGCGTATTACCGCCCTCCATTAAGCGGTTTTCATTCATCCGAAAAGATAATAAAACTGCTTTTTTAAGCCACTGATGCGTCACCCAAACACCTTCGATTTTTTCGGCGACTCTTAACGTGCCTTTATCTAAAAGCGTCAAGCTTTCAGTAACCGCTGCACGAACCTCATCAGGCGTGTGTGCGGGGCTAAATTCGGCGCGTTGTTCAAAGGCATTATTAATACAAGCTTCTAAGTGGATCATAAATTTCCTATTATTGTTATGGTAACGTGGTAAAAAAGTGTTTGATGCGCTGTGCGGCGGCAACACATTCATCTAAAGGGGCAACTAAGGCAATCCGAACATACCCCGCACCAGGATTAATGCCCTCAGCATCACGGGACAAAAAACTGCCCGGTAACACAGTGACATGTTCGTGGGTAAATAACTGTTGCGCAAATAAGGTATCGGCAATGGGCGTTTTAAGCCAAAGGTAAAACCCTGCGCTGGGTTGCTGAATAGCACACACGCTAGCTAATATGGCAATGACCACAGCAAATTTCTCACGGTATAACTGGCGATTAGTGATGACATGCTGTTCATCTTGCCATGCACTGATACTGGCGTATTGAGTAGGTAACGGCATAGCACAACCATGATAGGTGCGATAGTTAAAATAAGACGCGAGGAGTTCAGCATCACCCGCGACAAAACCAGAGCGTAAGCCAGGCGCATTAGAGCGTTTAGATAAACTATGAAACACCACGCAGTGTTTAAAATCAGTATTGCCCATGGCATAAGCACTTTGCAACAAGCCCACAGGCGGCTGGTCTTCATTGAAATATAATTCGCTATAGCATTCATCTGAGGCAATCACAAAATTGTACTTTATTGCCAAAGCAATCACTTGTTGATGCATTGCCATACTAATAACCGCGCCACTAGGGTTGCCTGGCGAGCACAGATAAAGCAATTGACAGCGTTGCCAAATAGCCTCAGGCACAGCATCGATATCAGGTAAATAACCGTTCGCCTCGGTGGTATTTAAAAAATAAGGCTCAGCACCTGCTAATAACGCCGCCCCCTCATAAATTTGATAAAAAGGATTGGGCATCAGCACTAGCGGGCGTGCTGTACCCGTGGCATTCATGACGCATTGCGCAAAGGAAAATAAGGCCTCACGCGTGCCATTTACAGGCAAAATGTGGGTCTCTGGATTAAGTGCTTCTGGAGGTAATTGAAAACGCCAAGTTAACCATTTACTAATCGCCACTCTAAGCGCACTAATGCCTTTGGTGCTGGGATAAGTGCCTAGACCTTGGCAATGTTCATGCAATGTTGCTGCAATAAACGCAGGCGTAGGATGCGAGGGTTCGCCAATAGATAAATTAATGGCAGATTTATCGTGTGGTGGTTCAATTCCCCGCTTAAGTTGCGCGAGTTTTTCAAAGGGATAAGGATGTAACGCAGCAATATTTAAATTCATTCGGATAAAGTTAAAGTGGCGGTATGAGAATGTCTTACTTGGGTAGTGTGTAGTTACACGATGATGATGATGATTACTATTGGCTATCCACACAGACTGGACATCTCAGCAAGGCAGGCTTTGCCTAGCTGCCAAAAGTTAATAAATTATTCTATAAAAACAGAATTAGGCATCTTAAATACAGGCAATCTAGTTTAACGAGCGTCTTTCAAAGATGATAAACATAGCTGTTTTCGTTAGTGTCATCAAGCAAAAATAATAAGCTGTAGTGCGGTTTGTAGTCATAAGTCTCTACACACTACTGAACCGCGTTAATTTTATCAGCAATTATCAATATGGCATTCAACGTAAATAAGGAGTGCAGGCTCATTATGACTGAAACAATGACTTGATTAGTTGTGTAGAGACTGGTTTCAAAGTGGGGTGAGTTAAAGTCATCATACTTTCCCAGTCTCTGGGTGATTTTCCAATCAATTTACTGATTGTCTCAGCTTAAAACGCTGGCTTTAGCCTTACTTAAGGCTGACGATGAATTGTTTAATTGTGTGCGGAGATTAGCTGAACAGGTGTAATTTTCTTGGGGTTTGTTATCGGTAAATTGTTGAACGGAAGCTGCAAAACTACCTTTTCAAAATCTTTTTGCAGCACTGAGTGAAATAGATGCTAAAGATAACATGGCGCAGGCGCGGCCACTTGGATACGCGTAAAGCCAGTTTTAGGCTTGAGGGTAACGGGTTAGGTATCCATCTTTTTGATGAGGTCATGGATAAACACAAAAATGCTAGCGAGGGGTAACTTTGACATAATTGGCTATGGGCAGTGAAGTATGCTGAGAATTGAGCATTTACTAGCATAAGCACGGCAAAGATTTCTTTGCAAAGAGACCAAATGGCTAAAAATAAGTTTAACTTTAGGATAAAGTGAATGATTTACAACACCGATTTAAATGTAATTGGCGGTTTGAAGGACTACCATGTAATTCAAAAGGTGCTAGCATCTTACTTTAGTGACTTTGACAGTGTTAATAAGCTTATCCATCAACGAAACGAATTCAATTTACGTACCGAGAAAAGTCGAAGTCGTATTGAAGCGGCGATCACCAGTTCTTTTTTGTCGTTTAGAAATCAAAATAACATTGATTTAATGCAGGGAATTTTTGTTAAACATTCTGCAGGAGTGATGCAACAAGAATTGATTTTATTCTGGCAATTTGCAGTGTGTAATCAATTGTTTTTTGATTTGTCCGCCAATGTGTTTATGAAAAACTATTTTTCAGGCAGAGTGGGATTATCAAAAGATGACCTTGTTGGCTATTTAAAAGAATTTCTAACGCAACATAATTCGCTTAATTTGAAATGGTCTGAAATTACGATTGAAACATTGGCGACTAAATATCTGAGCTTTATGACAAAGCTAGGCTTTTTAACGGGGGCGCGAACAAAATCATTCCAGCATATAAAAATATCGGGAGAATCATTGATATTGTTTTTATATTTTGCTCAGATTCATGAGCCAGAAAACAAAAACATTATTATAAATAAACTGTTGCCCTTATCATTTGTGCCAATAGAAGACCTACAAGAACGCTTAAAAAAACTGTCATTGAAAGGGTTTTTTAATATGAATTTTAACGGTGTGGCGTTAAATATCGAGCTAATTCACGACTACAAAGGACTTTGTGATGTCTTATATCATTGACCACCAACAGAAATTTGAAAACTTACAGCTTCAAATTACCAATCAAGACCAGCTAAAAAAACAAGCCAATGGTGGCAACAGTATTTTATTTTCCTATCCGCCAAACGAAGAGTATCTTTATCTCAACAAAGCGGGCGAAATCTATAAAGAACAAGCCGAATTTATTGATGTGAGCAAATTACTCGTTACGTTTATTGATGAAATTAAGTATGACGATGAAACGGGTTGGCTCGGTCTTAAAATCTATTACAGCGATTTTGAAGATACGCCACATAAAGTTTTTAAGTCTTTATTCGACCTGATTATTAGTGAAGTTGAGCTTGCTTGTATAAATGACAAATTACCATTTCTGGTACGAACAGGTTGCCTTTACGGGACGGGAATAGAAAACGTGAACATCATGGAACATAAAACCGTAATGAATCTATCGCACCCGTTAATCATTTTTTATCCTTCTCGCATTGAAGATGACAATCTCCATTTTCTAAATTTTAAACTTGCCTCGCAATATCGCGGCATATTAGTCAAATAACACACTCATGCCTAAAATCACCGAAATTTTAACGCTCAATCTTCAAGAAGATATTAAAAATGTTATTGACCTTGAAGACCGCTCAGAAGCTGAAATTCAGCAAGAAATTAATTCTTACATTGTCACCGATGGCATTGGTCATCATCTTAATTCTTTTGCTGGTATATATACTTCAAACATCAAAGAAACAGGCGTTTGGATTTCAGGATTTTACGGGTCAGGTAAGTCGTATTTTGGCAAAATGTTAGGCTACATCATTGCCAATCCCGTTATCAACGGTACACCTGCAAGAGAGCGATTTATCCCGCGCCTAAAAGGTATTGCAAACGAAGGGTTAATCGAAAATGCGATACGCAAATTAGATGCAACAAAAAATCGGGTTGTTTTTTTAGACATAGCCAAACAAAACACGGATAAAGGTTTAGCCTTTACATTGTTTACAAATTTGTTAAAAAATTTAGGCTTTCGAGATGATCTTTATGGTTACATTGAATTTGGCTTGTATGTTGAAGGTAAACTTGAGAAGTTTAAAGGCAAGGTAAATTCATTAGGTAGTGATTGGGAAAAACTAAAATTCGATGACAGTGAAGTTGTGAAAATTATGCGTAATGCTCATTACGCAATGGACTATAGTGAAGCAGACTACAAAGACACGGTTGAAATTTACAAAGCAAATATCAACAGCTTTTCAGCTAATAAACTAAAAGAAGAATTAGAAAAATATCTTAAATTGCATTCAGAAGAAACATTGATATTTATATTCGACGAAACCAGCGAAGCGATTAGTCAGCAAAAATTTACTTTGCTAGATTTAGAAGGTATAAGCGAATCCTTTTCAAGCATTAGCAACAAAGTGTGGACGATTGCGATTGCACAAGAAAAGCTCGATGACGTTATCAATAATGCCAACGTCAATCGTAGTCAGCTAACAAAAGTTACCGACCGTTTCAAAACTAAAATTCATCTTGAATCCACTGAAGTCGATGTCATTATTCGCAGTCGATTATTGCAAAAACAGGACATTTATTTCACGCAATTAGTTGATTATTACAAACAACACGAAGGGCTAATAGCTGATGCCACAAATTTAAAATCAGCATTCCCAACAAAAACCACTTCTGCTGAAGAATTTGCAACGTATTATCCATTTCATAAATACCAATTTGCTATTTTGCAAAAGTTTTTGTTCAGTTCCAATGCGTTAGTGGCAACGCAAATTGCCGCACGCGGCATGATTATTACGACTTTTGATGTGTTAAAAAAACAAATGCGTGATCAAGATTTGTTTAATTTCACTACAGGTCATGCTATCTGCATCGAAGCCCAAACTACCCCGCCAGTTGGATTGGTCAATAAATACGATACGGCTCTCAAGATTCTGAAAGAAGCAAATTCGGCTATTCATGGTGAAAAATTGTTAAAAACGATTCATTTGCTCAGTGATTCCGAAGTAGTATCACCAACCGTTGAAAATATCACTAAAAGTTACATCGCCGATATTAGTGCTTATTACAGTGCCAAACCACAAATAGAAGCCGCCCTTTTGTTGTTGGTGGAATCAAAAGTATTATTACTTTCTAATAATAACTACAAAATCACCTCCGACCTTGAAGGCAAATTGCTGGAGGAAATGAACGGTTTTAATGTCGAATTGTTCAGTAAAAAACGTTCGCTGATTAAAGCTCTGAAAGAATACAAACTATTTGTCCCTGTTGCGACATTGATTGATGGCGGCGAACCGTTCAAATTTAGTGTGATTTCTGACCAAGACGATGAGCTTTGCAGTGGTTATAAACAGCTTAAACTAATGGTTTATAGCTTATTTAACATCAGTGGCGACAGACAAGATTTTATTGAACAAATTAAACTCGAAACACAATACGCCAAAGAATCGATTGCTTTAATTCCCGATAATGGCGAGTTTTCAGCGATGGATAAACTCATTGCCGAAATTAGCAGTTATGCGTTCATGGAAGAAAAATATGCCAACGAAACCGATAACGATAAAAGACAAATCATTCGGGAATTTGGTTTAATTCGAGAAGAAAAAGAAAAGGATTTACACGCCAAAATTGAAAAGGCTTATGCTCACGGTTCGCTGATTTATATGTATGACGAGTTCCGATTAAACGCGGATACGTTTAAAAGTACGATTAACGATACGCAACGTAAAGTAATAAAAAATAATTACACCAAACGCTTAGCCTCGCAATTATCAGAAAGTTTAGTGCCGAAAGTATTCAGTTCAACCAAAGACCATTTACACGGTTTATTTTCGGGGAATGACTTTAAATTCTTTGATGCTAATGGCAATTTTGTTGGTGAACACCTCAAAGTGGTTGAAGAAATTAACGCTAAAATTAAAACGCAATTTGTCGAGGGTAAAACGTTAGAAGCCGATTTATCGGTTGCGCCTTGGGGATATTCGTTTGGGACATTGGCTTCAACGTTAGCCACATTGCTTCGTGCAGGTCGTTTATCGGTGAAATTCAACGGTGATACTTATTTTTCACATGAACAAAAATCGATTCACGAAGCCTTTACCAATACCACAAAATTCAAAGGTGCATCGTTCAAATCCATTACTGCAACACTAAGTTCTGCGGATAAAACCAAAACGGTTCAACTGCTGATGGACTTAGAAATCGCTACGCATACCAACCGCAAAGTAGATTGGGGAACAAATGATTTTGATTTGGCGGATTCTATTCGGGCGTTAGCAGAAAGTTTCATCGGCGAATTAACGGGGCTGACTAATTCGGTTGCTGATTTTGAGCGCATTTTCCCCACGACCGCCGATCAAAAAGCGGTGCTGTTGAGTTATTCGGGTAAAGTTACCGAAAGCAATTACCTCGACAAAGTAGAGCAATTACTGGCGACCGAAGACGATTTTAAAACCGCGATTCAAACCCTACTCAAAACACAGAAATTCATTAAGAATAATTTTGAGAAGGTGAAGGATTTAAAACGTTTCATTGAAAGTGTAATGACTGAACTGAAAAAAGCCGCTCGTATAGATAACGGCATTCAAGAAGCACACGATGAATTTTTGCGGCTTTACACGCAAGACATGGTGAAAAACTTTGCTCAACTGCAACAGCAAGCCCAAGCCGTTAAAGATGGTTATTTCAAATTATTAAAAACCGCCGCATCAGGCATGAGCCATGAATATCAAGTGTTAAATGGCAAAGTGGATGCTGCCCTTCATTCGTTAAAAAATTATCCTGCTGATTTAAATACAGGCAACGCTCGCAAATTAGAAGAATTAAAACGCTATTGTGAAGCGCGTAGTGTTGGTGAACCGAGTTTAGACTTTTCGATTACTTGTAAAACCTGCTGTTATTCGCTTTCAGACATTCTCAATTACATTGCTTTAGCACCCAATAAAGCACATGAATTGGTTTTGATTCAAAGCAGTTTTATTAAAGAATTCCCAGCACCAGAAGAGGTTGATGATAATGAACCCGCTACACCGACAGCACCGCGTAAAATTAAATTACAACTACCCAGTAACATAATGAGCGTGCACGACTATAAAGCCCTGTTGAGCGCACAATTAAGCGCGTTGGCGACGGCGAATCCCAATGAACAAATTGAAATAACAGTTGAATTATCGTGAAATCAACACATTAAATGAGAGCAAAATGAACGTTAAAGAAACAAACATACCAGATGATGAAATTGAAGGTTTTGATAATTATGAAGATGCTTCTTTGGGTGATTATCCAATAGACACTTTGTTAATCAGAAATGAATCACGCACGGTTTTTGACGTAGTTCGCCGTATAGAAAAAGGGGGGTTCATTATGGATCCTGATTTTCAACGCGATTTTGTTTGGGAAGAAAACAAACAGAGCAAACTTATTGAATCAGTATTAATGCGAATTCCTTTACCCGTTTTCTATTTAGGCGAAGATGAAAAGGGTAAAATGATTGTTGTTGATGGTTTGCAAAGATTGACGACGTTTAAACGTTTTCTTGATAATAATTTTCGATTAAAACTTCCTCATCAAACTGAGCTTGATAAGAAATTATTTAAGGAGCTTTCTCCAAAACTTCAAAATCGTATCGAAGACTGTAATTTAATTCTTTATGTCATTGACGCAAAAGTTCCTGAACGCGCTAGATTGGATATTTTTGAGCGCGTTAATAGTGGTGAATCTTTAACAAGGCAACAAATGCGTAATTGCTTGTATAACGGTCAAGCAACTCGATTTTTAAAGCAAGAAGCAGAAACTCAACTTTTTAAACACGTGACTGGAAACAGTTTAAAACCTAAAACAATGAGAGATAGAGAATGTGTAAATCGTTTTTGTGCCTTTTATTTATTGCCACTAGAAAATTATAAAGGTGATATGGATGAATGGTTAGCAGAAGCGTTAAGAAAAATGAATCAACTAGATGCTTCAGAATTACAAACACTGTCTAAAACTTTTCAAAATGCCATGCAAAATAATTATTTGCTTTTTGATACTCAAGCATTTCGCAAACATACGCCTGAACAAAGCAAACGTGGTGTTTTAAATGTTTCATTATGGGATGTGATGACCGTTGCATTGGCTAGATATTCTAATGAACAAGTCAATCATCATATAAATGAACTTAAAAAATATTTTTATGAACTACTCAACGAAAAAAATTTCAATGAGGCTATTACCTTAGGAACTAACAGTTCTCGCAGTGTTAATTATCGTTTTAAAGCAACTCAACAAATGTTTCAGGAGGTGTTCAATGCTTAATTTACTAAGATTGAAGCACTTCAAATGTTTTGAGTCACTGCATTTATCTTTGGCACCACTTACACTATTATCAGGAACAAATGCTTCAGGAAAATCATCCGTATTACAAGCTTTGGTGTTATTACATCAAACCATGCGAGAACATGAGTGGTCTACTCGCTTGATGTTAAATGGCGAAGCAATTCGATTAGGTACCGTAACCGATGTTATTGATGAAATTAACGGCTTAAAAAGTGTTGATATTGGTATTGTTGATAATGAACAATCCTATTTATGGACTTTTACAGGAGAACGGAAGGCGTTATCGATGGCCGTTGATTGTGTCGTGGTAAATGGCGAAACATACACACTCCCTACTCAACTACAGCACTTATTACCCCCCAAAATTTCTATATCAACGCTTAATCGAATCAAAAATCTCACCTACATTACTGCTGAACGTATTGGGCCGCGCGAAGTTTACTCACTCGAAGATGGACAAGCCGCCTCAGTCGTTGGCCCTAAAGGTGAACATGCCATGAGCGTGTATCATTTAAGAAAGGAAGACACTATTCTGAATGAATTAGTCATGACAAATGAATCTAGAAATACACTACTTCATCAAGTGACAGCACGAATGCGCCAATTTTTTCCAGAGTGCGACTTGTCAGTAGAACCAGTACCTAATGTCAATGCTGTTACCTTACGATTACGCACTTCGGATTCAGGTGAATTTCACAGACCTATCAATGTTGGTTTTGGCTTAACGCAAGTTCTGCCAATTGTCATCGCTGCATTATCAGCCCAAAAAGAAGACATTTTACTGATTGAAAATCCCGAAGTACATTTGCATCCCGCAGGACAAGCCTTAATGGGATATTTTTTAGCCGAAGTGGCGAGTGCCGGTGTGCAAGTTATTCTCGAAACGCATAGCGATCATATTCTCAATGGCATTCGTCGTTTTGTAAAAACAGGAAGAATTTCACCCGATAAAGTTGCCCTGCATTTTTTTAGAGCGCGCTCTGCTGATACAGCTCAAGTTGTTAGCCCACAAATCAATGCAAACGGCGATTTAGATTGCTGGCCAGATGGATTCTTTGATCAATTCGATAAAGACATGAACCACTTTGCAGGGTGGGACTAATGGAAGTGTTACTCAATGAGTTATCTTTGCATGGGCAGTTTGCTAGTGTGCAGGATTTTCAAACAGCTGTAGAGACAGTTATGTCAGCACGAAGCAAAATGCGGCAATTTGGAGGTGAGTTACGTTGCCATAGAAATTTGACTCAAGCTCAAGTTACCCACGAATTAAGTTTGCAACAAGTCGTTTCTAAACTCGACAGAAATAAACGTGGTGCGCTGATGTCATGGCTCACTAAAGATGGTCCGTTTTGGGAAGATAGTCGCCAACATGAAATTGATGATTGGCTGGAATATCAAAATCAAATTGTCACAGACACGGCGTTAGGTGAATCAGCATATCGTTATTTTAATGGTAGTGATTATCAGACGTTTAGCTTTAAACCTTCAAATTGGCAAATTAACCCCATTACTGTTAATTGGCATCGTAATAACAGTGAAATTGTTGATATTGATGTAATCAATCACTGGGATGTCAATAGTCTTGCAATCTCTCTACAAGCAACAGTATCACCTATAACATCATGGCAACAATTAGCTAGGGATATGCCAACTCGTTGTCCAAAATTAACGTTTTCTCAAGACAGTTTTGAGTCTCTCTATTCGCATCCCTTTGTTGATTGTGCTGCCAAACGAATTGTTGAATTACTTAAAGTATTAGATAACTTCAAAAACTGTTTTGACGCTCAAGGTCAAAGAACAGATGAAGGTCATCGTCTTGCCCAAGAACATTTTACGGGGGACAAAGCGTGGTTTAGTGATTCTTTAGATAATGATTTCAATAGAAGAGAATTAGCTTTTAACCATCCTACAAAACCAAATGAAAAGCTATATTGTCCTTGGCACGGAAAAATAAAAACTCCCCAAATACGAATTCATTTTTCTTATCCAATATATGCTGATGAGCCGCTGTATGTGCCATACATTGGTCCAAAAATTACTAAAAAATGAAACTTTATAAGGACATTTAAACAATGAAACTCTCCGATCATGTCGATGCGATTAGAACCAAAATTGAAAATGCGTTTGATAAAAGCATTGCCCGTTTGGGTATTGGTGCAACGAAGCAATTAGAATTTGAAAAAATTCCCGCAGAATTTCAAGCCTTGCGCCAACGCTTTGATGAAATGCTCGACAATCACATCGGCGAAACGGGTAGTTATGAAAATGCGCGTCATAAATTACTCGATGAGCTGACGTTCACGTTATTTAATCGGATTGCGGCAATTAAAGTCATGGAAGCCGCAAACTTATTTCCGCCAATTATCACTAAACAATCCGAACACGGCGATCGTTCTTTTGGGCATAAAGCGTGGCTTGAAATGCGTCCCGATATGCGGAGCGAAGAACTCGAAGGCATCCGCGATTATATTGAATCGGCGTTTGATGAACTGGCGAAAACCTTGCCGCTTTATGATAAAAGTTTTCCTTATGCCTTATTGCCCGACGCGATTAGTTTAAATGACATTATTGATGCGTTTAACGAAGTCGAAAAAGATTCACAAGTTGAAAGCACGATTTGGCAAAGTGACGACATTCTCGGTTGGTTGTATGAAAGTTATAACAACGCCAAAAAACAAGCCTTTAAAGACAGCGGCGAAAAAACCGAATTCGATAAAGTGTCGTTGCAATCCCAAGTTTATACGCCGCGTTGGGTGGTGCAATTTTTGGTGGAAAATTCGCTCGGTAAATTGTATTTGGAAATGTACCCGAATTCTGAAATCGCTCAGAATTACAAAATTGCCAACGCGCCTAAAACCCAAGAACGCACGCCAAAACCCTTGCATGAAATTAAGTTAATCGACCCCGCGTCAGGTTCGGGAAATTTCTTGTTGTATGCGTTTGATTTTTTCTACGCGCTTTACCAAGACCAAATTGACAACTTCGGCGCAGATTATGATGAAGCCGATATTCCAAAACTCATTATTGAACACAATTTACACGGCATTGATTTAGACGACCGCGCAATTCAATTAGCGCAACTGGGCTTGTATATCAAAGCGCGTAAAAAACGCCGCACCGTTTCCAATTTAAAATTTAATGTCGTGTCGTCGGATTTCTTTTTGCCTGATTATTCGGTGGTGCGTCCGATTTTTGAAAATGGCTTAACGCTCGATAGGTTAGAAAAAAAATTGATTGCTGACATTTGGGCAGATTTACAAGCTGCTTATAAATTTGGCTCATTGATTCGTTTAGATGAAAAACTAAAAGTAAAGCTCAATGCGCTTGAAGTTGAGCAAAATGCAACACAAGAAGATATTTTTGGTGCAGAAGTTAAAAAGAATCCCGTTCAACTTGGCGTATTTACGAGCATAGACATTCTGCGTCAGAAAAAATTTATTGAAACATTTTTTAACAATCTCAAAATTGCCGTTGAACAACACGTCCAAACGAAAAATAACACCTTTATTTCCAGTAAAACCCGCGATGCAATTACGTTTTTGGAATTGCTCACCACGCAATACGATGTCGCCACCGCAAACCCGCCTTATACCGACAGTTCCGATTTTGGCAAAGATTTAAAAACCTTCATCGACGACAATTACAAAACGCCTTTTAAATTTCATATCAACCTTTACGCCACGTTTATCAAACGCTGTTATGAGTTTTTGGGTGAAAATGGATTGATTGCAATGGTTCACCCGCCAACGTTCATGTATATCAAAACGTTTGAAGATGTGCGGAAATTTATTATTGAAAATACGCATATTAACTTTTTTGTTGAATGGGGTTATCTCGGAATGTTTAACCCTTCAGCGCGTGTTGATAGTGCGTTGTATATTTTAGAAAAAACTAAATCAAACAAAGATGATGTTGTTTTCGTAAAGCTCAATAATCTTTACGAAACAAAACGCTACGATGTTTTATTTGAAGCCTATGAAAATTATCTTGCTGGTAAATCACACGATTTACTTTTTTCAATTCCACAATCAAAACTAAAAATCATTAAATCCTTTCCGTTTATTTATTGGATTTCTGATGAGTTTCGGGCGAAGTTTAGGACAGATTCTCTGGATAAGTATTTCAATATAAAAAATGGCCTTCAGACTGGTAATAATAATAAATTCCTCCGATTTTGGTGGGAAGTAGCCGCTGATAAAAGTGATTATGAAAACTCAAAAAGGTGGATACTCTACGGCAAAGGTGGCCCACATAATAAATGGTATGGAAATTTATGGACGACCGTGAACGTCTTAGAAACAAATTCAACCAGTTCATCTAAAGGATATTACAAAGAAGGAGTGAATTTTTCAGGATCAAGCTCAAAGGGCACTTCATTTCGATATATGCCTAAGGGGAATATGTTCGACAATGATGCCCCCTTAATATTTCCCAAACAAAATCTTGATATAAACTATCTACTTGGTTTCATTAATACAAAACTGGCATCATATACAATTAGTTGTTTAAACCCAACTGTAAAAACACAAGTTGGCGATATTAAAAGAATACCTTTTGTTATGCCTGAAAAATCACAAGAAAATGTAATCACTAATCTAGCAAAAATTGCGATTTCAATTAAAAAAACAACTTGTAATTTTTCGATTGTTGAACCCGATTTTTTAACTTCTCCAATTAATTTTTTAACTTCATCGCCAGATATTAAGGCGCGAATTAAAGCGTTTTTTAATTACGAAAATTATTTACTCACGCAAGTTTTAATCAACGAAGCCATCATCAACGAAAAAATCTTTGAGATTTACGAATTAACGCCCGCCGATAAAGCGATGGTGCTTGCCAAAGAAGGCGAAAGCATTGGCGGTTTGCCTGTTTGTGAAGAAGCGCGAGCGGCTTATTTAGAATTTAATAATACCGTTCGCCCTGAGCTTGTCGAAGGGTGTGGTGAAATTAAATCCCCCGTTCGTGGTGAGCTTAAATTATCCGTTCGTGGTGAGCTTGTCGAACCACCTCAACACCCTTCGACCCTTCGACAAGCTCAGGGCGAACGGGAATTGGGGCGAACGGGAATTGGGGAATTGGAGGAATTTCCTTTAAATCACATTCAAGATTTTATCAACGCTTTGCCCGTTCAAACCTTCACCGCCGAAGAACGCGCAATTGTTGAGGCTGAATTTCCCGCGCTTTACCAAAACAACAACGATTTAGAAGCCTTCTGCATTCGTCACGCGGTCAATCCGATTAACGTGTGGGCTTGGTTCAAACAAACTAACGTGATTCCCAAACAGCGCATGAATGATTTGGCGATGGAATTTTTAGCCGATTTGATTCGTGAAATCCTGATGGAAGACGAAGACGGGATTATTCCGCTCGTGCCAAATGCAGGTGGAAAGGTGTTGCTCGATAGAATTGAAGCGAAATTTATCGAGAAAGGTTTTAGCCTCGCGCAATACTCCAGTTTTGATTCGGTGCTGGGAAAACCGTTGCTTGAGTATTTGAACAAACATTTTTTTGCGGCATTGTCTGACCATTTGAATTTGTTTATGTACTTGCCGAAAACGCCGTTTATTTGGCATTTAACCAGCGGCGAGCAGCAAGGTTTTGATTGTTATGTGATTATTTACAAATGGAGCAGAGATAAATTGATGCGTTTGCGGTCGGTGTATTTAGAACATCGAGAACGGGCGTTGATGAATCGGCAAAGTGATTTGGTGAATAACGACAGCGCAGATGCTCAAAATGAAAAGGATAAAATTTTTAAACAGTTGAAAGAAATTGAAGCCTTCAAAGTCAAAATTGATGAATTATTGGCGGAAGGTTACAACCCGATTTTAGATGATGGCGTAGGGAAAAATATCGCGCCGTTGCAAAAACGCAAAATGCTTCCGTATGAAGTGCTAAATGCGGGGCAACTGAAAAAATATCTGAATGCGGATTGGTAAATAAGCAACGTGGAGAAAGAGAAATGCACTTAGCGATTGAGTTACCCGATGAATTAGGCGAACAACTTTTGCAACAAGACAACGTGGTTGTATTTGTACAGGAAGCTGTAAAAAAAATGTTGTTAGAACAAAAAGAAAACCAATTAGCCGAAAAAATAGTAGAAGCAAAAAAAGGACATTCACCGATTACGCAGTCATTTATTGGCGTGTTGGCGGGTTCTAATCTTGACGAACAAGATTACAAAAAACATCTTGAGGATAAATACCTTTGAAAGTGTTACTCGATACCAATGTCGTTTTAGATGTGCTGTTAATTCGTGAGCCATTCGCGCAAATGTCGATGAATTTGTTTGATGCCGCCGTTGATAAAAAGATTGAGGCCTATTTGTGTGCAACGACATTGACGACGATTGATTACTTGGTGGCAAAACAGCAAAACAAACAGCAAGCGCGAGCGTTAATTTGTCGATTATTAGACTTATTTTCAGTTGCTGAAGTAAATCAAACGGTGTTGAAAAAAGCGAGTGTGTCGACTTTTTCTGATTTTGAAGATGCGGTTTTATATCAAGCGGGTTGTTATGTTGGCGTTGATTGCCTTGTGACGCGCAACATGAAGGATTTTAAAATGGCTGATTTACCGATTTATTCGCCTGTTGAATTATGGCAGCAGCTTGAGTGCAAATGATGATTGATGCCGTAAAGCCCACACAAAATGCAATAACAGAAACATCAAAAACACTTCGAAAAAATTGGTTTGAAGGCTACAAAGCGGAAGAAGATGTTGATGTTTTAGCCTCTTTACCGATTGATGAAGCCTCAGAGGAATGGGAGTGGTTAAACCATGATTGATATTTGGTTAAAAACGGATGTAAACACCATTTTTAAAACCAGCTCAGTGGCTGTGTTTATAGATGAATCGGGTGATGCCGAATTTTTACTGCGTACTTTAGAGCATGATTACACGATTCATATTGCCAATTCAGAAATTGACGAGTTACACGCGAAGTATTTAATTGAACGTGAACAACCTTCGCCGACTAAACATTTGATTTACACCCGCACGCCAAAAGACAAATTAAAATTTGTGCGTGATTATTGCGAAATCAATGGCTGTTTAGATATTCGATATTTGCAAAATTACATCAAAGACCACGTTCATCGAGAATTAAAATTAAATATCAATTTACCTGCCGAAGAATTGATTGCAGCTGCAAAAGTTAGCATCGGAAAGGAAAAAAGCTATTGGTTTGATATTTGTCACAAAGGCGCGGGTGAAATTTTTGATTTGAAAAACGAGTTACTGCCGTTTGTGCATAATCCCAACTGGTTTGAAACTGAAAAATACGATGCGAGTTTAAGAGAAGTTTTTTATCGCAAAGTGAACGAATTATTAAAACAAGAATTCATCGTAAAACCTGCTCAAACATTGGCAAACGAAGTGGTTAAAACGATGCTAGACGGTTTAGCGCGTAATAAGAAAAACGCCGTGCTGGACGATGTTTATAAAAACTGGTTGGATTCGGTGAGTTACAAAGATTCATTTGAGCGTTATCTCGAGAATTATAAATTGCCGTCTGACATCGATATTTGGACGATTAGCCCAACGCACCCGTTTGAACTGGTTGATGAACAATGGTTAAAAATCATTGGTGAAAATATCAACAATAAAACCATGTTGCCGAATTATCTCAGCAAAATTAACCAGCGAATTCAAAGCAAACAAGCGAAAACAGTCGGTATTACGTTTTGGTCAGAGGTGAAAACCTTGCTGGAGTTTGACCCACAAACGATGACGGCATTAAGTTCTTTTGCCGAATGCGTCACCTTTTACACCGCGCATTTTTATCAACTCGATACTGCGATTCGTAATCTGTACACTGAATTTTTAAATCAAAAAGAATTGCTTGCACCGTTCCAAGCGCATTACCAGCAAATCACGTCTATTTTTCTCGATAAGTGGTTTCAATTCTTTGCGGGTTATCAAGAGCAACAAACAGGTATTTTGCAGAAAATCATTGATGAGAACAGCTTAAAAATTGCGGTGATTGTTGGCGATGGCGTAGCGTATGAAATCGCTTGCCAAGTTGCTGCAAAAGTAAATCGAGATTTTAAATGCAGTCAAAATGTGTTGCTGGCGGATATTCCCTCTGAGACTGAAAACAACATGAGCCGCATTTATATGGCAAATGGCGTAACAGAGAAAGTACAAAGTAATCGTGAAAAATACTTGCAACAACAAAATACGGATAAAGCTATCGACTTTATTAAGTTAGATGATGTCAATGATGAGGCCAGCCACGCTCACTACCTGATTTGCACTTATAAAGATATTGATGACATGGGCGAGAAATTACAGCATAAGGCATTGAAGTATTTCCCTGAAACTATTAACTTTTTTGCTGAAAAAATTACTGTGTTGCTGAATAGTGGTTATGCCAAAGTGTATTTAATTACCGATCATGGTTTTGTGCTAACCGGGTTGCTAAGTGAGTCGGATAAAATTTCAGTGTCCTTAAGGGGTGTTGCTAACAAGGTGGAGCGTTATCTTCGCACCACTGAAAAACAACATGATTTAGTGCAGGATTGCATCGAGATCCCAAAGCAGTATCAACAATTTAATTATCTTTATTTGTCCAAGACCATGAATCCATTTAAAACGCCTGGTGTTTATGGTTTTGCTCATGGTGGTAGTGCGCCTCAAGAATTGATTACACCTTATTTTTGTTGGGAGCGATCTAAGGATTCATCACCGGCGTTGATGGTTCGTATTCTGAATAAAGAGGATTTACACAGTGTCACGGGTGAGCTTTTTCAATTAAAAATTCAGGCGGATAACAGTGCTGGCGATTTGTTTTCTTTAAATCGTACCGTCTATTTGGTGTTTTTTAGTCATAACGTAGTCATTAACAAAAGTGATGTGTTCACTATTCAGCGGCAAGAACTGATTGCTAAAAACTATACCTTCGATGGTCATACTGAAATTGAGGTGCAGTTGTTGGATGCGCAAACGAAAGAACAACTCGACAAGGTGAGTATTAAACAAAATAAAGACCGTGATTTAGGCGGCTTGTTTTAATCAATAGGAATTGAGAAATATGGTTGTGTTAAATGCTTTAGATAGTAAGTTGCTGGAACATTTCAGGGGCTATGTGGTTAAAAAAGATTTGGTGCGTTCTATTAAAGTAGGTGCCAATGTGCCGGTATTTGTTTTGGAATATCTGATTGCTAATTCGTGCTCTACTGATGATGAAGAACAAATTAGAAAAGGCATGGAGAATGTAAAGAAAGTGCTTTCTGAACATTATGTCAATCCTGAAGAAAGTTCATTGATTCATTCCAAAATAAGAGAAAAAGGGCGTTATAAAATCATTGATAAAGTGTCCGTGGAGTTGGATTCAAAAAACGATGTGTATTGGGCAAAGCTGCAAAACAGTAATATTAAAAATGGCAATATTAGTAATCGCTTAGTGACACAACATGAAAAAATTCTCATGGGTGGAATCTGGGCAATCATTGATGTTGAATACGATCCTAATATTGTTATCCGCAATATAATTTATCCTTTTGTCATCACTGAAATTAAACCGATTCAATTATCGACCTTTGATAACAGTAAGATCCTTACTAAACGTAAAGAGTTCAGCAAAGATGAGTGGCTGGATATTCTCCTACGCAGTTGCGGTTATGAACCGAATGCTGAAGATGTGTCTTATCGAATAAAGATGTTGTTACTTTCTCGTTTATTGCCAATGGTTGAGGCAAACTTTAATTTTGTTGAATTAGGTCCACGATCTACCGGTAAATCGTTTGTCTATAAGGAGTTGACTCCTTATGCGGTGTTAATCTCTGGTGGTCAAGGCACCGTTGCTAAGCTGTTTGTGCATGGCTCCACAGGAAAAGTCGGGGCAGTTGGTCAGTGGGACGCAATCTGTTTTGATGAAGCCACGGATAGGCTTTTTAAAGACCGCGATGCAGTGCCGTTGATGAAAGATTATATGGAATCGGGTTCTTTTTCTAGGGCTGGCTCTGGTGGTGAAATTACGGGTGTCGCGTCGATTATTTTAAATGGCAATATCAATCAGCCCATTGAAACGGTACTGCAAACTTCACATCTTTTTAGTCCTTTATCGGATGAGGTTAATACCGATACGGCATTTCTTGATCGACTGCATTTTTATCTGCCAGGTTGGGAAATGATTAAATTTGCACCTAAGCATTTCACCTCAAGTTTTGGTTTCAGTACGGATTATTTCTCAGAGGTGTTGAAATCATTAAGGCGGGTGACTTATACGGATGCACTGGAAGAGTTTTTCTCACTCGGAACGCATTTAAAACAACGTGATACGAAGCCAGTTAAAAAAACCGTGTCCGGTTTTATAAAGTTATTACACCCCGATGGCGTGTATACCAAAGAAGATGTTCGGGAGTATCTTGTCATTGCTATGGAAATGCGGCGTCGCGTTAAAGAACAATTAAAGCGCATTGGCGGCATGGAGTTTTGGGATACTAATTTTTCTTATATCGATAAAGAAACACAGGAAGAGTTTTTTGTGGGTTTACCGGAAGAAAAAGGCTCCCATCTTATTGAAAGTACACCGCTTAAGCCGGGTGTTTGTTATACCAGTACCAGTAACGGTGAAAATGTGGCTCTGGTGCGTATTGAAACGGTTGTTGTGGCAGGATCTGGAAAGCTCAATATAACAGGCATCAATAACACATCGGTTAAAGAGAATATTAAAAACACGTATCAATATATTAGGGCGAATGAGAAAAGCATTCTCAGTGATAAGCACTCGCTTAAAAATTACGATATTACGGTACAGGTCAGTAATCTGCTTGGGGCTGCTATTTCTACAGGCATAGGGTCGGCTGTTTATATTGCCATTGTGTCGGCATTGTACAAAAAGAATCTTAAAGCAGGTCTGGCAGTATTGGGCAATATTTCCGTTGGTGGCGCGATTGAGCGAGCCATCAACTTTGATGATAAAGTCACTATGCTTTCTGAAAATGGTGCAAAAGTGGTGATTGTACCCATGGATAATTTGGCTGAACTAGCCAATCTTCCCCCTTCTGTACTAGGCAATACGGACATTCCTTTTTATCAAAATAATCAGATGCTAATGCAAAAGGCAATTGTCGATAGTTAACGTGTAAGTATTCAATCTCTCTGTTTCAAAGCATAAGTATCTACACAACTCTTGAGCTGCGTCACTCTGGCAATCCCTTATATCTACCAGAATAAGGTGTTATTAAACTTGCGTAGAGACTTATTGGTTTTGTAGTACAGGTAGCTCCAAAAATAATGCCTGAGTTAAGGGCTAGCAGCTTAAAACGGGATAAGTTGCTAGGCTTAAGCTCATGCTATCCCGTGCTAAGTGAGTGGCCGAGTTAAGCGAGTTAAGCTTTAATCATGTGAGTTTTTGTATAGACAATGTCAAAAAACGTGACTAAGCTTAGTTAATGACGCTCTCTTTTTAGGCTACTCACATAAGATCATAAATACCTACACAACTCTTAAGCCTCGTCATTCCTGCAATCCCTATATATTTAGCGGAATAAGGTGTTATTAAATTTGTGTAGACTTATACACATAAGAGCGGCACTTTTTCGTGCTACACTTGTCAAAATGCAGTTGTTAAAGATCCCTTACGGTTATGCCCCATAAAAGTAGGCGTGGATAAAGTTAATGGCACGACTTACATGCCAAACAATTTGTCCTGCCGTACTTGGGCAGCTTATTTTTATCACCCACAACTCAGGCTGTTTTGTTTATGGAAGCAACGATATTAACAATTAATGTGGGCAGCACCTCCATTAAAACCCGTTTATTTGCTGCTAACTTAGCTGAGCTGGCCATGCTCACAGTAGATTACACTGATCATCATGTTTTGCATCAAGAAGGCATTGATTTAACTCAGCAGGCATTTAAACACACTGTGACAGGGCATTTTTTGCCACAGGCGGCCTTAGCGTTAGTCTTGCAAAGCTGGCAACAGTGGTTACACGAGGCCAACATTAACTTAACCGCCATTGGGCATCGGGTGGTGCATGGCGGCAGTTGGTTTGACCGTGTTACGGTAATCGATGCAACAACGCTTGAACACTTGGCGGCTTTAGATGCGTATGCGCCTCTACACAATCCTTTTAACCGTTTAGGCATTAGCTTAGCTATGGCGAGCTTTCCTACAACTAAGCAATTTGCTGTCTTTGATACGGCATTTCATCGAACAATTCCTGATTACGCAGGGCGTTATTGCTTACCTGAAGGTCTGTCTGATCATCTTGATTTTTATCGTTACGGTTTTCATGGTATTTCTTGTCAGCACAGCGTCGAAGCCAGTGCCGCACTGCTCAATAAATCGCCTGCTGAGCTAAATCTTATCATTTTGCATTTGGGTGGCGGCGCCAGTGTGACGGCAATAGCTCAGGGCAAAAGCATCGATACCTCAATGGGTTTTTCACCAACCGAAGGGGTCATGATGGGCAGTCGATGCGGCGATCTTGATCCTATGATTTTAATAAACTTGCACAAAGCAGGGCATTCTGCCGAGCAACTAGAGGCTTTAATCAATCAACACAGTGGCTTAAAAGGTGTGTGTGGAGAAAGTGATATGCGTGTTATTTTGCAGCACGTAGCACAGCAAGAGCCCGCAGCGCTGTTAGCCTTAACGATGTTTTGCTACCGTCTCAAAAAATATATTGGTGCTTATTGGGCGGTATTAGGCAAGGTTAACGCCTTGGTATTTACGGGTGGTATAGGTGAACATGCAGCACTGGTGCGCAGTAATATTGTGGCTGGATTAGAAGATTTTGGGGTACTTTTAGAGGCGTGTGCAAATCAGCAACAGGAGGCAAAGTATAATCGAGACATCAGTCAGGCAAACAGTCGCACTAAAATTCTCATTATTCAGGCAGAAGAAGAGCGCGTTTGTGCTAAGCAAATTTTAACGTATTTGGACGCTGAGTCCTTCCATAACTCAACAGGAGAATAACATGGCAACAAGTTACCAAGATTTTCAAGTCTCGTCAGTATCGTCGGAAGTGTTAGCGCAAATGGATGCCTATTGGCGCGCAGCCAATTATCTTTCCGTAGGGCAGATTTACTTATTAGATAATCCCTTATTAAAAGAATCCTTAACGATTGAACATATAAAACCACGCTTACTTGGACATTGGGGAACGACACCAGGTTTAAACTTCATTAATGTACATATTAATCGCTTAATCACTGCACATAATCTAAATATGCTGTTTATCTGTGGGCCAGGTCATGGCGGCCCCGCGATGATTGCTAATGCGTGGCTAGAACAAACCTATAGCGAATATTATCCAAGCATCTCGCTAGATAAAGAGGGTATGAAAGCGTTATTTAAACAGTTTTCTTTTCCAGGCGGCGTGCCCAGTCATGTTGCGCCTGAAACGCCAGGATCCATTCATGAAGGTGGGGAATTAGGCTATGCCTTAGCGCATGCTTACGGTACCGTGTTTGACAACCCTGAGTTAATTACCTGTTGCGTGATCGGTGATGGTGAAGCAGAAACTGGACCGATGGCCGCGGCCTGGCACTCCAATAAATTTCTTAATCCTGCGCGTGATGGTGCGGTGTTACCTATTTTACATTTAAATGGCTACAAAATTGCCAATCCAACCATACTAAGCCGAATTGATGAGGAAGAATTACTGCAATTATTTGAGGGCTATGGTTATCGTCCGTATGTAGTAGAAGGCAATGATCCAGAAATAGTTCATCCTCGTATGGCCAGTGTGTTAGATCAGTGTTTGGAAGAAATTCACGCCATTCAAACGGCAGCAAGAAATGCCCATGGCGCACCTGTTAAACGACCTATTTGGCCAATGGTGATTATGCGCACACCCAAAGGCTGGACTGGACCTGCCAGCGTAGATGGTAAAAAAACCGAAGATTTTTGGCGCTCACACCAAGTGCCCTTAGCTAATTTAGCGGGGAATCCTGGACATATCGAACTCTTAGAAAAATGGTTAAAAAGCTATCGTCCAGAAGAATTATTTGATCAAAACGGCTGTCCAATACCAGAAATTTTAGCCTTAGCGCCTAAGGGTAAATTACGCATGACAGATAGCTCACACGCCAACGGTGGCTTATTGCTACGCGATTTAAAACTACCCGATTATCGACATTATGCTGTTGATGTGCCACACCCTGGTCGTGTTGAGGCAGAAGCCACGCGCGTTATGGGGCGCTTCTTGCGCGATGTAATGCTAAACAATGCTGAGCAAGAAAACTTTCGTATTTTTGGCCCAGATGAAACTTCGTCAAATCGTTGGGATGATGTGTTTGATGTCACCGCACGGGTGTGGATGGAAAAAATCTTACCTGAAGATACACATTTATCCCAAGAGGGACGGGTCATGGAAATTCTGAGTGAACATACCTGTCAAGGCTGGCTTGAAGGCTATTTACTCACTGGGCGACATGGTTTTTTCTCTTGTTATGAAGCCTTTATTCATATTGTTGACTCAATGTTTAATCAACACGCAAAATGGTTAAAAACCTGTAACCATATTCCGTGGCGTCGACCTATTGCCTCGTTAAATTATTTATTAACCTCGCATGTCTGGCGACAAGATCACAATGGTTTTTCCCATCAAGATCCAGGCTTTATTGATCATGTGGTCAATAAAAAAGCCGAGGTTATTCGGGTATATCTACCACCTGATGCCAACACCTTACTAGCCGTTACCGATCATGTGCTGCGTAGTCGTAATTACGTCAACGTGATTGTCGCGGGTAAGCAATTAGCACCACAATGGTTGTCCATGGACGCCGCAATGAAGCATTGCGAAGCGGGCATAGGGATGTGGGAATGGGCAAGTAATGATTGTGGCGAAGAACCTGATGTAGTCATGGCGTGCGCAGGCGATGTACCCACCTTAGAAACCTTAGCTGCCGTTGATATTTTGCGCAGCAAAGTCCCAGATATAAAAATTCGCGTCGTGAACGTCGTTAATTTAATGCGCTTACAACCTGCCAGTGAACACCCCAATGGCTTAACAGATAAAGATTTTGATGAACTATTTACCACTAATAAACCCATTGTCTTTGCCTACCATGGCTATCCTTGGCTAATACATCGCCTTGCTTATCGCCGAACAAATCATGCCAATCTTCATGTGCGTGGCTACAAAGAAGAAGGCACCACCTCAACACCTTTTGATATGGTCGTCATGAATGACATGGATCGTTTCCATTTGGCGGCTGATGTCATTGATCGTATTCCACGCTTACGCCATGCTGCGGTATATTTAAAACAATTTATTCGCGACAAATTAATCGACCACAAGCAATACATTTACAAATATGGCGAAGATATGCCAGAAATTCAGCAGTGGCAATGGCCTTATGGCGATGGTGGAGAAAAAGTAGCACAAGATAGTAATGAAGCATAAGAGCGGTGTAATTATTCAGTCCCCCTCATTCGACTAACTCATGACAGGCTTAGTCCCCTTTTTTCAAAGAGGGAGGTGAATAGTTACACAGCAGTTAATGACTAAAAACCAAGGGAAATTATTGCGTTTGGAACGCAATTTTTTTTACTGCCATTAAGCTCCCATTAATATTCATTTTTCTATCATAAACTCAACGCTATCAATTATTGGCGTTAATTGGTTTCTTTCAATGTGAAGGAGGATAGTATGAAAAAATCGTATAGTTTAATTCAATGGGTGCTGATGGCTTCCTTGTTAGTTTTATCGTCAGAATCCTTGGCGTGGCAGTCTGGTCAGCACCATGAACAGCATCATTCGCCGCATCATTCGCAACACTATCAGCATAAATTTATTCAACCACCTAAACAGATTGTGCGTCAGGTGATTAACTATTATCCACGTCGCCCCGTGGTAAGAGAAGTGGTGCGCTATTATCCAGCGCCTAGACCCTATTATCGGGCGCCTGTACGTTATTACGCACCGCCTGCGTATGTAGTACGTCCCTACTATCAACCTTATTATGATCCCCGTTTAGCCGCAAGTTTGGCAGGCGGAGTCGTGGGCGGGGCGGTGGCTTATGGGATTGGTAATGGCGATCCCTTGGCAACCGGCATTGGTGCTGCAACAGGTGCACTTATTGGCAATCATCTTGGTCGCTAACATCCTTGGGGCGAGGTGGACTCGCCCCTACAACAACGGTTGTTGAAGTAGGGCAAGCGTTTTTTGGGGTAATGAGGTTAACGCGTCCGCATCATCAAAAGACACACTGGCATCTTCGTGCACCGCATTCATAAAGTGAATTAAGCGTAATTCACAACGCAATTTTTCTTCTACAGTCTCAGCAATCCATAAGGCATTAAGCAATTGTTTGGCATGATGATGAATGGTAAACGCCACGGCTTCAGGTAAATGCTGATAACTTGCCTGAATCGCGACCTTTAATTTATCCAATGCAGCAAGATACGCTTGGTAATCTTTAATGTCTTGTTTGCATTGAGTTTTTAACATAAGCAACTGGGCTTTATGAGTGGTTTTTAATACCGCAAGATCATGCTCTAATTGCGCACCACGTAGCGTTAAGGTCTCAATTATTTCTTGATGGGCTAAACGTTGAGCATGTTTAAGACGCGCCTGCTGGGCATGATGTTTTGTATGCCACTGTAACTGCTTGGTTTTAATGGCATAAAAAAATCGACAAGTAGAAAACAACCAATGTCTTAAGGGTTTCATCGGAAAAGCTCCGCACTACCCAGCCACTCAAGGCGGGACGACAATACCTGCTGTTGATTTTCGCTGTACATAAATAATTTACTCTTAGTGAGCGTTACACTTAGCATTTGGTTAATGATTCAATAGTGTGCAATAAGTCAATTAATCCTTCGCTGTTCAGTTGCCGACGATACCTTTTATGCTGTGTCTGCAAGCGCTTAAAAGCCGCAGCAGATAATGAAGGTTTAAGCATAATTAACTGGTGCTGTATGGTTTTTGATAAGGCCTCAACCTGTTGGCGATTGTTTTTGTTAAGTAACTGACGCTGTTGTTGTTGTTTAAAAAAATAGAGTTGCTGGCGTTGCTGAGTAACTAATTCTGCGAATTGTGCTTGTTTATTGGCAAAGAAAAATAACCGTCGTTGCAAGCGTTGTGATGCAGAAAAAAAGTGTCTTACTTGACCAATCAGATAATGACTTGATTTTATAATGGCCGTTAACATCAATAAGGCAAAGGCACTTAATAACAACATTAAGGCACTACGCGTAATGTTCTCAGCAACCGAACTACGGGCAAAGTTAAGTAGCACATCCGCACTGGCAAGCAATAATAAGGCACCAAAAAATAATACTAAAACTAATTTAATCAACATCGACAACTAGGGTTATTAAAGAAGAAAGACCGTGCAGCGAGGTATTCATAAATACACGTTACGGAGCAACTGCGTTATAATTCGCCGTCTAATTTACTTATACTAAAACTATGGCACAGTATTTTGAAGTTCATCCTGAAAATCCGCAACTACGATTAATTCATCGTGCAGTAGAGATTATTCAACAAGGCGGTGTGATCGCCTATCCAACCGATTCCTCTTATGCCTTAGCCTGTCAAATTGGCGACAAACCAGCCATGGATAAAATTCGGCGCATCAGGCAATTAGACGATCAACACGATTTTACGTTAGTTTGCAAAGATTTAGCGCAGATATCATTATTTACCAAAATCAGTAATGATGCTTTTCGTTTAATCAAAGAATTAACGCCAGGCCCGTTTACCTTTATTTTAGAAGCCACCAAAGAAGTCCCCCGCCGTTTGCAACATCCCAAGAAAAAAACCATTGGCATACGCATTACTCATCATCCTGTTACCCAACTGTTGGTAAGAGAATTGGGCGAAGCTTTATTAAGTGTCTCGTTAATTTTACCTAAAGAAAGCGCGGGCTTAGCTGATCCTTACGACATCCGAGAAAAGCTAGATAGAGAGCTTGATTTAATCATTGATGCGGGTGTAATTCCCTTTGAACCGACTACCGTTATTGAATTCACCGCAACGGGGCCAGTGCTAGTAAGACAAGGCAAAGGCATTGCCGCCATGCTAAGCGAGGAATCATAAATGATGAATGATTTAACCGTCATCCAGCGTATTGCAGTCTGGATTTTGCCTGTTATTTTTGCAATTACCGTACACGAAGTCGCGCACGGTTGGGCAGCAAAAAAATATGGCGATCCAACTGCGTCAGCACAAGGTCGCTTAACCCTGAATCCCTTTAAGCATATTGATTGGTTTGGTACCGTGATATTGCCAGGATTATTATTAATCACAGGTACCGGGTTTATATTTGGCTGGGCAAAGCCCGTGCCTGTTGATCCCCGAAATTTTAAAAAACCCTTGCATGACATGGCAATTGTTGCCGCCGCAGGCCCGCTGGCTAATTTATTCATGGCAACAGCATGGGCGTTAATCGCTCGCTTAGGCGTAACCATTGGCGTGGAAACAATTTCTTTGCCCCTAATTTATACTGGCATTGCGGGGATTTCTATTAATTTAGTATTGGCCTTGATTAATCTATTACCCATACCGCCTTTAGATGGCAGTCGTATGTTAACAGGCTTATTACCGCATCGCTTAGCGTGGCAATACAATCGCCTAGAACCTTATGGGTTTTATATTTTGATTGCCTTATTGTATTTTAAAATCCTCAATGTGATTTTAGAATACCCCATGTATGTGGCGCAAAACTTCTTCTTTTCCCTTGCTGGCTTGTAACGCGTGACACCAGCCTCAGAGCATGAAAGCATCCCTCTTATTGCAGCAAGATTAGCACTTGTTAACGGAACGCCAGTTAATCAATTGCCGGAAGACTTATACATTCCCCCCGATGCGTTAGAAGTTTTTTTAAGTTTATTTGAAGGTCCCTTAGATTTATTACTGTATTTAATTAAACGTCAAAATTTTGATATTGTGCATATTCCTATTGCTGAAATTACTCAGCAATATATTCATTACATTGAATTAATGGGCTTATTAAATATTGAATTAGCCGCCGAATACTTAGTGATGGCAGCGCTATTGGCAGAGATAAAATCGCGTATGTTATTGCCACGACACCCTACGCTTGAAGAAGAAGACGACGACGATCCACGGGCAACATTAATTAAACGTTTGCAAGAATACGAACGCATCCGCGAGGCCACCGAGCTCATGGATAAATTACCAAGAATGGAGCGAGACGTGTTGAGTCCCTCAGTTGATTTTTCGCTGATGGCAGTGCAACCTGTGTTACCCGAAGTTGATTTACAAGACTTATTATTAGCTTTTCAAGATGTATTAAAACGTGTTGATCAGTTAAGCCACCACCACATTACCAAAGAAGCATTATCAGTCCGTGAACGAATGGCAACCATTTTGGCGAAGCTTAAAGGAGAAGATAGTCTCTTTTTCTCGCAATTATTTATCCGAAAAGAAGGACGACAAGGCGTCGTCGTCACCTTTTTGGCCGTCCTCGAACTCAGTAAAGAGCGACTCATCAGCATCACCCAGTCCGAACCCTTTGCCGTCCTTAGTGTCCAACTTATCGGTGCAGGAAACGCAAGCGCCTATCTTAGTAACGAAGCAGACGACCACTAAAAAGAAACAACCATCAGCTGCCGTAAACGTACCGCAAGCGGCTAGCGTTCTTGCGCACAGCTGGACACCGTTGGATGAACGCGCACGCTTACAACGCTATGCACGCAGTTATCGGTCTCGCAAAACGACGCAACCGCTCGTTAATATTGAGTCACCAACGCACACCGTAATAACCTCAACCACCGCAACAATCACTGAAGAATCAGTCTTACCAAACTGTGTAGAGAGTAATTTGGAGCTTAAAAAAATTATTGAAGCAATCTTATTTTCTTCTAGCCAAGCCATGACGCCCAAACAACTGCAACAGGTATTTACCGAGGCCGAACAGCCTGCACTAGCAGAAATTCAGCAAGCACTTGAGCACCTTGCACAAGATTATCAACAGCATGCCTTAGAATTAAAACAGGTGGCAAGTGGTTTTCGTTTTCAAATTAGAGCGGAATGCTCGCCTTGGATTACGCGCTTATTTTTAGAAAAACCGCCCCGATACTCACGGGCATTATTGGAAACACTGGCTATTATCGCGTATCGTCAACCCGTTACACGCGCCGATATTGAAGATATTCGTGGTGTTGGCGTTAGCTCAAGTATTATTCAAACCCTAATGGAACGTGACTGGATAAAGGTGGTGGGACACAAAGAAGTGCCAGGGCGTCCAGCGTTATTAGGCACCACAAAACTATTTTTAGATTATTTTAATTTATTATCTTTAGATCAATTGCCAACGTTAAGGCGTGTCGATTTATCTTCAGATACCTTACTATCATCAGAAGGTCCTGAGTGAAAAACAAACATAATCGCGTTAAACCAGCGCATAAAGAACAACCCGAAAAACCATTGGTAACCGCACCTAAGCGTCGCAATAAACCTGCTCCCGCAGCAGGTTCAGAGTTAACTACGCCCGCTGCACATAAAAACGCAACACCGCCAGTGGCGTCATCAACGGAAGAAGGCGAACGTATTCAAAAAGTGTTAGCCCGAGGCGGCCTAGCATCAAGGCGTGAAATTGAACGCTGGATGACTGAAGGCAAAATTCAGGTAAATGGCGTACAAGTGCTATTGGGCACACGTCTTAAAGCAGGTGATTCATTACAAGTAAATGGACGAATGGTGAATTGGCATAAATATGCAGAACAGGCCACGCGCGTAGTAATTTATAACAAACCCACAGGAGAAGTTGTTACCCGTAATGACCCTCAAGGTCGTCCTATTGTGTTTAAGCAAATGCCAGAGTTAAGTAATGGTCGTTGGATTGCCGTGGGACGCTTAGACATCAATACCTCAGGCTTATTAATCCTAACCAACAACGGTGAGTTAGCCAATCGCTTAATGCACCCCTCCACCCAAATCGAACGTGAATATGCGGTGCGCTTGTTAGGTGACATTCCTGAGAGCACCTTAGAAAAATTAAAGCAAGGCATCATCCTGGAAGATGGTAAAGCACAGTTTAATGAAATTAGATTAGTGGGGGGCGAAGGTGCTAATAAATGGTATTACGTCACCGTAACAGAAGGCAGGAATCGTTTAGTTCGTCGTTTATGGGAATCACAAGAAGCAGTAGTGAGTCGTTTAATTAGGGTTCGATACGGCCCTGTAGTATTGCCTGAAAATTTGCGCGCAAAAAATTATTATGAATTAACCGCCAAAGAACTAACCTTACTGTTTGAGTTTGTCGGGATGGCAGAGCCCAAATCTGACGCTAAACCCGTTAAAAAAACGTTTAGCAGAAAAAAATAATATTTTTTTTCTAACGTTTTTACGCTAAAAAATACAATCAAAAAGCTGGGCATGCCTAGGTGCGATAGATTCGCAGTGACTAACTCATGGTCTTTAAAGTAGCTAATACCCTAGCGATTTACCCGCAATGCATCGCATAACGGCGTAAACAACAGTTAATGGAGTCATGCAGCCAGTGATAACTGATTACCACGCAAAATATTATGCCTATGAACTGACTCGCCAGTGCGCCGCTGATGGCGTTAACAGGCTATCCCAGTCATTATTTGATGCAACGGTTGATCTCAATCCTCATCAAATTAACGCGGCACTGTTTGCGCTCCATAATCCCTTTAACAAAGGTGTTATTCTTGCCGATGAAGTCGGTTTGGGAAAGACTATTGAAGCAGGTTTGGTTCTTTGTCAGTATTGGGCAGAACGCAAACGTCAATTACTGATCATCTGCCCGGCTTCTTTACGCAAGCAATGGGCGCAAGAGCTACAAGATAAGTTCAATTTACCGTCACAGATACTTGATGCCAACACGTGCCGTCAATTGAAGAAGCAAGGCATTTCCAATCCGCTCAATAACAACTGCATCAACATTTTGTCCTACCATTTTGCCGTACGTTTAGAGGATTCACTACTGATTGAACCTTGGCATCTGGTAGTCATGGATGAAGCCCATAAACTACGCAATGCCTACCGCACCAGTAATAAAATGGGGCAATCGTTAAAACGTTCTTTATCAGGTCGGCAAAAGTTACTGCTAACGGCGACACCCTTACAAAACTCATTATTAGAACTTTACGGCTTATCAACCCTATTAGATGAGCATCTCTTTGGTGATGAAAAATCGTTTCGTCAGCATTACATGGGCACCGATGGCATTGGTCAACTAAAAGATAGATTAAAGGGCTTTGTAAAGCGCACCTTGCGCAAACAGGTGCTGGAATATATTCGATACACGCAACGCAAAACCATTACTGTTCCGTTTACGCCCTCACATGCTGAAGTGCAGCTCTATAATGGCATTACTGCTTTACTAGAACGTGAAGACAGCTATGCGCTACCCAAGCGTCAACGCCATCTTACCGGGCTCATCCTACGCAAGCTATTGGCTTCCAGCACCCATGCAGTCCACAATACACTCATTACCATCAAATCGCGGCTAGAAACGCTACGTGAACACCAAGTTGATGATACCGCTTTTATTACCAAGCTGATTGAAAGTGATGATCTGGAAACCGATTATCTGGAAGAACTGGACAACGATAGCGTAGACGATTCTGAACAAGCCATAGACAAAAAACAGTTGGAGCTTGAAATTCTTGAACTTCAAAACCTCATTGAGCAAGCTGAAAAAATGAGTGACGATAGCAAAGCTCAAGCTCTATTGATTGCCTTGAATCAAGGTTTTGAACAAATGGCGCTGATGAATGCGCCGCGTAAAGCCGTCATATTTACAGAATCCAAGCGCACCCAGGAATACTTGCAACGTTATCTTGCTGCCAATCATTACTCAGATAGCTTAGTCACCTTTAACGGCACCAATAACAGTCCGGAAACGACTCAGATTTATCAGCAATGGTTACTAGAAAATAAAGGCTCCGACAAAGTTACCGGATCGCCACAAATTGATCGACGCACGGCATTGATTGAACACTTTCAGTTTCATGCTGAAATTATGATTGCCACTGAAGCGGGTGCCGAAGGGGTCAACTTACAATTTTGTTCCTTGGTTATTAACTATGATTTACCTTGGAATCCACAGCGTGTGGAGCAGCGTATTGGGCGTTGCCATCGTTACGGCCAACAATTTGATGTGGTCGTCATCAACTTTATTAACCAAAGCAACTATGCCGACCAGCGTGTACTGCAACTGTTAACGGATAAGTTTCATTTATTTGATGGTGTTTTTGGTGCGTCTGACGATGTGCTGGGCTCAATTGAATCGGGTATCGATTTTGAAAAACGCATCCAAGCCATTTACGAAACCTGTCGCACTATCGAACAAATTGAAGCTGCCTTCACTCAGCTCCAACAGGAAATGGAAGGTGACATTAACAAACAGATGACTGAAACCCGCCAACAACTATTAGATAATTTTGATGAAGATATTCACAACCTACTCAAGTTACAGTTGGATCAAGCGGAACAACGCTTAGATAAAATTAGCCGTTGGTTTTGGGCAGTAACGCAGCATCAACTAAGAGCTTACGCAAGATTTGACGACCATCACCACCGTTTTAATCTGCATAATAATGTTATAAATGAAGCACCGCTGGGTGATTATCAACTGATTGCCCGCGGTCAAAACCAAAGTACAGCGTCTGTTAACGCCCATGTCTATCGCCTCAATCATCCACTAGGCGAATGGGTGCTGGAAACAGCAAAAAATAAAGCGACACCCACTACCCTAATTAGCTTTGACTATGCTGCACATGGCGCAAAAATTAGCGTCATTGAAGCACTACTGGGGCAATCAGGCACGTTAAAATTACAGCGTTTTAGCATAGAAGCTTTGGAGCGGACGGAAGATCATCTGATGTTTGCAGCTGAGACCAGTGACGGTCAATTATTACCTGCTGAAACGGCACAGAAATTGATGCAGTTACCCGCCGCTCATTGCCAGCCGCAAAGTGTATTCGTCAGCAGCCAGCTTGAAGCCGAACTAACTAGCTCTAAAAATGATATTATCAAAATGGTCAACAGTCGTAACCTGAGCTTTTTTGAAGAAGAAGTGAATAAACTGGATCACTGGGCTGATGACTTAAAATTTGGTTTGGAACACGGCATCAAGGATATTGACCAACAAATTAAAGAAGTGCGCCGTCAGGCAAAGATAGCGCCGACACTGGAAGAAAAGTTATCCTGGCAGAAAAACCAACGGGATTTGGAACGCGCGCGCAATAAACAACGCAAGGAATTGTTTGATCGTCAGGATGAAGTAGATGAGCGGCGAGAAGCCTTAATTGAGCAGTTGGAAAGCAAACTCAATCAGAAGCTATACGCAGAAGGTTTGTTTACAATTGGTTGGAGTTTGCAGTGAATTCCTACCCCATAAAATAAATAGAAATTTACCTGATTGGTAAATTTCTGTAAAATAATACTTCCATTCATGCAAATTAACTTCCTAGACCAAAAGCTCCGTAAACTTTGTGAAAACAAGCGAGAGGCTGAGAAAAAATTAGGTTCCGATAGTGCAAGAAAATTACGTAGTAGATTGAGTGATTTAGAGGCTGCGGCACATGTGCGTGAGTTGATAGCGGGCCGTCCTCATCCCTTAGTGCATGACCGTTTGGGACAGTTTTCCCTCGACCTAGCTGGCGGTAAACGACTAGTATTCAAACCAGATCATAAACCAATACCAGTGGATGATTACGGCAACATAGAATGGGCGGAAGTTACATCAGTAACTATTGTTTTTATTGGAGATTATCATGACTAATCAGGGTGCTTCATTTAGTCCAGACTGGGTATCACCTCCAGGCGAAACAATTGTGGACTTAATTGAAGAAAAAGATTGGACTCAGGCAGAACTTGCTCAAAGACTTGGTTATACCACCAAGCACCTTAATCAGCTTATTAAAGGTAAAGCAGCGTTAACTGAAGATGCTGCGCTAAGGCTGGAGCGTGTCTTGGGTTCAACGGCTAATTTTTGGCTTAATAGGGAAGTTAAGTATCGGGAACATTTAGCGCGTATTGAACAAGTAGAAAGTAACCAGAAACGTATAGGTTGGTTGGATAAATTGCCATTGGGTGATTTAAAAAAAGCAGGCGTTATTCCAAATGAGCGTGTAACAGCCAAATCAAAACCTGAATTAGTTGAACGCTTACTGCGTTTTTTTTGTGTCGCCTCGCCGGAACAGTGGCAACAACGTTACGATGCAGGAATGGAAGTGGCCTTTCGCCGTACCCGTGAAACACAGTCAGATATTGGTGCTATTTCCTCATGGCTACGATTGGGTGAAATTGAAGCCGAAAGATTTGATGGTCCAAATTATAGCCGTGCTAACTTTGAGAAATCACTTAAGCTTATTCGTAATTTGACAATACAGACACCCCAGCAATTTGAGTCCGAATTGCGCCGACTGTGCCATGAAGCCGGTGTTGCGTTTGTATTGGTACCTGCCATCCCCCGAGCCCATGTCAGTGGTGTCGCACGGTGGCTAAATGCTCACAGACCGCTAATACAGTTATCACTCTATGGAAAAACCAATGATAAGTTCTGGTTTACCTTTTTTCACGAAGCTGCTCATATTCTTCTTCATTCGGAAGATTCCGCTGAAAAGAAAACTATTTACCTAGATGATTTTAATGCTACTAATCAAGATTCCAAAGAAGAACAAGAAGCCAATAAATGGGCTGGTGATTTTTTAATTCCACCTCTCAATGATAGTTGCTTGTCTAGTCTACGCAACAAAGAAGCCGTCATACGCTTTTCTAATGAAATCGGCATACACTCTGGCATTGTCGTTGGGCGTTTGCAGCACGATGGTATCATTGAGCCTTCTTGGATGAATGACTTGAAGGCCAGTTATCAGTTAGAAATTTAGATAAGCCTGTAGATTGGCTATATAACAAAAAGCCCCGATGTTGCCACCGAGGCTTAATGCCGACCGAGAATCCCCAGTTCATGAAAAATTATGTTCAGATAGCGATGCAAAGTCAAGATTCAAAATCTGTGCATAAAATCCGTTCCATATTGTCTGTGTTACGTATTGCAACCATAATGCAACCTTATTTGGATTGCCGAGACTAAGCTTATGCCTGCACTGACCATCAAAAACATACCGTACACCATTTATAAGCAGTTAAAAACCGCTGCCGAATTGCATAGGCGTAGTATCAATAGTGAGGTTTTAATCTATCTTGAGCGCAGCTTGATGGCTACAAAAACCAGTCCAACTGAACGCTTAAGCCATATTGAGCAACTACGTGCCAATGTTAAACCTAACAGTATTACGCCGGAACATATTGAGCAAGCCATAAGCAGTGGGCGTCATGAAACGCAATAATGCTCTCTCAATACTCCGGCAAATTAAACCGGCACTGATGCAGCAATTTGGCGTGACGCAACTGGCTTTATTTGGTTCTACAGCTCGTGATGACGCTGGTGATAACAGTGATGTAGATATTCTGGTTGGCTTTGATGGGCCTGCTACATCAACACGTTATTTTGGTGTGCAATTCTATCTGGAAGATCAGTTGGGTTGTCCGGTTGATTTGGTTACTGATAAAGCCTTGCGGCCAGAGTTACGCCCCTTTATTGAAAAGGACGCCATCAATGTCTGAAGCAGTAGCGCGTGAATGGCGGTTTTATTTGGACGACATGATTGGTTTTGCCGAAAAAGTACTCACATATACCGAAGGTTTTGACCAGCAACGTTTCATTGATAGCGGCTTAAATTATGATGCTACTGTGCGCAATCTGGAATTGATTGGTGAAGCCGCTACCCATATTCCCGATACAGTCAGACAAAGTAATCCACAAATCCCCTGGCGGATGATAATTGCCACGCGTAACCGTTTAATACATGGTTATCTTGGCATTGATAATGACACCTTATGGAGCATTATCCAGACAGATATTCCCACCTTATTACCTCTACTACAGCACTTACAACAAACAAACGCATGAGCAAAGCCAAACTGGAACTGACTTGGATAGGCAAGGATAAGCGGCCTAAACTGGAACCGAGAATATTATTGGAAGACCCAAGCCTGTCGTATCACGCAAAGCATCGTGTCAGTGAGAATGACCGGTTTGATAACAAGTTGATTTTTGG
>Ga0247834_1000392_pt1 | contig 84157 bp, 79 predicted proteins | sample LaCruzMarch2015__8_FD_187118 | JGI IMG/M metagenome (GOLD analysis project Ga0247834, IMG submission 187118) | Freshwater microbial communities from meromictic Lake La Cruz, Castile-La Mancha, Spain - LaCruzMarch2015_12m | ecosystem: Environmental > Aquatic > Freshwater > Lake | place: Spain...
CCACCGGGCGCTTGAGCATCACGCCGTAAAACACCCGCAGCGCACTGATCGCCACATTGATCGTGCTACGGCTCAGCCCGCGCCCATGCAGGCCGAGGAGGTAATCGCGGACCTCCTCATCACTGAGGCGATCCGGCGAGCGCCCGTAATGACGGCCCAAAGCCGCCACCGCATTGACATAAGACTCCTGAGTTCGCTGCGTGTAGCCCCGAAGGGTCAGCAGCCCGATGTATTGGGCACGTAGAGGTGACATAGACCCCCAGCGTACTCCCTACCCACAGCTCCCTCACGCCCCTCCGCGCAGCGGCTCAGTTCAACGTGGTATAGCCACACTAAACTGTGGACGAATCAGATTCGTCCACAGTTTTTTGTGGTTTTTCGGGGCTGCGTTCAGCTAAGGGAGAATTGAAAAGTTCTGCGAATCTGGAAGCGAAAGCCATGTAGTGAGTGGGACGCTGTTAGGGGCCATAGCAATGTTACGGATCAGGCGAGGGCGGACGATGACGATGACACGACTGGTACCAGGCGAGTTGGATTTCTTGCGGTGGTGGCGGGAGTTGCGGTTTCGGCAGTGATTTTCCCCAAAGTGGCACTGGCTTTGTTTTGCTCAGTGGTGCGGGCGATGTCGGTGGCTGCACGTTTGGCGAGGACTTTGGCCAGGGTGTAGTTGGTTCCGCCGGGCATAGTGAATGGGCGGTTTTCGCTAAAATGAGAGGTTTTAGGCTCAAAATGAGGTTGGATAGCGCTTCAATGTGTCAGAATAGCACTTCGATACTGTCAGATAAGGTTTCAGCATCGTCGGATAAGGTTTCAGCATCGTCGGATAAGATTTCAAGATGATTGGATAAGACTTCAACATTCTGAGATAGAATTTCAGCAGCTTAGGTTTCATGGCCAGTAACCTGCGCCAGAAGCGGTAGATCGGCGGATAGGCCGCCGATGCCTACAGTCGAAAGGGCTGGATGGCGGAATAGGAAAGCTGCGTTCCGAGTTGTTCTCGGGGAGGGTTGCGTTTGGCGGCGCAGATGAGAGATTCGCACCGGACTGAATTGGGGGTGTGAGATGTTTGCCATGTCCATCGAAGCCGGACGGTTTGGCGCCAGTGTCTGGGGGGGGGAAGAGGGGTGTTCTTTCGCCAAACACATCCAGCCCACATCATTCTAGCGCGGCACACCTCTACAAGCTGGCGACCTCACCTGCGGACTACGTGTTCCCTTTTGGAGCGCTATTCATCTTTCGGAAATTTCGTCATTTCCCAGGTTTCCAACCGCGTGGTTTTGGGATGCCTTTGCTGCTCCATTGCATGCCTTCGGCGATCCAGTCTTCGCGCCATTCTTCGTAGCTGATGCCGTCGTCGTCATCGCTGACACCGAATTGGAAGCCGCAGGCGGGGCAGATCTCAAAGGAGGCACCGCCGGTTTTGCTGCGCGGGGCTTCCCGGAGCTTCTTGTAGGCGCAGACGGGGCAGGTGTGGGACTTGGCTTTCATTTGAAACGAAGCTGGGAGGGCTGGATGGGGAGGCCGGGCTGACGCTGCCAGTAGGCGGGGTTGTTCGGGCGGAAGTAGGTCTTCGTGGTGCCGTCGCGATTGTAGGCGGCGAAGGCGCGTGTCTTCGGATCGAAGACACGCAGCGTGCCATCGCTTTTATCGAGCTTCATGGGCAGAGCCTCCGCCCTGGCGCGCTGGAGGAACAGCCAGGCCTGCGCGGCATAGTCATCGGGTGTGCGGCTTTGGAAATCCTGGCCGTGACGGTCGTAGTGGTCTTGCAAGGTGTCTAGGTGCCCCCAGGTTTCACGCGTGGGTGGCACAGCCGGGGATTTCGGTGCTGATGCGGCAGGCTTGCGAAACAATCTTTCGATAAGGGACTGGCCGGACTTTGCGGTGGCTTCATCTGTGGTGTTTTTTCCACGGGTCGCGAAACTACCGACGGCCAGTCGTGTCCGCGCACTGCCGACTGCATAGTGGTAGGTGGTGTCTGGCCGGAGTTCCTTCAGCGTTACGCTGTGTTCGGCTGTGACTGGGCCTTCTGCTTTGCCATCCAGGAGATTTGGCAGGAGGCCAAAGCTCACGCGGGTTCCGCATTCGACATCCGTCCTCCAGGTGATCGTCGCACTGCCCGCCGTGGTGGTGACCTGCGGCGGTGCCAGCAGCTCGACGGCACATAGCCGCGCCACAGCGACGAAAAGAAACAAGCAGGTGAGCAGCCGAATCATAGGCCAGCATAGCCCTGACACGCCGCCTGCCAAGAACTCACGCATTTTTCCCGGCATCGGCAGCGCGCCAGAGATACCAAGCGGCGAGTGTGCGGTGCGGCTGCCATTTTTCGGCGATGGTGCGTAGCTCTTTCGGCTTCGGCATTTCTTCCAGTTTCATGGTGATGCGGTAGCCGCTGCGGACGCCGAAGTCATCGCCGGGGAAGACATCCTCGCGGCCCAGGGTAAAGATGAGCAGCATCTCCACCGTCCAGCGGCCCACGCCGCGCACGGCGATCAGGCGCTCAATGAGTTCGTTATCGCCCAGCTTTAAGGCCGCCGTGCGGGTGGGGATGAGACCGCTGCGGGTCTTCTCCGCGATGTCGCGGAGGGCGAGTGTCTTGCCCATTGAGAAGCCGCAACTGCGGAGTGTCTCATCACTCGCGTCTAGGATGTGCTGCGGCTTTGGAAAGCGCACGTTTGGGGACAGAGCTTTGAAGCGGAGCAGGATGGACGCAGCGGCCTTGCCATTGAGTTGCTGATGCGCCACGGCTGTGACGAGCGCCTCGTAGGGCGAGCGCTTTTCTGGGATGAGATCGCACGGCCCGTGCGACTTGATGAGGCGGCGCATGAGGGGGCAGCGTTTTGAGAGGCGGGCTTCGGCGGCGGTGTGCATGGATGCGGTTCAAGACGACATGGCGTCCCACATCGGCTTGGTGTCCGCATACATACGGAAGCGGGCCACTTTGCCAGCACTGAAATCATAGACGTGGGCCACGGCGGCGCGCATGTCTTTGCCATTGCTGGGAGAGGCACCGCTGTAATGGCCAAGCACGATGACGCGGTCCGCTGCCTCAATGAACTCCTCTGGCGTGAAGGCAAAGCCCGTCCAGCGCCGGGCGTTGGCACGGAAGACGTTCTCGATTACTGCGGCGGCTCCATGCCAGGTGGAGCCACCGGGGAAGCCTACGCTCTGCTGCCACACGAGGTCGTCGGCGCAGAGGGCGGTGAACGCGGCGTCATCACCCATGCGCATGGCGCGGTAGAGTTCGTGAATGGTTTCGAGCGCAGTCATGGTTAGGCGATCATCGTGGGGTAGTCTGTGTAGCCCTGCGCATCGTTCGTGTAAAAGGTGCGCGCGTCCGGCTCAATGAGCGCCACGCCAGTTTTCACGCGCTCTACGAGATCGGGATTGCTGACATAGTGATGACCAAAGGCGACTCCGGCGAGCGTGCCATCCGCCACGGCCTGCGCAGCCTCCTCCGGCGTGTAGCCCATGTTGCCGATGAGGGCACCTTTGAAAGCGGTACGCGCGGGGCTGACGACATCGCCCTTCTGGATGCCAAAGAAGTCGGCACGCATAAGGTGGAGGTAGGCGATGCCACGCTCGTCGAGCTGAGCGGACACATAGGCCGTTAGGCCCACGGGGTCGCTGTCCTCCATCGAGTTGTAGCTGTTCAGCGGGGAGATGCGCACGCCGACACGCCCTGCATCCCAGACGCTGATGGCGGCGTCCACGACCTCCAGCAAAAGGCGCGCACGGTTTTCGACGGGACCGCCGTAGGGACCGTTGCGCTTGTTGCTGCCATCGCGCAGGAACTCATCAAGGAGGTAGCCGTTGGCACCGTGAATCTCGACGCCGTCAAAGCCCGCTGCCTTCGCGTTGAGCGCAGCTTTGTGGAAGCCTTCGACGATGCCGGGCAGTTCGTCATCGCGCAGTTCGCGCGGGGTCTCATAGGGCTTCTTGCCGAGCGGCGTGTGGGTCTCATCATTGGTGATCGGGATAGGGCTGGGGGCCACGGGCTGCGCACCGTTATTCAGCAAAGAATGGCAGGCGCGTCCGCCATGCCAGAGCTGCAGCACGATCTGACCACCTTTGGCATGGACGGCATCAGTGACCTTCTTCCAGGCGGCGACTTGAGCGTCGGAGTGAATGCCCGGCTCACGCGCCCCGAAGGCGGAGTGCCCCTCGATGGCCATCGTGGCCTCGGCGATGATGAGTCCGGCGCTGGCGCGCTGGGAGTAGTACTCCGCCATGATGTCCGTGGGGACATGATCCGCATCAGCACGGCAGCGTGTCAGCGGGGCCATGAGGATGCGGTTTGGTAAGCTGAGTGTGCCGAGGGTGACGGGGGTAAAGAGGGAGGCGTGGTGCATGGGGTTTCTAGTTGTGGGAAGGGGTAATTTGACTCGCATCTTACGCCGGTGCGGTGCGTGCGGCTGGCCGTTGTTGGGATTTAATGACTTGTTTCGCGTTTATTTCACGCCCGATTTCTCGCGATCTCGTGCTACTGCATCCCGAAGCCTACCCACAACACGTTTCCAACGTTTCCACCCTCAACTTGTGTCATTACCCAAAGCCCCCGACCCTACTCAGCAGTTGCGCGAGAATGCCTGGATCGGCGATGCCGTCTTGGAGCTATATGCCCGCAGCCTCACTCTGCGTGTGCAGGGTGGGGTGGATGCGGAGATGAAGACGCGCTTTACCTGCAATCAGTTCCTCGCCTGCCACGGCAACCCCACCGCTGTCGAGGCGGAGATTGGCGTCATTTACCAGCGCGATGGTCTTGAAGCCGCCTTCGTTTGGATTCGTGAGAACCTGGAGCCGCTGTTTCTCAAACAAGAGGCGAAACGAGCCAGGCACGGACGCTTGTAAGGTGGTGGGAAGGCCGACTGGCGCAGTTCTGCGCGCCCAACAGTCGCGGACGAGATCAGCAGTCAGGCTGCGTCAGTGGCAGTGGCTTTGCGGAGGACGGTGTTCATCGGATCAGCCGCTTTTTCATCCGCACCACGGGCAAGGTCAATACTCCGCTCATGGGCACTTCATAGCGCTCGGCTACAGCGTAGCCGCCAGCGAGATAAAGCGGCTCACCCGCGAGTGTGGCGACGAGTTCGGCATTGGGAAAGCCTGCGGCGATGATCGCGGTTTCACACGCCGCGAGGATGGCTTTGCCGATGCCGCGCCGCGCCCAATCTGGATGAATGAAGAAGGCGCGGATGCGTGCTGGATCGATGGCGGGATCGAGCATGGCGTCCGCCGCTGCGCGGACGGCGTCGCCGCCAAAGAGCGATTTACGCCTGCTCCAGCCGCCGCAGCCCACGATCACGCTTTCATGTTCGGCGACGAAATAGGTGCCGTCGGCAATGAGCTGCCGATCCACGCCGAAGACCTGTCCCAGCGCGGCTTCCATCTGCGCGGCGGTGTAATGCGCTGCCTGGAGTATGCGCACGGAGAGTGGGATGATATCCTCCAATGCCGGAGCATCATCCAGGGTGGCGAGTCGGAGTGTCCAATGCATGCATTCTTCCAAACAGATGGCTCACACCCTCTGCCCCATCGCCCGCAGCTTCGCCTCGCCCTCGCTCCAGGCTACTTCGTGGGGCAGGCGCTTCGAGGCAGCGGCGAGTGCGGCGATGACACCAGCGGCCTCGCCCATCGCGACGGCGTTGCCGGTAACACGGTAGCTGGAATGGGCGATGAAGTCGCCGCTGATGCAGCGCCCTGCCATCATGAGACCGTCCACGTCTTTGGCGATGAGGGCGCGCAGGGGGATGTCATAGGGCACGGTCTTGATGCCGCGGTTTGTGTAGCCGGCTTCTTTGTTGTGCTCGGCGGTTAGGGCATGGATGTCCACGCTGAAGGTGGGGCGCACGACGCCGTCGTCGTAGCGCGCGCCTTTGATGAGGTCGTCCTTCGTCACGGTGTAGCGTCCGGCGATGCGTCGGCCATCGCGCACGCCGATCTGTTCGGCGGTGGCTGCGATTTGGATGCCTGCCCACGGGCCGCCGAGCTTGCGCAGGCCGTTGACGATTTTGTTTAGTTCACCGCGTGCGCGCACGGTGGCCTCGGTGACCTGCGCGGCATCGTAGGGAATGATGCCGAACTCGTGGTTCATCATGACGAGCATCAAATTATCCCGCACCTGCCAGAGGGTCGGCTTTGAGTAGGACGGGAAGAATCCTGCGCGCTTGATCTCGTCCAGCAGGGCATCTTTGGCGATGTTGTCCTGCTTGCTCGGGTCGGCACCATGCGTGTAAGGCGCGAGTGCAGCGGCGTCCTTCACCACCAGGAGCGCATTGAGGGACATGGGCTGGCAGGGGCAGGCATCAGATTCGCCAATCTGGAATTCGCATCCTGCCTGCGCGCCGAGGTCGCCATCGCCCGTGGTGTCAATGAACACGGGTGCGCTCCATGCCTGGCGGCCCGCCTTTGACTCGGTGACGATGGTGGTGAGCCTGCGCCCTTCGCGATAAGCCGCTGCGACGCGGGTGTGGAGCTGGAATTTCACACCAGCCTCCACGCACATGTCCTCCAGCAGCAGCTTCATGCCTTCAGGCTCGTAGCAGATGCTCTTGGCACTGGTGCCGCGCCGTGCCTCGCGTTCGTCGAGCCGCCGCGTCAGCTCTTTGGCGAAGCCTGGCTTGTCAAAATCCAGCAGGTAGCCCAGCAAGCCCGCCGTCCACACGCCGCCGAGGCAGCCGCGCCATTCGAACAGACGCACCTTTGCCCCGGCCCGTGCTGCCGTGATGGCTGCCGTCACGCCTGCAGGTCCGGCACCGCAAACGATAACATCCACGTCCTCCACATGCGGCAGATCGCGTGCCGGTTCGTGAAAGATGCCCGCCTGGGCCGCAGCGGTCTCCTTTGCCACCGCCGCCGCCATGACCGCAGGCGTGATGACAGCGCCGGAGAGAGCCGCGCGGAGGAAAGCACGGCGTTTAAGCTCGGCGGAAAGGGAGGGCGTGTTCATGGGGTGAGGGTTGCAAAGTAAGCCGTAGGTGCCAGGGGTATTGCAAAAGCACGAGAGCGGCCAGCTCAGAAGTTGACCTTTATTTCTTCAACCATCACAATATCCCCAGGCTCGAGGATCGTGCGTGCGTCTGTAGAGTCGCGCATATTTACCAGCGCGCGTTGGTGCATTGGTGGGGAAAGAAAGTCAAAGGCGGGAGCATCTCCAGGGAGGTTTAGGTCAGACCACATGTTTGCGAGGGCATAATCCACGGGCTCTAGACTTTCAGCAATCTTGCGCAGGAGGGGTTTATAGCGTGGCTCTGGTGCCCAACTATTGACGATTTTCATCTTATTGATCTTGGCAAATTGAGCGAAGCCACCTGCTTCCTTGATCGCGTCCGTTATCGTCATGCCTGGTTTAATGGCGAATTTTCCCTGTGTGATCACCTGGCCATAGACGACCACCGCAGCAGGCGGTGTGCCGGTCGGTTTCTCCGGCTGAGCGAGCCAAAAGCCAAACACACCTAGCAATATCAGCGCTGCACTAGTGATCCAGATTTTCATGCACTGAGAGTGCCAGATAATCTGTGCAGAAACCAGGGCAATTTCACAAACACACGGCGTCCGCAGCAGCGTGACTGCCAGGCCAAAGGGGGCGGCAGAGGTCGGGCGCTTGGTTCTCTATTCGCTCTACCTTGTGAAAAAGTTTTCTTTCTCGGCTACCCGTGTGCGTTGGAATAAGTAAGCCTGCTTGCTTCTCCCACGTTTGAAGCTCATCCAAATCTATGAACACTCGCCTATCTCTATTGCTGCTCACCGTCGTATCCCTCGCCACCACCGCCTGCGCGGAGGACAAACCCACTGCTGACAAAGCCATGCCCAAGCCCGAAGTCGTCCTGCCTGAATCTGAATGGAAGAAGAAGCTCACCGCTGAGCAGTATGCCGTGACGCGGCAGGCGGCCACGGAGCGCCCCTTCGGCGCGATTTATGAGGAGTTCGAGAAGCAGGGGGAGGGCACCTATTACTGCATCTGCTGCGGCGTGGAGCTGTTCACCTCCAAGGAAAAATTCCACTCTGGCTGCGGCTGGCCCTCCTTTTATGATGCCTCCACCGCGAAGAATGTGCTGGAGCGCGCGGACAACGCCCACGGCATGACGCGAGTGGAGACGCTGTGCAAGCGCTGCGGTGCGCACCTGGGCCATGTGTTCGAGGGGGAGTCCGTCTCGGCTGGCACGCCCACAAAGCGCCGCTTTTGCATCAATGGTGTGGCGCTAAACTATGTGAAGAAGGGCGGCCCCGCGCCCAAGCTGCTGGAGCTAGGCACCGATGCCGTGGAGAAAAAGAAGGAGGCGGTGGCGAAGGAGGCGGGCGTGGAGGTAAAGAAGCCGTAACGGCCCGCGCGATCTGGCTTGTGCTGCCGCACATGTTTTTGATAAGGTGTGGTCATGAACCCCGCACTCGTCATCCGCCTCTGTCTGGTTGGTCTCGGCATCCTGCTGGTGTGGGCGGGCTGGAATGAAGTGAAGGATGATCCAGGGATGATGCTGATCTACTTCATCTTTGTGGGTGCGGCGGGCGGCTTCCTCGTGGTGAAGTTTATGCTGCCGTGGTTCGGAGATGCAGTGACCACGGCCCTGCTGTCTTCCGGCGAGGAGGTGCGATCTGTCGAGGGTATGAAAGCGGCTGCAAAAATGGCGCAGGGAGACTACGAGGGAGCAATCGCCGAGCATGAGAAGACCCTCGCTGAGAGACCCGACCAGCCTTTCCCTGTGGCCGAGATCGCCAAAATCTGCGTGGAAAAGCTGCGCGACACGGCGCGGGCGCTGGCCGTGCTGAACAAGCACCTCGACGGGCGTACCTGGCCTGAGGATGACGCGGCCTTCCTGCGCTTTCGCATCATCGAAATCCATGCCGACCACCTCCAGGAATACGAGGTAGCGCGTGAATTGCTACAGCAGGTGATCGCCGACTTTCCCAACACGCGCCACAGCGCCAACGCCCACCACCGGCTGCACGAGGTGGAGCAGGCGCAGTACAAGCAGATCACCGCACACACAGCCGCACGTCCATGAGGCCGACGCAGGCACTGGCCGGACATATGGGGCAAAAATGCAGCCTTGATTCGTGAAGCTGGTGTTTTTATGCTCACGCCCATGAAACCGTTCCTCGCAGCCCTCGTTTTTGTTCTCATTTCCGCCTCTGCCCTCCAGGCCAATCCCGAGGTGCCGAAAGCAGTGGCGCAGAGTTTTGGTGAGGCTGTAGCAAAGGGCATCCTGCTCCTGAAAGGCACCGGCACCACTGCGGAGCCTGTGGAGTGGACCGCTTATTGTCGCGATGCCTTCCGCCCAAACGACCTGCTGCGCATCCGCGTGAAGATGGAGGGCGCGCAGTGGCAGTCGTCTGCCGCCGGGGCGGGCGGCAATGTGTTGGACCGCGCGCCGAGGCGTGCGCTGGACTTCACCCGACTGCGCCAGCGCAGCGCCGAGGCGCGCCTGGTGGCTGCAAAAGCCGCCGCGCTGGCCCAGGCCACCTTTGTGAGCGTGGACTACCAACTCGCAGCAAACGCAGACACGGGCGTGCCGGAGTGGGGCATGGCCCTGAAGGATGACACCGGCTATGAGGTCGGTTTCTGCGTCGTCTCTGGGGAGTCAGGCGCACTGACCTTCCAGGACTGGACACCACGAGTGACCGCCAGCGGCCAGACCAGCGAGGGTGAGCGCGCTGCCCAGGCTGTGAAGCGTACCGCGCGCAAAGCATGGAACTGGACCGACAAGGCCCGGAACGAAACAAAGAACTTCTTTCGTGAGCTTTTCCGCTAACCCGCAAGCAACATTCTTCTCACATACGGCCCATTGTCTGCTGTCCAGGACGGCGTTCCGGGTGGGGGACTGACGGAAGTTATGATGTTTTTAAATCTTGACGCCCCTTGCCAAGGTCAGCATTACTGCGCAACTCCACCGGTCACGGTCGGAGCTTTGCATCCTATCCCTCCCCACATCCCTATGAACAGAGTCCACTCCCTGACAAGGCTCGCGCTGCACTCGGCGCTTGCGCTGACACTGACCGGTGCCCAAGTCATCAGCCTACACGCACAGGTTTCCCTTGATGCGCCCGCTGCTACCGGAAGCAGGATTGTGAAGCAAGTGGATGTGGTCTTCAAAGGCGCTGCCACCATGGACCCAAACCGCGTGCGTGCCCAGATGTCCACCCGTGAGGGAGAGCCATTCACGGACGAAGCCATTGAGCGTGACATCCGCGCCCTCTATGCCACTGGCGCTGTGGACAATGTGGACATCCAGGGCGTGAACATGCCCGGCGGAGTGCGTGTGGTGGTCACGCTATCGGGACGCGGCGGCATCGGCGAGATCAGCTTCCTGGGAAATGCGGCCTTCGACAATGACAAGCTGCGCAAGGAGATAGACGTGAAGGTAGGCGACCCCGTGGATGACGCGAAGCTGACCACAGCACAGAATAAAATCCGCGAGCTGTATGAAAAGAAGGGCTTCTCCGACATCCTCGTCACCTACGACTTGGCTCCATCGGCAAAGGAAGGCTTCACCACCGTGCTGTTCAAAATTGAAGAAGGCGGTCGCGGCATCATCGGCGACATCCGCTTCGAGGGGAACACCGCCATTAGCGACCGCAAGCTGCGCTCCAAGCTCAAGTCCAAGGAGAAAACCTTTTGGCGCATGTTCGGCAAGGCGGGTAAGCTGGACAACCAGGCTCTGATCGAGGACGTGAAGGCCATCGAGACCGCCTACCAGGACGAGGGCTATGTCTATGTGAAAGTGGGCTACCGCCGCGAACCTGTGAGTGATAAAAAAGTGGCGTTGGTGTTCGAGATCGTTGAGGGCGGCAAATATGAAGTGGCTGCCGTGGACATCTCTGGCCTTACCGTTTACACGAAAGAAGAGTTGACCCCAGCGATCCTCACCGAAGCTGGATTCCCCTATTCCGTCACCGACATCCGTGGTGATGAGAAAATGATCCAGGACTACTACGGCTCCCGTGGTTACGCCGATGCGCGTGTCGAGACGCAGCTTTCCGATGCCGGACCAGGCAAGTTAAAGGTCAATTACAGTGTTTATGAAGGGAAACGCGCTGAGATCGGCAAGGTCAACATCAACATCAAACCACCACGTGACGGCTCCCGCATTGAGGTGACCAACGACCAAGTCGTGCGCCGTGAACTGCCCTTCGCTCCGGGAGACAAGCTGAACACCGTGCAGATCGAGGCCACCCAGAACACACTGGAGAACATGAATTACTTTGAGGGCAAGGGCGAGCCTGACCCTGTGATGATACGCCATGTGGGCACCGGCATGAAAACGATGGGTGGTGAAGAAGTGAAGGACGTGGAGGTCAACCTCACTGAGAAATCCACCGGCTCTGTGAACTTCGGCGCGGGTTTCAGTTCCATTGACAGTCTGGTGGGCTTTGTGGACGTGACGCAGACAAACTTCGACATCAGTGACTGGCCCGGCTTCCACGGCGCAGGTCAGCGTTTCAATATGAACATCCGCTTCGGTCTCCAGACCAGCGCCTTTAACATGAGCTTCACTGAGCCGTGGTTCCTGGGGCAGAAGCTCGCGTTCACCACGAACCTGTTTTACCGCAACCTGAACTTTCTCTCCAACCGCTACAGTCAGACAAACGCTGGCATCTCCCTCGGCCTGAGAAAGCCGATCGGTCGCTTTGCCTACGCAGAGGCCACTTATACACTCCAGAACATCAACATGGACGTGGACAACAGCCTGAATACCAGCCAATTCATCAACAACGAGGACGGGGACTTCATGCAGAGCAAGCTTGAGCTTAGCTTCGTGCATGACACGCGTGATAGCATCTATATCACCCGCAAGGGCCACAAGTTCGAAGCGGGCCTCATGGCTTCCGGCCTCGGTGGTGATGTCGAGGTCTGGGGCGGCAACTTTGGTGGTCAGCAGTTCTTCCACCTCCCTGGCGACACCATCCTCAGCATTGAGGGCATGGCCCGCTGGGTTGACGGCTGGGGCACTGGTGGCCCGGGACAGCCAGATACGCCTATCTTTGAGCGCCTTTTCCTCGGCGGTGCGAACGATCTGCGCGGCTACGACTACCGCGACGTAGGGCCTAAAGACATCACTGGCGAGCCTATCGGCGGCAATGTCTCCATCTACGGCAGCATCGAATATTCCTTCCCCATCTTTGAGAAAGTGCGTGGTGCTGTCTTCTGGGACGTGGGCATGATCTCCAGCAATGAGACCGTCCTGAATGACCCAGTCGTCCCTGTGCCTGCTGGTACCCGCCGCAACGGCGGTCCTGTCATCGGCGATGGCGACGTTTATTCTAACGTCGGTATCGGTGTGCGTATGTTCCTGCCAGTCGGTCCCATCCGTATTGACCTGGGCTTCCCAGTCGTGAAGGATAGCTTCGCTGGCGATAGCATGCGCTTCCAATTCAACATGGGCTACAAGTTCTAGTCCGCCCTGAAATCGAACGTCCATTTATCCACCAACCCTCGCCCTCACCATCCCCCTATGAATCGTGCTCTGTTCGCAATTGTGCTGCTCGTCGGCATTGTCTCCGCCCCCGCCGCCGACCTGAAGTTCGGAGTTGTGGACATGTCCAAAGCGTTTTCAGAATTCCAGAAGACCAAAGAGGCCGCTGAGAAATTCAAGACCAACGTGGACAAGGCCCAAAAGGAAATGAACGACCGCTGGTCCGTTTACAAAAACCTCATGGGTGAGATGCAGAAGCTCAAGAAAGAGGCTAGCGACCCCATCATGACTCCGGACGCGCGCAACAAGAAGGCGCAGGAGTTTGAGGAAAAGGGCAAGGAACTGCGTGCGCTGGAGCAGGAGATCGGTGAGGCGCAGAACCGCCGCTCCAATCAGCTCAAACAGGAAGATATGCAGATCCGCAAGGGTATCTATGATGAGATCCTCGTGGTGGTAAAAGAAAAGGCGAAGACAGAGGGCTACGACTTCATCTTTGACAAATCCGGCATGAGCCTCTCCACCGTGCCTGTGCTGATCTACTACAAGGACGCCGTGGACGTGACCGATCAGATCATCATTGAGCTGAACAAGAATGCTCCGGCAGTCACGCCCCCTCCCGCACCTACTGCTGAGGAAAAGAAACCGAAATAAGCCTCGCTCCCACATTACCAGGGCACGCCGAAAATATTAAACGGCGTGCCCTTTTTCATGCCGCATCATGAGCACACCCCTCACGCACGCAAGCCTGGCCTGGCTGGTCGGGGGTAAACTCATCCAGGGTGATCCCGATGGCGTGGTTACTGGCGTGAACTCCATCAGCGAGGCCGCGCCTGGAGAAGTCACCTTCCTTGGCAATCCGCGCTATCTCTCGGCGCTGAAAACCACGCAGGCTGGAGCGGTACTGGTGGGGGAGGACTTCGCCGAGTCAGTAGGGGACATCGCCCTCATTCGGGTGGGCAATCCCACGCTCGCCTTTTCCACTGTCATCCGGCACTTTGTGCCTGCCGCGCGCGCCTTCGTGCCCGGCGTGCATCCTGCCGCAATCGTTTCTAGCTCGGCAGTCTTTGATCCGCAGCGGGTCTGCATCGGCCCCTGTGCCGTGGTGGAGGATGATGTCGTTATTGGGGACGGCAGTGTCGTTCACGCGGGCGTCTTCATCGGCCAGGGAACTCGCCTGGGGGCTGACTGCGTACTCCATGCAGGCTGCACACTCAAGGAGCGCTGTCTGCTTGGCAACCGTGTCATCATCCACAGCGGCGCAGTGATCGGCACCGACGGCTTTGGTTACGAATTCACCGGGGGCCGTCATCTAAAAATCGAGCAGGTCGGCATCGTTCAACTGGATGACGATGTGGAGGTTGGCTCTTGCTCCACGATTGACCGCGCCCGCTTTGGCCGCACCTGGATTGGCGAGGGCACAAAGATAGACAACCTCGTGCAGATCGCGCACAATGTCGTCGTCGGCAAACACAGCATCATTGTCTCTCAGGTCGGCATTTCCGGCAGCACTAGGGTCGGTAGCCAGACGACCATCGCCGGACAGGTCGGCATCGCTGGGCATCTGGAGATCGGCAGCGAGGTCACGCTGCTGGCGAAGTCCGGCGTGACGAAAAGCATCACGGAGCCCGGTGCCTACACGGGATATCCGGCAAAGCCGCTCATGGAAGGCCGAAGGCTGCTGGCCCTGCCTGCGCGCATCCCGGAGATGCTGGAACGCATCAAGGAACTGGAGCGCAGGCTCGCCGAGATGGAGGCCCGGAAGTGCTAAACCTTCACCCAGGTCTTTGTGTTGCTGCTATGTAGGATGGCCTCGCACAGCCTCACTTCGTGGTGCCCATCCTCCGCGGTGGCGAAGAGGGCGGGAGTTTTCCCGCTGCTGGCTATGTGCTCATACACGGCGCGGTAATGCATTTTGTGCGCGTCGCTGAAGCCCTCGGGGTGGCCGCCGGGATAGTCGGTAAAGTTCGCTACATCCTCCATAAATCCGGGCGTGGCGCGCTGGAGAATTTGGTTAGGCTCGTCACGGCGGCCAAGGAGAATCTCGTTCGGCTGTTGGAGGTCCCAGCGCACGCTGCCCTGGGTACCGTAGATGCCGAGGGCCAGGCTGCACTTCCAGCCTGCGGCCACCTGGGAGATGCTAGCGTTCGCGTGTACTCCATCTGCATGGCCGTGCTTTGCCTTTCCAAATTTCAGCAGCACGCTGCCAAAGTCTTCCGTGTCCACTTTGTAGGGCACCATCGTCGCCGGGTCTGCTTTGGCAAAGGTCTGCACCTCGCCCCGTGGACGTAGGCGCTGTTTGTGAAAGGTCTCGATGTGGGCGAACACGCTCTGCGCCTTTGCGCCGAGGATGAAGCTAACGGCGTCAATCCAGTGCGTGCCGATGTCGCCGACAGCGCGCAATTTGCCGCCCTCGCTGGCGAGCACGCGCCAGTTGTAGTCGGTCTCATGCAGCAGCCAGTCTTGAAAGAAGTGGCCCTGGACGTGGATGATCTTTCCCAGTTCCCCACGCTCCACCAGCGCGCGCATCTGCAGCACGGCGGGGAAGAAGCGGCACATGTAGTTCACCGCGAACACGGGGCCTTTTTTCCCGCCCTTTTTCACCGCCTCTACCACTTTTTCGGTCTCAGCTGTGGTCATGGCCAGCGGCTTTTCACAGATGACATGCTTGCCCATTTCCAGAGCCTGGAGGCACTGCTGCACATGCGCCTTGTTTGGCGATGTGATGTGTACGACATCCACGTTCGGGCTGGCGCACATTGCCTCATGGTCGTAGTCGCCATACACCTCCGGGATGCCCCAGAGCTCGGCGGTCTTCCTCGCGCTTTTGGAGGAACCGCAGATGGCCGTGACCTGGATGCCGAGGCGTTTCAGTGCCTCAATGTGAACTGGGCCGATGAAGCCGGTGCCGGTGATGCCTGCGCGAAGATGGTGGAGCGGTGTCATGAGTCTCCAGACAAGATGAGACCCTGCGTGCGGTCAAGCCTGCCGCCATGAGCGTGATGCCATTTCGGGCCTTATTCCAGGCGCGAAAGCTCGCTGACGCGGAACATGCCGTTCATGAGTTGGAGGTTGTCACGCTCTACCTTCACGGCATCCAGGTGCAGGATGAAGGGAAACTCACGCAGTTTCACGATGTGCAGACCGTTTTTTGGCTCTTTGAAGGCGGCGACCACGTCAGCGAGTTCGGTGATCTTTTTGTCATTCACCTCCTCCACCACCTGGCCACTCATGCGCTCATAACCCTGCGTGCTGGAAGTTGGCAGGATGGCACTGAGGAAGACGACCTTTTTCTTCCCGGCCTTTTCAAACTCGTCTGGTTGGCTGGCGATGCGCTGGAGCCGCAGGATAGGGCCGCCCTGTTGTTCGGTGCCAAACGAGTTCAGGTAGGGCCGGGTTAGCTCCTGGAACAACATGCCGCCACCGAGGACGTACTTCGGGCCTTTGTCGAAGAGGTAGGGCAGGACGAGGTACTCCTCCGGCTGCTTACGCGCGAGTTGGCTTTTCAAAACCACCTCTTTGCCCTCGCGCAGGACTTTAATCTCGACGGCATCACCGACAAAGGCGCGCCCGCGCACGATGTGGCTGACGCTGACTGCACCGTATTTGGGATCCTGGTAATCACCGCGCGCGTCAATGTTGAAGCCGTTGATCGCCACCATGATGTCTCCCTTTTTCACACCGGCCTTGTCGGCGGAGGCACCTTTGAGCACGCTGCTGATATAGACGCCGGGCTGGTCGGCTTTGAGGCCGAGGTACTCGCGGAACTGGTCGTCCAGAGTGATCTGGAACTCGACGCCGAGCGATGGGAAGCCGTCATACTTGCCATCTGCCACGTCCTTGAGGAAGTGGTCAATGATGGGCGCAGGGAGGAGCGTGGCGACCTGGTTCTTGGAGTCGTAGCGCAGCAGCAGGGCGGCCAGCTTGCCGCCCTTCACCACGGGCAGGGTGAAGCTGTTCCCCTCCGTGCGGATGATGCCCTGGGCCTCATAGACAAGGAAGGCGGCGTTTTCCACTACATAGCCCTGGGTCATGACCTTGCTGATGCGCAGCGGGGTCACGATCAGCTCCCCCACACGTCCGGTCTGCCAGACAGAAAGTGAGTCGCCGATGCGCGCTGAGGTGTCCACGGTCATCGGCTTCAGGGCGGCAAAGAAGGTCTTTTCCTTGCTGGGGGAGTTCGGCGCGAGCAGGGCCAGGTTCGCCTCATAATCCACCGCCACGACGCGAGCGGGGATCTTCTGCCCACTGTCCGGAAGCTCTAGCTCGATGTAGGTGGCATCACCGACCATCTGGCCGGTGACCAGCACCTTGTTGTCTGCCAGCACCACGCCGAGGCCGCGCCGTCCGCCCGCGCTCTCTTTTTGCCAGGGGATTTGCAGGTTGTAGCCCTGGTAGGTCACATTGACCTTCAGCAGGGAACTGGTGTTGATGACAGGTGCTAGTCTTGGAGGCAATTCTGGTGAGAACCCAGGAGGCAAAGCTGGTGGCGTAGGCAATTGTGGCTTGACGATAGCACCGAGGGGTTTCTGAGGCACTCCAGGCTTGCCGGGCACCAGCGGTGCGACGCGCGGCGGGAGCACATCGCGCTCAGGCGTGCTGACTTGCGCGTGTAGACTGCTGAGGCTGGCCAGGGCGAGGAGGGAGCAGAGGAAAGGCTTCATAAATGGCAACGTGGAAGGTGTGTGGAAATCGCAGTACGTTCATTCGGCCCCCAGGTAGGCATCCTCGGGAATGTTGTAGGTCTGCATGATGCGCGGGTGGGCGGCCTGGGCGATGGCGCGTTTGAGCACCAGTGGACGGTTTTTCTCCAGCAGCTTAATGACGACAAAGGGCTGCTTCGCGTCCTCCTTTGCCAGCGCGTCTTTTACATCCTTCAGGCTCTTGATCTTCACGCCATTGATCTCGTCTACCACGCTCTGCGCATAGCTGGTGATGTAGGTGTTCACTTCGTCTGCCAGGATGCTGGTCAGGATGACCGGCTCAGGACGCTCCACGTACAGCTTTTCAGTCAGGTAGTTGTCGAAAAGATAGTTCGCGGCCGCGTCGCGAATCTGGTGCGCGTCCATCAGGTTCTTGTCCATCGGCTGGAAGACCAGGCCAGCATACACTAGGTAACGCGGGCGCTGGTTGTATTGCTCTCCCAGCTTCACATAAGGATCGAAGCGCTTCAGCGTGACCTCGCTCTCCTTCTTTTTGCCTTCGCTGATGTAGGTCAGTTGCAGCTTGTCCCCGGCGAACTTGCGCTCGACGACCTCGTTCATGTCCATCAACTCACCCTCGAAGCGGATCAGCCCGTTGTTGAGCACCGGATTGCCGTCCATCGAGAGCAGAACATCACCGCGCTTGAGGATGTCTCCCGCGCTTCCAGCCGGCTCCACGTCGGCGACCATCACGCCGACACCGTCTCCATTGAGGCCGAGAGCCTTGCGCTGCGCGCTGTTTTCGATGGCGAAGTCGCTGACCGCCAGGTCCACATAATGATCGTAGCTGCCATCCTCGACATCTTTGAGGAAGCGCTGAATCACCGGCACCGGGATGATGTAACCGACGTTCTGCGCCACGCGTCCGCTGAAGCCTTGAAAGGCTACTCCAACTACCTTGCGGTTCTGTAGCACTGGCCCGCCAGAGTTACCTGGATTGATCGCTGCATCAACCTGGATCGCCAGGTGCGAGTCCACCTGCGTATGGCTGAAGGGGCGGAAGTCAATGCGCGAGACGACACCCCGCGTCACCGACATGCGATCCCCGCCGATGGGGTAGCCCACCGCGATCACCTCCGTGTTCAGCTTTGGGATGCCGCCAAAGACCAGCGGCTTCAGCTTTGCGAAATGCGTTCCATCCTCCGCCTCCAGGATCGCCAGATCGCAGTCATGGGCGATGTGGACGATGCGCGCCGGATGTGGCTCCGGGTCGTTCGTGGTGCGGATGACCAGCTTTGTGGCATTGCTGACGACATGGGCATTGGTCAGAAAGCGGTTTTTACCGATGAGAAAGCCCGTGCCCGATCCGCCGGAGGGCTGCCCGGCGTTCCAAGGCTCACGGTAATCCGGGATAAGGGCGGAGGCGTCAATGTTGACGATGCCCTCCCACTCATCGGTGCCCGGCTCCACTGGAGTTGGCTCCTGGGCTGACAAACAGACGCTAAAAATCAACAGAGCCAGGGCTGAGACGACGGATGGTATTTTCATGAAGTAAGGCACGATTAACGAAAACATACGCGGGTGGGGACAGGAAAGACAAGAGCTTCCATAAGAACGATCAAAGTAAGCCCCCCTCCGGCGCGGTGCAGCTTGCATTTGGCAGGTAACACATTCGCAGCTTCATTGACTGCGATGAGACTCCCGCCACACGTCGCCCTGTCCGCCACCTGCAATGCCGCAGCCATGCTCCTGGCCGTGCTCTCCCTGCCCAGCGTGTCGTGGGCGGATGGTGGTGTAGAGGGCGTCGTGGTGCTAGATGCGCAGAGGCCGCCCGCCGTTGAGGCAGGCTACAAACCGCAGACGGTGAAGCCTATCCAGGCCGAAGAAGCTGCGCGCGCCATCGTCTGGCTGGAGCGTGCAGGCACCGCCTACCCAAGGACACGTGCGGGGGAGGTCGTGCGCATCCTGCAGAAGGGCTATCAGTTCCGCCCATCTGTGGCCGCTGTGCAGACAGGGGCAGGTGTGGAGTTCCCGAATGGGGACGACGAATTTCACAACGTGTTTTCCTACTCCAAGCCACGTCGCTTTGACCTGGGCCGCTTCCGCAAGAGCGAGCCAAGCCCGCGTGTCACCTTCGACAAGCCTGGCCTGGTGAAGGTCTATTGCGAAATCCACCAGCACATGCGCTGCCGCATCATGGTGCTGGATACGCCCTGGTTCGCCGTCACCGACATGCAGGGGCGCTTCAAGATCAGCGGTGTCCCGGCGGGGCAGTATCAGATCAAAGCGCTGCTGCCTTCTGAAAAAAGCATCCAGGGCACGGTGACCGTGACGGAGGGGAAAACCACCGGCATTACCCTGCAACGCTGAACCATGAAGGAGCCGCTGCCATGACTTTTCGCGCGCGTCTGCTTCAGGCCATCATCAGCCTGGTGACGGCAACCACGGCGGCCAGTCTGTTTATTGCCCAGCAGCAAAACAGCGCCACTCACCAAGTCATGCTGGCGCAGTTGTTTGAGGGGCAGGTAAATGCCTTCCGCCGGGAGCAGGAGCGTGATCTGGACCTGGCCGCCCGCAATGCCCGGCGCTTGTCGGAGTCCGTGCGTCTCTTTGCGGCATTGGAGGCGGGCGACCCAGATACTTACAAAGTGGCAGCCGATGAACTGCGGTTGGAGGACTTCGACTTCTTCCGCCTTGCAGATGCAGAGGGCACAATTATTGAGCCGCCGCCGGGCAGCCGCGCCAGTGCGGGCCTCTTTGCCCCGGCGTTGCAAGGCTCCTTGCGCGCACAGCTCAGACCCTCCGCACCCACAGGCACGGGCCTGATGATCGGCTTTATCGAGATAGGTTCCCCGGAGCAGGAGCGCATTTACCGGGTGATTTCCTGTGCCATCACAAACTTCGACCAGACTGTGGGCGCACTCATTCTGGGGCAGGAGATGCTGGCCTTTCAGGAAGCCATCGCGGCGGAATCCGCCGACCACAACGGAATGCCAGCCCTGTGGTTGCGCGGTCGGCTGATTTCCGCAGGACTGGCATCTGAGCTGAATGCTGGACTTTTACCGCATCTCTCCGCGCGCCTCGGCAATGCGGCAGGCGGGCAGGAGAAAATGGTCATCAAGGCAGCGGGGGTGCGCCATCGCGTGCTGAGCCATTGCCTGAACCCAGGCTCCAACTTCCCTCCCGCGTTCTACCTTTCCATCTTTTCTCTGGCCGGGTTTGAGGCACGGCAGCGCACGCTCATCTGGCACATCTTCCTGCTCGGCGCGGCCTCGGTCGTCGTGGCCTCCTTTGTCGGGTCGCACATGGCGCGGCTGATCGCCCAGCCGATCCACAGTCTCGTGCATGCCACCCATGCGATTCAGCAGGGGAATTACCAACCACAGATCATGCCCGGCTCCACGGTGGAGATGAAGACCCTGGCGGCATCCTTTCATGAAATGGCGGCAGGACTGGCGTTGAAGGAACGCTACCACTCTGTGCTCAGCATGGTGGCAGATGCGCGCGTGGCGGAGCAGCTCATGGCAGGGAATATCCAGCTCGGCGGTGAGGTGCGGGAGGTGACGGTCGTCTTTTGCGACATCCGCGGCTACACCGCGCTCAGTGCCGGGCGTGATCCGCGCGAGGTCATCGCCCTCCTCAATACTCACATGGGGGCGCTGACACGGGTCGTGTACCGCTGGCACGGGGTCATCAATCAATTTGCCGGGGATGCACTGATGATCCTCTTCGGCGCGCCGACCAGCCACGGCAGGGATGCAGTGAACGCCGTGCATTGCGCGCTGGAGCTGCTGGCGGAGCGGCAGCGTCTGAACATCGCCGCAGCGGAGCCTCTGGGCATCGGCATCGGCATCGCCACCGGCAATGTCGTGGCCGGCTGCATCGGCGCAGAAAACCGCGCCGACTACACCGTGGTCGGCGAGCGCGTGAACCTAGCCGCCCGCCTGTGCAGTGTGGCAGTGGCGGGCCAGGTAGTGGTAGATGGGACCACACACGCGATGCTGCCGCCGGGCAATTTTGTCACCACACCCCTGGAGCCGCTGCGGCTGAAAGGCTTTGCGGAAACGGTGTCGGCCTGGCAGGTGCTGGCAGACACTCAGGCAGAAGGCTTCTTCCAGTAAACTAGGCTGGTGCCGCTGATGTGCCGCAGGCCCAGGTGCTCTCTCTCCTCCAACTCCTCCAGCGCGCGTGTCACGCCCTCCCAGACGCCATAATCGTGCCAGACGATCACGCCGCCGGGCCTAGCCAGGAGCATGGCAGCACGGGTGTCTGAGAGCGCGTAGTCGTAGGCGTGGGAGCCATCCACAAAGAACAACGAGCAGGTGCCCACAAAGGGCGTGTAATCAAAGGCAGCAGAGTCACCCAGCCACTGGTGGATCTTACCCACCACCGCCGGATGCGTGCTGCGATAGCTCTCGTAACGGACGCCAGAGCGGGTCTTTTCCACCATGTGCCGCTCCCCCTCGGCGATGGCGTAGCGCGTCTCCACATCCGGCGGGAGGTCCAGCGTGTGGACCTCGCAACCCGCTGGGCAGTTCATTGCCAGATTCAGCGTCGTGCGTCCGTCAAAGGTGCCAATCTCAAACAGCCGCGTGCCGTCCGCGCACTCTGCTGCCAGCGCGGAGAGGATACCCAGCTCGCTAATGCGCACATTGCCATTCGCCTTCCCCGGCTCCCACACACGCGGCAGCCGCGTGGCGGTGCAGCGCGTCCACGGCACCTGTGGCAGGCGCGTGGTCTGCGCCCGGAGGTTTTTCCTGCCACGGGCGCGCCGCGTGAAGCTCCTCAGTTGTCGCGACAATGTGGAGAACGGCAGGTATATCCGCGTGGCATAGAGTCCATGATACAGGGCCAGCATAGAGGGAAAGCAGATGGAATGATAGTGCGGGCGGCACGGGCCATACCCTGTCACCCGCCCCATATCAGAATGGCCCGCAGCGCGAAACAAAAAACATGGGGCTACTCCTGGGAGCACGCAGCGATTTGGGAGAATCCCAAAAGCAATAAATAAGAAATAAACAGCGCGCGTGCTCTCTCACGCATCTGGGGCACCGCTCTGGGCACTACTGGAGGGGCAGGGACACTTTCGGCAATTCCTGGAAGGGGCCGTCTGGCAGCAAGGAGGTGACATTCACTGCGCCCTGGAATGCTCCTCATACACACCAGTAGTTTCTAAAGGCAGGTTGCATGGGCAGCGGGCAGACATTCCCATTTGCATCTGCTTTCCCCCTGTCCTATCAGCCAGCATGGAAAAGACCAACAAGTCCGTTCTGACTGACCTCCAGGCGTTTGACGTGGCGAGCCTTAAAGGCCGCCTGAGCGAACTCCGGAGGTATCTTTGACGTACCGCGTCTCACTGAAGAGCTGTCGGCGCTCGAACACAAGATGACTGCCCCCGGTTTCTGGGATAGCCAGAACTCGGCCAAGAAGGTCATTGACCGCGCCAACATCATCAAACGCCAGATCACACCGCTGGGCGAGCTGGAGGGGCGCGTGGAGGAGTTCCCGGTGCTGATCGAGTTGGCGAAGGAGCAGGGCGACACGCAGAGCTACCGCGAGGTGCAGACGGAGTTCGACGCGCTGCAGAAGGCGATCGCCAACTATGAGCTAGACCTGCTGCTGGCGGGTCCGTTTGACCGTGGCAGCGCCTTCATCACCATCCACTCCGGCGCTGGCGGCACGGAGGCCTGTGACTGGGCGGACATGCTGATGCGCATGTATGTGCGCTGGTGTGAGCGGCGCGGCTACAAGGTGCAGATCATGGACCATCAGGAGGGCGACGACGTGGGCACGCGCTCCGCGACGCTGGAGATCGTGGGGGAGAATGCGTTCGGCTTTCTCCAGGCGGAGCGCGGGGTGCATCGGCTGGTGCGCATCTCCCCCTTCGATGCGGCAAAGAAGCGGCACACGTCCTTCGCCTCCATTGATGTGACGCCGGACAATGAGGAGGACATTGACATTGAGGTGCGTGATGAAGACCTCAAGGTGGACACTTACCGCGCGGGCGGCAAGGGCGGCCAGAACGTGAACAAGGTGGAGACGGCGGTGCGCATTACGCATGTCCCCAGCGGCGTCATCGTGGCCTGCCAGATCGAGCGCAGCCAGCCCAAGAACCGGGCGAAGGCGATGGCGATGCTGAAGGCGAAGCTCTACCAGATCGAGGAGGACAAACGTCAGGCAGAGGTGGCCCGGCAGTATGGGGAGAAGACGGACATCGGCTGGGGCAGCCAGATCCGCAGCTACGTCTTCCAGCCTTACCAGATGGTGAAGGATCACCGCACCGGGGAGAAGACCAGCGGCGTCTCCGACGTGATGGACGGCGATCTCGACGCTTTCATGGAAGCCAAGCTGCGCGGGAAGAAGGCGGGATCGGATGATGCGGCGGACGATCTGTAGATCTCGGTTTCTTGTGCCGCCTGTGCGTCTGTCTTTCCCGGTGACACCCGGCTGCGAGTGCATACACTCCAGAGCATGAACACCATCGCCCCAAGCGTGCCCGCAGGACTGCGCCGCCCCATCTGGAAAATGGGGACATGCTGACTCTGACGGAGTTCCTGCGCCGCTACGAGCAGATGCATGACGTAAAGAAAGCCGAACTCATCGAAGGAATCGTCCACATGCCCTCTCCAGTAGGCATCAATCACCACGCCCGGCCCGACGGGATCATGCAACTCTCGCTGGGCACGTATGCTGCTGAGAACGGACTGGAGATTTTTCCCAACGCCACGCTGCTGCTGGACACGGAGAATTCCTTCCAGCCGGATGCCATTCTCTGCACGCCGCCGCGCAAAGGCGGTCGGGTCTGGCTGAACAAGGCCGACTACCTGTGCGGCTCGCCGGAGTTGGTGGTCGAGATCGCTGCCAGCTCGGCCTCGATTGATCTGCGTGACAAGCTGCGGGTGTACCGCCGCCTGGAGGTGGCGGAGTATCTCGTCTGGCGCACTGAGGATGCCGTGATTGACTGGTTCATCCTGGAGGAAGGTCAGTATGTGAAGCTCGGCAAAGACAGGCATGGGAGGCTGCGCAGCCGCATCTTCAAGGGTCTCGTGCTCGATGTGGCCGCCGCGCTGGCGGGTGACAAGGCGAAGGTGATCGCGGCTTTGAAGCGTTAGGCCGGCACGGTTCCGGCGTCCACAGCCTGCCCGTGCTGAGCCACTCGCCCATCAGATCGCGAAAGGCTTTCACAGGCGGAGTGTCTTCATCGGGATTCCAGACCATGACCAGCGGCACGGTGCGCTCCGGGGTGACGCTGACGTAGTGGAGGGAGCCGGGCATCGCCGCTATGCCCACGCTATCCGTAGCGATGCCCAGACCGGCTCCGGCCTCGACGTAGCTGAGCACGGTGCCCATCAAGCTCGGAGTGTGGGCGATGCGCGGCGTAAAGCCCGCAGCTCGACAGGCCGCGAGGATCTCATCATGCAGGCCCACTCCTTCACGGCGTGCGAGGATGATGAGCGGCTCCTGAGCGAGTGCCTTCCAGGGCACAGATTTTTTTTCCGCCAGGGGATGCCCGGTGGGGACGACGATGCCCAGCGGCTCCTTCCGCAGCAGCAGCGTGCTCAGCGAGCGCTCGCCCTGTCCCGGCAGGGGGCGGGTGAGCGCCACGGAGAGGCGGCCTTTTGCGACCATCTCCCACACACGCTCCGGGGTGCGCTCCTCCAGATGCACAGAGACCTTCGGGAAACGTTGCCGGTAATCGTGCAGCAGGCGGCCCAGGAACGGCTGCGTGGGCGGGCCGATGTAGCCGAGCCGCAGTTCCCCTTCCTCCCCTGCGGCGGTGCGGCGCACGCGGCGCAGAGATTCCTCCAGCCGCTCCAGCACCAGGGATGCCTCGCTGAGAAGAACGGCACCCGCAGGGGTGAGGGCGAAGGTGCGGCGGTTGCGGTCAATGAGCCGTGTGCCCACATCCCGCTCCAACTCCTGCACAGCACGCGAGAGCGCCGGCTGGGCAATGCGCAGCCGCTCTGAGGCGCGGGAGAAACTCATCTCCTCGGCGACGGCTTGAAAGTAACGCAGGTGACGCAGGTCCATGTGGGCACCCTTTCTACGCGGAGGCGGCGCTGATGACAAGGCCGCTGCGTGAGGATGCGGCTGGCAGCACGCTCACGGGCTAGCCTTTGACGGCTCTGCGAAAGACGAGCATCTGGCCGGTGACGCCGGGCTGGCGGGTCACGGGTTGGGTGAGGACTGGCGTCCAGATGTCCGGGGCGCTGCGCAGAGCCTGCTCCAACTGGGCCATGTGGGGGACGCGGAACTTTTCCGGCACGGAAAGATCCACAAAGACCCAGGTGACGCCGATCTGGTCGAGGTGGGCCAGCACCTCGGCCTCGGTGGCAAAGGCGGCCTTGTAGCCCCGGCCGAGCCAGTCACTGGCGCTCAGTTCCTTGCCCGCGCGGTAGATGCGCAGGGGGGAGGGATGCCGCTGCGGCAGGCGAAAGGCGGCCTCGGCGATCACCGCGCCCTCACCACGGGCCTCCGAGCTGACCAGCCAGCGCGTGGGTGACTTTGGCGGATCGGCCTGGAGGGCGTGGGCGGCGGCCTCGGCAAATCCGTGGACCTGTTTCTGCGGGATTTCGGCAACGAAGGCGAAGCTTCCGCCGACTAACGCGGCCACCGCCCAGGGACGCAGTTTTGCCGTCAGACGCGCGGTGAGCCACTCTGCGCCGATCAACGCCAGCACGGCCATGAAGGGCACGCTGGGCACGAAGTAGCGCGTGGTCACTCCTGCGGGCACGAGCAGCATGATGGCCCATCCGCCGGCCAGCATGGCGAGCAGGACGGACTCCACCGGCGGCAGCGGGCCGCGCAGGGCAGCGCACAGCAGGCGCACCAGCCCGGCGAGCATGAGTAGGCTCAAACCCCAACTGAAGGCGGCGGGCATGACCTGCAGGTAGTAGGGCACGGCCTCCGCAAAGAACTGGGAGGTGGACTGGCCGGTCATGCCCTCCCGGGTGATCCGTGCGGTGAGCACCATCCAGGGCAGCGCCAGCAGGGCCACAGGCAGACCGGCGGCCCACCAGCGCCAGGTGCGCAGCGCGGTAAAGTCACGCCGCATCAGCAGGGCAACCACAGGCACGGCACCAAGGAGCAGGCCGGAGCCTTTTGTCAAAATGGCGGCGGCAGCGACGAATCCAAAGAGCAGGGAGGCGCGGACGGAGGGCTTCTCCAAAAAGCGCACCCAGCACAGCGCTGCCAGCAGGCAGACCACGGCCAGAAGCATGTCGGCCATCACATGCTGGGTGACCTTCAGCATCAAAGGCAGCGCCATCGTGACAGCGGCGGCCAGCGCGGCGGAGGTCAGGGTGAGCATGCGGCGGGCGAAGATGAAGGTCAGCGCGCCCGTCAGCGCGGCCAGGACGATCTGTAAAACCAGCAGGGTGGTCTGCCCCGGCCACGCGAGCAGCGCCACCCCGCCCAGGAGGTAGTAGCCGGGCGGGTAGTGGCCGATGGCGACCTTGGGGAAGTCCTCATAATAGATGCGGGCAAAGCCGAGCGGATTCCGCCCTGGCGCGTGGACAAGGTAGTCACGCATCATCAGGCTGGTGACGGCGTGCGCAGGCTCATCGGGATCACCACCGAGGTCGGAACGCAGCCCGCCGCCGAGGGGGGCGAGCACGGCCATGAAGATGAGACAGGCGAGGAGTGCGAAGATAAAACTTTTCATGCCCGGATGAAGAGGGCGTTGCAGAAACGCAGCCGGGCGTCCGTGCTGTAGCCAAGGTCATAGAGGCCATGCAGGCGGAAGCCCAGCGGGAACAACAGGTCCATCAGGGCGGGCAGCGGCACATGGCGGCGGCTACCAGTCATCGGGCAGGTCTCCACTAGGATGGATTGCACACGCCCGGCGCTTAGGCTTTCAGCAGCGCCCTTGAGCACGTCCAGTTCAAAGCCCTCTGTGTCGGTTTTCAGCAGGGCGATTCCTGGCAGCGACTCCTGGCGCAGGAAGGCGTCCACTGTGGTCACAGGCACATCCACGGTGTCTGCGGAGGCGGTCTCGGCAAGACGACCGAGTTGTGGCTCATCAGCGCGTGTCTGGAAAGGCAGCGTGCCCACGGCGGCACCCACGGCCTGGCGGTGGCAGCGCACAGCCGGAGTGGTGGTGAAGCGCGGCTCCAACTGCGCATAAACAGCGGGAGATGGCTCGAAGGCATGGATGACTGCATCTGGGAAGGCAGCATGGAGGGCGGCGGACACGTCACCTACATTTGCCCCCACATCGAGCATGACCGGTGGCACGCCGGGATTGGCACTGCGCCAGGCGGCCAACACAGACTGGTAGAGAAAGGGGTCCGTGCCGCGGCGTGCCTGGCTGAGGGGCAGGAGACGCAGGCCGATTTTTTCGATCAGACTAAGGATGAAACGACGCAGAAACGGGGGCATTTGGCAAACTGGCACAGGCGGAAGGTTGTTCAATCAATTGCATCGTCACATCCGCCGTCCATGATCGCGCATCATGGCAGAAATCACGCAGATACATGGATTCATCGGCAGCGCATTGATCGGCATTGATCCCTTCGACCCCCGAAGCTGGTCAGGCATCAGCCGCTTCTTTTTCCGCGAGTGCCAGCGCCAGGGCATCCTCCACGGTGCCTCCGGCGGTGAGGTGCGCGGCCTGTCCCGGCTGCTGCTGCTGGTCCTAAGCGCGCACCCGGACCGCGAGGTCTGGCGGCTGCGCTTTTACCTGCGGGAAGGCTACCGCCGCGCCCTGACCCGTGTGCTGGCCCCTGCCGCGCGGGCGCTGCCGACCACCGGCGTGGACGTGCTACAGATCGGCGCACTTTATGACATGCCCTCCGTATGCGGCGGCACGCGGCGCTGCTTTTCCTACCATGATGGGAACCTGGCCATGCGGCTAAAAAACCCCTTCGCTGGCACCGCCGTGCCCCCCGGACTGGCAAAGGCGGCGATGGCCTACGAGCGCAGTCTTTACCACAGGCTGGACCGCATCTTCACCATGAGCGAGCACCTGCGGCAGTCCTTCATCAGCGACTTTGGCGTGCCGCCTGAGCGGGTCGTTTGCCTCGGCGCAGGGGTGAACCTGGACACGCTACCGCCCGACCGGCCTGACAAAAAGTATGACACCGGGCAGGTGCTGTTCATCGGCGTGGACTTCCTACGCAAAGGCGGCGCGGAACTGCTGAAGGCATTTGCCAACGTGAAGGCCAGACACCCGGCAGCGGTGCTGCATGTGGTGGGGCCGAAGTCCCCGCCCCCGCCCGGCCTGCCGATGGACGGCGTGCAATGGCATGGAAAATTGCGCAAAGAGGTCGCTGACGAAGCTGCCAGGCTTGAGGGACTCTTCGCCAACTGTAGCTTCTTTGTACTTCCATCCCTCTACGAACCCTTCGGTATCGCCCCGGCGGAGGCGATGATGCACAGCATCCCGGCCATAGTCAGCGGTGCCTGGGCGCTGGGGGAGACAGTGGAGGATGGGATCACCGGCCTACATGTGCCCCCTGGAGATGCGGAGGCGATGGCAGCGGCGATGAACCGCTTGCTCGATGATCCGTCTTTGTGCCGACAGCTCGGCCAGGCAGGGAGGAGAGGTGCGTTGGAGCGCTTCACCTGGCAGGGCGTTGTGGCACGTTTGCAAAGAGAGGTCTCAGGCACTTGATAGCACGAGTGCAGACCGTCATTCCCCACCGGCCTACAAAATTGAATTGTGACGCAAAAAATAGGAATATTTTCTTGGCGGCTGGGATGATTCATGCTTGCTTATGCACTGTTCGCGTTAGAAACTTCACATCTCCCATGAAAACATCCAAACTCACATTGCTGTTTACCGTTGCCGTGTTCCTCGGACTCGGAGTCAAAGAATCATCTGCCCAATGGGGCGGAGGCTGGGGTCCCGCATGGGGCGGCTGGGGTCCAGGCTGGGGAAGCTGGGGTCCGGGCTGGTCCTGGCCTGGTGGTTCCTGGAACTGGCAGGAACCCACAAATCCAATCGGTCGCGTAAAGATCGAAGGCGATGTGAACTACAGCGGCAAGATTGACAATCTTGACATCTACATGGGCAATGAGCCGAAGCGTAATCCTTATGGCCTCATCATCGGTGCCGGCGAGATGACCAAACTCATCCTCACCTGCCAGCCAAACGCCTACCGCCAGCCAAACGTTGGTGAGCCAAAGGTTCGCATGGATTTCTACAAACTGGTCAGCATCCTCGAAGTTCGCGGTGTAAATCTCGCCGACAGAAAAGGTCGTTTTGCCACCTTTGAAGAAGAAATCGCCAACTCTGGTCGCGTCCTTGTTTGGCTGGACCACACACGTCGCTACCTCCTTCTCGACTCTTCCGATCCAACCCGTCGCCGTGTCGAATGGCCTTGGGCATCCAGCGTGCTTCCTGAGCGCGTCTTCGTCGAGGCCGTCGAGACAACCCAGCCTGGCGCTGCCCTCATCGTCACCCTTGAGTTGGACGACTCGAACGTGACTGGTATCCGTAGAATCTTCGGTGAACCAGCCATGTGGGATCGTCAAATGATCAGCGTGAAGGTTCCTGGCAAGCCCAAGCCCTACGTTGACCGCACCCCTGTCTGGGTTTCGGCTCGCGGTGGCAAGTAACTCAACCATTATTTAGTTCAGCGAACCTCAAAACCGCACCGGTGACCCCGGTGCGGTTTTTTGTGTCTTCAAAAGGCTCTCAAAAGAAGCGGAAAGTAGCCTCAGCCACGCGCCCGCTTGTTGAAGCTCGCCACCACACGCTGAGTCTCTCGCTTGACCTCTTTTTCCTTCAGTGCCTCGCGCTGATCTCCCTGGGTTTTGCCCTTACCCACGCCCAGCTCGATCTTGATGCGGGCCTCCTTCCAGTAGGCGCGCAACACGGGCAGGGTCAGTCCCTTTTGCTGCGTGTGGGCGAAGAGCTTCAAAATCTCCCGCTTGTGCAGCAGCAGTCTGCGAGTACGGCGTGGCTCGTGCTGCGCAAAGCTGGCCTTGTCATAAATCTGGATGTCCATGTTGTAGAGCCAGATTTGGCCGCGCTCTACGCGGGCAAAGGCATCACTGATGTTTATCTTCCCCTGACGGATAGATTTGACCTCAGTTCCACGCAACTCCAGTCCGGCTTCATAGCGCTCCAGGATGTGGTAATCCCGGAGGGCTTTGCGATTTGTGGCGATGTCGTCAGACATGAGGCGACGCGGTTTAGCCGCCCAAGGGATGCAGTTCAGGTTCCAGTAAGGAACTCTGCCTTGATCTTGCCGTGAATGATTTCCAGAAGAGCGAGGTCTGCCTCACGCAGTCCAGGCCGACGTTCGACGAGCGGTGCGCGTCCCGAAGTGAGCTGTTTAACCCGCTTTGAGACCATGTTGATCAGGATCGGCGGGTCTTTGACGACTTGGAGCGCTTGTTCAACGAGTTCGGCTTTCATCGGCTAGATCAGTTTTTGCTCAGATGCCTGAGCGGAGTAAGGAATTGAGAACCTAGTGGACGATTGCCTGCTGGCAAGAGGGATTTTACCAAAGACTGCACCACCTGCATATCCTTCGCTGGGGAGATCACATCAGCCGAGCATCGCCTTCAATTCATCCAGCGCCTGCTTAGTACGCGCGATACCTTCCATTTCACTATGCTTGTCGCCTTCGTATTCGATGCCGATGTAGCCCTTGTAGCCTGCTTTGACGACGATTTCAATCAGGCGCTGGAAGTCGAGCGTCATCTCCCGATCTTCTCGGCGGTCTTCGGTGAAAAATTTGCCTGCTCCCGTGTCCCAGTCATAGGCCTTTGCACTGACGGCCTGTTTCACCCAGGGCATGAACTCACGCAGCCCTTTGTAGGGGTTGTAGAGTTCGCCCTTGTTACGATCAGTGTAAAAGTTGCCGAAGTCAGGCAGGATGCCAACACGAGCATGGTCGGTCATCTTCATCACACCTGTCAGCCAGAGACCGTTGCTGGAGAGACCGCCGTGGTTTTCCACCACAACAAAGAGGCCTCGTTTGTCTGCCTGGACACACAGGGCGTGTACCCCTTCAGCGGCGTGCTTCATCTGTTCATCGTAGCTGAGCTTTGGATCGCTGGCAGCATTTACGCGGATACTGTGGCAGCCGAGGTGGGCGGCAGCGTCTAGCCACTTGAGGTGATTTTCGACGGTCTTTGCCTGTTTCGCATCATCTGGGTCGCCCAGATTACCTTCCCGGTCGCACATGATGAGGAGTCCCTTCACACCTTCCCCGTCTTGGCGCTTCTTCATTTCGCTGAGGTAGGCTTGGTCAGCGGCTTTGTCGAAAAACATCTGATTCACATACTCCACGCCATCAATACCGAAGCCGCGTGCCACCTTGCAGAAGTCCAGAGGGTCCAAAGCCTCGGCACCGCCTTTCTTAAACATGCGCTTGTTAAGGGACCATTCGGCGAGCGAAAGCTTAAACGGCTCCGTCTTTTCGGCACGCGTGACTCCAGCGACGGAACTAGCAAGTGCAGTAGTGGCGATCTGGAGAAATTGACGACGCGAGGTGCTTGGCGATGACATAAGTTGGAGTAATGGGAGGAGAAGCTGGCTACTCAGGCAGCGCGTTTGCGCAAGATCGGCGGGCGCTCACCTTTGACCACGGCCTCATTGATGGAGACGGAGCGCACATCCATCCTGCTCGGCACGTCATACATGACATCCAGCATGATACGCTCGAAGATGCTGCGCAGACCGCGTGCGCCCGTGCCGCGCTTCACTGCCTCACGCGCCATCGCGGCCAAACCATCTTTATTAATGGAGAGGTCCACGCCGTCCATGTTCATCAGCTTGGCGTACTGCTTGAGAAGCGCATTCTTCGGCTCGGTCAGCACACGCACGAGTTCTTGCTCAGTCAGTGATTCCAGTGAGCAGACCACTGGCAGGCGCCCAACGAATTCTGGAATCAGCCCATAACCCAAGAGATCCTCCGGCTCTACCGTCAACGGACCTTTTTTCTCATCCTCTCCCACAGTTGGCATTCCACTCTTGAAGCCCATGGTCTGCTTACCTTTGCGACGCTTGATGATCTCATCCAGGCCGACAAATGCACCGCCGCAGATGAACAGGATGTTCTCTGTGTTCACCTGAATGTATTCCTGCTGCGGGTGCTTACGACCGCCTTGAGGTGGCACATTGCAGACTGTGCCTTCGATGATTTTTAGCAGCGCCTGCTGCACGCCTTCGCCGGAGACATCGCGCGTGATGCTGACGTTTCCCGTGGTGCGCCCGATCTTGTCAATCTCATCAATGTAAACGATGCCGATCTCTGCCTTCGCTACATCGAAGTCAGCAGACTGTAGCAGCCGGAGGATGATGTTTTCCACGTCTTCCCCTACATAACCGGCCTCTGTGAGCGTCGTAGCATCAGCGATGCTGAAGGGCACATTGAGGATGCGTGCGAGTGTCTTGGCTAAGAGTGTCTTGCCGCAGCCTGTGGGGCCGAGCAGGAGCACGTTGCTCTTTTCCAGCTCCACGTCGTTGGTGTCTGGCATTTTGCGTGGGCTGTCTTTTTTCAATGCCTGCTGCTGGGCGTGCAGGATGCGCTTGTAATGGTTGTGAACGGCCACACTGAGCACCTTTTTGGCGTGTGCCTGCCCGATGACGTGTTGATCCAGTATCGCTGCTATGTCCGCTGGACGTGGCACCATCAGGGGCGGCGTGCCCTCAGTCTCCTGCGCAGCCTCCTTGTCCAGGATGGCCTTGCAGACGCCGATGCAGTTGTCGCAAATGTACACGCCAGGCCCGGCAATGAGCTTTCTCACCTCCGCATGGCTTTTACCACAGAAGGAACAGAGAGTGACGTGTGTGCCGCGAGCCATGAGGTTTCAGTAAGAATAGCGGGACGGCAGCCCACGCGTCAAGGATGCAGGTGGTGTTTGCGAAGAAAGTGCGGTGCCAAGCTACTCAGACCGACTTATCGGCAATCGCCAAATCCTTCTTGCTTTCCAGGACCTTGTCCACAAGGCCATAGGCGCAGGCTTCCTCGGCGCTCATGTAGTTGTCACGGTCTGCGTCTTTCTCGATGACCTCAGCCGTCTTGCCCGTGTGGTGTGCCAGGATGCGGTTCAAGCGGCGCTTCAGCTTGTACATGAAGTCCACCGTGCGCTCCACATCACTGGCCGTGCCACGCGCACCGCCGGAGACCTGGTGGATCATGATGTCACTGTTCGGCAGGGCAAAACGCTTGCCCTTCGTGCCTGCGGCCAGTAGCACCGCGCCCATGCTGGCACAGATGCCGATGCAGTAGGTGTTCACATCGCAGGTCACAAACTGCATCGTGTCATAAATAGCCAAGCCCGCCGTGACGGAGCCGCCGGGGCTGTTGATGTAAAGGTGGATGTCCTTCTTGGGGTCCTGCATCTGGAGAAAGAGGAACTGCGCGATGACGATGTTCGCCACCTGGTCGTTCACCTCGCTTCCGAGGAAAATGATGCGATCCTTCAGCAGGCGGGAGTAAATATCATAAGCTCTCTCCACACGGCCTTCAGTCTCGATGACCGTGGGCACGATGTAGCTGGAGATAGGCGTGATGAGGCTGGGGAAGTCGTGGGGGGGGTTGGACATGATGCTAATCAAGAAGTGGCAGGAGGGCTTGTCAAACCTGCGACCAAAGAAGAAACGCCGGGCATCCGCCTTCAGCCGCATGGTCAGTCACGAGACTCCAGCTTGCTGGCAGGCGTATCCCACCTCAGAATCAGCTTTCCCATGCCCACCCCCGCTTTTCATTACCAAGAACTCCTCGAACTCGGCACCGACGATACTGAATACCGCCTGCTGACCAAGGAACACGTCAGCGTGCAGACATTTGGCGAGAAGGAGATGCTCGTCGTCGATCCCGAGGCGCTGACGCTGCTGGCGAACCAGGCGTTTCACGATATCAATTTCTTCCTGCGGCCGAAGCACCTGAAGCAGGTCGCCGCCATCCTTGATGACAAAGAAGCGAGCGAAAACGACCGCATGGTCGCCCTCACGATGCTGAAAAACGCCGACGTAGCCTCCGCAGGTCTGCTGCCGTTTTGCCAGGACACGGGCACCTCGATCATCATGGGCAAAAAAGGCCAGCAGGTCTGGACCGGCGGCGGTGATGAGGCCGCGCTCTCGAAAGGCGTGTATCTAGCCTACACAGAGAACAATCTGCGCTACTCGCAGAACGCCGCGCTGGACATGTTCACGGAGAAGAACACGGGCACGAATCTGCCCGCGCAGCTCGACCTTTACGCCACTGATGGCGATGCGTACAAGTTCCTGTTCATCGCCAAAGGCGGCGGCTCGGCGAACAAGGCGTACTTGTATCAAGAGACCCGTGCCGTGCTGAATCCGAAGGGCATCGTGAAGTTCTTGAGCGAAAAAATGGTGTCCCTCGGCACTGCCGCGTGCCCACCTTACCATCTGACCTTCGTCATCGGCGGCACCTCGGCGGAATCGACGATGAAACACGTCAAACTCGCCTCCACGAAGTATTACGACGGCCTGCCCACCACAGGCAACGAGCACGGGCGTGCCTTCCGCGATGTCGAACTCGAAGCGCAGATGCTCGAAGAGGCCCGCACCTGCGGCATCGGCGCGCAGTTTGGCGGAAAATACTTCGCGCTCGACGTGCGCGTCATCCGCCTGCCGCGTCACGGCGCGTCACTGCCCATCGGCATCGGTGTTTCGTGCTCCGCCGACCGCCAGGCGAAGGGCAAGATCACGCGTGACGGCGTCTTCATCGAGAAGCTCGAGACAAACCCGCTGCAATACATCCCTGAGGAGCTGCGCCACCGCAAAGACACCAACGCCGTGCGCATCGACACGAACCGCCCCATGGCCGAGATCCGCGCCGAGCTGAGCAAGTATCCCACCACCACGCGCCTCCTCATCAACGGCCCCATCATCGTCGCCCGCGACATCGCGCATGCGAAGCTGAAGGAGATGCTCGATGCCGGCAAGCCGTTGCCGGATTACTTCAAGAATCACCCCGTCTATTACGCCGGTCCCGCCAAAACACCCGCCGGCATGCCCAGCGGCAGCTTCGGCCCCACCACGGCCGGCCGCATGGACAGCTACGTCGATCTCTTCCAAAGCCACGGCGGCAGCATGATCATGATCGCCAAAGGAAACCGCGGCCAGCAGGTCACCGACGCCTGCAAGAAGCACGGCGGCTTCTACCTCGGCAGCATCGGCGGCCCCGCCGCCATCCTCGCCAAGGAAAACATCAAGAAGGTCGAAGTCGTCGAGTTCCCCGAACTCGGCATGGAAGCCATCTGGAAGATCGAAGTCGAAGACTTCCCGGCGTTCATCCTCATCGACGACAAGGGGAATGACTTCTTCCAAACCGTCGGGCCGGGGTGCTCGGTGAAGCATTGAGTAGTGCATTTTGATTTCGGCCATGAATGAGACAGATCTTCATGAATTGCTTCAATCCGCGTGGTCGGAGTCGCAGGGCGATTGGGACATACAAGAGCAAGTTCTTCATCGAAAACTGATGGAGTTGACGCTCGCTGATCTTGTTGATTTCACTGTCTTCCAAACCAGCCGACGGCGACTTGCTTTCACCCCACTGCTGATCAATGCCGCCTTCATGGTTTGGGATGGGGCACTTGGGAACGATGGCTTCTTGGACTTCACAGATAACCTCTCCGTCATTCCAAACGAATTGTTTGGGTCCGTCGTAGCTGATCCAGAGCGTGTGATTGAAGTCCCGGAGCTGTGGGAACCTCGTGAAATGCATTTCTGGCACATGCCATTTAAAGTCTTCGATCAGCAAAAAAGTGTAAAGGTGGGAACGGATTTGTTGAACGAGTATCTGCCCCCAGATAACCGCCCAGCAGATTTGTGGACACGGCTACAAGGACATCCAAACCGCGAAACCGCCCAGAGCATGCTTCCTCGTCTTTATGCACGATTTGGGGAATCAGCTTTCGCCTAGCAGGGGATCACCGAGCCGGCGGCTCGAAAGAGATTAGCCGGTGGTGAAACCACCGGAACCGAACCGCCCCACCGTCCCCGATTCGGGATGCGCCCCGGCAGGGGCGCGAGAAGCGTGCGAATGTCCGTCGGCGATGTTGCCCGCCAGACCCCGCGTGCCCTTCTCGCGCCCTTCCAGGGCGCGGTTCGTGTTTCGTGGACGTTGTCCGGTGGTTGCACCACCGGCTAATTTCTCTCATGCCTCCGGCATCAAACTGACATAACACACATTCCCACATGCCAAAACCGGAGCCATATCAACGTCCAACAGCAGATAGACCCGGCGCATGTCTCCAGGCAAATGGCAATCCGCAGAACGTGATGGCTGGCGGACGCGGCATCCCTGATTCATAATCGCGCCATGTCCGCCCTCCCACGCACCGGCCTCCGGCTCATTGCGACACTCCTTTTCTGCGCCCGCATCCACGCCGGCATCGTCCCCGGCCTGATCCTGCCGCTGCATGATGTGGATGTCGGCACGGCGGTGGCCGGGATCGTCAGCGAGGTGCTGGTAAAGGAAGGCGACACGGTGGAGAAGGGCCAGGCGCTGGTGCGGCTGGACGATGCCGTGGAAAAGCTGGAGGTGGAGCGCGCTGGCAAGGTGCTGGAGAAGGCGAAGTTCGACCACGATGCCGCGACGAAGCTGCTGGCGGACAACATCGGCACGCGCGAGGCGGCGCTGGCGAAACGCATCGAGCACGACCTGGCGCGCCTGCTTCTTGATGCAGCGAAGGTGCGGCTACAGCAGCGCACTATCTGCGCGCCGCTCCAGGGCATCGTGGTCCGCCGTGACAAGGAACCCGGCGAGGCGGTGCTGCTGAACGAGACCGTGGCGCAGGTGGTGCATATCCGGCAGGTGTACGCGCAGTTCTATCTGGAGCCGGCACAGGTGCGTGACGTGAAGCCGGGCGACAAGACCGCCGTTAAAGTGCCCTCACTGGCCGAGCCGGACGGACTCACCGGCCAGGTGGACTTCATTGACCCGCGCATGGATGCCGAGAGCGGGCTGTACCGCGTGAAGCTGCTCCTGGACAATGCGGCGCTGCGTCTGAAGGCGGGGATGCGCGTCGAGGCGGAGTTTGGCAAACCCTAGCCATTCATGGAGGCTGCCCTGCACATCACCGAGATCACTGCGGACACGCCGGCTGATGTGGATGCCACCGTGCCTTCGGCCCTGCGCTCCGACCTGGCGGTGAGCCACCAGCTCTTTGAGGGGCGCGCGTTTGTCATCATCAAAGACCCTTTGTCCATGAAGTACTTCCGGCTGCCTGCGGAGGATTATGCGCTGGCATCCCTGTTCGACGGACGCCGCAGCATCGCGGGCATCCGTGCGAACTTCCTGCGGCTGCATCCCCACGCGGCCATCGCGCAGAGCCGGGAGGTGCTGACAGAGCGCATCATCACCTTTGCCAATGAGCTGCTGCTCGGCGGCTTCCTGGAGGCCACGGCGGCGGGCGCGCGGCGGCAGATGACCCTGGCGCAGGCACGCAAGCGGCCTGCCACGCCTTGGGGCTTGTTCATGCGGGCGCTGTTTCTGAAAATCCCGCTGTGGGATCCTGACCGCCTCCTGATCCGCATGGAGCGCCGCCTGCGCTGGATTTGGTCCTGGGCAGGGCTGGCCGTCAGCCTGGCGGTGCTGGTGGCAGGCACGGCGGTGTTCGCCCTGAACTTTCCCCGCATCGCGCCATCGCTAAACGACTTCCTCACTCTGCCAAACCTGGCCCTCATCTGGGTGCTGACCATTGTGGTGAAGGTGATCCACGAGTTCGGCCACGGACTAACCTGCAAGCACTACGGCGGCGAGGTCCACGAGATGGGCGCGATGCTCATCGTCTTCTCCCCTTTTCTCTATGCCGATGTCACTGACAGCTATCTTTTTCCCCGCAGGCGTCACCGCATCCTCGTCGCCGCCGCAGGCATTTACATCGAGCTGGTGATCGCCGCCGCTGCCACGCTGCTCTGGGCCGTGTCACAGCCCGGCCCCACCCAGCAGCTCCTTTTCAATCTCATGCTCATCACCAGCGTGTGGACGGTGCTGTTCAATGCCAACCCGCTGATGAAGTTCGACGGCTACTACATCCTCACCGACCTGGCGGACGTGCCAAACCTGCGCGCGAAGGCGCAGATGTGCGTCAGCGAGATGGCGCGGCGCTTTTTGTTCGGCGGGAAAAGCGCCCCGGGAGTGGAGTCCCTGCTGCCCCGGCGGCGGCGCGGATGGTTCGTGCTGTACAGTGTGGCGGCGCAGCTTTACCTGCTCTATGTCACGCTGGGGATCGCCATGCTATTCCACCACCTGCTGCTGCCATATGGCCTGGGCTGGCTGGGCGACTGGATCGGGGCGGGCGCGCTGGTCTCCATGCTCCTGGTGCCCATCGTGTCCTTCTTTCACAAACAACTCACCGCCTCAAAAGCCGCCGCCACTTCACGCTGGCGGCCCGCGCTGATCGTGGGCGGACTCGCTGCCGTGGCCATGGCCGTGCTGATGTGCCCTTGGCAGATCAAGGTGGAGCGCCCTGCCGTGCTCCAGGCCGTGAACACCGAGCTGATCCGGGCCGAGGTGCCCGGGCGGCTGGAGGCCGTGAAAGCAGCCACCGGCCAGACCGTGCTGCCGGGCGAGGTCATCGCCACCCTGGCAAATCCGCGCCTCAGCGCGGAAGTGCGCGCGGCGGTGCTGAGGGTCGAGCGTGCCAAGCAGGAGCTGGATATGATGCTCGGCTCCGACGCACCCGCCGCCTATAGGCAGGCGCAGGCCACACTGGAGCAGGTGCGCGTGGCGCTGGCTGAGGCACGGCGGGTGGAGTCAAAGCTGGTGCTGCGCGCCGCCAGCGGTGGCGTGGTAGTCACGCCGGACCTGGACCGGCTGGCGGCAGGCAGCCTGCGGGCGGGCGATGCCCTGTGCGAGGTCGCCAGGCTGGACCCTGTGCAGATATACATCCCGCTCAATGAGCGCCAGGCCCGTCACATCCGTGCCGGGCAGCGCGTGGAGTTGCGCGTGCCCGCCGTGCCTGGCAGCACTTTTGAAGGCCGCGTCATTGAGGACAAAAAGACGCCGCCCGCCAGCGAGCTGCCTCCGAACCTAGTCGCCACCCTGGGCGGTGATCTAGCCGCGCAGCCGGACGCGCAGGGCCGCCTGACCCCGCTGGAGACCACCTATGGCGTGCTGGTCTCCCTGCCCAACGCAGCCCCGCACCCCCTCCGCCCCGGCATGACCGGCACCGCACGCATTCATGGCGACACTCTGACGATGGCCCAGGTGCTGTGGATGCAGGTGCTGGACTTCATCAGCCTGGACTACCGGCTGTGATCGCCTTCCTCTGATCGCTTCGAGGTCTCAAATCACCAAGCTCGGCAAAAGGCATTTTTTTTCACAAAACCGCCTTGCCGCCCCCTTTCGCAGCCGGATACTGGCCGCATGGCAGTCCAGTACCTCCCCGGCAAAGAGCCTCACCCCCGCGAAAAGCGCCTGATCTTCAAGAACATTGATCGCGTCGGCTTCGACCCGTCCATCGCGTGCTATTTGAACGACGGCGGTTACGAGCAGCTCAAAGTCGCCCTCAAGATGGAGCGCGGCACCATCACCAACGAAGTGAAGGCCAGCGGCCTGCGTGGACGCGGCGGTGCAGGTTTCCCCACCGGCGTGAAGTGGGGCTTCATCCCGCCCACGAACACCAAGCCCGTCTATCTCATCTGCAATGCCGATGAATCCGAGCCTGGCACCTTCAAAGACCGCTACATCCTGCATCAGGACCCGCATCAACTCCTCGAAGGCATGATCATCGCCTGCTTCGCCGTGAATGCGAAGCTCGGCTACATTTACATCCGCGAGGAGTTCCCCCAGGCCGCCATCATCGTCGAGAAAGCCATCGCCGAAGCCCACGAAAAAGGCTTCCTCGGCAAGAACATCCAAGGCAGCGGCTTCGATTGCGAAATCTACGTCCATCGCGGCGCTGGCGCATACATCTGCGGTGAAGAGACCGGCCTCATCGAGTCCCTCGAAGGCAAGCGCCCCTACCCGCGCATCAAGCCGCCCTACTTCCCCGCCGCACTCGGCCTCTACATGTGCCCGACCATCGTCAACAACGTCGAGTCCCTCTGCCATGTGAAGCACATCATCGAAATGGGCGGCGCGGAGTATGCCAAGCTCGGCACACCGAACAACACCGGCACCCGCATCCTCTGCGTCAGCGGCGATGTGCAAAAGCCCGGCTACTACGAAGTCGAAGTCGGCAAAGTCACGATGGGCGAGCTCATCAACGATCTCTGCGGCGGCCTCCTCCCAGGCCGCAAGCTCAAGGGCATCATCCCTGGCGGCAGCTCCTCCAAAGTCCTGCGCGCCGATGAGACCTTCAAACTCAAGGACGGGCGCGAGCTAGGCATCATGGACATCCCGATGGACTTCGACACCATGGCCGCCTGCGGCTCTATGGCCGGCTCCGGCGGCGTCATCATCATGGATGACAGCCGCAGCATGACCTGGGTCATCAACAATCTAAACGCCTTCTACGCCCACGAGAGCTGCGGCCAGTGTACACCTTGCCGCGAAGGCAGCCTCTGGATGAAGAAGATCAGCGACCGCATCGTCGGCGGCAACGCCAGCCCGGACGATGTGGACACCCTGGAAACTGTCGCCAATCAGATCGAAGGCAAGACTATCTGCGCCTTTGGCGAAGCCGCCGCCTGGCCCACCCAGAGCTTCATCAAAAAGTTCCGCGACGAACTGAAAAGCGACTGCAAACCCGAACTCACCGGAGCCATCGTGTCAGACGAAGGCAAGGTCGCCTCGGCAAAGCTGGTCAGCCAATAAGGCGGAGCACCGAGTAATTTAATCTATCGAAGGCCGAAGGCCTTCTGTATCCAAGCGAAGGGTTGCCCGCTCAGCGGGCTACCCTGAAAGCGTGGGCGGCTTTCCGCCATTCTGCCGTGAACCTCAACGTGGGTTCCTTAGCGGCCAAAAGTTGCGGAACCCACGCTGGGTTTTGCGCGTCAAACAGACGTGGCGACCTGAGACGGAAGCACTTCATAAAAAAAATGGCGATACGCTGTAACGCGCAGGCCACCGTCTGCCAGACAGGGGATGACGAGAAGCTTCCAAAACGAAGCCAACGATCAAAACAACAAACACAAACAACATTCCATCCCATGAAAAAGCTCATCCTCCTCACCGCGACCTTGCTCAGCACGGTCCCACTTCCATCGGCAGCCGCACCTGCTGCCGTCGCCAATACCGCCACCTCCCGCCGCACCGAATTCGATCCCGCAGTGCATGGGTTCGCCTTCGTGAACTCGTTTGAAACCACCCCCTTCAGCGCACCGGGTCTCAGCGAGATTCGTTTCGGCGGACTCTGCGGCGGCATGTCCTATGCGGCCTTGGACCACTTCCTCGCCAGCCGACCTGCTCCGCGTGGGGCGGACCGTCCAGCGACCGGCACGCCCTTGTTCAGTTACATTTACAGCCGTCAGGAGAACTCCTTCATCCCCAACGTGGACAAGTGGATCGAACTTGGATTCAACCCGCTCGGAGCCAGAAACAGTGAATTCTATCACTGGGGCATCCAGACGACCGGTGGTGGCCGCATCCAGGAACTTCGCGAATGCATTGACGCTGGCAAACCCGCGCCGATCGGCCTCTTCGTTCCTGGCGGTGGCGGTATCAAGCCTCACCATCAGGTCCTTGCCATCGCCTATGAAATGGGCCGCTATCGTGGCAATCCAGCCCAGTTTGCCAACGAAGTGCGCATCCATGTCTATGATCCCAACTATCCCGGCCAGATCAAGGTGCTGACCCCCAAGCCCGAGTCGCAGATCTACCGCTACACGGACAGCGCTGAAACCTACATGACCTACTTTGTGGACCGCCGCTATCGTCACCGGGTGCCCCCCACCTTCCCCGCAGCCCGCCCAGTGAGCCCCGGCATGGTCCAACAGCTCAAGATCGAAATCCATACCGCGAATGATGACCTGCGTGGCGGCAGTGACAATGTGGACTTCATCCTGCGGTTCCGCACACTGCCTGACTTTGTGAAGCGGAACCTCAACAACAGCGCTCGCTGGATTGACAACTACAGCCAGACCGTCGTGGTCGAGCTGCCCCGGCCTGTCGCGATCAGCGAACTGAAAGAAGCAGCCCTTCAAACACACTTCGGCGGTGGATTCGGCAGCGATGAATGGAAGATCTCCAGCATGAAAGTCTGCGCGGTGGTAGATGGCAGCGAGCAGGTGCTCGGCCAGCGTTCCTCCACCCGTGGTGGCCTGATTCATCACTTCAAGTCCGACCGCCACACCTTCACCCTCGGTTTCACACGCTAAACCATCAGCCCTATCGGAAAGAGAACCAGTCTGTGCGGGAAGTCTTGAGTCAACGGAAGCGATCACGCGACCGGCGGCCAAGGCTCCCGCACAGAGCTTTTTGCGTTTGCAGCCAAATGCCTGGCATGGCACCCTGGAAACCGTCGCCAACCAGATCGAAGGCAAAACCATCTGCGCCTTCGGCGAAGCCGCCTCCTGGCCCACCCAGAGCTTCATCAAAAAATTCCGCGACGAACTCAAAGGCGACTGCAAACCCGACCTCGCCGGCAAGATCGTGAACTCCGAGAGCAAAGTCGCTGCGGCAGGGTTGGCTTGCTGATCAGGCGGAGCCCCCAGAAGACTCGTTCTCCTTTCCCGCCCTGCCCTCCTCATCCTATCCTCTTTTACAGGAGATCACAGAGGCAACAGAGACCAGCAAAGCAGCCCTTCAGCCGAGCGCAGCATAACGGGAGCGCGGACACTCTTGTCCGCCTCAGTTCACACCCACTCCGCACACAGCAACTCCGCCTGCGCGAGCACGGTCTTCACCGCCTCTTCCTGCAAGTCCGGCGGATAGCCGTGTTTGTTTAGGATGCGTTTCACCATGACCTTGATACGGGCGCGCGCGCTTTCGCGCAGGGTCCAGTCGATGGTGACACTCCTCTTCACCTGGGTGATCAACTCCGCTGCGATCAGTTTGAGCTTGTCGTCTCCCATCGCCTGCACGGCGCTGTCGTTCGCAGCAAGGGCGTCGTAGAAGGCGATCTCGTCATCCGTCAGGCCCATGTCTTCGCCGCGCTTAGTGGCGGCGTCGAGGTCCTTGGCGAGTTTGATCAGCTCTTCGATAACCTGCATCGTGGAGATGGCGCGGTTGTGGTAGGCGTTGAGTGTCTTCTTGAGCTTCTCGCTGAAGACCTGACTCTGCACGAGGTTGCGTTTGGAGCGGACCTTGAGTTCGTCCTTGAGCAGCTTTTCCAGCAGCTCGGCGGCGACGTTCTTGTGCTTGAGACCGCGCACTTCAGCGAGGAACTGGTCGCTGAGGATGCTGATGTCAGGCGTCTTCAATCCGGCGGCTGTGAAGACGTCGATCACCTGGCCTTCGGTGGTGATGGCTTTGCTCACGAGCTGGCGGATGGCGGCGTCGATCTGCTCGGGCGTCTTGCGGTTGGTGCTGCTCTGCTTGTTCAGCGCGGCTTGCAACGCCTGGAAAAAACTCACGTCGTCGCGGATCGCCGTGGCTTCATCGCTGGCGGCGCAGAGGGCGAAGGCGCGGGAAAGTTCGGTCACCACCTGCACCCAACGCTTCTTGCCGTCTTCCTGTTCGAGGATGTGCTCCTGTCCGGCGGGGATGAGCGCGAGGCGTTCGGCGGGTTTGCCTGAGGTCCACTTCTTCCATGAGAACCCATGCAACATATCGCAGGCGATGCCGTGTTTCTCCAGCATCACGGCGATGGCTTGGGCGGTGTCGAAGGTGGGGTTCCCCTGGCCGCCGCTCTCGGTATAGGTGATGAGCGCCTTCTTGAGCTGGTCGGCGAGGCCGAGGTAGTCCACCACCAGCCCGCCGGGCTTGTCGCGGAAGACGCGGTTCACGCGGGCGATAGCCTGCATGAGGCCGTGGCCCTGCATCGGCTTGTCGGCATACATCGTGTGCAGGCAGGGTGCGTCAAAGCCGGTCAGCCACATGTCCCGCACGATCACGATTTTGAAGGGGTTCTTCGCGTCCTTGAACTGGTTCGCCAAATCCCGCCGCTGCTTCTTGTTGCCGATGTGTTTCTGCCAATCGGGGCCGTCCTCGGCACTGCCGGTCATCACGACCTTCAGCGTTTCTTCCGCCCATTCAGGCCGCAGCTTGATCAGCGCGTTGTAGAGGTCCACGCAGATGCGGCGGCTCATGCAGACGATCATCGCCTTGCCGTCCATCGCCTCCACGCGCTTCTCGAAATGCGCCACCAGATCGGCAGCCACGAGCGCGATGCGTTTCGGATCGCCCACCAGCGCCTCCAGTGCGGCCCACTTGGTCTTGAGCTTTTCCTTCTTCGTCAGCTCCTCGCCTTCGGTGATTTCCTCAAACTCTGCGTCGAGCTTCGGCAGCTCGGCGGCGTTCAGGCTGAGTTTGGAAATGCGGCTCTCGTAATAGATCGGCACCGTGGCCTTGTCGGCGACGGCGCGCTGGATGTCGTAGATGGAAATGTAATCGCCGAAGACCGCCCGCGTGTTCGCGTCCGTCTTCTCGATAGGCGTGCCGGTGAAGCCGATGAACGACGCATTCGGCAAGGCATCGCGCAGGTTGCTGGCGAAACCGTAGGACATCTCGCCCGTCTTTTCATTCACCTTGCCGCCGAATCCATACTGGCTGCGGTGCGCTTCATCCGCGATCACGACGATGTTCTGCCGCGCGCTCAGCTCGGGCATCAGTTCGCCCTTCTCCGCCGCAAACTTGTGAATCGTCGTGAAAACCACGCCCCCGCTGGCCCGGTTCAGCAGCTCGCGCAAATGCTCGCGCCCGCTCGCCTGCACCGGCGTCTGGCCGAGGATGTCCGCGCAGCGTTGGAACTGGCCGAAAAGCTGGTCGTCGAGATCGTTGCGGTCGGTCAGCACCACCAGCGTCGGGTTCTGCATCGCCGGATGCCGCACCACGCGCGCGGCGAAGAAGAGCATGGAGAAACTCTTGCCGCTCCCCTGCGTGTGCCAGACCACGCCCGCGCGACGGTCGCCCGGCTTGCCTCCGCGTTGACGCCCGGACCAGTAAGTGCCCGCGTCCTCGCGCAGCACGCTGCCGGTCTCGCTCATGCCACTGGCGCGCACCGTCTCCTCCACCGCCGCATTCACCGCGTGGAACTGATGGTAGCCCGCGATGATCTTGTGCAGCGCACCCGAGTCCGGGTCTTCCTCGAAGACGATGAAATGATGCAGCAGGTCGAGGAACCGCTGCCGCTCGAACACCCCACGCACCAGCACCTCCAGCTCCAGCGCCGTCTTCGGCGCGTCGCCCTCGCCGTCGATCGTTCGCCAGACCTTGAACCATTCCTGGTTCGCCGTCACGGAGCCCATGCGCGCCTGCAAGCCATCGCTCACCACCAGCGCCGCGTTGTAATGAAGCAGCGAGGCAATCTCCGCCTTGTAGGTTTGCAGTTGCGCGTAGGCGCTCCAGATCGTCGCGTCCTCATCCGCCGCATTCTTCAGCTCGATCAGGCCCAGCGGCAGACCGTTGACGAAAACCACGATGTCCGGTCGCCGGTTGTGTTGGCCCTCGATCACTGTGAACTGGTTCACCGCCAGCCAATCATTCGGCAGCACATCGCCGAAATCCACCAGCCGCACATGATCGCCCGCGATGCTGCCATCGGGCCGGGGATATTCCACCGGCACCCCGTCGCGCAGCATCCGGTGAAAGGCACGGTTCGTCTGCGTGAGCGAAGGCGTCCCCACCCGCAGCACCTTGCGCAACGCCTCCTCGCGCGCCTCCTCGGGAATGGCCGGGTTCAGCCGCCGGATGGCCTCGCGCAAGCGCCCCACCAGCACCACCTCGCCAAACGAATCCCGCTCCGCCGCCGGTTCACCGGGCGCGAGGTGCGGCCCGTGCCCGACCGCATAGCCCAGCTCCCCGAACCATTCGAGGGCGGCGTCTTCGACGATGGATTCGTTGAGGGACATCGCTAGGTGGCGGGGACCAAAGCGAGGAACTCTTGTGAAAAGCGTTCAGCTTCTGCGCAGCGGCCCCGCACGTGTCCCCACGCAGCCGCCATGGCTTTCTCATTGGCCCGATACTCATTGATCAGCTTCTGACCGCTCTTGATCAAACCATGGGTTTTGAGCCGGACATCGCAATCACGACGGCACTCGATGTTTGCCCGCTTCGCCGTTGGATCATTCGGAAACAACGCCACCAAAACCCACGTCTCAATGCTCCGCGACGGAATGCAAATCACCGTTTGCGGAGGCGTGGACGTCTCGTTCAGCCAACCGAGGACCACCGCGCGCAACGCATCCGTAATCTCCCTCGGGCGTGGGCATGGCGTTGTGCAGGGCCTGGCGCATGGCATGTTCAGCGGCAAATCCTGCGGCGGATTCATGATGCGTTGGTCATCGGTGTATCTCTTGTCCGCCACGTCCGCATCCACCTGAATCACCAGAATCTCATGCTGCTGAAACAGGCTGCTGTTCCGGGCATTCCCGCCAGAATCGCTGAGCATCTGGCGGCACCACAAATACACTTTCGCCCATCCACCACCGGTCTGCGCCGCCAGGCTCTTGTCTACCAGTGGCGAAATCAGCGTCGGCGTGTAATCCACATCGCCGAACAGCGCGCGCACCGCCGCATTCAGCGCCACAAAATCCGTCGGCCCTTCGGCCACAAAGCCGACCCGCAGGGGATTAGACATTCGGCACCCCTCCCAAGTGGCCCATCACCCACATGCGCGAGAGCGTCCATCCTTCCTTGTTCGCCTTTTCAATCATGTGCGGCGTGACCTCCACGCGGCGGACGCTGCTCCGGCCTTTGGATGTGCGCGACACGGTGAATAACCGCACACGATCATCCTGAAGCGGGAGCCCATCCAGCACCTGCGGATTGTGGGCAGTCAGCAACAGTTGCCGTGGTTTGGGATTATCCAGAATCCAGTTACAGAAATGGAAGACCAAAGCCTGTGCGAGCCGGGGATTCAGTCCGTGGTCGGCATTGTCCACCGCGCAAAACTGGGGGCTGTCCTCATGCGCCGCCAACACGGCAAGAAAAAGCACATACAGCGCCCCTTCGCTGGCATCATAGCCGGACAGCTTGTTCCGGCCTTCCCTCATATAGCGGTCCACAAACTGGATCACGCGGGGCGAAGAACCGGCAGCCGGGGAAATCGGTGCCTCGTCCGCGGCGACACTCCCGAAAGCATCCGCCCAATCAATCAGTTCCAGAGCTTCATCGGCGACCCTTGCAGTGTGCTTGTTCTTTTTTCTCGCGCTGATCAGTTCGCCGACCGCATCGGGCAGGCGTCCGCCGTGGATTCCCACCGGGCGCCGTGGCTGCGTTTCCGGCGCGATGCCGCGCAGCACCGGCGTCGTCGGGGAAAAGACGACATAGTTTCGCAGTTGGTTCAGGAGAGTCAGCCCGGCACTTCCCGGCGTCATTTCGATGGCCTTTGCATAGGCGAGTCCCACCTCGGTGTTCGGATTCTTCGCCATCGCTGGCGAACGGCTTGCCAGCTTCTTTCCTCCCTGCAACCAAGCCTCCGTCTTGTAACGCCAAGCCTTCCCGGCGCTGAGCGGATTGTTCAAGGCCACCTCGTAACTCGAATTGTCATTATGCGCTCCGAAGAAGATGTGCGGCGGCAGATGCTCGGTGAAGGCAGACTTGTAGAGCTGAGGCAGGCCGGGCCGCACGCCGCGTTGCAGCAGCACTTGGTCGTTCACCTTGCCGTCCGCTGCGGCTGAGAGCACGCCCACCGCTTCCAGCAGGTTGCTCTTGCCGCTCCCGTTCGCGCCGACAAAGACGTTCACAAGGCCGAGTTCGATCTCGACCTTCTCCAGCGTCTTGAAGGACTCCACTGTGAGTTTGGTTATCATAATTTGATTATAGATTTCTTTGGGCGCTCACCCAAGCGCATTTCAGGTAGTCAGTGTTTCCGCCACGCTCAACTCCCCGCTCAGCAGCTTCGGCAGCAGCGTGTCGCGCAGGGTGGCGAGGGTGCGGGATTGGTGGAGGTTCGCGCGGATTTGACCAAGCAGCGGCTCGACCAGTTTATCGAACGCGGCGGTGATTTTCGGCGTGGGGAAAATGCAGTCGAGCGTCTTGAAGGTTTCCGTCGTGATGGTGTCGAAGACGGTGCCGTGTGTGCGTTGTTGGAGTTGGGCGGTGGCTTCGCGGAGGGAGTAGTAGGTGAAGTAGTCGCCGTAGCCGGTGATGCCGCGCACGCCGTAGCAGGATTGATTCATCGCCATCGGGACGGCGGTGAGCGCGAGCTTCCCGACGGTGCCGCGTGCGCTGATGATGGTGGTCTTCTCGGGAAAGACTTGGGCGGCGCTGTTGGCGATGCCGAGCTTGGTAACGTGCTTGTCGGTATGAATCACCCACACGTCGGTTTCGCTTGGTGCGTCGCGCACGGAATACCACGGGATGTCGCCGTCCCAGTAAGTCGGCTCGGATGTCTTCGGCGTGCCGCCGCTGAGTAGCTGAATCTTTTCGGAGAGCGGGCAGACTTCCCAGCCATGCGGGATGTGACCGAGTGCAGTTTCAACAAACGAGTCGGGGAAGAGGGCGGCGGTGGCGGGGTCGAGGGCGGCGGGGGGGAGGCCGTCGAGTTTGGCGCGGACGGGGTCGAAATCCACGAACCAGCTCTGGAACAGCGCCCGCGCCATCGCCTCCAGCGTCGCGTTCATCCGCCGGTTCAACTCGATCTTGTCGTCCAGCGCCCCAAGCACCGCCGCGATGGCTTTTTGCTCGGCGAGGGGTGGGAGGTTGAGCCGCAAAGTGCGCGCCGAACCGACATTGAAATGCTGCTGCACAGCCCCGACGAGATGCGCTGCCACATGGTCACATGCGACCGTGTTGACGTAGTAAGCGAGGAAGCGGTTATCGAGTTGTGGCCCACAACGGACAATGACGAGGTCAGAACAGTTCGCATCGGCGAGCCACTCCGGCACGACGGAGCAGGCACCGGGCTTTCCTGTTCGGACAATCACGACATCGCCTGGCGTGAGGCGTGACTTACGAATCCGGCTGTGAAACTCCGGCGTGATGAACTTCAGGTCGTTCTTGTTGATTCGCAGCGGGTCCACGTTCAGCGAACGGAGAAACGGGATGCCGTCATCGACATACTCCGACGCCATTGGGCCGACGTAGCCGACGGTCAGTTCGTCGGCGACATCTTCCAGCGCAACGTCTCGCCATTCACCCGCCATAAGCCAGCCCCCTCAGGTTTGCTTTGATGGCCTGCTCCAGTTTCGCGGACTCGGCGAACTGGGCGTGCATTTCAGGAGAATAAAGAACCACATGTTGCTCGGTAATGTTGTTCCAAAAGGCGGGCGGGAGTCTGGCCCAGTCGAAGAGTTCGATGAGCAAGGGGAGGTTGCTTTCGCTGATGGCTTCTTTTAAATCCCAGAACGCGGAAGTTTGCTTCGCCTTCAAATCCGCAGGATGGCGCACCACTAGATCGAGATCGCTGGTGTCGTGCGCAGTGCCGGTGACGCGGCTGCCGTAGGCCCACACTTCCTCCTGGGGGAGATGCACGGCGATGAGCCTGCGCAGTTCTTCAAGATGACGTGGTTGAAGTGAAAGTGCGGGTTCAGCCATGTTTTTGACGAAGCGTTTCGTAGAGTGTGTGGGAGTCTCCCTTGAAATTCGCGATAAGCAGAAGCGTCTGCTCGGCAAATTGCTCGCCATAGTTATGCGCGGTGTCGTTGCGGGAATCACGATAGATGAGCCAGCGTTCCAGTTCTTCCGCGCTGAGAAGTCCATGCAGGGCGGCGTGGCGCAACACATCCTTAAAGACCAGCGAGTCAATGGTCTTGGGAGAACCGACATATAGTTTGAGGACTTTCCGCAATAGCTTACCTGCGGTTTCCAATGTCAGCTCAAAGCTCTTGATCACGGCATTGCGGAAGACTTCGTAATCAATACTTCCCGGCTCGGCTTTGGCCAGTGATTGCAGGGAGCGATCCAAGGTCTGGCTGCAACGCTCGAGGTGGTCAAAATTGAGTTTCATGGTCTGGGCACGAGTAAAGCGAGGTTCTGGCGAATTGCCGATTCCAATTTGGCAGACTCCGCGAATTGCGCCTCCAATTCGGCGACGAGGCGCGGCATCTTTTCCTCGAAGGGGTCGCCGTCGTCTTCGACTTCCTCGGCGCCGACGTAGCGGCCGGGCGTGAGGACGTGGCCGTGCGCGGCGATTTCGGCGGTGGTGGCGGATTTGCAAAATCCCGCTACGTCAGCGTAGCCGGGATTTCCCTCACCCCGTCCCTCTCCCAGTGGGAGAGGGTGGCCGGAGGTCGGGTGAGGGTCACCGCGCCAGAGGTGATAGGTGGAGGTGATTTTCTCCAGGTCGGCGTCGGTCAGCTCGCGGTGGACTCGGTCGATTAGGGTGCCGAGTTTGCGGGCGTCGATGAATAGCGTTTCGCCCCTTCGGTCGCGCAAACGCCCCTCATCCCCGTCCCTTCTCCCAGTGGGAGAAGGGTGGCCGAGAGGCCGGGTTGAGGGTTTCCCGCCTGATTTGTCGCGGGAAATAAACCAGAGGCAGACGGGAATCTGCGTGGAGTAGAAGAGCTGGCCGGGGAGGGCGACCATGCAGTCCACGAGGTCGGCCTCGATAAGGGCTTTGCGGATGTCGCCTTCGCCGGACTGGTTGGAGGACATGCTGCCATTGGCGAGGACGAAGCCCGCCATGCCCTGCGGGGCGAGGTGGTGGATGAAGTGCTGCACCCAGGCGAAGTTGGCGTTGCCCTTGGGCGGGACGCCGAAGTGCCAGCGCACGTCGTCGTCCTTGCGGAACCAGTCGGAGTCGTTGAAGGGCGGGTTGGCGAGGACGTAGTCGGCGCGGAGGTCGGGGTGCTGGACGTGGCGGAAGGTGTCGGCGTGTTCCTTGCCGATGTCGGCCTCGATGCCGCGGATGGCGAGGTTCATGATGGCGAGGCGGCGGGTGGTGGCGTTGCTCTCCTGGCCGTAGATGGAGATGTCGCCGAGCTTGCCGCCGTGGGATTCGACGAATTTTTCCGACTGCACGAACATGCCGCCGGAGCCGCAGGCGGGGTCGTAGATGCGGCCTTTGTAGGGGGCGAGCATCTCGACGAGGCAGCGCACGACGCAGGACGGGGTGTAGAACTGGCCGCCGTTCTTGCCCTCGGCGCTGGCGAAGCGGGTGAGGAAATACTCATACACGCGGCCGAGCAGATCGACGGAGCGGTGGGTCTTCTCGCCCTCGCTGGCGGCGGTGAGGCTGATGGTGGCGATGAGGTCGATGAGTTCGCCGAGGCGGTGCTTGTCGAGGCCGGGGCGGGCGTAGTCCTTGGGCAGGACGCCCTTGAGTCTTGGGTTGTCGCGCTCGATGGCGACCATGGCGTCGTCCACGGTCTTGCCGATGGTCGGTTGCTTGGCGCTGGCCTGGAGGTGCGACCAGCGGGCGTCGGCGGGCACCCAGAAGATGTTCTCGGCTTTGTATTCGTCCGGGTCCTCGGGATTGGCCCCGGCGTAGTCGCCCTCGCCGGCGAGGAGCTTGGCGCGGTGTTCCTCGAAGGTGTCGGAGATGTATTTGAGGAAGATCAGCCCGAGGACGACGTGCTTGTATTCCGCCGCGTCCATGTTGTTGCGGAGCTTGTCGGCGGCGAGCCAGAGCTTGGCCTCGAAGCCGATGGTGGCGGTGGAGGACGAGTCCCTGGTGGCGGCTTTGCGTTTGGCTGGCATGAATCGGCCTATTTCTAACCGCCTAGGCTTTCGGGGGAAGGTTAAAGTGCCCTCTATACGCAAGCGTCACCGGAAAACATCTACCTCCAATCCCTTGTCATGCCCATGACAAGAGCTGGCATGAGGTTTTCAAGCCTTGGAAGGGCGATGGAATGAGCTGCCACGACGATGCCAAGAGCTGTCACGCCGTTGCCAAGAGCTGACACGCCGATGGAAAGAGCTGACACGCCGATGGAAAGAGCTGACACGTCGTTGCCAAGGGCTGCCACGACCATGAAATGAGGTGGAAGGCCGATGAAATGCGCTGTCAGGTGGATGGAATGTGGTGCGGGATCAGTGCCGCCCCGGGCACGGGGAAAGTGTCGAAATAGGGCGGATTCAGATAAGTGCGTGGGTTCCATTCTTACATCAAAACCGCAAATTGTGTCAAAATATGAATATGCCACCACATCTTGTGTATCGCCCGCAATTATCTTGGAAACCGGCGGATTCAATTCTTGTTGCAGGATGCCATAACCCATACCCTGAGGGAAGTGTCCGGGAGGGCATACCGGGTGTATGGTATCCCGGATGGATCTCCTGGGCACAACCACATATACAAATGAAGAAGTACAGTACGGCCGCAGTGACGCGGAAACGGGCGCAGTTCCTCTCCTCGTGGGAGGAATATGCGCAAAACAAGAGCTTCGCCGGAATGAGCCTGGCGGAGTTCGAGGTGAAATCCAAGGAACCGCTGGATGTCCGCAAGGATCTGGCGGATGCGCGGACGAAGGTGAACGGCCTGATCCTGAAACGGGACAAGGCGGACGACACCCACAACGAAGACCTGCTGCTCATCGCGCACGCGATCCGGGCGGACAAGGACTTGGGCGAGGATAGCCCGCTCTACCGCTCGCTGGGCTTCGTGCCTAAGAGCGAGAGGAGGACGGGACGCCGCAGGCGGAACTCCACCGCGCCGTCCGCAACGGAAAACGCCGCTTGATCGAAAGCCCTGGTAAGCTGATCAAGCGACGTTTGAAATGAAGGAAACAGGTGCCGTCAGTCCCGAAAGGGGCTGGCGGCATTTTCGTCCCGCACCCCCTGAAGCTACCAGCCGCGCCCCGGCCCTGCAAGGTGGGAGTTGTCCAGTTTGGGGCGGGGCATGCCTGGAGAATCACGGTCGCCCCGGCGGGACGCCCCTGCCCTTTTCACATGCACCCCGTTGCCTGCGCCTTGGAGCGATCAATGTGCACCGAAGCGGGTTGGAAACCCGCGCTCCCCGTCCCTAGACGAACCTCTGGACGATGGGCATGCGCCGGCCCATGCCGAAGGCCTTGGAGGTAACGCGGATTCCGGGGGCGGCCTGCTGGCGTTTCCACTCATTCATATCCACGCGGCGCTGGATCCAGCGGACCATGGTTTCATCGAAGCCGCGCGCGGTGATTTCCTCCGCACCCAGGTGTTGCTCGACGTAAAGCTCAAGGATCGCGTCGAGGATGTCGTATTCCGGGAGGGTGTCCTGGTCTTTCTGGTCGGGGCGCAGCTCGGCGCTGGGGGGCTTGGTGATCGTATTCCAGGGGATGCGCTCGGTGTGGCGGTTCACCCATTTCGAGACCTCGAAGACCTTAGTTTTCGGCAAATCGGAGATGACGGCGAGGCCGCCGCACATGTCACCGTAGATCGTGCAGTAGCCGACGGCGAGCTCGCTCTTGTTGCCGGTGGTGAGGAGTAGGTGGTTGTCCTTGTTGGAAAGGGACATGAGGAAAAGCCCGCGCAGGCGCGCCTGCATGTTCTCCTCGGTAACGTCCTCGCCTTTGCGCTCAAATACGGGGGACATCGCGCGTTTCACGGAGGCGAAGGCATCGGATATGGAAACCTCGTCGCAGCGGATGCCGAGGTTTTCCGCGAGGGCGAAGGAATCCTCCACGCTGCCGCGCGAGCTGAAAGGGCTGGGCATGGTCAGGCCGCGCACATTCTCCGGGCCGAGCGCATCGGCGGCGATGACAGCGGTGAGAGCGGAATCGATGCCGCCGCTGAGGCCGAGGCAGACGGTGGAGAAACCGCACTTGTGGACGTAGTCGCGCAGGCCGAGCACCAGGGCGCCGTAAAGCTGTTCCGCGTCGCAGGTATGCAGGTTTTCTATTTCCCCGAAGGCGAAGGCATCGACCACACGGCAATCATCCGCGAAGCCGCCGAGCTGCGCGGTGACGTTGCCTGCGGCATCCACAACCATCGAGTGGCCGTCGAAAACGAGCTGGTCGTTGCCGCCGATGGAGTTGCAATACACCACGGGCACGTTGGCCTCGCGGGCGACATCGCCGAGCATTTCCCGGCGGCCCTGCGGCTTCCCAAGATGAAAGGGCGAGGCGCTGAGGTTGATCAATAGGTCGATGCCTTTGGCGGAAAGGTCGGCGACGGGATCGCGGTCGTAGAAGGGACGCTGGAGGTAATCCTCGGTCCAGATATCCTCGCAGATCGTGATGCCGATGCGTTTCCCTTTCCATACGAACGCCTCCGCGGACTCGCCCGGCTCGAAATAGCGGCGCTCGTCGAAGACATCGTAGGTGGGAAGAAGGGTTTTCCAGAACCTTGCCTTCACCGCGCCCGCCTCCAGCCATGCGGCGGCGTTGCGGAAGGGTTTCCCCACGACGCCCTCGTGGAAATCGACGTAACCCACAATCAGCGGCACCGCCTTCACCTCATCGGCGAGGTAATCGAGCGCCTGCAGGCATTTGGGGACGAACTGGGACTTGAAAACGAGATCGCGCGGCGGGTAACCGACGAGGCTCATCTCCGGCGTGACCACCAGCTCAGCGCCCTTTTCCAGGCACTCCCGGTAAGCCGCGAGGATGCGTTTTGCGTTTCCCGGGAAATCCCCGACCACCGCGTTGATCTGTGCAATGCCGATTATCATGTTCGCGCCGGAAGCAAACCACCGGGCGCCGTGCCGCGCCACACCAAATCGGAGTTAAGATCGAGATGCGAAATCAAGACGGCTCGAACGGCCTTGTTCCTCAACCTCTGGCACATTAGAAACCAACCACCTGCCATGCGATATCTGCTTCTCCCGCTCGCCGTTTTCTTTTTCTGCCAGTGCGGCGCGCCCCAGCCGCCGGTCTGCCGTACCCTGCCCTTTGGCTCGCGCGGCGCGGTGGAGCCGGTGATGCAGACGGCCAGGCGCAACTGGGATATCCTCGCCGATCCGCGTAAAAAGGAGCAGTGGTCGGCGGCTGAGACAGAGTATAACCGCGCCGTCGCCATCCTCTTCGATAAGCTCCGCTGCGAAAATGGCGACGGCTGGTCGGCGCGGGCTGCGGCAATAGGCACAGCGATCTCCACGCCGGACAAGCTCCACGAGGATCCGAATGATCAGGACGCCGTGTTTCCTGCGACGGAGGTAAAGATCCGTTCGAGCGAAAGGCACAGGGCTAGCCAGGGTGTCGGCATCCCCGCGGTGGGCTGGACCGCGACCTCGCCGGTGGGCGTCCCGCGCCCGAAATTTCACCCACCCAATGGTCAGGCTCGCAACCTGACGGTCACGCTCGATTTCTCAAACAAGACGCCACAATGGCGCTTCGCGAAACGTTGGGTGACAGAAAGTTTAGCGATCGGAAAAAATGCCCACCACCTCGCGGCCGACTGGTCCGCACCGATCGACTTTTTCTGGTATATGTGCGAACTCGATGACCTCCGCATCCAGAACGTCCTTATCCCCGAGCGTTTCACCGAGGAAACGGGCCTCTATTTCCTCCAGCCCTACGATCCCAAGAAAATCCCCATCGTCATGGTGCATGGCCTTGTTTCCAGCCCGGACGCATACCGGGACATACTCAACGACCTCTCCCCCGAACCATGGTTCCGCGAGCACTATCAGGTCTGGCTTTACAACTACCCCACTGGCACGCCTTGGCTATACAACTCCATGCGTTTCCGCCAGATCATCAGCGAGGCGGGAGATTATGTCCGCGCGCATGGCGATGACCGAACGCTGCGGAAAATGGTAATCCTCTCACACTCAATGGGCGGACTACTCACCCGCACGGCGGTCACCGATCCCAGCACGAAGCTCTACCACGCCCATTATAAAATACCCTTCGGCCAGCTTGAACCCACGCTGAAACCGGAGGCCCGTGAGCTGATCCGGGAGGGTCTGCTTTACAAACCGCTCACCGACCCCAAGCGCATCGTCTTCATGGCCGTCCCCCACCGCGGCAGCCCGATGGCGAATTTTCGCGGCACCGCCTTCGTCTCGAACCTCATCCGCCTGCCGAAAACACTGACCATCGGCTTGCTTGACGCCACAGCCAAAAGCCTGAGCGACTCCCTGGAAGGCAAGGTGGCGATGAAGAAAGTCCGCCCTCCCACCTCGCTCAGCAGCCTGTCGCCGCTGAGCAGCGGGTTCCAAGGATTGAACCAACTTCCGTTGCCCAGAGGCATCGCTTTCCACTCCATCATCGGCGACAAGGGACATGGCGATACGCCCGAAAGCAGCGATGGTGTCGTGCCCTACTGGTCGTCACACATCGAGCCTGTGGAGTCGGAACTCATCATCCCCGCCAACCATGCCGTGCCAAACCATCCGGAGGCCACCTCCGAGGTTCGGCGCATCCTTTTCATGCACCTGGAGAAAGAAGGCATGCTCCGTCCCAGGAAATCCATTTCACCAAGGGTGGCGCAAAAGGCCTACGAACTGGGCAAAAAGGATTAATCCGGCACCCTGAATCCGCTGATTTCCTCGCCCGCTTCCTTCTCCACCAACGGACGCGCGAGCATCTGCTCGTAGATCTCGATGTAGCGGCGAGCGACCTCCTGGTGGCTGAATTCCTTCGCGCTTTCCTTCATCACGCGGCGGATCTGTGGATCCTTCGTCTCAGGCGGCAGGGCGTGAAAATCCATCGCGCGGTCAATACCCCATCGCAGCGCGCCCGGATCATAGTTATCAAAGCGGAAGCCATTGCCGGTTTCTTTGTCGATATCCATCGGGCGGATGGTGTCGTAAAGCCCACCTGTGCCATGGACCACGGGGAGCGAGCCATACAGCGGAGCGGTCATCTGAGGCAGACCGCACGGCTCGAACAGCGAGGGCATCAGCATGAAATCCGAACCCGCGTAACCGAGCCGTGAGAGGCGCTCGTCGAAATCCACGATGGCCACCCGTCTCGACAATCCGGAGTCCTCGATGATTTTCTTGAAATGGACTTCGTGCGGGCCATTCGCAACGACGGCAAACTGGATGCCACGATCCCAGTAGTCCGAAACCGTTTGCACCAGGATATCGGTGACAAGCTGCGGCCCCTTCTGCACGGGATCGAGGCGCGAGGGCCAGAAAAACAGCGGGGCGTCGGGATTCTCCTCAAGTCCCATCTCACGCTGGAATGCCTCTTTGTTGGCGCGTTTACCTTCGCGGAAATCCTTCGGGCCGAAGGTTCGCACAAGCGAGTCGTCGGTCTTGGGACTGTAGGAGACATCCGGCGCGTTGAGGATGCCGGAGGCGCAACCCGCATGGTATTTGTTGCGGATCTCCTCGCGCACCGACCAGGGCACGACCGGGTGCCAGCCCTCCACGATTTCCCACAGGAAGCGCGGGCTGACAGTATTGATGAAATGGGAGGCGAAAATCCCGGAGGTGAGAAGATCCACCAGCACGTTCGAGCGGGCGTTGAAATAATTACCGGGGTTTTGCGTGAAATAGAGGTTCATCCAGAACTCCGCCGCATCGATGCCCGTTTCCTCCGCCTGCTGGAGCATGACCTGGCGGGTGTGGATGTTATGGACGGTGAAAAGGCTCTTGATGCCGCGGCGCTTCGCCATCGCCGGAATCAGCGCGGTCATCCAGTCGTTACAGTGGATCAGATCCGGGCGCGCCTTGGGGACGATGTGGTTGATCACCTCGCGCTGGAACACCATCGCGATGCGCATCGCCTCGTCGGACTGGTTGCTGTAAACCCGCTCACGGTAATAAAAGATGCGGTCTTCCGCGAGATGGATGTGCGCCTCGGGAAGCACCTCGTGGTATTTCTTGAGCTCCTTCTCGTGGAGGTTGAAAACATCGCCCTGGAACAGCTTGCGGTAGTTGGGCATGGCGACGTGAACGTCCGCTCCGAGATTGAAAAGGGCGGATACCAGCGAGGCCGATACATCCGCAAGGCCGCCAGCCTTCGCCGACATACGCTGCGCGAAGTTTCCCATGCCTGCCGGAAGATAGGTGATCTCCGGGGTGACGATCAGGATCCGCGGGTTGCTGGATTTTAGCTTGCTTGGCATGAGAATGAGTTTTCTTTAACTGTTGGATCGATTGTCACATATCCAGCGTTCGCCTGCCAATCATAACAAGTCAGAAAGTTGATATATTTTTAGAATCCCTCGAATCCACTCGGACAGGGATCGCTTCGCAGATATCACGCCAGCCGGGGAAGTTCCATTGATTAGGAAAACCCGCGCACTGGGAGGGTTTTACGGGATGGATGCGGCAGCCGCCATCCTCCAGCATGATGCATTCGTGGTTCTGCTTTTCCACGAGGGAAAGCCCCGTCCGATTCGTCCGCAGACGGGTATAGCGCAAGATGAAATCGTTATCCGACAATCCGAGGAAATCCGCGATGGCAGAGATATCCCCTTCCGAGATCCGCACATCGCCAGGCCATTTGCAGCAGGCGTTACAGCGCTGGCAGGCGTAATGTACGCCCGGCTCCAGCACGGTCTGGTCATTACCAGGGCTACCATGGGAAACCGGAGCTTTCATCCGAGCCTGCGGTAATGATAGTTTACACGCCCTTGGAACGCCCTCCACTTTGCGCCGGGCCGGCCGTTATCCAGGAGAAAATGCGGGCAGTTTTTGTTCGGCGGGCTCGCCCCACGGCGCGGCCAATGATAATGAGGCACCACGTTTTTTAGCGGGATACCATGCCTTTTCATCAGCACCGCCGCAAGCTTCGCCGTTCGCTCGACCGTCGCCGCGCGGCTCGATCCGCGGTGCTCGCACATCTCAATCCCGATCGAGTAGCGGTTGCCGGGGCCGTCGAAGTCCGCGTGCTCGCCCTGCTCGGAGGTCGGCAGGTGCTGAATGGCCACCGTATCATCCACCGTGAAATGCCAGATCAGATAGCCGATGCGGTTGCCGCCCCGCCGCTTCGGCGCGCGCAGGGCTCCACGTTTCAAAGCCAACGAATGGCGCGAGGCGTCCGCCGTCCAGTTCTGAGTGCTGTGGATCGTTATGTAGCGGGGCTTCATGGGCCTGACAACCCTCCGCCCGTGCGTTCCCTTCGGAACCATATCCACCCTCAACCGCACGTCGCGCATCATCACAGACATGGGAACCGCGCCCGCACCGGAAGGGGCGACACCCGCTGGCGGCCCGGTGGGGGCGCAGGCAAAAACAACCATCGCCGCGACGATGGAAACGATGAGAGCTGGTGAACGCACAAGCAAAGGTTATCAAGCCCGCGGAAAATGGGAAGCCAATCCGCACCTTCAGCGACGCGGCCTTTGCGCCATCACCATTCGCAGGAGGAAAAGGGGCAACGCTCCGATGAGAAGCCCCGCCGCCGCGATTTTTAGGCCCGGAAAAACCCTCGCGCAGTCGCGCTCCATCCCGCGCAGCGCCTCGGCCACCACCTGTTCCTTTGATACGTAAAAAAGCGCGTGCGCCGGCATACCCTCCGAACTGCCTTCCCGCCGCGCGATCTCACCGAACTCCGTTTTCACCGGCCCGGGGCACAGCGACATCACCCGGATGCCATGTTCCCGCAGCTCGATGCGCAGCGCCTCGGAAAAACTGCTCACGTAGGCCTTCGTCGCGGCATAGACCGCAAAGTCCGGGATCGGCAGCGTGCTGGCGAGCGAGGAAACATTCAGGATACCTCCCCCACCCTGTCGGATCATGTAAGGCGCCGCGAGATGGCTGAGGTGGGTGAGCCCCTCGACGTTGACCCGGAGCATCGCCTCAAGGTTCGCCCACTCCGCCGTTGCGAACTCGCCGTAATCTCCCAGACCCGCGTTGTTCACGAGCAAGTCGGGCGCGAAGCCCGCCTCTGCGGCCTTTGCCATTGCAGAAACCCTATCGCCCGCCTTCGCGAGATCCGCCGCGATCACCATCACGGCCGTTTGAGGAAAATCCAGCCGCAGACTCTCCGCAATCCGCTCCATCCTTTCCGCACGCCGCGCCACCAGAACCAGCTTTCCGACGCTCCCCGCCAGCTGCCGGGCAAACTCCTCGCCCAGACCCGACGAAGCACCTGTCACCATCGCGCAATCGAACATGTTTTCCATGCGCCCAGCAAAACCCCGCCCGGCGCGCGCGCAACCCCTCATTCGCAAAAAAAACGCCACCCCGCGGACGGAATGGCGTTTTGGAAAGGATGGGAAACTTACTCGGCCTTGCCCTCGGCGTTCACCTTGACCACGCGCAGCGGCACGCGGATGAGCACCTCGTCGTCGCAGCCGATATCGATCGAGTAGATGCCGTCCTCGGGGAAACGCAGGCCCTGCAGGTTCATCACGATGTTGCGCGTGAGGAAAGGCGCACCCTTGGGGAGCTGCACTTCGAACTCCGGCTTGATCGGCATATTGTTCGGATCGAGCGATTCGCCGTCCTCGTTGATGATGTTGATCGAGAGCTTGTGGCGGCCGATGTCTTCCTGCGTGAAGCAGAAACGCATCGCCAGCGAGCAGGCAGGATGCACCACCGGCAGCGCGCGGGCAGCAAGGGTATCGAAGGTTCCGGAGATGACAAGCTTGCCGTTGTAGTCGGCCGCGAAGTCACAAAGAGTGGCGATTTGGATGTCCATGTTGGTTGGGGATAGTTGGTTAACCGGCAGGCCCGGCAGGGCGCGGCGGCGCGACTTGTCTAAACTCCCTGTCCAGCGCGTAAAGCTCAAAGCGATGGCGGACGGCATCAAGCAAATTTCAGGCAGCCGGTTGACTTTTCCGTTTCCCGCCGCCATAGCGGTCACATGTCCAATGCACTGCAACCCAAACCTAGGGTTTTCGGCCAGAAAGTTCGTATCTGCGTCGTCGCCTCCAAATACAACGAAAAGTTCACCGATTCGCTTGTAGATCACGCGATCGAGGAACTGGGAGAGGTTTTACCCATGTCCCGCATCGACCTGATCCGGGTAAACGGGGCGTTCGAGATTCCGGCCACGGTTGCCAACCTGCTGGAGCGCGGACTTTTCAGCTGCGTGATCGCCCTTGGTGTGATCATCCGCGGGGAGACCAGCCACGCGGATCTGATCGCATCCTCCGTGACGAACTCCCTCCAGAGCATCTCCGTCCAGCACCGCATCCCCGTGATCCACGAGGTGCTGCTTGTTGAAAACGAAAAGCAGGCTCATGCGCGCTGCATCGGCTCCACCAAGAACCGGGGCCGCGAAGCCGCCCGCGCCGCCGCTAACATCATCGAAGTCTTCGCCGAGATCGAGAAATCGATGCCTTTGGAAGAGAAACGAAAATCCAAATAAGCAGATGTTGAGCCGCAGGCAAATCAGGGAATCCGCCATCCAATTCCTCTATTGCTCCGACCTGGAGGGCGGGTCGGATCCCGCCGCCTTGCGCGAGCCGTTTTGGGAATTTCTCACAGAAACCGACCGTCGCAATCTACAGGTCGCCACGTTCCGCACCGTCCACCACCTTGCTCATGGCCGCGAGGAAAGGCTGTCTGATTTTGTCGAACGCTCACAACCTGCGCTCGCCCACCTCACGGCCATGCCGCAAGCCGAATCCCTGAAGGAAGCCCTGACCCGCCTCCTCGCATTGGAATCATCCTGGAGCATCGCGTTCTCGAAGCTCGGCAAACTCCCCAAAACCGGCGAAGACTCCGCCGTCGCCGATGAGTTCACGTACGCCCTCGAGAGCTTTTTCAGAACCGACCGCGACCTCGCCTTCCACCGCGAGCAGTTCCTGCGCAGCGCCATCGATTTCCCCTCGCTAAAACCCCATCTCGAACCCGTCACCGCCTCCGTCCGCCGCCTCCAGCGCATCTCCGACCGCGTCCGCATGGTGGAGCAGCCCGAGAATTTCCCGGAACAATCGGACCTCGCGAAACTCCGCGAATCGAAATCCGAGATCGCCGCCCTCCGCACCCGCACCGACGCACTTGTGGACGCCATCCTCGCTGCCAAAGGGGAGATCGATGCAAAGCTCGCCACCATCGTCGAGAATTTCTCCCCCGCCCGCATCGACCCCGTGGATCGCGCCATCCTGCGCCTCGGCACTTACGAACTGATCCGCACGGATACCCCGCCCAAGGCGGTCATCAACGAAGCCATCGAACTCGCCAAACGCTTCGGCACCACTGACTCCGGCCGTTTCGTGAACGGGATACTCGACAAGGTGGCGAAGGGTTGAGAACGGGAAGATTGATTCAGGCAATAGCAAACTCGAAGCACAACCGTGCGTTGAAGCACTCGCTGTAACAGTTTTGCCAAGGTGGTCCCAGTATGATGAAGTGGTTTCCAATCACGTCCCAGCCCTCGCGCACCAGATTTATCCACAACGGAAGGATCACGCAGGAATGGTCACTCATTCGCCGGAACCACAGCGAACCACCCGCGCCAGCGGCACGAACCAAACCTAAAAAATTTCCCTTTATCTCAAGGACTTTTGGCAAACGGTCTATCTCGATTTCTATGACATGCCGCACACACTCTACGTCCGCGCCCGCCCGGGACACGCCCGCCGTTGAATGAATCAACTCGTTTTCCCGAACACCGCCGAATACTCGGAATCATTCAGCAGGCGTGCCGCCGATTCGAGTGGCAGACCCGCCTTCGCGATGTCCTTCGCCGCATGCAAACGGCTGCACTCCGGGTGCGCCTTTGCGGTGAAATTGCCCCTCTGCAACTGCTGATTTTAGGTTGATTCTTGGTGGTCTGACCAAGATCCAAGCTTGATGAAACGGCGACCGAAGATCGCCGCCACGACCGCCACAAACACCGTCACGCCGGCTGTTGCTGGGAGATGCAGTGGAGGGTGCCGCCTTCCTGGACGAGGTCTAGGCAGTCAATGGCGATGATCTCGCGGTCGGGAAATTGTTCGGCGATGATGCCGAGGGCGCGGTCGTCGTTTTTCCGCTGGCGGAAGGTGGGGACGAGGACGGCGTGGTTGAGGATGAGGAAATTCACGTAGGAGGCGGGGAGGACGGGCAGGCGCCAGCCGGGGATCTCGCAGGCCTGCGGGAGGTGGATGGGGAGGATCTCGTAGGTGCGGCCAGCGGGGGTGAGGAAATGTTTCAGGCGGTCGGTGTTGTCGGCGAGTGGGGCGTGGTTCGGTGAGGAGGTATCTGGCTCTTGGCAGGCGAGGATGGTGTCTTCGTTGGTGAAGCGGGCGAGGTCGTCGATGTGGCCGTCTGTATCATCGCCCTCGATGCCTTGGCGGAGCCAGAGGATTTCGGAGACGCCTAGTGTGTCGCGGAGTTTTTGTTCGGTTTCCTCGCGGGAGAGATGGGGGTTGCGGTTCGGGTTAAGCAGGACGGCTTCGGTGGTGAGGAGCTGGCCGCGTCCGTTGACCTCGATCGCGCCGCCTTCGAGGATCATGCCGCCTTTGAAAATCGGCAGGCCGAGGGCGGCGGCGATGCGTTCCGGGATGGCGTTGTCGAGATCCCAGGGGCCGAATTTTCCTCCCCATGCGTTGAATTCCCAGTCGGTAACGGCGATCTTGCCTGCGGCATTTTTCACGAAGATCGGGCCGTGGTCGCGGCACCAGACGTCGTTGTTCGGGTGGTCGTAGAGTTCGAGATGGGCGGGATCGGCCTTGGCGCGGTTGCAGGCGGTGGCGATGTTTTCATGGGAAGCGCCGGGGGCGTTGATGCGGACGGTTTGCGTATGCGAGATGGTCGCGGCGATCTCGGCGAACTTGGTATGGATGATATCGCGTTTCTCGCCGCCCCAATGGCGCGGATCGTCCACGGGCCAGGAAAGCCAGATGGCGCTTTGCGGCGACCATTCGGGCGGCATGGCGTAACCAGATTGCGCAGGAGTCATCTCCGCAGCTTCCCGCTTTCCGAGGCAGACTTCAATCCCAACCATCGGTGAACGCGCCGCTGACTGATTTTGGGACGCTTACCATCGAACCGGCCCTGAAACTGGACGAGTGGAATTCACAACACGTTTAGCGCAGCGAAAATCCCTATTTTTCTGAGAGCGCTCATCCTTTGCTTCAGGACAAACGGATGTGATCCGTGTCAGCGGCACGGCGGGAGATTTGCTCCCAATCCTCTGGCGACAGGCAGGTGGGGTCGGCGGCTACCCAGTGCCCCGGTTGGATCTCGCGGAGGGAGAGATCCATGCCGGTGGTTTCCTCGTAGCGCGGGTGGTTCATGCGGTGACCAAAGGCGCTGCCCGCCGGGGGATCGATGGGAGACGGGACATCGCCTTCGAGGAGAATTTTTTTCCGCTTCACCTTGGGATCGGCGATGGGGACGGCGGAGAGGAGTGCCTTGGTGTAGGCGTGTTTGGGATTCCGGTAGATCGTTTCCGAATCGGCGAGCTCGACGATTTTACCGAGATACATGACGGCGACACGGTCGCTGACGTGCTTCACCACGGAGAGATCGTGAGCGATGAAGAGGTAGGAGAGGCCGAAGTTTTTCTGGAGATCGACGAGAAGGTTGAGGATCTGGGACTGGACGGAGACATCGAGAGCGGAGACAGGTTCGTCGCAGACCAGCCACTTGGGCTTCAGGGCGAGAGCGCGGGCGATGCCGATGCGCTGGCGCTGGCCGCCGGAGAACTCGAAGGGATATTTCTCCGCCGAGGAGGCGGAGAGACCGACGGTTTCGAGGAGATCATCGACCCATTTTTTCCGCTCGGCGCGGTTGCCCATGCCGTGAATGCGGTAGGGTTCCTCGATCAGGGAGCGGACACTCATCCGCGCATCAAGCGACTCGGCAGGATCCTGGAAGATCATCTGGAAATCCCTGCGCAACGGGCGGAGTGCACCCTGGCCGAGGTGGGTGATGTCGCGGCCTTCGAAAAGGATCTTTCCGGAGGTGGGCGTGAGGAGGCGGACTAGGGCTTTGCCGAGGGTGGATTTCCCGCAGCCGGACTCACCGACGATGCCGAGCGTCTCGCCCACTCCGAGGCGGAGAGATACACCGTCCACGGCTTTCACCGCGCCGGTCTGTTTCATAAACAGGCCGGAGCGCACGGGGAAATGCACCCGCAGGTCTTCGGCGGTTAGTAACGGGGTATCGCTCACAGGTTCGAACATTCCTTACAGATTTCCAGCCAGTGTCCCGGCTGCACTTCCTTGAACTTGGGCCGCTCGCGGGTCATCGAGGACTTCCGGTCCATGCGCTGGCAGAAACGGCAGCCGTGCGTGTGCTCGCCGAGGCCGGCGACGAGGCCGGGGATGGTAGGCAGGACGGATTTCGGCGGCGTTTCCAAAGTCGGTATGGAGCGGAGCAATGCCTGCGTGTAGGCGTGGAGCGGATTTCCGAAAAGCTCATCCACGGGCGCGCTCTCCACTACGCGGCCGGCATACATGACGACGACTTCGTCGCAGGATTCTGCGATCACGCCGAGATCGTGGGTGATGAGCATGACGGACATGCCGATGTCATTCTGGAGACTTTCCAAAAGACCGAGGATCTGCGCCTGGACGGTGACGTCGAGAGCAGTGGTTGGCTCATCGGCAATGAGCAGTGAGGGGTGGCAGGCAAGTGCGATGGCGATCACGACGCGCTGCCTCATACCGCCGGAAAGGTGGTGCGGGTAATCCATCATCCGCTTCTCCGGCGCGGGGATGCGGAGCAGGGCAAGCATTTCCGTGGCGGCGTCCCAAGCGTCCTTCTTCGACATGTCCTTGTGGATGCGGAACACCTCCGCCACTTGCCGACCGATGCGGTGGACGGGGTTGAGCGCGGACATGGGCTCCTGAAAAATCACACCGATCTCGCCGCCGCGCACCTGGCGCATGCGCTTGTCGGATGCATGGATGAGATCCTCGCCCTTGAAGCGAATCTCGCCGCCGAGGATTTTCCCCGACGGCTGCGGCAACAGGCGCACGATGGACATCGCGGTGACACTTTTCCCGCAACCCGACTCACCGACGATGCCGACTGTTTTCCCCTGCGGGATGGAAAAGGAAACCTGATCCACGGCGCGCAGCATCCCACGCTCCGTATCGAACGAGGTGATGAGCTTGTCCACTTCCAGCAGCTTCACTTCGCTCATGGTCCGACCTCCGTTTCCGTTGGCTCCGGCGCGATGATTTCCCCGCTGGGTTCTTCCACCGGTGTTTCCGCTTCGGCGGGCTTGGTTGACTGGGGGAAACGATAATCATCGAAGATCCGGTTCACCTCGCCGAAACTGCGGCCCGCGCGTTTCGCGTCTAACGTCTCCTTTTTCATCTTATCATCGATCCAGTGGACGTGGACTTCCGTGGGTACAAGAACGATGGGTGCACAGAAGCGGGTCTGCTCGGAATTTGGCCAGCGCAGCCAGCGCCAGCTGCCCATGCGGATGAAATCCACGGTGTAGGCGGGCACGAAGATCGCCTCGTCGTGGATGATGTGCTGGAGTTTGGAGGTCGTCTCGCGCAGTTCCTCCTCGGTGCGGGCGAAACGTGCCTTCTCAGACAGCATATCGGTGTCTGCCCGTCCCCACGCGAAGAGGTTATTAGTCTGCGGCTTGATATTGCCACGCTCATCGTATGCGTTCGAGGAGTGCAGAAATTGGTGAAAGTCCGGGGTCGGAGGGGTGATGACCCATGCCGTGAAACTCATCTCGTGCTGCTTGAGCATGACCTTCTTGTAATCCACCGTCGCCTCGTTGGAATCAAGTCGGAGATCGAACCCGCAGACTTTCGCCTCCTCGCGGAGGATCGTCAGCATCTTGTCGATGCTGGGATGAGCCCGGTAGGACAGGGAGATGGAAAGCTTGGTGCCGTCCGGACGGCGTAGGATGCCGTCTCGGTCAGTCTCGGTGAAACCAGCCTCTCGGAAGGCGGCGCGGGCTTTTGAGATGGAGAAGGGACGCGCCTTGATCGTAGGATCGCTGAATAGCAGGTAGCCCTGATTAAACGCATCTAGGCGCTTGTAGTCACTACGGTGAATCACATCGATGACCTTCTGCCAGTTCATCGCATGTTGGATACCGATGCGGATTTGTTTATCATCCAGCAGGGGCTTGGTGACATTGAGGTAGAGGCCATAAGGGATAGCCGGGTATTGGTTGTAAAAGGTGTGACGCTCAATGTACCCCTGATAAACCGGATCGATTTCTGATTTCTCATACCAATACTCCGGTCGCGTTAGATGAAATGAATCCAGTTCCCCGGCACGGAACAGCTCGAAGGCCTTCGGTTCGTCGCGGACTATGGTGTAGACGATACGGTCAGGATTGAAACGGTGTTTGTAGTATTTCCTATCCTTCGCCCACCAGTCCTTCACGCGGGTCTGGGTGATGGAGACGCCTTTCACGATATCCTTCGGGAGCACCTCGTAGGCGCCGGTGGTCGGCGGGAACTTCCACTGGTAGCGCTCGGTGTAGTCCGGGCCGTATTCCGCGTAGAAATGGGGCGGCGAGGGCGTGAGCGCGCCGGCCTGTGCGGGGGCGTAGAGCTGCGCCTCGGGAAGCGAGATGGATAGCAGGCGCTCGCCATAGGCAGTGATATTCGCCACGTTTTCACGGAAGAACTGCTTCGCGTAAGGGTTCACGATGTCGTCGGAGATTCGGATATAGACATTGAAAAGGAAGTCCCCTGCCCTCACTGATACGCCGTCGGAATAGCGCGCCGCCTCGGCTATCTCGAAGTAAACCGTGCGCCCGTCCGGCGAGACCGCCCAGCGTTTCGCAAGGCCGGGGATCATTTCCATGGACTTGGGGTGGAGGCCTACAAGCGGGATTTCGATTTCGTCGTAGAGCGTTCCCCGGAAGGCGTTGTTCGAATTGTCGCCAAAGGGGCGGAGCGTCGGTGGGAATGACATCATGAACTGGCGGAAAGTACCGCCTTTGATCGCGCGGGGATCACCGATCTCCTCATGTTCCATGCCATGCTCCCAGATGAGATCCGCCGGGATGTCCTCCGGTTTCCCGAAACGGAAATAATCCCCGAGCCCGAGCCGGAAATTCCATTTCTCCTCCTCGCGTTTCAGGGCGATGAGATGGCGCTCGGCCGTTTCCCGCTCCTCGCCTTCGGCAGCGAGCAGTTTCGCCTCCGTTTCAAGCTGCGCCTTCTCCGTCGCCGCTTTCTGCTCGTTGAGCCAGTTGAGGATGTAGCGGTTGTATTGCTTCAAGAAATCCTCGTAGCCCGAGGTGCGGGCGATCTTTGCCTCCTCACGACCGCAGCCGGAAAGGACGATGGCGAGCGCCGCCAGCAGGAGGATATTCAGGGTGTTTCGCATCAACGGTAGTAACTATGTTTTTTCGGATCGAAAGCCTCTCGGACGGCCTCGCCGACGAAAGTGATGAGCACTAGAAGGCTGACAAGTACGAAGAAGGTGGAGGAAACCAGCCAAGGCGCGGAAAGGTTCGAGAGTCCGTCGTTGAGGAGGCGGCCCCAGGTAGCGTATTCCGGCGGCAGGCCGAAGCCGAGGTAGTCGAGGGCGGTGAGCGAGGACACGAGACTGGAGATAGTGAAAGGAATAAGCGTGACAAGGATCGCCACGGTGTTGGGCAGGAGGTGGCGGAAAATGATGCGCGGCGTGCCCGCGCCCAGCACCCGGGCGGAGGCGATGTAGTCGCGCTCCTTATCGCGGTAAGCCGCCGTCCGCATCAGCGAGGTGATGCCCATCCAGCCGAAGAGGATCAGGATCGCGAGGATGATCGGCAGCCCCTTGAACTGCTCCGGCACCATACTTGCGAAGATGATGACCACGAAAAGGAATGGAATGTTCGAGAACACCTCGATGAGGCGATCCATAACGAGGTCGAACCAGCCGCCGAGGTAACCCATCAGCATCCCGAGGGTGATTCCTATCGCATAGACGATGGGCAGAAAAATCAGGGCTGCCTTAAAATTCACCTGCAGGCCGCCGTAGAGATAGGCGAGCACGTCGTAGCCCTGCGAGGTGGTGCCCAGCCAGTTTTTCTCTTTCGGCAAAGGCGGGGCGGGATGGTATTTCATCGCGCGGAGCTCGCTGCTATCCATCGCCAGGAAGCCTTCGATCGTGCCTGCTCCGCTATAGTTTTGCTTGAGCATCTTGCCGTCCTTGTATTCGGCGGAAAAGACCCTCTCGTTGTTCGCATCCCAGCCGTCCACCGGCCCGTTGAGCTTGCCACCGCGGAGAGTGTAGCGCAGATGGACGCGACCATCCTCGACGTCGTGGTATTTCGCCGCGAGCCCGAAGTATGGCTTCCTCGCGCCGGATTCGCAATAAATCCCTTCCCGCTCGACAAGGGTCTTGGAGCGGGGTTGGAGGGTATCATCCGTCGCTCCGAAAGGAACGAGGGGCATGATTACTTTTCCTCGCGCCTCGGTCTTACCGCTTAGGAAATCAAGCTTGAGCTTCCTGTAATTCACCGGCGCGTCAGCACCCTCGCCGGTGATGCCGAAGTCGGAGCCCTTGAACTGTTTCGGGCTGAACGCGGGGTAAACCCACTTTCCGTTGTAGCGGACAGCGAGAGCCTCCTTGCCGACCACTACCTGATCGAGCGCGGCCAATGCCCCCAAGCCGAGCAGGATCAAAAGAGAGTAGTAGCCGCGTTTGATTTCCCTAAAACGTTTCAAGCGCCGCAGAGTCACCGGATTCGGCGGACCGCCGGTGAACGAGGCGACGATCAACCCGATGCCGCCCGCTACGAGGATCAGCGCGCTGAGCCATCCGAACCATAGGAACTCGCCTCCCGCGTGCTTCCATTTCAGCCCGAAGACCTCGCGGCTCGTTTCGAAGAACCAGCGCGCCGTCGGGAAGTCGATGCCGCGCAGTTCTCCGAAGGCCGCGAGCAGCCCCAGGATCAGCGTGAGAATTCCTATCGTCCTGCGGCTCATTTGAATTTGATCCTCGGATCCACCATTGCGACGATCATGTCGGAGAGCACATTTCCCAACAACATCAGGAACGCCGCGATGGTCAGCGTCCCCATGATGACCGGCACGTCCCGTGCGATCACCGCCTGATACTGCAAAAGCCCGAAGCCCTGGATGTCGAACACCGTCTCCACCAGCAGGGAGCCGCCGATGAAAATCCCGACGAGTCCGCCCAGGCTCGTGGCGATAGGGATCATCGAGTTCCGGAACGCGTGGCCGAACACTGCCTTGCGGAAACCCACACCTTTCGCGACAGCGGTGCGGACGTAGTCGGCGGAAAGCTGATCCATGAGGTTGTTTTTTGTCATCATCGTCAGCATCGCGAACGAGCCGACCAGGTAGCAGAGCAAGGGCAACGCCGTGTGGTGAGCGAGATCTTTCACCTGATCCCACGGAGCCATTTCCGCGAAACCGGGACTCGTCATCCCGAACAGCGGGAAGAGGTTCATCCGTGCGCCGAGGTGGACGAGCAGGATCGCGCCGAGGGCGAAACCGGGGATCGAGTAGCCGATGAAAATGAGCACCGAACTGGCGCTATCGATAAAAGTCCGGTGCTTCAGCGCCTTGAGCACGCCGAGCGGCAGGCAGACAGCGTAGGTGATAACCGCCGTCAGCAACCCGAAGTAAACAGCCACCGGCACGCGCTCCAGGATCATCTGGCCGACGGGGTCATTGTAAACCGTGGAGCGACCGAGATCGCCTTGCAGCAGGCCGCTGAAATTCGTCCGGTAGGCCACCGCACGCGGCAGATAGGTCGGGACTTTCGCGCCTTCCGGGCTGCGGCGCTTGAACCTTTCCTCGCGCATCTTCACGCTCTCGTAGCGGATCTCCCAGTCTTCCGCAGTGATATCCTTACTATCCAACGTGCACTTCGCGGAGACGATGGTTTCGCCCTTCTTTTTGACCTCTATCAGCCGTCCGTCGCCGCGCAGCACAATCGTCGCGGTATTCTCCGGATCTTCACCGCCGCCGCCGATCATGCCATCGCCCACGACCCCGAACTCACCCTTGGAAAGCCTGACTTCCTTCGGCAACAGCCCCAGCCACTGGAGGTAGGCTACCGGCATCGCCTTATCGAGACCGAACTGCTCTTCCAGCTCCTCCATCTGCTCTGGGCTCAGGCCGCCGCCCGCATCGCCCGGGGCCTTTTTCGCCCCACCGCCCTCCGCCGTGCCCGCCGCCTGCTGCAGCATCCGGTCCATGGGTCCACCGGGCACGAACCTTGTGATCGCGAAAACAAGAAAGGTGATCCCCAACAAGGTCGGTGGGATCAGCAGGAAACGCCTAAGGAAATAACTTTTCACGCTATGAATCGCGAGAGTTTCGACGCGCCCGCCCCGTTGGCAAGCCCCGTCCTACCCATCCGCCTAATATTCCTGCCCTTTTTCCTTCTTCACCGCGATCACATAATCAAGCACCGCCTTCTCGTCGGACGAAGGGAGGCCGGCATGGCGGATCATCTTCGGCATCGCGTCCTCCCAGTCCATGATATCGACCTTCTCGGGAAGCTGGTAGGCATGGCACTCACCGCATTTGAGCATATATACTTCGTGCCCGCGCTGGAGTTGCTCCAACGGTTTCCCGCTCTTCTTCGCCATCGCCTCACTGGGATTCGGCACCTCGGAAATACCGCCCACCGCCCCGTCGTCTCCCCCGTCCATATCACCGATCCCGCCGCCACCCGAGGGGGCGCAGGCGCTGAGCAGCAACGAGAACAAGGCAAGGGCGATCCGTTTGGGTTTCATCGGTTTCAATCCTACACCAAGGGGCTTCGCAGCCACAACCAATAAGTCTTCGGGAAACCGGAAGGCGATCAGGGCAGGGAGAGAGTCAAACGGTGCCAGCCTCATGAGTTCCGGCACTCGGTACCGGCATGCCGGTAGATGGCCCGGTGAGGGGGGCTTGGGGGCAAGTGCTTTTCAGACGGGAACAAACCGCACCTCGACCTTTCTGCCCAAGGCGGCCGCAGCTTTGCCCACACTGGCCACGGTGAGGGAGGCGTTCGTGGGATCGAGCAAACGATCCACCGCCGCGCGGCTGGTGTGCATGCGTGCGGCCAACTCGGTCTTGGTCACTTTCTCCTCCTCAATGATAGCCTGGAGCTGGAGCGAAAGGACACGCTTCAGGGCGAGCGCCCTAACTTCCGGCGCGATGCGCTCCTGATCGAGGAAATCGCTGAAGTTACTTCCCCGATGGGGGTTGCCGCTTTTCGGGGCTTTGGCTTTTGTTTCTTGTTTCATAATATTTGAGGTAAGTGGCCTGACGTTTGCGGGCTAGATCGATTTCATGGGCGGGAGCGGTTCTCCCTTTCTTGATGATTCCGTGGAGAAGGATGATTTCCTCCCGATGGACGATGAAGAAAATCCGGGCGATCCTCTCGCCCAGCGACGAGCGGATTTCCCAGAGTCCCTGTCCCATCGAGTCAACCAGGGGCTTTCCGACAGGCCATTTCCACTGAACGGCTAGGATGGATTCTCACCCCACCTCGCACGGGATACCCTTGAGCTTCCCTTTCCGGCAATAATCGGCTCCGCCAGCATCGGTGACGAGGAGATCGATCTGATCCGGCCTTACAAAATAGTGGTCGGTTTTTTCACCTAGTTTGGTATGGTCGAGCATCGCGCATTTCCATCCGGCATAGGCGATGATGGTGGCTTTAAGGCGGGCCTCCTCAGGGTTCGGCTCGCCGATGCCAAGGGACGGATCAAAGCCACCGCCGGAGAAAAAAAATCGGTCGATGCGCAGGGCGCGGACACCCATTTCCGTGAGCATGCCATGGAATCGACCAGCCTTGGGATCGTGGATCCCGCCTAGGAGGATGACCTCGATGTCATTGCGGACGGCGAGCTTCTCGACGACCCCGATCGCGTAGGTAACGACACGCAGGCCGAGCTTTTCCGGCAGGTGCCGGGCTAACTCAAGAGCGGTGGAACTGGCGTCAAGCATCAGAGTCTCGTTCTCGCCGATGTGCCTGATCGCGGCCTTCGCGATGGCTCCCTTTTCCGCCGCCTGCCTGCCTTCCCTTTCACTGCGGGAAAGCTCGCGGATGACCATGGAGTTTTCCGTCGCCCCACCATGTGTGCGGTGGAGCAGTCCTTGGCGGGAAAGGCCATCGAGATCCCGCCTCACGGTTTCCTCAGTGACTTCCAACAGCGAGGCCAGCGACTGCGTGCGCACCGCCCCATCGCGCTTCGCGATTTCCAGTATTTTCCTGTGTCTTTCGAGTGCCAGCATGTGGTTTTTTCTTTTTTTAAGCTTGCTCTTGAGGGTTTTTATCCGCATCCCGTTTCCGTCAACTCATTATCATTCTAACCTTATGCCCGATTTCAAACATGTCACTTACTCATGGGACGACGCCCATGCCGCAACAATCGATCCCGTAGCACGCCTCGTCTATCGATCCAACATCCTCGGTGCCGACCAACGTATCACCAACACCGGCGGTGGCAACACTTCCTCCAAGATCATGGAGACAGATCCGCTCACGGGCGGGCAAACCGAAGTTCTGTGGGTGAAAGGATCCGGCGGCGACCTGCGCACCTCGAAGCGCGAGAATTTCTCCTCTCTCTATCAGGACAAGCTCATCGGCCTCCAGTCGGTTTACGCCGCGAAGCCCAGCAACGGACTGAAAACCCACGCCGAAGACGAGATGGTCGGCATGTATTTCCACACGACCTTCAACCTCAACCCGCGCCCGTCGTCCATCGACACTCCGCTGCACAGTTTCCTATCCGGAAAACACGTCGATCACATGCACCCGAACGCGATCATCGCGATCGCCGCTTCGAAAAACTGCGAGGCACTGACCAAGGAGATTTTCGGCGGTGAAATGGGATACGTGCCATGGATGCGCCCCGGCTTCGAGCTCGGCCTCGCGATGCAGGAAATTGAAAAGCAAAATCCCCGCACGCAGGCGATCATGATGGGCCAGCACGGTTTCATCTCGTGGGACAACGATGACAAGAAGTGCTACGAACTCACCCTCCGCCTCATCGACAAGGCGGCGCAATACATCGAGGAAAAATACGCAGCCAAGGGCGGCGACGAAAAAGCCTTCGGTGGCCAGAAATACCCCACGCTCCCCGAAGAGCAGCGCCGCGACACTTTCGCGAAAATCCTACCATGGCTGCGCGGCCAGGTTTCCCAGCAGAAACGCTTTATCGGCACGATTCAGGACGACGAGAAAATCCTCCGCTTCGTCAACGCCGCCGACGCCCCGCGCCTCGCCGAACTCGGCACCTCCTGCCCCGACCATTTCCTCCGCACCAAAATCAAGCCGCTCTACGTGGCATGGGATCCGCAGAACGAAGACCTCGCCGCGCTCAAGGAAAAACTCGCCGCCGGTCTCGTCGCCTACCGCGAGGATTACGCGAGATACTACGAGTCCTGCAAACACGCGAACTCCCCCGCGATGCGCGACCCGAACCCCACCGTGGTGCTCATCCCCGGCCTGGGCATGATCGCATGGGGCAAGGACAAATCCGAATCCCGCGTCACCGCCGAGTTCTACAACTGCGCGGTCGAGGTGATGCGCGGCGCCGAAGCCATCGATACCTACATTTCCCTCCCGCAACAGGAAGCCTTCGACATCGAATACTGGCTGCTTGAAGAAGCGAAACTCCAGCGCATGCCCGCTGAGAAAGAACTCGAGCGCCAGGTTGTCATCGTGATCGGCGCGGGCTCCGGCATCGGCAAGGAAACCGCCCACCGCCTCGTCAAAGAAGGCGCGCACATCGTTTGCGTCGATATGAACCTTGAGGCCGCCCAAGCGACCGCCAAAGAGATCACAGACAAATACGGCCTCGGCATCGGCGTCGCTGGCACAGGCATTTCCAACTGCGGCCCGGCCGTCGCGCTGCAAGGCAATATCACCGACCGCGCCGGCATCCGTGCGATGCTCGATCAGGTCGCGCTCGCCTACGGCGGTTTCGACCACATCTGCATCACGGCGGGAATCTTCGTCCCCTCCGACACCACCGGCCACATCCCGGATGACAAATGGAGCCTCACTTTCGCGATCAACGTCTCCGGCTCCTACTTCGTGGCCGACGAGGCTTACAAGACATGGAAAGAGCAAGGCCTCCAGGGCAACCTCGTCCTGACCACCTCGGCCAACGCCGCGGTTGCGAAAAAAGGCTCCCTCGCCTACGACACCTCGAAGGCCGCCGCGAACCACCTCGTCCGCGAACTCGCCGTCGAGCTCGCCCCGCTCGTCCGCGTCAACGGCGTTGCCCCGGCCACCGTGGTTTCCGGGTCCGCCATGTTTCCGCGCGACCGCGTCATCGGCTCCCTCGCGAAATACGACATCCCCTTCACCGAGGATGAGGCCACGGAATCATTGGTAAGCAAACTCGCGCAATTCTACGCCGATCGCACGCTCACCAAATCCCCGATCACCCCGGCCGACCAAGCAGAAGCCTACTTCCTCCTCGTCACCAAGCGCCTCAGCAAAACCACCGGCCAGATCATCACGGTCGATGGCGGGCTGCACGAGGCGTTTTTGAGGTAGTGGCGGCGGATTCCATCCGCCATGCCCTTCATTCAGAGTACACCAACACCGGCGCTTCCCAAGGGATCGCCGGTGTTTTCTATTCAGAGCCGTCCCCTGCATCGAGGAGCGCGCCGGATGAGGCTGGATCAACACGCCTTGGCGCGGCCTTACGGCTTCGTGACATGGATCACCTTCGCGTTCACCACGAGGCTTTCGGGGGTGGAGCTTTGGTCCACCGTGCCGCTGACAGTGACGCTGCTAAGTTCCTTGAGGCCTTTCACACCTTTTAGGCCGCCGGAAAGGACGCGGCCTTCGGCATCCACAATCTGGATGGAGGCGATGCCTTCGAGTTTCGCTTCCTTAGAATCGCAGCAGGCATCCCATGGGGTTTCGCACTCGTCGTCGGGTATGGTATTGCAGGGGGTGAGCTTTTCGCGGTCACCTAACAGGAACGAAGCACGGCCATCGACGAAGACTTTTTCGCGGCCCATGATGAGGCCGAGGATGACGATGTTGTCGCCGGGTTTCGCAGTGATGCGGGCGACGTGGATCGCTTTTGGTTCCGCGATGGGTTGGTCGGTAAAATAGGAATCGAACGTGGCGGCAGGCGGGGCGGGATCGACGGAATCGGCGGTTTCCTTTTTCCCGCAGGAAGCGAGGGCGAGGACGGCGATGGCGAGCAGGTATCTGGTTTTCATAATGTTTTTTCTATCAGGATCTGAGGGCTGTGGGAAGGGGCGGACGCAGGCAGCGGATGGCGGGCGGGATCGCACCGAGGATCCCTAACAGAATCCCGGTCGCCAGTCCCGCGAGCGCGACCTGCGGGGAAACGGACACCGTGAAGGCGCCGATCGAAAACGGAATCGTGCGGCCATCGAGCAGGAAAATGGCGGTGACAGATGCAAGCAGCGTCCCGGCGAGGCAAGCGATGAGGCTTTCCTGAACAAGGCTCAGGAAAATCGCTCCACGTCCGTAGCCGATGGCCTGGAGGGTGGCGAGCTCGCGGATGCGGGAGGCGAAGGCGGCATAGAGCGTATTGAATCCGCCGAACACCGCGCCCGCCGCGATTAGGCCAGCGGTGATCCATGTCATCACGCGCAGCGGTTTGAAAAAGGAACTGAGCGCCGCGTAGTAATCGCTTTCCCGCAGCGCCGCGAGCTCCAGATCGAGCCGCTGCTGGGCGAAAAGCTCGGCTTCGGAAAAATCGGCGGGATCATCCATACGGAGCACGACGCAGGAAACCGTCTCGCGCTGGGCGAGCATGTGAAGATCGCCCAACGCGGCCCAGACTTCCGATTCCATCACCGTGCCGGGCGCGGCGAAAGTTCCGGAAACGGTCATCGCGGAGCCGTCGATGGTGACTTCCGCACCCGGTTTCAGCGAGGACTCGGGCACTCCGAGTTTCCGCCAAGCGAGCCGACCTACCATGACCTCGCCGGAGCGCGGGAACGTGCCTTCGAGAACACGCACCTCCGGATGCACCAGCAGCGCGCGGGGTGTGACGCCTCGGAAAAGCCCCTGCCCTTTCCGCCCGTCCTGATCCAACAGATAGGTCATGTAATGGATTTCCACCGAAGCAGCGGGGCGGCCGAGGGTCTTGGAAACGCCGCGCACGCCCGCCTCCGAGATCCCACCGAGCAACGCGCTGACCTCACTGCGCTGGATGCTTTCCTCGCTGCCCGCACCAAGCAGGATCACATTTTTTTCCGATCCCGAAGCGGAAAGCACCTGGCTCATGCCGCCGTTCAGCGCCGTCGCCGCGATCACCAGCAACACCACCAGCGCCGAACCGCCAACCGTCTGCAGGAGGCGGGGCTTGTCGCGAAAGAGGTTCCGCAGGGCGTAGGTGAGAGGGAGCATGAAACTTTAAATTCTAAATTTTAAACCCTAATGAAGAGTCGTTGTTAGATGCGCTGGGGTCTTTTTCTTCCTTGAGATTTAAAGTTTAAAAATTGAGGTTTAAGAGCGCAGAGACTTCACGATCGGCTGTCGAATGGCGACGAGCGCCGGATGAATGGAAGCGACAACCCCAAGCACAAGCGCTGCGACCGAGGCGAAGAACGCGGTGGAAATTTCCGGGAGAATCGCAAGCGTGTGACCCTCGCTGCCCATCGTGAAGCTTTGCCAACGCAGGAAACCCCACGCGAGGCCGGCCCCAAGGATACCACCCGCGAGGCCAATCAAGCCACCCTCGCTGACCACGAGAAACAGAATCGCGCGCGCCGGATAGCCGAGGGTTCGTAGCACGGCATTTTCCTTCACGCGGCCGCGCACCATCAGCAGGATTGCATTCGCTACCAGTGCGATCACCGCAATCACCGCCCCGAGGCCGAGCCATCTCGTGAAGCCGATCAACTCGATGAGCTGGCTGGCGGTTTCCGCAAAAAATGCTTTCTCCGGCCGCGTGTCGGTGGGCGATTGGTCGGATTTGAAACGCGCATCGATGGCAGCGGCGACGGGCTTGAGATCGGCGGAGCGGTGAACGCGGACGTTGAACTGAGTGACCACGCCCAGCCCGGTGCGCGAGGCTTGCTGGAGGAAAGGCAGCTTCACATAGGCGACATTGTTGTCCTGCGGAAACGGCGAGCGGATGATGCCCGCCACATGGACGGTCACGCCTACAGCATCGAACTTGTCGCCCGGATTCAGGCCGCGGCGTTTCGCGAACTGCTCGCCGAGCAGAGCGCCGTCGTCACGTTTCACCCACTCCGCCTCATCGCCCGCGATGATCTCGATCTCCGGCGCGAATTTCCGCAGCATCCCCTCGGGCACGCCGCGGAAAGTGATCACATCCAGGCTCGCGCCGCAGTTGTTCACGACGATCTGGATCGGTATCACTTCGCGCACGCCGGGCATGCGGCGGATCTCATCGGCGTAATGCTCGGGCAGCTTGCTGGCGGCGGGGCAGAAGCGGTTTTCGCGATATACTACGAGCGTAGTATCCGCCGCTGTTTCCTCCGTGGCAGCGCCCAGCGAGCTTTGCAGCGTCTCCACCGAGGTGAAAAGGAACATGCCGGAGGCGACTCCGATCACGGTCAGAGCGGTCCGCAGCCGGTGGCGCAGGAGCTGTTTCATGGCGAGCGTAAGAAGGGCGGTCATAGGCTTGTCAGGTTGGGGTCTTCGGAAAGAAGAACGCCTTTATCAAGGTGCAGCGTGCGGTGGGCGGCGGCGGCGGCACGAGCGTCGTGGGTGACCATCACGATGGTCTTACCCTTTTCGCGGGCAAAGGACTGTAGCAGCGCAAGGATGCCGTTGGCGGATTCGCGGTCGAGGTCACCGGTCGGCTCGTCGGCGACAAGCAGCGGCGGATCACCGACCAAGGCGCGGGCAATGGCGACGCGCTGCTCCTGCCCGCCGGAAAGCTCGGCGGGCGTGTGGTGGGAGCGATCCATCAGGCCGACGAGATCCAGCGCCTCCTCCACTTTTTTTCGCCGCTCGGCTCGGCTCAGCGGCGTGATCAGGAGGGGCAGCTCGACGTTTTCGAAAGCGGTCAGAACCGGGATGAGATGATACATCTGGAAAATATAACCCACCTTCTGCGAGCGCCATTTCGTAAGCTGTTTTCGCGAGAAGCCGGCGATGTTCTCGCCATCGATTACGAGCGTGCCGGTGGTCGGCGAGTCGATGCCGGAAATGAGGTTGAGCAATGTGGTTTTTCCCGAACCCGACGGTCCCATGAGCGCGAGGAACTCACCGCGCGGCACTTCGAGGTTCAGGTTTTCCAGCGGGGTCACGGTGTTCGCTCCCTTGCGGTAGGATTTGCTGATGGATTGGCAGGAGATCATGGGCGTTCGTTGAAAAGAGGCTTGAGGCGCTCGCCTTCGCGGAGGCCGGCGGGATCGGAAACGACCCACTCTCCGGGGCGCAGGCCGGAATCGATGCGGACGAGGTTTTCGGCGGTGGCCGACGAAACAACCTGACGGCGCTCGGCGCGGCGAGTGTCCGCATCGCACACCCAGAGCGTTCCTTTCGTGAGGGCGGAGGCCGGGACATAAACGGCGACACCGATGGCCGAAGTATCCGGTTTATCCTCGCGGAGGGTTTCCAGAAACTCCACACGGGAGAGCATTTCCGGGCGCAGCTTTTCGCTGGGATCGGCGATGCGGACTTTCGCCTGGAGGGTGTTGCGCTGGAGATCCGCCGCGCCCTCGATACGCGTGACGATGCCTTCGAAAATCTCGTCCGGCAAAAGGTTGCAGCGGATCTTCGCAGCCTGGCCGACGCTCAATCCGGCGGCGTCGGCGAGTGGAACATCGACGCGGACCTGGAGATGCGCCGGGTCGTAGAGGATCGCGATCGTGGAGCTATCCTCCTCGTCCATGCCGACCATTTTTTTCGCGCCAGGCGCGGCTTTCAAAGCGAGGATCCGTCCGTCCACCGGGGCGTGGATGCGTGTGCGTTTGTAAGCAAGCTCCGCTTTCTCCAGATCGATCTCCGCACCCTTGATCTGCGACTGGATGGCAAGGATCTCATACGCGATCTTGGACAACTCTTCGGCGATCTCGCCGATGCGCGCCTTGGCGAGATCCACCTCGGCGAGCCTGCGGCGATGGTCGAGCCGCACGGCGAGGCGCTCGTCTCCGGTGATCGCACCCTCTGTCATCTTATCGTAGCGGCGGAGCTTGTCAGCGGCTTCCTCGACGTTGGCCTCGGCCACTTCGAGCATCGCCTTCTCGGCATCTATCTGGCGGATCGCGATCTGTGTGCCTACGCAATGCGCGTCGAAGGAGGCCTTCATGTCGGCCAGCTTCGCGGCCATCGCGTCGCGTTCGAGGCGGGTGTCATCTCCAATCAGGGTGGCGAGCAGGTCGCCCTTTTTCACCAACGCGCCCTGCAGCACATGGACTTGATCGACGATGCCGTCGGTGAGCGCAGTGGCCTTGATCGGCAGAGGATCGGGCTCTACCCAGCCAGAAGCTTGGAAAAGAGGCTTCCCCGATGACGTGCGATGTTCGGAGGTGGTGGAACGGGTTATCGTTTCCTCGATTCCGATGGCCGGGACGACATTGACGGCTTTTCCGGGCAGCAATCGGTCCCGGAAAAGCAGCGCGAAGAGCAGTGCGAAGCCTAGGAAGATCGCGAGCGGCAGCAGCCAAACGCCTAGCCTGCGTTTCGCAGATCGGGTGGGCGGTGGTTCTTGAGTGGGCATGTTGGTTAGAAAGGATCGGATTTGCGGAAAATGTCCGCAGAAAACATGAAACGCGCGATCCAAGGGGATCACGCCATCGCGGGAATCACGACCGATCTTCAGAGGAGCAGCCGCCGCTGCGTGAGGTAAAGCGGATCCGGTATGACCGGCGGGCCGCGCTGGCACAAGGCTACTGCGATTTCGGCAGACAGGGCGTGCGACAGATCAAAGCCGGAAGCCGGCAGCAAAAACCAAGCACCATCCGCATGCGGAATGTGGGGAGCTGGAGTCTTGTCGGCATTCGGCAATAACTTCGCGGCGATCATGCAATCGGGCCGCGGGGACTCGTGCTTTCCTTCTTCGCAGCAGCAGTCCTCCACATCGACAGGGCATGTTCCGTCATCCGAAACGAAGGCCATGCTCATCGTGCAGAAATTCCTCATCACTCCGGCCGTGGGCAGGATGAGAGTCATCAGGGCGAAGAGGATGGAGGCGAGGAAACGCATCGGAACTCCGGGAAGCTACACGGCCTAGCCGCAGGGGCAAGCAGCAAGGATCATCTTCTGAAAACATCCACATCCAATCCGCTTTGGCGGATGATTGATCGCAACGTGCCTGTGCGCAATTCGTGATGATCTGGAACCGGAACTGTGGTGCTAACGCTGGGATCGGTTCGCTGCATCACCATGTGGCTGCCACGCTGCCGCACCAGTTCGAACCCATGACCCTCCAGAACCCGGCGGACATCTTGCCCGGAGAGAACCGGCAGTTTAGGCAACCTGCACCTCCATGGTCGATATGAACGACTCGCTCGCCATCCGCTGCCTGAGCTCCGACTCCGGCGCACACTCGAAGAATAATTCGACCGCTTCTTTCAGATTCGCCTTGGCCTCCTCGACCGTATCCCCCTGCGAGGCCACATCCACTTCTGGGCATAGCGCAACAAATCCCCCGTCTTCTCGTGTCAGGATCGCAGTGAGCATGTGTTTCATGGGCAATCTGTGACATCAGATTACCACGACAGCAAGCCGTAAGGATCACCCTCCCTATCCCATCTCTCGCCGCCTCATGGGCATCGTGTGGATCGCAGGCAGGAGAAATTTCATGGCCAGACGGGGTAGCCCGTCATTGCTTCGCTGCGAGGATGTATTTCAGGACGGCCGCCTCATCCGCTTCGGAGATCCCGGCGTTCCACGCCATGCCGGGGGTGACGATGTGCCAGTCCTCTTGCGAAACCTTGGAGGGCATCATCGGCTCATGACAGCGTGAGCATTGCGCCATGTAAACCCCGTAGCCCTTTTGCAGAACCGGGAGTTTGTCGCCGCTTTTCGCCGCCATGGCGGCATCGGGCACGGGAATGACCGGAGCGGGCGCGCATCCGGCGGCAACGGCGATCAGTAAGGCGAGGGCAGGTTTTTTCATGGCACGATCTAGCGGGAAACCGCCGCCCGCTTCAACCCCCATCTTGGCACAAAGGGAGCTATTTTCGGGGGCGCGGAACCTTTTTGACAAAACGCCCACCATCCCCAACCCTCCGCCCACACGAGTTTTTACAAAAAAAAGCAAGACTATGAGCTTCATCCGCACATTCACCACCGGCTCCGGCACAGAGGGCAAACTCCATTCGCTCCCCGCCCTCGCAGAAAAATTCCCGAACCTTTCCCTGCTCCCCGTCTCGATCCGGATCGTGCTCGAGTCTCTGCTCCGCAATAACGACGGTCTGAAAGTTTCCGACAAGGACATCCACAACCTCGCGAACTACAACGCGAAATCCCCCGGCGATTACGAAATCCCCTTCGTCGTAGCCCGGATCGTGTTGCAAGATTTCACCGGCGTGCCTTTGCTCGTCGACCTCGCCGCGATGCGCTCCGCCGTCCACGCGATGGGCAAGGACGCGAAAATGATCGAGCCACTCGTGCCCGTGGATCTCGTCGTCGATCACTCGGTGCAGGTCGATTACGCGGGCACCGGTGCGTCGCTGGAGAAAAACCTAGAACTCGAATTTCACCGCAACCGCGAGCGCTACGAGTTCCTGAAATGGGGCGAGCAGGCGTTCGATACGTTTAAAGTCGTGCCACCCGGCATCGGCATCGTCCACCAGGTGAACCTCGAATACCTCGCCAAATGCGTGCTTGAGAAAGACGGCGTGTTTTATCCGGATACCCTGGTCGGCACCGACTCCCACACCACCATGATCAACGGCCTCGGCGTCGTCGGCTGGGGCGTGGGCGGCATCGAGGCGGAGGCGGGCATGCTCGGCCAGCCGGTCACTTTCCTCGTTCCTGAGGTCGTCGGAGTTTATCTAACAGGCGAACTCCATACCGGCGTCACCGCCACCGACCTCGTCCTGCTCGTCACCGAAGTTTTGCGGAAAACCAAGGTCGTCGGAAAATTTGTCGAGTTCTACGGCCCCGGCGCGAAAGCACTCTCGCTGCCCGACCGCGCGACCATCGCCAACATGGCTCCCGAATACGGCGCGACCATGGGCTTCTTTGGCATCGATGAAATCACCACCGGCTACCTCGAAGGCACCGGCCGCTCGCCCGAACTCTGCACGACCGTCGAAAACTACTACAAGGCGCAAGGCCTCTGGGGCATTCCGACCGACCGCGACGCCCTCCAGTTTTCCCAGATCGTCGATCTCGATCTCTCCACGGTGAAACCCGGAGTCGCCGGCCCAAAACGCCCGCAGGATCGCATCGAGTTGGATTCCCTAAAATCCAAGTGGGCATCCCTCCTTACCGGCCCCGCTCCCGACGGCTACCACAAGCAGCCCGTCATCAACACGGAAACCCCGGAAGGCCTCCCACCCACCCTCAACAGCGAACCCGATGATCCGTCGAACATCGGCCACGGCTTCGGGGCGGAAGTGGGCGTGGTCACCGAGACGAACGAAGATCCCGCTTACCCGCTCTGGGAAGTCACGGTCGATTCTAAGGACGGCATCAAGGACACCATCACCCACGGCTCTGTCCTCATCGCCGCCATCACTTCCTGCACGAACACCAGCAACCCCAGCGTCATGCTCGCCGCCGGTTTGCTCGCGCAAAAAGCCAACGCAAAAGGCCTCACCGTGAAGCCCTCGGTGAAAACCTCGCTCGGCCCAGGCTCCCGCGTCGTCACCGACTACCTCAACAAAACCGGCCTCCAGGCGGAGCTCGACAAGCTCGGCTTCCAGACCGTCGGCTACGGCTGCACCACCTGCATCGGCAACTCCGGCCCGCTCGACACCGGCATCGAGGATGTCGTGAAATCCGAGGACATCGTCGCCGCCTCCGTCCTTTCCGGAAACCGCAACTTCGAGGCCCGCGTCCACCAATCGATCAAGGCGAACTTCCTCATGTCCCCTCCCCTCGTCGTCGCCTTCGCCATCGCGGGCACGGTCGATATCGACATGGAAACCGAACCGCTCGGCTTCGGATCCGACGGACATCCGGTTTTCCTGAAAGACATCTGGCCCACCTCCGCCGAGATCGAGGCCGCGATGCTTTCCTCCCTCCGCCCCGACGTTTTCCAACGACTCTACACCGGCTTCGCCGACCAGAATCCCAAGTGGAACGAGATCAAATCCTCCACCGGCAACGTCTATGAATGGGATCGCGAATCCACCTACATCCAGGAGCCGCCGTTCTTCGACGGTTTCACCCCGGAGCCGCGCGACATCCTCGAGATCAAGGGCGCGCGCCCGCTCGGCATCTTCGGCGATTCCGTCACCACCGACCACATCTCCCCCGCCGGAGCGATCAAGAAAGACAGCCCCGCCGGCCGTTTCCTCACCGAAAAAGGCGTCGATTTCTTCGATTTCAACTCCTACGGCTCGCGCCGCGGCAACGACCGCATCATGACCCGCGGCACCTTCGCAAACGTCCGCATCAAGAACCTCATGGTTCCCGGCATCGAAGGCGGAGTCACCATTCTTGGGGGAGCGCACGCGACCTCGCGTGTCGAAGAAGACACCCCGCCTTCTTCATCTGTTGTGTCCATCTACG